>ENA-UENT01000356-UENT01000356.1-marine-metagenome-genome-assembly--contig:-NODE-356-length-30918-cov-3.327020_pt1 | contig 30918 bp, 28 predicted proteins | sample MGYA00237879_ERZ529330 | MGnify/ENA primary metagenome ERZ529330 (study PRJEB26372, sample SAMN05368345) | marine metagenome | biome: cultured habitat; feature: ocean water; material: water; isolation... | reverse complement strand
TTAGGGTTTAGGGTTTAGGGAAGATAGAAATAATCTTTCATCTGTACACTTTTAAACTCCGCAGTTCAAGGCTTATAGTGTTCTTAGCATAGAATTACGCTCTTTTATAAATCGCGCAAAATTGGAAAAAAATGAAACAACACATCTTTGCATTTGAAAAACTGGAGGTCTGGAAGAAATCAAAAGAATTAGTCAAACAAGTCTACAAATTGACAAGAGCAATTCCAGGCGAAGAGAAATTTGGCTTGACCTCTCAGATTCGTAGATCGGCCGTTTCGGTTGTAGCAAACATAGCAGAAGGATCTGGACGCAAAACATCAAAGGATCAAGCTAGATTTACCACAACCTCTTATAGCAGCCTTATAGAATTACTGAATCACCTAATTATTTCCTTCGAGATCGAGTTTATAGATGAATCTTCTTATCTAGATTGTCGTAGAAAAATTACAGATATTTCTTTCATGTTGAGCGCCCTTCACCAAGCTCAGCTTGCAAGGACAAGGGACTAAAAAGTCCCTGTAAACTGTAAACCATCATCCTTAAACTCCACACAACACTATGTCTGACTACTTCACCCACCCAACCGCCATCGTTGATCCAGGAGCTATTATTGGAGCTGGTACTAAGATTTGGCATTTTTGCCATATCATGTCAGGCGCTAAAATCGGGCCACGCTGCAGTTTCGGCCAAAATGTCTTTGTCGCAGATGGTGTGGAACTAGGCAGCAACGTCAAGGTGCAAAACAATGTATCCATATATAAAGGCGTGACATGTGGGAATGATGTATTCCTAGGGCCATCTATGGTTTTCACCAATGTGATCAATCCTCGTTCAGCGGTAAACCGAAAATCGGAGTATATGGCTACGCACGTTGGCGATGGAGCCTCGATTGGGGCTAACGCCACCATTGTTTGTGGTCATGATATTGGGCATCATGCCTTTATCGGAGCGGGAACAGTAGTTACTAAAACGGTACCTCCTTATGCCTTAATGGTAGGTAATCCCGCTAGACAATTGGGGTGGATGAGCGAGCATGGGGAAAGACTGAGTTTTAATACTGATGGAGAAGCTACTTGTATAGCAAGTGGAGATAGATATAGATTGGAAAATGAACAAGTGACGAAAGTGGGAAGTGGGAAGGCAGAAAGCGGAAAGGATGCCTAGGACAAGATTTGAAAAAGTTGGAAGTGGGAAGGCGGAATTTCCCCAAAAAAAATGTGTATTCGTAAATGTTAGATTCTTATCAATTTGAAAGAAGCATATAACCTAGACTTTGATAAGGGCTTGCTTCTCTTGCAAGAACAGGCAAAACCATATAATCTAGACCTACGGTTAAAACAGTTTATAATTGAAGTATTTGAATTTGTTGAGAAACTGCCAAAGAAACCAGCAGCCTACAATATTCACAAACAGCTGGTTAGATCTGCGTCTTCTTGTGGGGCAAATTATCGGGCAGCCAAGCGTGCTAGATCACCAAAAGAATACATTGCCAAACTGGGAATTGTGGAGGAAGAAGCGGATGAATCTTGCTATTGGTTTTAGTTAGTACTTGCCACAGATTGGGATTTAGAAACCAAAGCTCGACCTCTACTTAGGGAAGCCAATGAAATCACAGCTATAATTGTGTCGCTAATTAAAAACGCTAAGAAAAGGCTAAAGCCATGATTTACCACCGTGACCAAATGGAAAGGTGTAAATCGGAAATGAGAAAGCCTTGCCAGTTGTTTCAAACTTCCGAATTCCCACTTCGAAGAGGGCACCAAAATCTTAAAGCCCTGGGGTTCCGATTTCATACTTCCAACTTCGAACTTCCGAATTCCTACTTATGAAGAATTTTGCCTTGATCGGAGCCGCCGGCTACATCGCTCCTCGCCATATGAAGGCGATCAAGGATACCAACAACAACCTAGTGGCAGCGCTAGACAAGAGTGACTCCGTTGGCATCATTGATAGTCATTTCCCGCAGGCAGATTTCTTTGTAGAGTTTGAACGCTTTGATAGACACGTAGAAAAGTTAAAGCGGAGTGGGCAAGGCATTGACTACGTTAGCATTTGTTCTCCCAACTACTTGCATGATGCGCATATCCGATTTGGCTTGCGACATGGCGCAGATGTAATTTGCGAAAAGCCAATCGTTTTGAACCCTTGGAATATCGATGCTTTAGAAGACTTGTCCAATGAAACAGGGCAGAGCATCTATAATATACTGCAATTGCGTTTACACCCGAGTGTCATCGCATTGAAGGAAAAGGTGGACAATGCACCTGAAGGTAAAGTATATGACATAGATCTAGCGTACCTGACTTCGAGAGGCCATTGGTATTATACCAGTTGGAAAGGCGATATCTCAAAATCTGGGGGCATTGCAACTAATATTGGCGTCCATTTCTATGATATGCTGCAATGGATTTTTGGAACCATCAAAGAGAATGTAGTGCATGTACATACCCATGATCGAGCTGCGGGTTACCTGGAGTTTTCGAAAGCCCGAGTGAGATGGTTCCTAAGTATCAACTACGATACCATTCCACAAAGAGTCAGAGAATCTGGAGCTAGGACTTATCGTTCCTTAACCATTGAGGGAGAGGAATTCGAATTTAGTGGTGGTTTTACCGAGCTCCATACAAAGAGTTATCAGCATATTTTGGCAGGAGTTGGATTTGAAATTGGGGAAGCACGTAAAGCCATTGAAATAGTCCATCACATCAGGCATGCCAAGCCGATCGGCTTACAGGGGGAATATCACCCCTTGGCCAAAATACCACTTGATAAACATCCTTTCGAACGCCATAACTGGCTTTAGCGAACAAAACCCATTTTGAAAATTCTTATAACGGGGACGGCAGGTTTTATTGGATATCATCTTGCAAATCGAATGCTGCAAGAAGGGCATGAGGTTGTGGGCCTGGATAGCATCAATAACTACTATGATGTAAGTCTTAAAATTGGCCGATTGGAATCAGCGGGCATTCAACGAAATCAGATTGCTTACAAGGAGCTCTTACAGAGTCGAACGCAGCCAGGATACCAATTCATCCAGATGCGTTTAGAAGATGAAGCCAGTTTAAATCGGTTGTTTAGAGAGCATCAATTTGATATAGTTTGTCATTTAGCCGCTCAAGCTGGAGTTCGGTACAGCCTGAAAAACCCAAAGGCTTATATACAGAGTAATATCGTTGGGTTTGGGCATATCTTAGAAGCTTGTCGGTATAATAAGATCAAACACCTGGTCTATGCCAGTAGCTCAAGTGTATATGGACTCAATAAGAAGACTCCATTTTCTACGCAGGACCATGTAGATCACCCTGTTTCCTTGTATGCTGCCAGTAAGAAAAGTAATGAGTTGATGGCACATACCTATAGTCATCTTTTTGGATTACCTACTACGGGCTTACGGTTTTTTACGGTCTACGGTCCCTGGGGGCGTCCTGATATGGCTATCTTCCTTTTTACCAAAGCCATTCTAAATGATCAACCCATTAAGGTGTTCAATTATGGCGATATGAGACGGGATTTCACCTATGTAGATGATATTGTGGAAGGTTTACATAGAGTAATTGCCAAGGAACCACTGGTGACTGCTGGATGGCAAGGACCAGAAGTAGATGTGGCTAAATCTTCTGCACCTTACCGTGTTTACAATATTGGTAATAATACCTCTGTGAAGCTACTGGATTTTATTGAGGCCATAGAAGAGGCCACCGGCAAGAAAGCGCAGAAAGAAATGCTACCTATTCAGGCAGGAGATGTAGAAGAGACTTACGCCGATGTGTCTTCGCTGATGCGAGACTTTGGCTACCAGCCGAAGATGAACCTAAAAGAAGGGGTAAGTAGATTTGTGGATTGGTATCAGGGGTATTATGGTAATTAGTACAGTGCAGCCACCTAGTCCTTTGAAGGGAAAAGGCGGTGCGCGATTAATCTAAACTCATACTAGGCGGGCGGGCCTCCCCTTCAGGGGACTGAGGGGCAAGCCGAGCAAACACACCTATGTTTTCTTTCTTTAAAAAACAGACTAAACCTAGCATTGATTTCTCGGTACTCAAAACCGATATGCATTCGCATCTCATCCCGGGAATTGATGACGGGGCGCCGGATGTAGACACTGCTGTCAGTTTGATCAAAGAACTGCAAGATTTGGGGTTTCGAAAGCTGATCACTACCCCACACGTTATGGCCGATCTTTATCCAAATACACCAGAGATAATCCAAAAGGGTTTGTTTGAAGTCCGACAGGCGTTAGAAGTTGCTGGTATTGATATCGAGGTTGATGTAGCAGCTGAATATCTAATGGATGAAGCTTTTGGAGAAAAGATCGAACAAGAGAATTTATTGACGCTTCCAGGAAATCGAGTCCTAGTAGAGATGAGCTTTGTTTCCCCTGCTCCAAACCTGGATAATTACATATTTCAGTTGCAATTGAAAGGGTACCAACCCGTAATGGCTCATCCAGAACGCTATGTCTATTTGAAAAGTGACCTAAAAAACTACACTCGTCTTAAAGAACAAGGTTGTAGCTTACAGGTCAACTTGCTTTCACTCTTAGGCTATTATGGATCTCAAGTCAAAGACACCGCGTGGAAACTGTTAAAGCATAAGATGGTAGATTATCTCGGTACAGATCTTCATCACGCGCAACATGCCGCGCAACTGAAAAAGGTACTTGAATTACCAAAGTTGGCCCGTCTGCTTAAAGAATATGAATTTGCCAATGCAACTCTATAATACTACCAAGAATAGAACAAGAATAGATTACGATATGAATGCTTCTAGTCCCGACCTGAAAACACAGGTTTCCCGTTGTCCATTTGCGCTACTTGTCCTATTCCTAGTCTTCTTTTCTTCATGTGTTCGCCATCCGGAACTGATAAATTTCAATACCGCCAATCTTCCAGATAATACACCTGAGCAGATTGTAAATGCAATGAACCTAACCATACAGCCAGAAGACTTGTTGCGGATTCAGGTGCATAGTATTGATGATACGGCAGCCATGCCCTTTAACATGGAGAGAGACAATCAACAAAACATGCAGCTAGCCAACCAGGCTGGAGAAGGCGGTAATTATGCGATTGAACTTTTCCAGGGCTATCTGGTCGATCAAGACGGGTTTATTGAAATTCCAACCTTAGGACGGATCAAGGTGGAAGGAATGACCTTAGAGGAAGCCAAGAAGAAAATATTGGAGTTGGTGAATCCTTACCTAAATGATCCAACGGTCAGCATGCGCTTTTTAAACCTAAAGATTACGGTCTTAGGGGAAGTTAATAGTCCAGGGATTAAACGCCTCTCCAACAAGCGCGTCACATTACTAGAAGCCCTCGGTATGGCCGGTGACCTCAGTCTCTACGCTAACCGGACCAATATACTGATCATCAGGGAAGAAGAAGGTAGGCGTACATACAAGCGTCTTAACCTCCAGTCCGCTGAAATCTTCACTTCTCCCTATTTTTATATGCAGCAGAATGATGTGATATACGTCGAGCCAATTCAGGCTCGGATAGCTACCGTAGCTGATCCTGCACAACGAATTATCACTTATAGTTCTGCAGGTTTATCCATTATAACTTTAATCATTGCCTTAACTCGTTAATACCACCTGAAAGCGCCCAGCGGTACTTTCCAAAACTACTATCTTGTTAGAGAATAATACATCTTCGCTGAATAAAGTTAATGAAGAACAAAACATATTGTTCGAACTAAGGCAGTATGTTCTTCTAGTATTGAGAAATTGGTATTGGCTAGCCATTGGGCTGGCCCTGGCCCTATTAGGAGCCTGGCTCTATCTTCGCTATACCGCTGATATTTACGAAGCCAGAGGAAGGGTCCTCATTAATGAATATGATCAAAGTGCGGGTTTTTCCGAAGAAATGATCGTGCAAGATATTGGCTTCGAGAGTAAAAGCAATGTAGAAAATGATCTACAAATCTTACGATCTACTGCTTTGATGCAACGTGTGGTAGATTCATTGGGTTTAAATATAGTGCTAGAGCAGGTCGGCCGAATTCGAAATACAGAACGTTACGGCAGCAAGGGACGTCCCCTAAAATTGACGATACTAAGCGGCATTGATTCGCTATATGGAGAAGAACTAAGGCTCTCTCCGAATCCACAGCAAAATCAATTCTCCGTTCAGTTAAATGACACGGATAGCCTTATTTACAACTTTGGAGAGGTATTCAGGTTTGGTGGTGCCCGATTGAAAGTAGAGCGAACTGGCAATCTTGGAGATCAATACAAATACATTTTTAGTGCTCCTGAAGTAACAGCCAGATATTATGCTCTAGCACTACGTTTATTAGTAATCGGGAGATCAGGGGTAATTGCTATGTCCTTGCAAGATCGAGAGCCCAAAAAGGCCGTGGATATTCTCGATATGCTCATCCAAGTTTATAATCAAAGTATAATTGATAAGAAGAATAGTTCCGGTCGACAAACCTTGGCATTCATCGATGAACGATTACAATTCATCACCGATGAGCTTTACCAGGTAGAGCGGCAAGTAGAAGGATTTAGATCTAAGAATGATCTATCCGTAGGGCTATCAGAAAGAGCATCAGATTATCTCGCGCAAATAAATGAGACTGAAAGCATTCTAACCGATCTGACCCTACAGAAAGAATTAATTGATCGGATGGAAAACTTCATCCTACAGGATAGTAATCGATTTGAGTCTTTGCCTGTAACCTCTAATGTATTGGAAGGGGTGTTAGCAGGACTCGTAGAGGATTATAATGCTTTGATCTTTCAACGCAAACAACGTCTGGAGGCAGCCACTGAGCTTAATCCGCTAGTGGCCACTTACGATGAGCGTCTGATCTATTTGCGATCTAATATCTTAAGTAACATCAGAACCCTGAAAACTGAGTTATTAGAGCGTCAGAGTATTCTGCAGCAGCGGCTTCGTCCGATTGAAAGGCAACTTTCTTCCATCCCGGCGAATGAAAGACAACTGTTGCAGATCATGAGGCAGCAGCAGATTAAGGAAGAACTCTTCCTATACTTACTCCAAAAAAGAGAAGAAACGGCCCTTGGTATTGCTGCCCAAACGACAAACTCTCGAGTCTTGGATGCCCCCTATAGCAGAGGTCCGGTTTCGCCAAGAGGGAACAGAATCTACATTTTTCTTGGAATACTAGGATTGCTTTTACCAACAGCGATCGTTTTGCTTCGCGATATTTTTGATGATAAGATTTACACACCACGCGATATCGAGCAACTGACTCGAACCCCCTTCCTTGGTGCGATTGGGGCTTCGAGAAAGAAAGAAGCGATAGTAGTAACCAAAAGTAGTCGCTCTGGGGTAGCAGAGATGTTTAGGCTCCTTAGAACTAACCTTCAGTTCATTGGAGGAGGACAAGCACAACAGATGATAATGGTTACTTCTAGTGTTAGTGGGGAAGGAAAGACCTTTATCACAATCAACCTGGGAATGAGTCTTGCCTTAACAGGCAAGAAAGTAATTCTACTTGGATTTGATCTCCGTAAACCCAAACTGAGTAGCTATTTAATAGGAAAGACCTCCGCACAGGGAATAACAAACTATTTGGTGGGAAATTCTAGTGTAGATCAATTGATTCAGCAAGTTCCAGGACAAGAGAATATCGACTTTATTGGAGCAGGTCCAATCCCCCCCAACCCGGCCGAATTGTTGATGGGTCCATCCGCTCAGGAACTCTTTAGTGAGCTAAAACAGAGATACGATTACATACTTATTGATACGGCTCCAGTCGGTCTGGTAACTGATGCTCTAATTCTAGCTGAACAGGCCGATCAATCAATCATGGTCACTCGATCAGGCAAGACCACATCAGGCTTCCTGAAAATGGCTGAGGAATTGTATCAACATCAAAAATTGCCAAAGATGGGTATCGTACTCAATGGAGTGGTTCAAAATCGTGGATATGGGTACGGATATGGGTATGGATATGGATATGGGTATGGGTATGGGTATTATGAGGATGATAATGCTAAAAGAGGTTTTTTTAAGAGAAGGAAAAAGAACTAATCGTTTGAGTAGTAGTCATACACCTTTTACTATTGATAACTATTTGAAAGGGTCTTGTCACTAATATCCCTTAAAGGCGAAGCTAATTATCACTCTGTACACTTGAAAGCTAAAACACTCACAACCCCTTCCCTAAGTTTGGACAGAGCTCTGTACTCTGTTAGGATATAGTAAGTTATTCTCTCTTGGCAAACATCAAAAGAAACGCAGGTAAGCTAGGAATAGCTAATGTAATTAGTTTGGCTTTAAATTTTGTGAGCGGCATTTTGTTAACCAGAATTTTAGGAGCCGAGGGACGAGGAGTTCTAGCTAAAATCGAGGCAGGTGCCGGTTTACTAGGTCAACTAACCACCCTGAAATCCCATATGGGAGTAATCTATTTCATTGCCAATGAAAAGATTGCAAGACAGAAAATAGTCACTTTAGCCCTGCTCATCATCTTATCTAGTCTTTTATTAAGTTGGGGGATAATCATTGGGTTAAACCACTTCGGTTATAGTAGCATAATTCTTCCCATTGGTTACGATAGTGATTTTTTTATTTTATACAGCCTCATCCTTTTTCTTCTCACTCAAGGCCGGACTATCATCTCCGGATTTTTACGAGGGATTAAGAATTTCCATGAAATATATGTCAATCAACTACTTATAGCTGGGACAAAGCTACTATTATTTGCAGGGGTTTTCTATGCCATTTCTCTCAATTCCAAGCAAGTAGATGTCCAAGAAGGATTGCTTCTACATTTATCAGTGGTCGCCCTGGCATTCGCTAGTACTGTATATTTCTTCCTTAAGAATTTCAACTTAAAACTAGATTTTTCGTTACCGCGAGAAACCGTATTATCTCCCTTCTTCGGCTTTGTAGGAGTAAGTGCCTTAGCCCTAATCACTGGATTCTTGAATTTGAAGCTTGACATCTGGTTGGTGGAATACTTTTCAGGGACGGAAAACCTTGGTTTTTATGCAGTAGCAGTCAATTTAGGAGCACTATTACTTATTTTCCCTTCTACCATTCGAGAGGTTCTGATGCCTTACATCTCCAGTGGCAATAAAGAAGAAAACCTAAAGAACCTGGCTTTCTTTTCCCGACTAAATTTTACCGGAATTATTCTAGTTATTACATTTTTGATTATTCTAGCTCCGTACTTCATACCCTTCCTTTATGGCAAAGAGTTTCAACAGTCTGTTGGTCCTTTTCAAATATTAATCCTAGGTATAGCTTTTAGGGGATTTGCTATTGTATTTTCTGCCTATAACTACGGTAGTGGAGCACCAAAATTAAATTTCTACTCTAACTTGATCGGACTGACGTCCACTATTTGCCTTGGATTATTTCTAATCCCCAAATATGGGATCAACGGAGCAGCAATTACATCCTTGGCTTCATATGCCATAAATGCAATGGTCATTTTTGCCTCAGTTATTCTGGTTCACAAAGTTTCCCTGGCTCAATTTAATTTTTTTCTAATCACCGGACATGACTTGGCACCAATCAAAAAATGGATACAAGATAGATTAAACTCCTGATAACAGTCCATTCCATTCAGAAAGCATTACAGATTAGCTACAGACAATAATTCAACGAAGTATGTCTTCCTCTTAACGGGGTGTTTTAAAACCTACATAAGTATGCATGTAATTCCCAATCTCTTTATCGTCGGTGCTCCCAAGTGTGGAACCACCTCTTTGCATTACTACCTCAATCAGCACCCTGACATTTTTCTTTGTGAACCCAAGGAACCAAATTTCTTTAATACTGACATCAAAAGAAGCTCCAGGATATCAAAAGAAGAATACTTTTCACTGTTTGAAGAGGCTAAGGAAAAATACATTGGAGAGGCTACCCCATTATACCTCATGTCAAAAGAAGCTCCTATCAACATTAAAAAAACCTCTCCAGATGCGAAGATTATAATCGCAATTCGAAGGCCCGCCGACTTAATATTTTCGGCATTCCATCAAAACAAATATAACCTGGTCGAAGAAGCAACTACATTGGAAGAAGCATTAGCTGAGGAACCAGAAAGAGCAAAAAACTTGAAAAGCACCAAGACCGGAGAACCGGTCGACCGTTTAATCTACAGCCGATTTGTTGATTTCTCGACACAGATTCAACATTACATAAAAGCATTTGGTCGAGATCAAGTTCACGTCATCATCTTTGACGAACTTAAGCTCAATACTAAAAAAGAAGTCCTTAAGGTATTTGATTTCTTGGGCGTAAGAAAGGACGTGCCTATCAATTATTCCATTCAAAATGCAGCCAAAGCGCATAAAAACTATGTTGTAGCAAGTATTCTTAAATCTCCTCCTGCATTAATTTCTAAAATCGGTCGATTTCTCTTTTCTCCGGAAACACGTAGGAAGTTATACCTTCTTATTAAGAATGTAAATACTGATGACGCCAAAAAGCCCAAACTGAACCCCCAAACAGACAAACTACTAACGGAAAGATATAAACCTGAAATCGAGAAACTGGAATCACTGTTAAATCGAGACCTTTCAGGATGGAAAATAAGTAAACCCTAATCTAAGCAGCTAAAATTTGAATTTTGCGAAACGTACTAAAGACCATTTACAAAAATCTCCCCTTTAAGGCGGACATATTCAAGATTCTACGAATCTTTTGGAGGCCAAGCCCTTCGCTTTATCGCCATTTGGCTTTTAAAGGGATATTCACAGTAAAAGTTTCTGGAAAACCTCTGAAATTAAATCATTTTGGCCATCAGGTCGAAAATGATATATTTTGGAGTGGGATGCCAGGTAATTTTGAAACAATATCTATGGGATTATGGCTAAAATTGGCATCGATTTCAACTGACATTATTGATATCGGAGCAAACACAGGTGTGTATGCACTAACGGCAAAAACCATTAACCCTAGAAGCAAGGTTTATGCTATCGAACCCGTGGAAAGAGTATTCAATAAGTTACAACAAAATGTCAATATTAACTCCTTTGATATTCATGCCGAGCAGAAAGCAGCTTCGAACTATGATGGAACAGCCACCATTTATGCCCTTCCTACAGATCACATATATTCCGTTACGGTCAATAAAAATTTACATTCAGACCAAAACGACGTCAAGGAGGTTAGTATATCTACTATGAGGTTAGATACTTTCTTTGAGGAGCAAGGAGTTAACAATATTGACCTCATGAAGATAGATGTTGAAACGCATGAAGCTGAGGTACTAGAAGGCATGGGACAATATCTCGAGAAATGGCAACCTACTATTCTAATCGAGTTATTAAATGATGAAGTGGCCAAAAATGTCGAACAACTTCTTAAGCCCTTTGACTATCTGTATTTTAATATAGATGAAAATAAAACCTTCTATCAAGTTGACCACCTTACTAAAAGTGACTACTTCAATTTTCTGATTTGTAAGTCCGCAATCGCTAAGCGGCTCAATCTTATAGCTTGATGATCGGAAAGGTACTGAGGAAGTTAGTCCAGTTCGGTAGTTTTCTTCGTAGTGAAATCCTAAAGAATTATTACAAGATATCCTATCGAGGAATCCACATCTGTAATAAATCCTACCTATACCCATATGGCACAATTATATCATCAAATGAATCCAACATATGGTGTTTAGACAGCGTGATTGGAAGAGGAACATCCATAATCGCTAATGAAGGAGGAAAAATTAGGATTGAAAAGGCTTTTATTGGGAACCATTGCATGATCGCAGCAAAAAGTCAAATCGAAATACACCCCAACTGCCAAATCGCCGAAATGGTCGTCATTCGCGATCAAAACCACAACTTTGGGGCAGCAGGAAAAACAATCGTGGAACAAGGATTCAGCACAGCTCCAATAATTATCGAAGAGAATGTTTGGTTGGGTGCCAAGGTAACGGTGCTCGCCGGTAGTCATATTGGTAAAAACACAGTAGTGGGAGCCAACTCAGTAGTCCGGGGAAAATTGGAGCCCAACTCTGTTTATGCGGGGATTCCAGCTAAAAAGATAAAATCCTTCTAGCGCGTTGCCAAGCGTACACATCATACTACCAAGCTTGTCCACTGGAGGGGCGGAAAAAGTGGCTTTACTGCTGGCACAGGAATTCAAGGCAAATGGCTATTTAGTGCATTTTGTGATTCGCCAAGGGAAAGATGGTGGATATACTGAAGAGGTGGTAAAGCACTTTCAATTGACTGATCTGAAGGCTCCCAGGGTTCGTCATTTCCCTGCCAAGCTCTACCAGTTTTATCGTCACGAGGAACATCCCGATATCATATTGACGAATCTTTGGCCTCTGACCTCGACATCAGTATTTGTGCTCCGATTAGCCGGGGTCAAGAGTAAAATTGCTTGTATCGAGCACGGCTCCTTGCGCTATCAGGTTTCAAAAAAGTCTCGGTGGCATCATTGGATTTTACGAAATAGTCTCAAATGGTCCATGAGGTTTACGGATAAGATGATCGGGGTTTCAGACGGGCTCAAAGAGGAGTTATCAGAACTGAGTGGATACAAGGGCGCCAAGCTAATTCATATACCCAATCCCATTGAATTGCCGGCTCCAAATCAGTTTTTGACAGGAAATATCCAGCAAACCTTGACCAATTTAACAGATCATACTTTTCTTTTTGTTGGTCGGCTGAAGCGTGTCAAAAATGTCCCCTTATTATTGGAAGCTTTTCAGAAAGTATTGCAAAAGGCAAAAGCAGAATTGATCATTGCTGGGGATGGGGCAGAACGAGCCCAGTTGGAAGGCCTCGCCAACCAACTCCAAATCAGCTCGCATGTCCATTTTCTGGGGTTTGTAGATGCATGCACTCCCCTATATCAGCACGCAGATACTTTTGTTTTGAGTTCTGACTCAGAAGGTTTTGGTAATGTGCTGGTGGAAGCCTTGATGATGGGTTGTACCGTAGTTTCCACAGACTGTCCCTACGGTCCACAAGAAATACTAGATCGAGGGCAATTTGGCTATCTAAGTCCAGTAGGAGATGCCGAGGGATTAGCAGAAGCTATGTTACAAGCAATGGATGCCCCGATCGATTCCGCGAAAGCCAAAGCTCGCGGTCTATCTTATGCCCCACCTGCTATCTTTAAACAATATCAACAAGCATTATCTTAATGGTGCGGAAGCAGATTTTATTTCTTACCCGAAATGGCCTGTTGGAACCACTAGGACAAAGTCAGATCTTAGCCTATTTAGTTCCGCTCTCTAAGGAATTTGATTTTCATATTGTGAGTTTTGAAAAGTCGGATGATTTTTCCGATCGTCAAGCTGTCCAAAGTCTGAGAAATCAGTGTCAGCAACATGGCATTCAATGGACTCCGCTGACTTATCGACGGTTTTCACGGCAGCTAGGCATTTTGCTAGGGTTTGTGGAATTAATAGGAGCAATCTGGCGCATCTGTAATCGTGACAAGGTAGACTGCATTCATGCCCGCTCTTACTATCCAGCCTTCATTGCTTTGTTGTTCAATGGATTAAGAGGAATACCATTTATCTTTGATATGCGAGCCCTCTGGCCAGAAGAACTGGTAGTAGCCGGGCGGCTTCGAGCCGGATCATTGACCTATAAGCTTATCAAGCAGCTTGAAAGCCGTTGTTTAAAGCGGGCAGCGGCCGTTGTTTCATTGACGGAAGCTGCTGCCACCTACTTAAATAAAAAGCACCCAGCCAACAAGCTAGCCAACAAGATGTTTGTGATTCCTACTTGCACAGATATTGAGCGTTTTGAGGTAATCGGAAATTCTGAGCGAGGGGGCAATCGCTGGATCATTAGCTGTATAGGAACTCTCTTAAGCGGATGGTTTAAGCTAGACCTTTTACGCACTAGCGTGCAGTTTATTTTGCAGGAATATCCGCAAGTTGATTTCGAAATTCTCACCAGAGATGACCCGCAGAAAGTGCAAGAAAGTCTAGACCCCAGCAAAAAATGGGAAGCACGTCTACAGATAAGTTCTGTCCCATTTACCGAAATGCCCAAAAGACTGCGCAGACATAAAGGTTCTATCTTTTTCTTCAATGCTGATATTTCCAAATTGGGCTCCTGTCCTACAAGAATGGGTGAATTATTGGCAGCGGGGATTCCCATTTTGGCCAATCCGGGTGTTGGAGATGTTGAGACCATCATTCAGGAACATCAGGTTGGGGTATTAATCGAAGACGAATCAGAAGCAGCTGTTCATGGGGCTTGTCAGGCATTTATTCAACTCCTACAGCGATCGGACATAGCGGAACATTGTAGGAATACTGCCATTGCCCTATTCTCGCTGGAAGGAGGGGTTAGTACCTATCGTCAAGTATATCAGCAAGCATTGTCGATGAAAACTTCAAAAGAGGTGCATGAACAAGAGAAAATTTAAAGTTCTCTTTCTAACTAAATATCCGGAGGAGGGGGCTTCCAGCCGTTACCGGGTTTACCAGTATCTCCCTCACTTTAAACAGATCGAGCACAAAAGCCAGTCATTACTCAGTGAGGCTGGCTTTAAGCTTTTATACCAAAAAGGGAAGCTCCCGCAAAAGATATGGACTAGCTTACGGGATTACCTTCGTCGAACATTCTTTATCCTGCGTAACCTGGATGCCGATCTAATCTACATGCAAAGGGAAGTTTTTGCCTTTGGTCCACTGTGGATTGAACGATTGTTGAAGTTAAAACGGAAGAAACTCGTCTTTGACCTGGATGACGCTTTGTTTATCAACAAGCAAAATCATAACCACCCCCTAAAATGGGATAAGGCCTCACGGGTTAAGAAAATTATCAGAAAGGTTGACCTTGTGGTTGCTGGCAACCCTTGGATCAAGGAAGAATGCCTAAAATTAGGAGCAGCTCGTTCTGAACACATTGATGTAGCTGAACAGATACAGGAACCAATAAAACAAGAAAGTCCTGCAAGGGGTCCGCTGCTAGCACTCTGGCTGGGCTCTCCTACTACTTGCAAATATCTAAGGCTAATCGAAACTGCCCTCAAAACCGCCCAAGATCAATTCCCGCTGGAAATCTACATCGTCGGAGGAGATTCGGGAATGAACTTTTCCTTTGACCATAAATTGATGGAATGGACCAAAGAGCAAGAGCAGCATTATCTGTCCATCTGTGATGTAGGATTGATGCCTTTACCGATGGAGTCCTGGTCGCAGGGAAAATGTGGGGGCAAGGCGCGCACCTATATGGCCTCGGGGGTAGTACCTATCGTAAGTGATATCGGCTACAACCGACATTTAATCAAGGAGGGCGAACGGGGATTTTTGTGCAGGGAAGACTCGGATTGGATAGAAGCCTTAAGCCAACTGCATCATAATCGTGACCTTATAGTACAGATGAGAGCAACTAATTATGATCTAGTCCGCGAGGCCTTCGATCAAGAAAAGATTGCTTTGCAATTAGAAACTACCATTATATCGTGCCTTACTCATGAATAGGAAAGTCATCATATTAGGCCTCTCCGCTACAGCTAAATACGTCGCTAAGGAATGCTATGATGTTGGAATATATTGCGTAGGCATTGATCGGGCCAAAGGAGCGGGCTACTATTCCAAGTATTTTTCCGAAAAACACATCCTGGAGGAATCGGGTTGTCGGGCATTCTTGAAAGACGCCTTGCGGAATTCAGCAATACAACTTCTTGTCTGCCCCACTACTGATGAGTGGATCGAATTTATAGCAGAAGAATCATTGTTTCGGGATGAGGATAGGCTAGTAACCAGCCAAGGATACTTGGATGAATCGCATCGGACTTTAGGAGATAAAAAAGAGCTGCAAATGCTTTGTGAAAAATTAGACATTGCCTATCCAAAATCAGTAATCTGTGTTGGTACTGAACAACCGAATGTAGAGCTTGACTTGACCTTTCCTGTATTTTGCAAACCCACCAACCGTTCCGGGTTAAGCCACATCATGAAAGGAAGTAAAGGATGGGTAATTCAAAATAGGACAGATCTGTTGGCTTTGCTTGCCCAGAAGGATCTGGCAGGGATTGAACTAATCGTTCAAGAAATTATCACTGGACCAGAATCGAATATTAAAGTATTGGCCACGGTCGCTGGCACTGAAGCCCCTAGCTGGGTTGGGGCAAAGGTGCGGCAGTTTCCACCGGATTTTGGATCAGGATCCCTCGTGGTTAAGGAGGATATTCCTGTTCTATCCCAAATAGCACAGCAGCTGATTCAGGCTACAGCATACCAAGGTTTCTTCGCCTTAGAAGTTAAGCTATGCCCGATTCGAAACCGGTTTTATATCATTGAGGTGAACCCACGCCCTAGTCTTTGGTTTAGTGCGACCACCCATTCTCGAACAGACCTGGTTAAACATTGGTTAAACACACTAATCGAGCGGCCTTACACCACTAGTTCAGTGGATACACAAACCACGATTGTATGGCAATATGCCTACAAGGACCTCGCTGCCCGGTTACTGGCTAGGCGCAAAGGCAAATCTCAGAAGTGGGCGTACAGCAGACCCTTTAAAAAAACCTATGCTGTCTGGGATTGGAGAGATCCCTTACCCTTTATGTACGATCTCTGGACAGGATTATCCAAGTTTATTAAAAGAAGTATCTGATGGCTACCTCCGGTGGACTAATCGTAAGCCTGGATTATGAATTAAACTGGGGCTATCGCAATGAAGCAAGGCCTCTAGATAATTTCGATGTAGAGGGTACTTTAAATAATATTAAGGCCTTGTTGGATCAATATGAAATTCGATCTACCTGGGCAACAGTAGGGCAATTGTTTCAAAATGAGCTTACTCCCTCGGGAGGTTGGTCACCTGATGATCTATATCGACAACGCGGATGGATCGAAGCCAATCTAGTTAATGATCCCAAAGTGGACCTTGGATCGCACTCCTTTGATCATACTTTTTTTCTGGAAACCCCGATGGAAAATAGAAAGCTTGACTTTGATAACATGCAAGGTATCAGCAGGGTATTTAAAAGTATTGTATTTCCAAGAAACCAATACGACACTAGTTTACTAGATTCCGCCAATAACTATAAGCTGGATTGTTATCGAAGTGTACAAGCATCCTGGTACCTTCAAAGCGATAAACTTACCAAAGAAAATCTTTTCTTGAAGCTTTGTAAACGTTTTTGCGAGTTATTACCGTTTGACAGAGCAGTAGAAATCTCAAGAGAACATGAGCTGGTAGCTATCTCTGATAGCCGATTCTTCCGGTTTTTCCCTGGGAACACACTAGGGGACCTACTCACAAGATACTATCGATTCCTAGTACAGAAGGAATTGTTGTGGGCATTAGAACAAGGGAGGTATTATCATATTTGGTTTCATCCGCATAACTTGATCGTTAAACCACAGCGAATGCAAGAACTAGAAAAGTTCTTTCAATTCTTTCATTCCGTAAAGGACCGCTATAATGCCAGATCCCATCATATGATGGATGTAGCAAGTACTTCAGCATGACCCTATACTTTGCTCTATATCTTTTAATATTCTTGTTTTCTTTATTGCGGAAAGGCAGCTTCTCCCATTATCTGATCTATATACCGCTTTTAGTGGTGCTTGCGCTAAAGGGTCAAGTTGGCTGCGATTGGTTCGGATATCTTAATCATTATCTGGGCTATGATCCGACCGAAACAATTTTCACTTTAAGAGGGGAAATCGGCTGGTACTCGATCGAAACCTTGATCAATTACATGGGCTGGGACTATCAATGGTACTATATTTTTTCTGGAATCATTGGAATCCTGTTCCTGCTATTAGCCCAAAGGCATATTGGTTCCTTAGGCTTTTTAATCTTGATCTATCCCATTGTTTTTATACAATTAGGCTTATCAGGAATCCGGCAATTTATTGCGGTCTGTATTGGTGCTTACATCCTTTCTCGCTACTTCTTCCATACTCCTAAAAGTATCTGGCCCTACATACTGTACACCTTATTAGCAGCCACTTTCCATGTATCCGCCTTTTTGTTATTTTTCATCTTACCTTTTCTGGTTCCACTAAAACCGGGGCTGGTATTTGTGCTCATCTGTATGAGTCTGATTGCTTTTACTAGTAGTTTTGCGGATGAAGTATACCAAACCTTTGAATATCGTTATGTAACGGATCGGACAAGAGTAAGTAATGGCGCCTGGATCAGATTCTTTCTTACGAGTGTAATAATTAGCCTGGGGATCTTCTTCAGCGAAAACAAATACATCAAGTTGGGCCTGGCTATCCTGGCATTAGGTGTGGTCATCGGCTTATTTAACAGCATTGCCTTGCACCGGATGAATTACTTTTTTGTCCCGATCGCTGCCTTGATCATCTTAAAGAATGCCAGATATAGTCCGAAGGTGAAGATCGGTTTGAGGGCGGCTTATATTCTAAGTTTCCTATACATGACCTTCTGGTTTTCCTTTTCAACACATAGCCACTGTATTGTCCCCTATAGTTTCTTTTTTACCATCTTTTGACCCGATACGATTTGAAGTCAACACAGAATATAGCCATAGTTACCAATACCGCCTGGAACATCTTCAATTTCCGATCACACCTTATAAAAGGAATGATTGATCAGGGATTTCGGGTAATTGCCATTGCACCACCTGACAAACATGCTCCTGCAGTGGAACGCTTGGGAGCTAGATTCATCCCACTGAGGAATCTGACTCGCAAAGGTTTAAACCCGCTGCGCGAAGCCTTACTGATCAGAGAACTAGCTCAAATTTATAGGCGTGAAAAGGTAGCCTATGCTCTACATTTTACGATTAAACCAGTCATATATGGTACGCTTGCGGCCCGCCTGGCAGGAACAAGAAGTATCAACACCGTAACCGGTTTGGGCTATGCCTTTTTATCGAAAGGGATTGTAAATAAAGTGGTGAAAAGGCTTTACCGTTTTTCACTTCAGTTTGCCGATCAGGTTTTTTTACAGAATAGAGATGACCTGCATCTCTTCTTAGAAGAAAAACTCTCGCCTGCTGGCCGTACCGATAGTATCCCAGGCTCTGGCATAAATACCGATTTTTTCTCCCCTCAGCAAGCAGCCATCGAAGGAACACATTTCCTTTTCATTGGCCGCCTACTATATGACAAGGGAATCATCGAGTATGTCGAGGCTGCTAAGCTTATAAAACAAAGATATCCTAAAGTACATTTTCATGTATTAGGAGCATTGGATCAAGGCAATCCGGCAGCAATACAAACGCAGGAATTAGAACACTGGATAAAGCAAGAATGGATCACCTATCACGGCACCACTACTGATACCAGGCCTTTCATTGCAAGTTCCACCGCTGTTGTACTTCCCTCATACAGAGAAGGATTACCGCGCGTCATGTTGGAAGCTATGGCGATGGCCAAACCCATCATCACGACCGATGTACCGGGATGCAGGGAAGTAGTACCAGAGGGGAAAAATGGTTTATTAGTAAGGGTAAAAGATGCGGAAGCCTTAGCAGCGGGGATGTTTGCAATGATCCATACTAAACCAGAGCAATTAGAGACTATGGGGCTGGAAGGGCGAGAAATAGCGGTTCGGCTGTTTTCAGAATCGGTGATCGTCAAAAGATATCTAAATTTTATCCAGCGGCCTAAAGTTACAAACCTGCCGATCCAAATTGAGCAGTGAATTTGCTAATCCGATGATACCAAAAGGCGGTGTAACCTTTCTTTCCTAGTTTCCGTTTAGAGTAGAGTATTGTTCAACAGAAATTAGAAAGTGAAAGCAACCTTTGAAAAGGTAAGGATATCAACATGAAGCATAATTACGTAGCCATTATGGCAGGAGGAGTTGGCTCAAGATTTTGGCCAGCGAGTAGAGAAAGTCGTCCAAAGCAATTTTTGGATATTATGGGAACCGGAAAATCTCTTCTCCGGCTGACCTTCGAACGATTCTTATCCATATGCCCTTCCGAAAATATTTTTATCGTTACAAATGCCCGGTATCGATCACAGGTAAAAGAACATTTACCGGAGTTAACAGATAATCAAATCCTGTGTGAACCTTCTCGAAATAACACGGCCCCTTGTATCGCTTATACAGCCTTCAAACTACAAGCCCTCGATCCAGAAGCGAATCTTATTGTAGCTCCTTCGGATCATATCATATTGCAGGAATCCAGGTTTATTGAAGCCCTACATAAGGCGCTAGCTTTCACCAAGGATAATGATGCGCTGGTTACTCTGGGCATTCAGCCGTCCAGACCTGATACCGGTTACGGATACATACACTTTCAATCCGAAGCGGTCGAAGGAGATGTCCATCAAGTAAATCGCTTTACTGAAAAACCGCCATTAGAGAAAGCCAAAGAATTTTTGGCTAGTGGTGATTATTTATGGAATGCTGGTATATTCATTTGGCGTACCTCAATCGTACTAAAAGCTTTCGAAGAATATGCCCCAGAAATTCATCGGATCCTGGGTTCCAATCTCTCCTGTTTTAATACCCAAGAGGAACAGGGCTTCATTGACCAACATTACCCGACGACACCTAAGATCTCTGTAGACTTCGCTATCATGGAGAAGGCTAACAACATTTATACGATCCCTTCTAGTTTCGGGTGGTCTGATCTCGGCACCTGGGCTTCTCTCCATGCTGAATCCAGTAAAAATGCACAAGGAAATCTTGTACAGGCCAACAGAACCTTGATCCAGGATACCCATAACTGCCTGATTCGCATTTCATCAGATAAACTGGCCGTAATCGGAGGCTTAGATGACTTTATTGTTGTGGATGAAGAGGATGTATTACTTATCTATCCGAAGAATCGTGAGCAGGAGATTAAGCAACTTAGGGCTGAGGTTGAGTCTTCTTTTGGGAAGGAATTACTGTAGGTGTTCTTCGAGAGAGCATGGAATAGAGGGCACTTATATTTGCAGATTTTAGCGTTCTTGGAGACATATCTGAACTACTTCCTGAATGCGTACATTATCAGATTGAAGGAACTTAAACTTGTGTTTCGGGAAGGGAATATTTTGCGCTCTTATACATTTGCTGTCTTCTGTCTTTCTTTCGCAATAATATCCAACTCTAACTCAAAACGTTTCTCCCAATCCAGTATCAGCTTATCGGCCAGCTTACGTGAATTTTTACAAGTTTGGCGCACATTCTTTCCCACTAAAGAAGCAACTGCTGCTGAGGCCTCTTCCTCAAACCGAGGTGAGTCCTCTACTTTAATGGCGTTCTCGTTATTAAAAATTGATGCATCTCCAGAAGCTCTGACTAATATTAGTCTCCCACCAAGCATACACTCCCATAGAATGTTCCCCATCACTCCTTTATCGTAGCAAAAAAGGCAAATATCATACTGCGAAATCGTAGCAGGAATTTTCCGATGCGGCACCGCTGGCATAATCCTAACATAATCTTCCAGTTTCTTTCGCTTAATTAACGTACTCAATCTTCCCTTTTGACTTCCTTCCCCAATTAAATCCAACTGCACATTCTCCATTCCCAATTTATGAACCAACTGTTCCATCATACCTATAGCTAGGTCTTGTCGCTTTTTTTTATCCAATCGAGCAATACATACCATTCTTAGACGGGATGACGACTTCAATATTTCTACCTCTGGAATAGCAAGTAAATCCTTTTTCATTTGAGCATCGATACCATTGTACAAGGAGTACACTTTGTGCCTAGGGTTAAAGAAAGCCGCTAACTTCAAGCTCTGTGTACCATCTTTGGTGACAATAGTTAAGTCCGCTGGATACCGAAAGGCTAGAGCCACAAAAATGTATCTGGTATAGATCTTCCAATATTGGCGATTTTCCACCGAAGCATACATTTGATTTCCGTAAGTGCGACTCAAGGTAAAGATGTCCGTCTGTCTGCCCACGATTGAACCTAAAAGGTTATAAAAACTCATCGTATAAATCAGGTCATAATCTTTAGACTTCAGTTTGTTCCTGACTAGGGAATAAGCTTTAACAAAGGATAGGAATTTCCACAAATAATGAATAGGACACCAAAGTTTATACAAATGAATGGTTGATCCATTGGGTAGATGGATAACTCTATTCACCTTTTTATTGAAAATGACGGCGTCAAAAGAATGCTCGGAGGAGCTTCCGAGATACTTAAAGAGATTATACACAGCAGGCATTCCTCTTGGTTCTTGATCATGATAAAGCCAAGGTTGTAAGCCTGTAAAATTCTCACTAACAATCAGGAATCTCATAGCAGTGGGGTTCTACAATTGTGCGGTTGCTGCTAGAAACCCATAAACTTTTCTCATTGTAACTTCATCATACATGGTATCATCAAAAATAGTATTGTGAAAATTCATTGTGATTTGGGTCAAATCAGCATTCCCTTGCAAGAACAAATCCAGAGATGACTGGGCCATTGTCGAATCATAACTACATTCTCTGAGCCATCCCACATCCATAAATACCATCGGATTCTCCCAAAAATCAAAGGCCCTCTCCTCCTCAAAAAAAAACAATTTATATGGAAAACCGGTACCGCAACGAAAACCGTACCTATTCTGATACCCTAATGTACTATCGAATAAGATTCCACTCTGTTCGAGTATAGCGGGAGTGCTAGTAAAAGAGAAGTGTAGGAAATGCTGCCGACTATGAAAAACTTCATGCCCGACCAAATGCTCCAATTTGTCCTTCTCGAACCTAAATTGTTGCTCATTGGCATGTGTCGCATAACTCGGGTGCAGACCTATCACGTAATTATTTGTCCTCGCTAATCTAATAATATCCTTCACCTTCGGATCAGTGAGCTGGTATAGATTATCATATCTAGTCAGTCCACCAGCCATAAGATAGATAATCTTTTCTTCTTGGCGGCTCTCCCCCAGTAAATACTCAAAGCTATCATAAGGATCCGTTTTAACCCCAAGTTTTTTCTTAATAAATGAAGCGAATAGACTTCGTTGAGCCTTTCCCCCTTGCTTGTTCATCAACAATTTAGCCCAGGCCCTACCGAGTTTATACAAGCTCGTATGTTTCTCCAAGACATCAATGTCATGACTCATCCGAATCTTGGTTCTGACCCGAATTGGTTCAAGGTTCATAGCTAACAATACGCTATAGACCAGGTGATCAACTACAGGTATCTTATCTAGTCCATGGCGCACCAGAAACTGGAGTTCCTCCTTCATCATATCCCATTGATCCCAAAGGCTGGGTAAACAATAGTATTCCTCAAACCGGCTAATATGAAAAAATATCATCTCTACCCAATCAAACTGGAATCTTCGATCTACGGTAAAAAGCTGCGAGGGCTGCCTGACTAATTCGGCAGAATAAAGGGTAGAAGACTCTGAAATATATGCATTTGCAATTAATTTCTTAGTTGAGATTTGCTCAGGGTTGAAGATGACCTTTTGAGCAGGGATAAAGTAAGCTTTAGGCCTTGAAGTGAAAGGTTTATGGGCTTTCTGGTAGTATAACTGCCTGTCCGCGGTATCAGTCGCCTCATTAAATCTAAAGTCGACCTGATTTCCAGTTGCTGGATGATTAGCAATGAAAGCAAAAACATACTCTATTCTTTGGGCGAAGGCCGGAGAATCATGATGTACGTTGATGATCAATTCCCCCATTATCTTCGCAAGATCTTCAATGCTTGAATGAACCTGTTTTGCCCTTTAAAGATTTTGCTGTAGGCAAGCTGATCAGCTCCGAAACCCTTAAACATAGCAGCAATACTTGGGATCATACTGCCTTCAAAGTCAAATGACTTTCCTCGACCTAAAGCCGATTTGATGGCATGCCATAATAAAAGCTGCACTGCCCCGGGAGGTGCCCATTTCTTGTCAAATCCAGAGGCGAGGTAGTAGTCCGTTGCGTGATCACTAAATACGAGGATACCTGCACACCCAACCCCATTTGCATCCTCAGCAAAATAGATATGGGCCTGTCCGATTGCTTGGAACCGGTTAAATAAGTCCAGCAGGAAGGACTTAGTGTAAGGTATGACTAGCCCTTTTCTCCGGTAACTCTCCTCATTTAGCTGATAAAAAGAATCAATATCGGGACTTCCGACAACCTTAAGCTCTCTCGCTGCTCTTCTCAACATATTCCTGGTTTCCGGCTTCATTTCATGCCAAACAACATCCACTGACTTTCCTGCAGGAAACACGTAGGAGTACATCGTCGTTTGCCGAAATCCTTGCCAGTAAAAGGGCAACCAATCTGTCAGAGAATAAGAATATTGCTGAGAAAAATAAAATGTTGCTGGAAGGCCTGTGATCAACTCTTTCATCACCTTTCTACGAAACCTGATTTGGCTAGCTGTAGATCGCATTCCGTGAGGATAATTAATCCAGACATCAAGGAATGGGGTTAGTGTCGGCATACGTATTACAAGCTTCCCTAAATACCGCTTAAAGCAGTATGGCATCATTCCCGTTACTGTCCCTCCTTTGTCAAAAGCGATGCAAGCCCCCCAATTGTTTGCTCCACATACCCGATCTAGCCAGTCCGGCGTTGAAAACACCCGAACTTGTTTGGCAGCTACTGACTCCACCAACATTCGGTAGGTTTCCTGGCTAGCGGAATGCAAGTTCATCTCTTTTTAATAGATAAAACGCATTTACCACAGCCAAGATCATCCAATAATGTCGAAAATGTAGGCTACCTATACAGGTGGATTCCAGCATCATAAAAAGTAGTGCCAATAGCAAAGCGTTCCGAATGGTAGGATCTAAAGATCTTAGTTCATACAGGATCTTTATAATGGCAAAAGGTAGCAGCAGTAGAAAGGGGATCGACATGATGCCTAGTTCGGCAATTTGTGCAGTATAAAAACTGTGTGGATCATAACTGGCAAACGAAGCCGGGTACTGGCCGTCTATTTTCATTTGCTCTATACTTGTTTTATAATTACCGAAACCACAACCTTTCCACCCATGCTTATTAATGATGGCTAAAGAGCCTCTCTGCAAGGCAAAATGTGTGGTGTAATGCACGGAGAAGGGACCTAAATTCCCGATTGATTCATGGTACAATTGTTCCACGTTAAGCTTTTGATTCAGCATCAGTAGGCCTTCGTTTGACCGCAAGGTGAACCACGTCAGAGAAAGGTAAAGTCCACCAGCTAAGAGAAAAAAGAACAAATGCCGAATTTGCCATTCGATTGCACTTTTCTCTTGTTGCAAGCGGATGAATAATATAAATAAAAGCATTAGGGCTAGCCCCTTGGAGAAGGTGATAAAGCATATCACAAAACTTGTCAGGGTCAGTAGCTGGTATCTTTTCCGATCCAAACCATAAAGAAAAATAGAGCTAAGCGCAAGCGTACTGAAGAATAGATTTGGTGAACTGGCAAAACCCTTTAATCTTTGAACGTCTCCCAAATAGGGGTAGTTTTCGTAGAGATAGAACAAAGCTGTTTCAGTCCCCAATAGTAATAGAATGCCAGCAATTAGTCCTAATAGGCTAGCTAAGAAAACACATAAAGCTAGTCCCATTTGCAATACGCTGGTCAAGTCCTTTCTAAGGTAATAAAACAGCCTGGAGAATAGGAAGTAACCAGCTCCCAGATACAAGGTTCCGAGGACTTCCTTAAGGACCTCCACGGTAGGGTAAAAACACAAGGATATTAAGACACCAAATAGGTGAAGAATAACTACCCAATCCAGGAATGTTAATCGAAGGTACCAGGGGAATCGAGCTAAAAGAGGCAAGCAACATAGTATAAGTAAAAAGCATAATTCTGTTACCTGAATCTTGTTACCAAACCAGGGTAAGTACAAAAGACTGGTGCAGCTTAAGGAACCGAGGTATGACAATAGTAAGACCAGTAGAAGGCGATTCAACCATGGCTTTCCTACAAATAATTCCTTAATTTGAGCAATAAAGTTCACGGCTCTTTCTTCTGAGCAACTAGCGGTGAATTAGGAAGTTGCTCTGTTTATTCACAACAAGGATGCCTTTAATTTCTGGTAGAATATGTGCGGGATAACGGCCATCATCGATCGAGAGAATCAGCCCATAGATGAAATTGAAATCCAGGCGGCAAATAATATGGTGAAGCATCGCGGTCCTGATGCATCAGGATATTACTTTGGGGCAAACTTCGCCCTGGGTCATAGGCGCCTGGCTGTACTAGATCTCTCCGAAGCAGGCAATCAACCAATGACCTATGAGGGCCTCTATATCATTTTTAATGGGGAAGTCTATAACTACCTAGAAATTCGTAGGACATTAATTGAGAATGGATACAGCTTTCAATCCGACACAGATACGGAAGTAATTTTAGCTGCTTACCACTACTGGGGATATTCCTGCGTTGAACATTTCAATGGCATGTGGGCATTCATAATCTATGACCCACGGAAAAACATCCTTTTTTGTTCCAGAGATCGATTTGGGATCAAGCCTTTCTATTACAGCAAAATTGGAAAAAAGACCTGCTTTGTTTCCGAGATCAAACAATTTTCAGCCATCAAGGAGTGGAGAGCTAGTATGAATCGGCCCCGAGCTTATGAATTCATAGTTTGGGGTTACCACGACCATTCTGGCAATGAAACCCTCTTTGAGAATGTCTATCAGCTTCCCAAAGGGCACCATCTAATCTATGACCTTGACACACATTCTTTTGAGATTCTATGTTACTATAAAGTGGAGCAACGAGATTGCTCAGATATTTCTTGGGAAGAAGCCAAAACGACTTTCAAAAGTCTTTTTCTGGACGCCGTGAAATTGCGGATTAGATCAGATGTCAAAATCGGTTCCGCTTTGTCCGGGGGACTGGATAGTTCATCAATAGTAGGAGCTATTACTAAGCATTTAGAGGTAAGTACAGCTATACAACAATTAACTACTGTTTCTGCTTGCTTTGATTCGTCAGTATATGATGAAAGTTTTTGGATCGACAAGGTGGCCAAAAAACATCACCTCCTTTCCCATAAGGTTTACCCTACTGCCAGTTCATTTCTTAATAGCTTACGCACACTTACCTGGCATCAGGATGAGCCCATTATTGGAGCTGGGGTATTTGCTCAATATAAGGTTTTTGAAACTGCCAGAAGAGAGGGGATTACGGTAATGGTCGACGGTCAAGGAGCAGATGAAATCTTGGCAGGGTACAATAAGTTTTATTATCCATTTCTTCGACAATTGATCCGTAGTCACCCACAACGGTTTTTGGCCGAGGCACTCGGCGCTTTTTTTCTACACCGTCAAAGCCCCGGGCAAATCATCAGAGCCACATACAAGTATTTGAAAAAAAATAAGCAAAGATCCGTACCCTGGATAAGTCCGCAATTCATTCCAGCGCCTGAAGATCTTTTTGGCCGCAGTTCAGACAACACGATACAAGAAACGAGCATTAATCTCTTATATGAAATGGGAATCTCTATTTTATTGCATTATGAAGACCGCAATTCAATGGCTTCCTCAGTGGAATCAAGACTCCCATTTTTGGACCATCGCCTAGTAGAGTTCTGCCTCAGTTTACCGTCTAATTATAAAATCAAGGGAGGTAAGAGAAAATACCTGCTACGGGAAAGCATGAAAGCTATATTACCGAGTGAGGTATATAACAGGTATGATAAAATGGGGTATGCTACTCCCCAATCCGAATGGATGAAAGACTATCAAGAGGACTTTCACCACCTCTTTTTGAATGCTATTGAGAGAGCCGATGGCTTCTTCAGTCCCTCCATACTAGAGACAAAAGATCAGGCCTTACAATGGCGCTGCCTTGCTCTCGGGGTCTGGTTAGAGGTCTTTGACGTTGAGATTTAACATCTGCTCAAGTAATAGAGCTGTTCGTTGCATTACAACTGTCTTCTCATAATCCGACAAAATAACTGAGGCTCTATCTCGAAGCTCTACGAAGGGAAGGTCTTTAATCCACTGATCCAATAATCTAGACAAGTCCTTAGCATTTTCATAGGTATGTACAAATCCTTCAAGCGCGATCGGTAATGGATAGTGCCTGGGAACAAGGGCCGGTATACCAAATCTAATCATATCATTGATACCTCCTGAGATATTTGAATACCCGTAGCGCTCCCTACAGACCCCAAGTTTTAAATAGGGACGCATCGGGAGAATGAGGAAATCGGTCTGACTCATGATTCGGTCAAACTCCACCTGTGGAACTGTAGTGTCAAAAGAGGTAATGGTAAGATGGCTACATCTGAGTTCCTGCAAGCGATTGACAACGACCATCCCTTTGGCAGTACCAGCATTACCCAATAGAACCAAATTCAACTCTTTCTTCTTGGGGTTCACTAGTTCAGAAAAGGCTTGTATAATCCAATCGTAGTGCTTACTGATCAAGTTGACAGACCCTGGAATCGTGATCGTAATCGCATCAGTTTTACTAGTTTCAGGCGAAAAATTACGCTCAAAGAAAGCCAGCGGCAAAGGGGGAAGAACATGGTATTCCAGAAGTCTTTCCGGATAGTATTCCTCCAAATAGTTTTTCATCTCTCCACTGGCTACCGTGAGGCCGCTCATCGATTTCAACAACTTTCGTCTCCAAAACGGAATTCGAAAGATTAATTGATGAATCAAGCGTAGTAAATCAAGCCAGATTTCTCTCCGATTCTTTGAAATTACTATATTGTTATACGGAGCAAAGAAACTGTGTCCATTATGAATAAGTAGTAGAGATGGGGGACGAAAGCTCATACGAGAAAAAGCGCGTAGTTCGTCAACTAGTGTGGTAAATATAATGAGTTGACCTTCGTTGATTTGCTTCTCGTATCGTTGGATAAAGCGAATTTTGGATTCATCTTCCCCTTGCACAATGAAGCTTAACCCATCCAGTTTAGAAAGGTCTTGGCAGTTTTCCCAAACCCGCTTACTGAGATAGAGATCAATTTGATGGGAAAGCGAATTGATTAATCTGCACACCACATTCACCACTTCGTGATGGGCATATAATTCAACTATTGATACTCTAATCGGCAATGAAAACTTTAATATTTAAGCTGTGAAGAAGGTTGACCCGCCAGTATTCTCCGTCATCATCCCTACACATAATCGAGCTGATCTTTTAAGGATCGCTACACAAAGCGTTATCGATCAACTGCACAAAAACTGGGAATTAATTATTGTTGATGATGGATCAAATGACGATACCAAAGCCGTAGTCAATACCTTCCGGCAAAGTGACGATCGAATTAAGTATATATTTCAACCTCATCAAGAAAGGAGCACCGCTCGAAACAGAGGTATTAAAGAAGCTGCGGGGAAATATATTTGCTTTTTGGATGATGATGATTACTATTTAGACCATCATCTTTCTAGTTTTTTTGATTGGCTCGAAGCACATAAGTTTCCAGAGATCATTCTACGAACGGGCTTCTATACTAAAGAGGACGGCAAACTAACAGCGACTGAGCATTATAAGGAAGAGCGTGACATTAATCCGGTGAGATTTGCAGCTTTCAAATTTTGTAGTGCTTGTACGCTTTGTGTACCTAAACAGTTTCTGACTAAAGATCTGTTTCCGATCGACTTCCCTCATTGGCAAGACACTCATCTTATACTTAGACTTTTAGCTAAAAGGCCATTTAGGCAACTTCCAAAGTTCACTTATGTTTACAGAACCCACTCTTCAATGGGTACTAAATCCCTCTATGATCGGCAAGATTCTCTAGATCGAATCGAAAGCAATGTCCAAGCAATCCGAGATCTCTTTGAAAACCATTCTAAGCTAATAAGTCCATACCTGCCAGCCAACTCTAAGCATTTCCTAATCACTGAAAAGTACCTAGGACATGCTAATGGAGCTTTAAAAAACAGAAAATTGAATTTGAGTTACAAACTGTTGAAAAGGTCACTGACATCCAATAAAGGAAATCGGTTTGCATTGAAATACATAAAATTGACTACCCAACTCCTATTTCACCGCCTTAAGGGTATTCTGGTGGCGAAAAAGTAAAACAAAACTTACAGAAATCATTGTTCCCCACAATAAAAGCGGCCCATATATGGAGATCCCCTGAAAATCCAATAGAACTTTTCCTACAAAAACTTCACAGAGTCTAAGTAAGATAACCCCCAAGCTAACTCCTCCAAAGACATACAGGAGCATCTGTTTAGTTCTTTTCCTCCAACTGAGTTTCACCCTACCAATCGGAGATAAGAGAAAAATACCATAGACTATGACATGTCCCGTAAATGCAATGTTTAAGGTCAAGTGTGTGGCCAAATGAAAAATACAGAGGCCGAATAGCCAGTACTTCCATGTCCGCTCACTAACTACTATCCATATCATCCCAGAAATCTCGAGGAAAACCACCATATATTCTGCTATCTCTATAGAGACTTGGGGTATGGCTGGAATCCAACTAGCAAGCAGGTCCTGTTTGCAGTACATATAATAGTTAGGATAATACCAACTCAAGAATCCACTAGATGTCAAATCAAAGTCTAGCCACCAAATAAACTTTGCAAAGCCAGCACTAAACATACCAAAGGCAATACATACTCCGAAAAAACTCAAACTCAGACGCTCTATTTTTGGGTCAATAAACCTGTCCTTCCTAAGTGCCAAGGTATGTCCCGCATTGGTAAAAGCTAAACACAACAAGGTGACGGGGAGCATAATACTATGGTCGATTTTTCCAAAACTATATACAAAGTTGAGGTTTAAAATATATAAAAGCGCAGCCAAAAGGGCAGAAATTCTTGTTCTGTAACCGAGAGTCACAAAAAACAATGATAGGGTAGCCAGCAGTTCTGTAGTAAACAGGAAGCTAGTAGAAGGAAAGCGGCTTATAAGATTGGCTAAACTAAGTATAGGTGGATGAAAAAGGCTATCAGGGATCTCTCCAATCCATTGCCAACGAGGTGGATAAACGGCCAAAAAGAATATCCCTGAGAGTATTCTAACGTAGGCCAAGCCCGATGGATCACAATTACAAGAGGAGTCTATCTTTTGAAACACTCCAGCAAGAATCTGCTCAATATAATCGAACAATCGTCTCATTGACAACGATTGATGAGTCTATCTTTTTTTCGCTTTGATTGAAAAAAACCTGAAGGCTGGTAATGTAGAAAAAACTATCTAAACAGGCTTGC
>ENA-UENT01000354-UENT01000354.1-marine-metagenome-genome-assembly--contig:-NODE-354-length-31005-cov-9.706412_pt1 | contig 31005 bp, 25 predicted proteins | sample MGYA00237879_ERZ529330 | MGnify/ENA primary metagenome ERZ529330 (study PRJEB26372, sample SAMN05368345) | marine metagenome | biome: cultured habitat; feature: ocean water; material: water; isolation... | reverse complement strand
ACCCCTATCTTTAACTTTGACAGACCACTAGGCTGAGTATCTCCAGAATCGTGATAATCCCCAGCCGAAGGAGAGCCTTCTCCAAACCACTCATCTACTGAAGGTAACCCTAAAGCAGTTGGTAGTTTTTGACCATAAACCCATTTCAAAGCTTGACCGAAGTTTTGGAGAGAAAGCCCATTACCAGGTGGAGCGATGCTATCTCCATTGATTTCCACGTAAAGAATGGGATTATTTTGCGCATAAGCATAAGGAGATTGAAAACTAAAGTCTTCTGCAAACCTGTCAATAGAGGTGAAGCGGGACGTAGCCGCATCATACCACCGAGCCCCATAATCATGCAGCCCGATCCCATAATCCCCATTCAGCTCCTTGCCATTATAGCGGTAATCGTTGTCCGGGGCTACGGTGCTGTACCAGCTGCCCAGCTGCTCCATGCCAAATGGGTAGTAATGTAATTCCTGAGTGATCTCAATATCGTTCTGCGGCGTATTGGGGTCGTCCTGCGTTTCTATCACGCCATCTTGTACGACGTAGTCGGAGAATGCCAGGCGGGTGTTACCCAGGTGGTCCTGATGCCAGTATTCCGCCCGCATGCCCTGGCTAAGGAACAAGCCTTCCGCTACCAGACGGTCGGACTTGCCCATTATGGCCTCCACACTCCCGTTCTTGAAGATGATGCCGTTGGCGTATTCCGTAATGCCGTCCTCGCCTATCTTGCGCCACTTCGTGCCGTCTGCATCGTACAGGAAGCTTGCCTGGCCAATTGTCTTTGGCAAGTTAAGGTAATTGTAGGTGAATGACAAGTTCTTGTTGTTGTCCTGTATGAGGTTCCCATTGTCATCATACGTATAGTCGTTCCCTGGGGCGCCGTCTTTGAAGCCGTAATCTTTAAAGCCGCTTGGGGCACCGTCACGGACTGAAACCAGGTGCCCGCTCTGCGTATCATAAGTGTAGCCCAAGTCGTCTATCAGGCCTGGCTCGAAGCAGTTCTGCGGGGACGGGCGCTGCCCCATCCTTACCAGCTCCATGATATTGCCGATGCCGTCATAACCTATCTTTGGTACCTGGTAGGTGTTGCTCATCACTACCTGCATATCCAGATACGGCGCACCTACTTGTGGCGTTATACTTTGTACTCTTGTAAAACCATAGTCTGCGCCCGTAAGCCGGTCTAGCGGGTCGTAGGACGGGTAGTAGATTTTCTCTGAGCGGTTCGTTATCTTCCAGGCCAGCTCGTCTATGTTCCCATTCTCCTGATGGCCGAAGCGCATCGCGAACAGGGGCCGTTTCTTCGTTATCACAACCTCTAGTGCCACCTCAGGGGAAGTCAGCACCAGCTCGTCGAGGATATTGTAGTCGCCTGCCAGCAGCTCCATATTCTCCGCGCCGGCTATGTAGGCGGTTGAGCCGTCGCACAACTGTACCAGGTACACCGTTATTGGGTACGCTGCCTGCCCGCTGCCGGCCAGGTTGCACATGTTATTGTGGATTTCCGAGAGCGACTCATTCTGGGCCGCCTGCTCTTCAGGCGTGCAGCCGGTCGGGGGCAGTTCGCACTCCTCCCCTTCGGTTTCGGTGCCCACGCCTGTTATGTCGCCACGCCCTGAGCCGCTCGCTTCCAAAAGAAAAGCCTCCATTGTCATCGACAGCTGCCCGGACTGTTTATGGGACACGGACAACTGCTGTCCTGGGGGTATCACCGAGCAGCCGACCTAAATGCACTAATAACTATTAACTCGAAACTCTAGTTGCTCGCCCGGAGATAGTTGATATACTAATTGCAAAACTTTGGTAATCACATTTAAAACTTCACCATTTGTAAAGTATATCTTAGTGCTGAGTAAAAAGGTATCTATCCCTAAGTCTACTTTTTGAAAAAGCTCAATTAGCTCAGATTTTAAAAATCGATCAAAGTTTTCCGAATTGGAAAGTTTGGCTGCGTGAAAAAACAATGCAATAAACAATTCATCATCTTGTTCACAGTCTACTTTGGTTTCCCAAGCCTTTACATCAGTAGCTCTGAAAACCTGCAGTAAAACCTGCCCGTTTCTAAGTATATCTAGCTGAGCTTTTGACTCTGATGTCTGTCGGAGTATTTTTACTGAATCTTCGAATGAATTCATCTTATTTACTTGTTTTTGAAGAAACATTACTGTTCCACCCATATTTAAAAGCTAAGGCTGCACCTCCTCCACCCACAGCCCATTTGATACTTCTCGACAAATGAGGGTATCCTGTGGCAGGAAGAGGATATGTTGATGTTCCATGGATCAAGCCATGACCGGGAACACTTCCCCTCCCATAATATAGCCGAGTCCATGGACCTGGTAAAATTGTCCTCCTTTGTAGTATCTACCGTTAATAACTGATCTTTCGAACGTGAAACCTTACCCCACGAGAAAGAAACAGACATAGTAACAGAAACGCACGCCCCATAATACGTACATGCCCAACCGGAACAACAAAAAGAAACGATACTTTCCAGCTCCTTCATCGCCGGGCTTTTGCTCAAGAGCAGCCTTCAACCGCTTTCTTTCTTTATTCAGCAGGGTGATACGATACAGAAGAATCAGCAAAAACAGCATTAACCCAATATCAAATAATCTACTCATTGCCTGGCTGCTTTTAGTCTTTTACACTCCCTCTATAAGACCTTATGCCCAAAATATATTATTTTTCGGTACCCAAATACCAATCCAGGACTCATGCGACTAATCCTCTTTTTATTTCTTAGCTATTGCCTGCCGCTCTCCGCACAGGTGCCCGGCCTTGTCACAGACCCTAGCGGCCACACTCAGTACCGTTGCCCGGCCGGATGGACCGCACAGGTACAGCAACAACAGCAACTGTTCCTCTGGACCGCCGAAGCCCGGCCCGGTGCCCCTGAGAGCCCCGGCCTGCTCGTTGCGGCTATGCCGGCTACTTCCGTTGCGCCTACTCTTGCATTGCTTCAGGATTTCTTACAGCAACTGGTGGGCACCGTTGAGGTGCTGCGGACGGAGCAGGCTGGGGCAGACCAGCTGCAGTGGTTTCGGGCCAGCATTGAAGGGCAACAGGCTAAGGTAGCCGGGTACTATACCTATGATCCGTCTTCGGGTTATGTCTTTTGCAGTTATTTCTCTGCCCTGCCGGCTGACTTCGGGCGGCTCGGTGGTATGCAATTGCTCTGTGCGAGCCTTTCAAGGGACTGTGCGGCTTATGCCGAAAATCCTGGCGATTCGCTGGCACAAGACAGCCCGACCGCAGCCCTTACCGGCAATTGGATGCAGGTGGTCAGTTATCAGACCGGTGAGGTGTATGAGGAGCCGGTATCCGGGAAAATCAGCTACGGCTCCTATGGCTACGGCCACCTGCTCGAGCTCCGGCAGAATGGCAGCTACCGACTGACTTATTCCTACGACAACTTCACACAAGGCTGTGAAAACAAAGCAGCGTTCACCGAAGAAGGCCGTTTTGAACAACAGGGCCAATGGCTGGAGCTACAGCCCACAGCTTACGATGGCGCCTACGTAGTCTGCGGTCAACGCACAGCAAAACAAAAACAGCAACCTCCCGTCCGACGGTTTCAGCTACAGCTGTCTGCAGATGGACAGATCCTGCGCTTGCACGGGCAGCCCTTTGAATATACCATCAGCCTGGAGTATGATGCTGCTAATCAGCCTTATTTTGACGAAACGTTTCAAAAACAGTAGCGCAGCTTCAATTGAATAAGTACAAGTGTGGTAAAGTTGAGCCCTTTTATTATTATCCATTCTGACCCGCATTGACTTCAGATCACCTTAAAATTGACTTAGACTCCTTTATTCGCTATTTTTGTAGTTGTCATACTTCTAGTTTACTGTATCTTTTTCTGTTTGCAACCAACAACCAAAAGAGAAGCAGGAAGCATCCGCACCGATACCAAGGCAAGGTATTGCCAGTTTGATCAGCCTCAATAAAATTTATAATCATGCAAGTCGTAACAGTCGAACTAATTAATAAAAATGCTCTAAACCTTCTGCAGCAATTAGAACAGCTTAACATTCTTCGGTTGGTTGCGAACAAACAAAAATCCGACCAACCTCTCAAACGCCAATGGGCTGGAAGTATTTCAAAAGAGACTGCTTCTAAAATGCTTAAACATGCTGAACAAAGCCGTAACGAATGGGAGCGAAATATTTGATAGACACTAATGCGGTCATTGAGTTCCTGAGCGGTGCAGTACCTGAATCTGGCAGCAAATGGTTGCAAAATATCATTGATGAGGATCTGCACCACCTTTCTGTTATTAACCAAATTGAGCTATTGGGTTTCAATGGCTCTCCTACAGAAATGCAAACGCTGGAAGAATTTATTAATGTGTCCACTGTATTGCCACTTTCGGACGTAGTGGTGCAAAAAACCATTGATCTGCGCAAAAATCATACAATCAAGTTGCCGGATGCTATTATTGCAGCCACTTCATTGACTTACCAACTAACTTTAGTTACTCGGAATACTATAGATTTCCAGAAGATAGAGGGCTTGGATTGTGTCAACCCTCACAAGCAATGATAAAAACGGTCTTGTGATAGCTGTTAAACTACTCGCTTACTATATAAAATAAAGAGACCTGCATAGTTTCCCCGCTAACCCGTAAAAGACCGGCAGCGGTATCGAGCTCCCGAACATTCTGTCAGGGCAAACTAAAAGATACTTTTTGTAAATGGGACTTTTGCCACTCATCCCCCACACCTCCCCTAAAAAAAGTCCCAAATCTCACCAAACCAGGGTTTCGGCCCTATTCCTTAGCTTTTTAAACCCAATCCACACAAGTACAAAACCTCCTGTCCGCTTGAAGTCCTGCGGGTTTTCATAGGCTGCGGCTGCCCGGGCCGCCCATCAATTTTGTTCCAGCCCCCTAAACGTCCTCAATCTCATTTCAGGACGACCGCCGCGCCCTGCCCCTGCATCTTTGTGACGTAATCAATCACTCGACTTTTCACACTAAATTCTTTCAAAATGAAAAACACACTCCTTCTCCTCTTCACCTTTTGCACCCTTAGCAGTGTTTTTGCTCAGCGCGACCTACAGACCGGCAGTGCCGCCAAAGTAGCCCGTAAGTACAGGGTGAGCCTGCCCGTCATTACGCTGCCTCAGCTGGCCACCAAGTCCTGGGACGACCGGACCCATACACAGCACATAGAACTCCACATCAAACGCGATCTGGATGACAAGAACATCATCGGGCTCAAGCTGGCGACCTGGCGGTTATTCCAGCCTATGGGCATTGTGTGGTGGGACGGCCTGCTGGATAAGCTAGAGTCTGAAAGCGAATTCTACCCCGGCCATGTGCGGGAATCAGGTATAGGCATCACCTATCAGCGTATGCTGTGGAAAGGGCTGTTTGCAACCGTTGAAGTCCTCCCGCAGTTCAAAACCTACCTGGACGAGGACAACAACAAGGTTGGAGATGGCTTCAAGCTGTACAATTCCTATCACCTGGGCTACCATTTTGCCTTCGGCAAGGAAAAACGGTTTTTCATAGAACCGCAGGTCCACTGCCAGCACTGGATGTTTGACACCAATACGCCTGATGAATTTAAAGCCCTGGACGACAAATGGCGGAATTACTTCCTGTTTGAGCCCAATCTGTATTTCGGTATCAAGTTCTAAAAAACAGCCCCGGTAAAGGTTTGCATTGCCTTTGCCGGGGCCATTGTATGTTTGCCCGCATAATACGCTGACCTCACTGCGTGCTACTCTCCCCCCACAGCTCCGCCCGGGCGGCTGGCCGGAATCTCATAGCTGATGTTCATATCGCGGAGAACGGAGTCGAGGATGGGGTCTTTCCCTTCCACATACCCTTCCTTTATGTCATGGCCAAAAAGGCTACCCATCGTATTCCAATAGGAAGCGGTAAGACCATTGCGGAGGTCCTTGATGAGTTCAAAAAGCGGCGTGTCGAGCTCACGTTCGATCATCTCTATCAGGATCATACCCTGTGTCTTGGTCAGCCCCTTGAGGGGGTCCGTAAATTCGCGCTTGAGGTCACGGTGCAGCTGACGGATATAGCGGCGTTGCTCCCTGTCTTTCATGTGCTCAGTCGCGTATTCCACTTCCCGGAACAGCTTGATGGCCTCTACAGCATAGGGGTACACCACAGCAGCATAACGGCGGTAGCGGCGGTACTTGAGGTAGTCCTCCCGGTTGTCAAACTCCCGCATGGAAGAGACGGAGACATCATCAAGCGTTGCCATAATCAGGGTGTCGCCACAGGCATCGATCATGTAAGGCAGGCGCTGCCCGTTGATGGTTACAGAGCCACTCGTTTCCTGAGCGGAAAGGCCGAGGAAAAACAGGGATGCGGCGAAGGTCAGGAGTATATTTTTCATATTGTTACAGTTCAGTGATTCAGGAGCGGTTAAGCAGGCTAAGCTGATGCCAGCCGCTCCAATACACACAACGTACAAACGGGGGCGATAAGTTGCCTGCCCCCATGTATTTCCGGAATTTAGACGTTGAGCTTACCTACAGGTAACGCCCTGCGCCGGCCATCATTGCGGATTTAGGACAACATTAACGGCCGCCCTGTTCGTACTTGTCCCGGAATTTACGGTAGAGTACCTTTTGCTGATTGTCCAGATTGATCTTGCGCCCCTGAATGAAGGCATGCAGCACTTCGCTCGTGCGCACATCAAGGGCATCGCCCCGGCTGATGAAGAGGTTGGCGTCTTTGCCGGCTTCCAGGGTGCCGGTACGGTCGTCGATGCCCAGAATCTTTGCCAGATTGCCCGTTAGTCCGGCCACAGCCTGCTCGTAGTCCAGCCCATAACCCACCGACTGCCCGGCCTGAAAAGCCAGGTTGCGCTGCTGCCAGTACCCTTCGTGGCCAAACCCATACAGCACGCCGGCTTCCTGCAGTTGGGTGGGCGTTTTGAAGGGCTGATCAATGTCCGCGTCCACCCGGGCGGGCAGGCTTTGAGTGGAACTGAGGATGACCGGCACTTCGGCCTCCTTCAACGCATCGGCAACCATCCAGGCATCCCGCCCTTCCACAATGACCAGGTTCAATTCGAAATTTTGCGCAAAGCGTATAGCGTGGAGGATCTCTTTAGCCTCCTGTGCACGGATGTAAACCTTACGCTCACCGCTCAGCACCGGGGCCATAGCTTCAAGCTTGAGGTTGGGCTGCTCGCGGTCTTTACGTTGATTGTAGGCCTGGGCTTCCTTAAAGAAGTCGCGCAGCGCTTCCACATCCTCTGTATAGTCGTCGTTTTTGCTGTAGCGTCTTTCGCGCCAGCTGTAGCTAAACAGGGATGGCCAGTTGATGTACAGTCCATCGTCGGCAGCATAAGCCGCATCCTCCCAGTTCCAGGCATCCAACTGCACGATGCTCGAAATACCCGAAACGCGCCCGCCGGATGGTGCAATCTGAGCCAGCAGCACGCCCTGAGAACGCACTGTGGGCGTCACAGGAGAGTCTGTATTATAAGCGATCAGGCTGCGGACGCTGGGGTTCATCGTACCTGTCTCGTCGTAGTCTCGGGTAGCCCGTACGGCGCTGATATCCACCAGCCCCAAATTGGTGGCCGTGGCGATAAAGCCGGGGTAAATATGCTGTCCGTTGGCTTCAATTTGCTCATGCCCTGCCCAGTCTTGACCGGCAGCTTCAGCAGCCGTGCCCACAAAGGTAATTTTACCGTTGGCGAAAGCAATGACCGCATTTTCAATAGCTTCCCCGTTGCCCACATGAGCCGTGGCACCGGTGACGTAAACGGGCTGCGCCTGAGCCGGAGCGGGAGCAGGCACCTGCGCCTTCAGGGCAAAGGCAAGGCAGGCAAAGACAAGTGTAATGAAAAGTCGCATAGCAGTAGTAATGATTGGTTCGTGACCGGTAATATACATCAGATTACGGGATAAGAATATCGGATGAGCCAAAAGGTTGGCCGTAAAGCCTGGTAATCTTGGCCCCATTCAACCAGAATCCTGTATTTTTGCCCCTAACCTATTTAAAAAATGACTGCCCAACCCATTTCTGCTTCTATTGCTGTCCTGCCTTTCGTCAACCGGAGTGCGGACCCCGAAAACGAGTACTTCAGCGATGGCATTACCGAAGAGATCATCAATGCCCTAACCAAAATCAAAGGGCTAAAGGTGACTGCCCGGACCTCCGCTTTTGCTTACAAGAATAAGCCGGCGGACATTCGGGAGATCGGCCGTCGGCTGGGGGTGGCCAACCTTTTGGAGGGCAGCGTCCGTAAATCCGGCAATAAGGTGCGCATCACCGCTCAACTGGTTAATGCCGAAGATGGTGCACACCTCTGGGCCCACCGCTTCGACCGGCAACTGGCGGATATCTTTGAGCTACAGGATGAGATTAGCCTGCTCATTGCCGACCAAATCCGCGAGCATTACGGCCACTTCGAAATGCAGGACCACCTGGTGCAGGCGCCCACGCAAAACATCAAAGCCTACGACCTCTACCTCAAAGCCCGCCACAACCACCTGAAATGGGACAACGAGGGCATCACCAACGCCATTCAGTATTATCAGGATTGCATAGCGATTGATCCCAACTTTGCCCTCCCATACTTTGGCATCAGCTATTGCTTTGCCATGCGGGCTTCTTTCAGCGGCATACCCGGCCTCCTGGATACCGCCGAACACTACCTGCAACGCGGGTTTGAGCTGGACCAGCATTCTGATTTGGGGCATTTCAGTCAGGGCACCCTGCTGTTCTGGGGGCGGTGGGACTTCAAAGGCGGAGCAGCAGCTTACCTCAAAGCGTTGTCCATCAACCCTTCCAATACCGAAGCGGAGGAGGGGCTGACCGAGCTGTATACCTCCATCGGGTATTTTGACCTGGCAGAGGAGCACGCCCGGCATATCCTGACACTCAACCCACTATCGCCCAACCACCACTTCACGCTGGCTAATATCCGCTACCTGACGGGCGATTACGAGGCGGCACTGGCTGCTGCCGAAGCGGCACTGCAGATCGCCCCCAATTTCACCCATGCTATTGGGCTCAAACAGCTCTGCCTCATCCTCCTAAACCGCCCCAAAACACTGGAAGCCTTTTTGCAAAGCAATCGTTTGGTGGAGTGCCCGGAGGAATGCCGCACACTCTATCAGCTCCTGCATGGCCAGATTACAAAAAGCGATGCCGCCCGGCTGATCCAAACGCCCAAGTCAGAAAGGGATATCTATCTGTTCACCTGGGATTTGTTCCTTCAAACCCATTCCGGAGACACCGCATCTGCCCTGGACCATCTGAAAGCCATGACGAGCCGCTGTATCGGACAATATGTCAATTTCGCACACCTCCCTTTGCTGAAGCCCCTGCACAGCGCACCTGTTTTTCAGCAATTGCTACAGCAAGTCTTTGCGCCCAACCGCCTCCCTCCTGCCACTGAAGGAGACAAAACAGAACCAGCAGGCAGCAGGAACCTCATAGACGAAGCAGAAATACCGGCTTTGCTCACCCAGCTTCAACAACTGATGGAAACCGAAGGGGCCTACCAAAATGCCGAGCTTTCGCTCCGCCAGCTGGCCGAACGCCTCAACCTCACGGCCAATAAGCTGTCGTGGCTGCTCAATGAGCATATAGGGCAAAACTTCAATGCCTACATCAACGCCTTTCGCCTGAAGCAATTCCAACGGCTGGCCCTTGACCCCGCCAACAGCCACCTGACACTCCTTGGGCTGGCTTACGAAAGTGGCTTCAACTCTAAAACCGTCTTCAACGCTTACTTCAAAAAATCGACGGGGATGACGCCCCGCGCCTGGGTCAAAAAACAGCAGCAGGCATGAGCAACGGATGGGCACAACTCAAACAATACCTCAGTCGCCCGCATTACTGGGAGGACCGCCCATGGGCGATATTCCGGCAGGCTTTAGGCTTCGGGGCTATCACTTTTACAGTGCTTTGGTTTTTCGAGCCCTTTGGGTTTTACCAGCTTTCCTCTGCTGCACTATTGATGGTCAGCCTGGAAATCTCAGCAGCTGTCATCTTTTTCATTTGCCTCAACTGGTGGCTGCTGTCCCGCCTTTTCCCCAATTTTGAGCCGGCAGATCAGTGGATGGTAAAGCATGAGCTGATCCTGACGCTCTGCACTATCCTGCTCATCGCCATTGCCGTTGGGGGCATCCTGCACGTTCATGATATCATTGTGCCGGGTAGCCTGAGCCAGGCCGTTAAGGTTCTTTTGAATACCGCCCTGATTGCACTGATTCCAATCCTAATCTTTGTAGCCCGCGACCAGAACAGATTGCTGAAACGCCATTTAAAACAAGCCGAACAGTACACCCGCCAATTGCAGCAACCGGCAGCAACGCCGGGAGAAGCCCTTGTCTCCCTTCCGGATGAAAATGGCAAGCCCGTCCTCCAGCTCCCCGCTGAACGCATCCTCTTTTTGCAGGCAGCCGGCAACTACGCTGAAGTGCACTTTCTGGACGAAACCCGGCAGCCCCGGCGGGAGCTCCTCCGCAATCGCCTCAAGGTGCTGCAGGAAACCCTGCCCGAAGGCCATTTCATCCAATGCCACCGCAGCTATCTGGCCAACCGGCAGCTCATCCGCCAGGTGAAGGGCAATGCCCGGAATTATGAGCTGGTCCTGGAAGGGACCAATCAGACGGTTCCGGTAGCCCGCAGCAAGGCCGCATCTGTCATGGCAATAATCGGAAAAACATAGGCTTCCCGTTCATCCCGGCATGGTCCCGTTCGTCCCTTTGAGTTGCAAAAGCCCTGATTATACTGGTCTTTTGCGCCAAAATCATGAACGCAATGAAAACGACCTTACTATTTACGCTGGCCTGGCTTTGCAGCCTCTCCCTGCAGGCCCAAGTGTACCTGGAAGAGCAAAACCAGCACCGGTTTGCACAAACTCATGTTGGGTTGCACTACCGCTATCAGCCGGAAGGGGGGAAAATCTTCTGGCAGGGGGCGGATGGTCTGGAATCCGGTACATTTCCTGCTTTTGGCACCCCACAAATCAGCATAGGCGGGCTGCACTTTTGGGGGCACCTCAACTTTGTTATGCACTTCGACCTGCCGGTAAGCGGAGCACAGGATATCGCCCCCAATACCAAAATCCAAAGGCAGCAATTTGCAGACCTGGGCGCCCATTTTTACCCCTGGCGCATGGAGTTTGGCAAGCTCCGCCCCTTCATCGGAGGCACCTACGTCGGGCATAACCTCACCTATGAGCAGAATGGGCGGGACAGAACTGATGGCTGGCTTACTTTTTACCCGGAAGCAGGCCTATCCTTCGGCAGCCGCAACTGGCAGGCGACACTGAAAGCCACCTACTTCCTCTCACCGGAAAAGGACTTCCACGTCGATTCCAGAACGCCGGTCAGCCTGGAGCTGCCCCCCTTGCAGCTCAGCCTGGGGCTCTCCCGCTATTTCGATACCACCCTGCGGGAGGAACCCGGGATAAAAGACGGCAGCACCTACGCCCTGGAGGAACAACTCCAATCCGCGGGCAAGCTCAACAGCCTCTCGGTAGGCATTGGCGCCAGCAGTGGTATTTTTCTCCGCCGGCCTGTATTTGAAGACTTCGTACGGCAGTCGCTGCCCGAACACAAAACCGCGCTCAACCTTGACTTTGGGCTAGGCTATCTGTTCCACCGCTCCGGCGTGCATGTGGGGGTAGCCTACCGCGACTACAACAGCCGGGTGGGCAGCTTCGGTTATCAGCAAATCCTGCGGCGGCGGTCAGTCGCTTTGGAAGGTTACAAGTTTTTGCTCGACTACAACGGTTTTGTGCCCTTCCTCGGTTTGTCTCTTTCCTATGACCGCTGGGCAATGGGCGACTTTGAAGGCAGTATTCAGGTGGGCGAGGTGGCCCGAACAGAAGGCATACAGCCGGGGTTGATTTTGGGGTGGGATATCCTGCCTTCTCCCCTGGAGACCTGGGTGTTACGCACCAATCTACGCTACTATCCAAATTTGGAAATCAATAGTGTTGCTGGCGGAAAAGCCCGGGTGGACCAACTGGAATTCAACTTCATACAGCTGGTATTTTATCCGCAGCGGATGTACCACGTAGGCAAAACGAAGCGGCATGCTAAAAAATAACCCCATCCTACTGATCATTAGCTTGGCAGTCAGCATGGGTGCCTGCAACTACAGCAAAAATGTGCTATTGCTGTCACGGGGGGAACTCCTGCGGGATGACTTCCGAACCGCCATACCTTTCCACTACGGGAAAGGCTTAATCCTGGTCGAAGCCACGATCGGATCGGAGACAGCGCCCCGGCGCTTCATTTTCGACACCGGTGCATTTGAATCCAAGGTGGAGAAAAGCTGGGGCTTGTCCATGGGCCTGCCCCAAAAAGCCACAAAGCTCAATCATGCGGCTCAGGGTGTGTCCCGGCAAATCACCATCACACAAATGGATACCATATCTCTGGAGGGAGTGCCTTTCGGCAAAATTTCTGCCGGGCTGTTGCAGTACGACTCCCTTTCAGCAAGCCGGTGCCTGGCGCCCGGCGGGCTGATCGGGGCCAACCTCATTCAACATGCGCATTGGAAAATCGACTATCAGCAACAACAACTGTGGATAAGCGATCAGCCGTTTGAAGCAGGTGCTGAAGCCGCTGTATTGCCATTTTCCCACCCCACGCTTTCCGGCAAGCCTTCCATTGCCATAAATGTTGGGGGCAATACGGTAAAAAACCTGATTATGGACACGGGCTATAACGGCAGCCTGACGCTGCCCAGGGCGCTCCTCCCGGAATTTGAGGGGTACCCGGTAGATACACTCATCGATCAGTCCGGCAGCGGTATTTACGGGCATGCGGCAGCGCCCGACACCGTTTTCCGTATACTGCTTCCTTTGAGGTTTGGGGAACACACCCTTCAGGCTCCGGTGGATTTCACCCGCCACGGTGGTTACCTCGGCAACGAGGTGCTGGAAAACTTCATTGTATCCCTCAATTACGACAATAATACCATCGCTTTTGTCCCCGCCACAGCCACGGCCATTCGTACTGGTCCGGATTTCGTCCCTGGTATCCTTTCCGATAGCCTTTGGCAAGTCCGAAGATGCCCTGTGAACAGCCCCGTACAGTTTGGAGATACCCTCACCCGGATCAATGGCTACCGCCCCTGCGACTTATACGATAGTTATTGTGACTACGTCCTGGGCATCCGGGAGCTTTTAGAGCAGGACACCCTGACGCTGGAATATCCGGAGGGGAAAACCTTTGAGCTGACTCCTTAGGGGGTCGTTACTTCCTCACATATCATAAGAAAAAAATCAAACCATCAACATGAAAATCACCCAACTGATTCTTCTTTGTCTATTCACTTTTTCGCTTACTGCCCAAACCGATAAAGCAGAGCGGCTCACCCAATTCATCGAGCAAACCCTGGCCGCCACGGACCACCTGACCGGGCTGAGCGTTGCCATTACCAATCCGGAAGGCACGCTCTACGCCAAAGGCTTTGGTTATGCCGACCGGGCACAGCAGGAAATGGTCACGCCGAAGACTTCATTCTACATTGCCTCCTGCACCAAAGCTTACAACGGCTTACTCGCCTCTATCCTTGCCGCTGAGGGGCAACTGGAGCTGAGCCGCCCGATTTCCTCATACCGGCCCTTCAGCAGCTTTGAACGGCAGGACCTCTTTGCGGGCATCACCGTGATGGACCTCCTCACCCACCAAAGCGGCCTTGACAACCCCTACCTCTCTACCCTGCTCGCCTACTCCGGCGAGTACACTGATGCTCAGGTACTCCGCCTGATCGAAGAGGAGACGCAGGCCAATGAAACGGGCAAAGCTTTTGCGTATACCAATTTCGGCTACTATCTGCTGGATGTGCTGCTACAGGCCGAGTTGGGGAAAAGCTGGCGCGATTTATTGCAGGAAAAGGTATTTGGCCCTTTGGATATGGAGCATACGACCGCCTATGCATCAAAAGTCAGCACACCGAATGAGGCCGTACCCTTCGATGGCTTGTACCCGGACAAATTGCTGCCCGTTTACCTGAGAAAAGTCGATGCCACCATGCACGCTGCCGGTGGGCTAATGACAACCGTTGAGGATGCCGCCCGGTTTTTGACCTGCTATCTTGCTCCGGAGCAAGGCCCCTTCCCCACTGCTGCCGTTCGGCAATCCTATGAAAAGCAGGTCAGCGCCACCCACGAATTCACGGAAGCGTTCAACGCCGATGGATATGGGCTGGGTTGGCGTACCGGTGCCTACGCCGAACAAGCCCTGGTTTACCACTTTGGTGGTTATCCGGGGTTCTTTTCCAGTTTGTCCTTTATGCCTGAAGCAGGGCTGGGGGTAGCCGTGCTTGCCAATAACAACATCAGTGGAGCATTGGCCATCCGCATCACGCAGTACGCCTACGACCTGTACCTGGGCAATGAAGGCACGGTCAAAAAGCACGAGCGTCAGGCGGCCCGGCAACTCAAAAAGCAGCTCCGGCGCTACCGCAAATGGGAAAGCAAGCACCTGTCCAAAATGGCCAAACGCACCTGGCAACTTACGCTGCCCAAAGCGGCTTATACAGGCACATTCCACAATCCCCACCTTGGGGAAGTCACCGTTGCACTGGAAAATGGGGAACTCGTCGCCCGCATGGGGCAAATCCGCACCGTGGCTACGCCTTATCCGCACGATAACTGTGCCCGGGTGGAAATGGCACCGGGCTCCGGCATGGTCATCTGTTTTGGTATGGAAGACGGCAAAGTGGTCGACTTTTCGTTTGGGCGGGATGTGTTTGAGCGGGTGGAGTAAAGCTGCCGTGAACATCCACCCCGCCCCGTGCTTTGAAAAGGTGGTATGAAATTCAAAAGCCTTTTTACCTTCAAGTACGCCCGCGTGGTCTATGGCAGTATCATCCTGACCATAGGCGCAGTGGCTATGCTGTTCCCTGTCATTCCGATGGGCTACGTAGGCGTATTTGTCGGCTCTTACCTTTTACACCACAAAGTCCCGTTTCTGGGGCGGGTGATGAACTGGCTGCGGAAGAAGGATGAGAAAGGGCGATTGCAGCGGTTTGAGGATAAGGTGGAACGTTTTTTTCAGAAAGAGGAGCCGTAGCTTTAGCCTGCCATTTCTGCCTTTTTATTACCTTTGCGGGATGCAAATTACAGCAAGAGAACTCGCACATTTTCTGGGAGGCACCCTCGAGGGCAATCCCGATATAACCGTCAGCCAGCCCAGCAAAATTGAGGAAGGAGGAGAGGGTACCATTTCATTTCTCGGCAATCCGAAATACGAATCGTATGCCTATACGACAACCGCCTCCGTCCTACTGGTGGGCAAGGACTTTGCACCTAAGTCACCCGTATCCGCTACCCTGATACGGGTGGACGACGTGTACGCCTCTATTGCCCGCTTGCTGCAACAGTTTGGGCAACAGGCAAAGCCAGCGCCCGGCATTTCTGAAACGGCTGTAATTAGCGACGAAGCTATGATCGGCAATCAGGTGAGCATTGGCGCCGCTGTAATCGTGGAGGCTGGGGCTCAGGTTGGAGAGGGTGCGATCATCATGGCGCAGGCCTATATCGGCAAAGGCGCCAAAATCGGCCCGAATACACTGATCTATCCCGGTGCCCGAATCCTGGACCGCTGCGAGGTAGGCCGGAATTGTATTATCCATGCCAACGCGGTGATTGGCAGCGATGGCTTTGGCTTTGCCCCAAGAGAAGACCGGAGCTACGATAAAATCGTGCACGTTGGGAATGTCGTCATCGAAGATGAGGTCGAAATTGGTGCCAATACCTCCATCGACCGGGCCACAATGGGCAGCACCATCATCCGGGAAGGCGTAAAGCTCGATAACCTGATACAGGTCGGGCATAATGTGGAAATCGGTGCACATACCGTGATCGCTGCCCAAAGTGGCATTGCCGGCAGTACCAAAATTGGCCAATATTGCCGTATTGGCGGGCAGGTAGGTTTTGCCGGCCATGTAGAAATTGCAGATGGCTCACAAATACAGGCGCAGAGCGGCATCGCCGGAAACATAAAAGAACCTAATCAGGCTTGGTTTGGCTCCCCGATTATCCCCTACCGCGATTTTATCCGCTCCCATTCTGTTTTCAAGAAGCTGCCTGAACTCTACAAAACCATCAGCCGGTTGGAGCGGGAGCTACAATCGCTGAAAACGCCCGAGGCAGACCAATAAAGCCGTCTTTAACAGTTCTATCCCCGAAAATCCTATCTTTGCAGAAAATTTCAGCTGACTATACCTCTTATGGAGCAACAACATACGATCAAGAATACTGTCAGTGTGGAAGGCGTAGGCCTTCATACCGGCAAAACTGTGAAGCTGACTTTCCACCCGGCTCCGGTTGACCATGGCTATAAGTTCCAGCGCATTGACATGGAAAAAGAGCCTGTCCTGAGTGCAGATATCAACCGCGTTGTTTCCACTCAGCGGGGCACAACCATAAAAGTAGGCCAGGCAGAAGTCCATACCGTAGAGCATGTCCTGTCTGCCCTCTCCGGACTGGGCGTTGATAATGTCCTCATTCAGCTGGATGGCCCGGAAGTCCCTATCCTGGATGGCAGTGCCGGCCCTTTTGTGAAAGCGCTGCAGAAAGCAGGTATTGAAACACAAGACAAAGCCCGGGAGTACTTTGTAGTCGAGGAGCCTATTTTCTACAAGGACGAAGCCACCGGCTCCGAACTGGTCGCATTACCGCACGATGGCTTTGAAGTAGTCGCTATGATTGACTTCAACTCCAACGTACTGGGCCAGCAGTACGCCCACCTGAATGGCACTACGGACTATGCCAAAGAAATTGCGCCCTGCCGGACTTTTGTCTTCCTGCACGAACTGGAATTTCTGTTCGAGCAAAACCTGATTAAGGGGGGCGATTTAGATAACGCCATTGTGATTGTAGACCGTAAAGTGGAGCAGGACGAGCTGGACCGCCTGGCCGAAAAACTGGGCAAACCCAGTGTCACTGTTGACTACGACGATGGCATCCTGAATACCCTGAAGCTACAATTCAAAAACGAGCCTGCCCGGCATAAGCTGCTCGACGTGGTAGGCGATATTTCCCTGCTGGGCATGCCAATCAAGGGGAAAATTCTGGCGACCAAACCGGGGCATACGCCCAATATCGAATTTACGAGAGTGCTCAAAAAGGTATTGGTCGAAAAGCGGAAGCTCAAAGGCAAGCCTAATTACGACCCCGATGCGGAGCCGCTGTTTGATTCCGTGAAGATCGCCGCCTGGCTTCCCCACCGCTTTCCGTTTCTGCTCGTTGACAAAATCATCGAGTTATCAGACACCCACGTGGTTGGTGTCAAGAACATTACCTTCAACGAAGGCTTCTTTCAGGGGCACTTCCCCAACAACCCGGTAATGCCCGGTGTACTGCAAATCGAAGCTATGGCGCAGACCGGCGGCATCCTGGCTTTGTCAACCGTAGATGATCCCGGCAACTGGGACACCTACTTCCTGAAGATCGAGAACGCTAAATTTAAAAACAAAGTCGTCCCGGGCGATACGGTCCTGTTCAAGATGGAACTCATGGCCCCTATCCGCCGGGGAATCTGCCAGATGCAAGCCACTGCCTATGTAGGCAATAAAATTGTATCGGAGGCCGAACTGACTGCTCAAATCGTTAAGCGCTCATAAGATGAATACGAACAATAGCAACGCCGTACCCTACATTCATCCGGAAGCTAAGATTGGGAAAAATGTCATGATTGGCCCCTTCGCTTATATTGACAGAGATGTTGAAATTGGCGATGGCACCTGGATTGGCCCTTCTGTCACCATCTTTGAAGGCGCACGGATTGGTAAAAACTGCAGGATTTTTCCGGGGGCTGTCATTGCCGGCATCCCACAGGACCTGAAATTCAAAGGCGAAAAAACCACCGCCGAGATTGGCGACAATACTACCGTAAGGGAGTATGTGACGATCAACCGGGGCACCTCTTACGCTAATACCACCAAAGTAGGCCAAAACTGCCTGCTGATGGCGTACGCTCATGTTGCACACGATTGCATACTGGGCGACAACGTCATTCTGGCCAATAACGTCAACCTGGCCGGCCATGTACAAGTGGGAGATTACGCTATTTTGGAAGGCCTGGTGGCCGTGCAGCAGTTTATCCACATTGGCAAGCATAGCTTTATTGCCGGGGGATCTTTGGTGCGCAAGCATGTGCCGCCTTTCGTAAAAGCGGCCCGGGAACCTCTTTCCTACGCAGGCGTCAACAGCATCGGGCTTAGGCGGCGGCAGTTTAACGCAGAGAAAATCAACGAAATACAGGAGATTTACCGCATCCTCTTTGTCAAAGGGTACAGTACCTCTCATGCACTGGAGATTATCGAAGACTCCCTGGAGCCTACTGACGAGCGCGATGCCATCCTGGACTTCATTAAGAGCGCCGACCCGGGCATTATGCGGGGCTTTCAGCAACTGAACGGAAAAAATCCGGATGAAGATTGAATTAGCGGGCGTAGGTAAGCGCTACAAAATGGAATGGATCATGAGAGGCGTGGCGCTGACCATCCACCCGGCACAGCGCTATGCTATCACCGGTCCTAACGGCTCAGGGAAGTCCACCCTGATGAAGATGCTTTCCGGCCACCTGACGCCTTCCAAAGGAAAAATCCAATTCACGCTCAACGATAAGCCGGTTCCTGTCAGCGAGGTCTACCAACACCTGGCCTATGCTGCTCCCTATATCGAACTGATCGAAGAGCTTACCCTGATCGAAGCACTCGATTTTCACCAACGGTTCAAGCCCTTTCAGGGGCAATTGCAGCCCGATGACATCTACCGAATTCTTGGTTTTAAGAAAGCCCGCCGCAAGCCCATTCGCAACTTCTCATCGGGCATGAAGCAGCGGCTGAAACTTGCCCTGGCGATTCTTTCCGACACCCCTTACCTGCTACTTGACGAGCCCACCACCAACCTCGACACCGAAGGGGTACAGTGGTACCGGCAGCTTATTGAGCAGTATACCGCCGGGCGCACCCTCGTCATTGCCTCCAATGTGGAGGTGGATTTTGATTTTTGCGAGTATCATATCGATATACCACAGTATAAGCACTAATGCTTTCCTGCTGATTTTCAGCTCCTTCCTGACCTAATTCTGCAACAAAACTTGCTTCTTGCTGTTCCGCAGGCAAAGCAAATCAGCTTTGTCATTAGTAAACTATTCCAATCACACAATCCAAGTACATTATGAAAACCCATTTCAGCCTTAATGCTTTGTTTTTGGCGAGCGTTCTGGCAGTATTCACCTTTGCCTGTGGCGAGCCCGCTCCAACTGAGAACATCGTGGAAGTAGCTTCCGGCAACGAAAATGTAAGCACTCTAGTCGAAGCTCTGGGGGCTGCCGAGTTGGCTTCTGCACTGGAAGGCGAAGGCCCTTTTACGGTCTTTGCGCCAACCAATGCAGCCTTTGAGGCCCTTCCCGAAGGCGTTCTTGAAGCCTTGCTAAAACCCGAAAACAAGGACGCTTTAACTGCCATTCTCCGCTACCACGTCGCCGCCTCTAAGCTAACAGCAACCGAGATCAAGGAAGCACTAAGCATGGCTACAGAAGGCTATACCGTAGAAACACTCAACGGCGCTGCCCTTATAGCCACTCTTGAAGGGGATGCCGTCAAGCTTGCCGATGTACAGGGAAACACAGCAAATGTAACCAGAACTGACCTTATGGCTTCGAATGGCGTCATTCACACCATTGATGCGGTACTGCTACCGGGTGGCGTAGACCCTGCTGCCCTTCTGGGGCCTGCTGATATCGTTGGCGTAGCCATGGATAATGAGCAATTCGCTACGTTGGTTGCTGCCGTAAAAGCCGCGGGCTTGGTTGAAACTTTACAAGGCGAGGGCCCTTTTACCGTCTTTGCACCGGTCGATGACGCTTTTGCTGCATTGCCCGAAGGCACCGTAGAGTCCCTGTTGGAAGCTGAGAATAAGGATCAGCTCTCGGGAATACTGACTTACCACGTTGTAGCCGGCAAGGTGGATGCAGCTACCCTTACCAAAGCTATTCAAAATGCGGAAGAAGGTACTTACACCATTACCACTGTCAATGGTGCAGAACTCACTGCTTCCATTCAGGATGGGAAAGTGGTCCTTACTGATGCACAGGGCAATACCGCTACGGTAATTGCTACTGACGTTAATGCATCTAATGGTATCATCCATGCAATTGATGCGGTTGTCATGCCCTAGCAGGCTTTCTTAGGCAAAAAAACGGACAGCTCTGGCAGGTAAAGGACTGCCAGAGCTGTTTTGTTTTTGCGCTGATAGTGCAGCCGAATTGACAAGTATCACCCTCAGTCCCCTGAAATTTCCTCCGCCACCAACCGCCCGGTCCGCATAGCCGCATTGATGGAACCATTCAGGAGGTGGTCCCCGATAGCGTAAAGCCCTTCACCAACCGACAAATCAGCATCGTGCTGCACATGCCGCTGCGCAGGGAGGGCGTAGGTGACTTCTCGGATATCCAGCAAATCCCATTCGTTAACCGACTGCCCAAACCAATGCTGCAACTCGCCCCGTACTTTGCCCGCCAGGCTTACATCATCCAAACCCGTCTTGCCTACAATTGACACGGACAACAAGGTTTTGCCGGAGGGCGCGTATCCCGGTGCCACCTGACTGATAGGCGTAATGCTATTGACCAGGTCGCCGCTCCTCGTATTCAATGCAATCAACGGCTGTTGAACCGGCGTATGGCTTGTGATAAAATGCAGGTGGGTGGTTGTTTGGTATGCGGTATTCACCAGCGGCAGGTACTCCCGCACCAGGCCGGTGGCTTCAGTGGCCAGCACGATGTTTTTAGCGCTCAGCACTTCTCCGTTTTCCAGGGAGACCTGATGGCCTTCCACTTTTTCTACTTTACAATTCAGACAGATGCTGTCTTCCGGCAAATTGGCGGCAAGCTGAAGTGGAATCTGCTGCATACCCTTGTCCGGCACTGCGACGGCCCCTTCGGCAAACATTTTGAATACAAAGTCGAACATCCGGCGGCTCGTAGCGAGGTCTTTTTCCAGAAAAATCCCGCTGTAGAAGGGCTTGAAAAACCGGCTTACCATACGACTGTCAAAACCGTATTCCTCTTCCAATGCCTGAGCGGTGGTCATTTCCGGTTGCCGGAAGATGGCCTCCAGAGGCATCTCCTTCAGGCGGTTGCGGAGTTGGAGAATGCCCAACTTGCTTCCCAGCCCGCCTGCTTTGGCAAACAGAGTAGGCAGCAGGCTGCTCCAGTCCCGCAGCGGATCGCCAATGCGGTCGCGGCTGCCGTCCGGTTGGAGGAGCATAGCGCCCGGCAGAAACGGTTTCAAATCCAGCTTTTTGTAATCGAGCAGGGCGCGGGCTTCCGGATAGGCGGTGGCCAATACCTGAAAGCCGTGGTCCAGCAAAAAGCCTTGCTTTTCAGTGGTTTTCACCCGTCCACCCACCCGATCGGAGGCTTCGAGCAATAGAAAAGGCTTGCCTTTTTGGTGAAGATAGTTGGCAGCGGTAAGGCCCGCCAGTCCGGCTCCGATAACGATGGTCTCAGACATGGTATTCTTTTGGGTTTGGAGGTAATTAGTAGTTTGACGGAAATAAATGATGCAATTTTCTCCGTCACTAAGTTATCATTCTGCGCCTGCATCGGCAAAGTAGGTCTTAACTTTCTTGGCTACATTCAGCCCGGCCACCTCGGCGAGCTGGGAAGCACGGGCTTCCCTAACCCGCTTTACGGAGCCGAAATGCGCCAGCAACTTCTGCGCCGTTTTCTCTCCAATACCGGGGATTTTAGTGAGCTCAGAACCGGTGAAATTTTGAGAACGCTTGTTTCGGTGGAACGTAATGGCAAACCGGTGGGCTTCGTCCCGTGCCTGCTGTATGATTTTTAAAGACTCTGACTTTTTGTTGATGTACAGGGGTACGGAATCTCCCGGAAAGTAGATTTCCTCCAGCCGCTTGGCAATACCGACGATGGTTACTTTTTCGAGAATACCAAGCGTCTTCAGGCTTTCCACGGCAGCAGAGAGTTGCCCCTTGCCTCCGTCAATGATGATGAGCTGCGGTAACGACTCCCCCTCTTCCAGCAGCCGGCGGTAGCGGCGGTGCACGACTTCACGCATAGACGCAAAGTCATCCGGGCCAACCACCGTCTTGATGTTATAGTGCCGGTAGTCTTTTTTGCTGGGCTTGGCATTTTTGAATACCACGCAGGAGGAAACCGGATAGCTGCCCTGCATATTGGAGTTGTCGAAACATTCGATGTGCAGGGGCAGAGCATCCATACCCAAATCGGACTGCATCGTGCGCAGGATTCGCTCCGCGGATGTTTGCTTGCGTTTGGCTGAAGCCTTTTGTTTTTGCCGCTGCAGCATGTAGTACTTCAGGTTCTTCTCAGACAAGTCGAGCAGCCGCCGCTTATCACCAATCTTGGGCACGGTGACCTGAAGGGTTTCATCCTCCAGGGGGATATCCTGTGGCAGGATAATCTCCGTGGCAATACTATTGAACCGCTCCCGGATGACCGGGATGGCATATTGCAACAGGCCCGCCTCATCGTCATCGTCCAGGTTTTTGACCAGTTCCTGGGTGTGCGTGTGGATGATGGCGCCATTCACCACCTTGATGTAATTGACAAAGGCCTCTTTCTCTTCGGAGGCCACGGAGAAGACATCCACATCCCGGATGGTGGTGCTTACCACCGTAGACTTCGCCTGATAGTCTTCAAAGGCGGTCAGTTTTTCCTTGATACGCTGGGCTTTTTCAAACTCCAGATGCTCGGCATGCTGCTCCATCACACCTTTGAAGTGTTGCTTTACCGCCCCGAAGTTGCCCTTCAGGATATTGCGGACCTGATCGATCTTTTCATTGTAGGCTTCCTCGCTCTCCAGTGCTTCGCAGGGGCCCATGCAGTTTTTGATGTGGTACTCCAGGCAAACCTTGAACTTGCCCGCTTCGATATTCTCAGCGGACAGGTTATAGCTACAGGTCCTCAGGGGAAACAGCCGCTTGATGAGTTCGAGGATGATCTTCAGCCGTCCCTTGCTGGTGTAAGGGCCGAAGTAGGTGGAACCATCCCGGACCACTCTCCGGGTAATGAACACCCGGGGGAACCGCTCCTTTTTAATGCAGATGTAAGAGTAGCTCTTGTCGTCCCGCAGCATCACATTGTACCGGGGCTGATGCTTTTTGATGAGGGTGTTCTCCAGCAGAAGGGCATCCGCTTCGGTTTCTACCACGGTGAATTCAATGCGGCGGGCATTTTTCACCATCACGCGGGTGCGGTGGGCGCGGTCCTTGCGCTGCCCGAAGTAAGAAGAGACCCGGTTGCGCAGGTTCTTGGCCTTGCCCACATACAATATGGTATCCTCCTCATCGATAAACCGGTACACCCCGGGCTGCCGGGGGATGGTATCAGAAATGGCCTTGAAGTCTGTTGTGGTCATGCAATGCTTGTAATTTCCTGCAGTGAAGTCACCAAAATAATCAATTTGGGCATGGGTAGGTTCTACGCTGACTGATGTTTTTGGAGTAAAAGTGAATTTCCTTAGGAAAAACAAGCGCTGGTTAACGCCACTTTAACGCATAGCAGGTACGAATCGCAAAACAGGGGGCGTTATTCCCTCACAACAACAAGAGATAAGCCATGAAATCATCTGCCAAAATCCTATTCATCGCGGTTGCTGCACTGATTACCAGCGTTGCCGCTACGGCTCAGACCCAAATCAACCCAAAAGTCGGTGTCAACTTCTCCGGCGTGGAAGCCAAGCTGCAGGACATCACCGCTGAGGCCCGAGTGGGCTGGAACGCGGGCGTTGACCTGCGCATGGGCGACAAAGCCCTCTACCTGCAACCGGGACTGCACTACTACAACTTCACTGCCCGCCTCGTGGAAGGCGTAGAGCACCCCGATGACATCGCTTTTTCCGATGAGACCACCATTCAGGCACTGAAAGCCCCGCTAAACATTGGGCTGCGCCTGACCGGCGACAACGGGCTGATTGGCATTCAGGCCCGGGGCGGTGTCACCCCAACTTACATACTAGGTGTGGATGAGAAAAACGGCATCGACTTCAACAAGGAAGACCTCAACAGCTTCACCTGGGGCGCTAACGTGGGCGTAGGGGTCAATTTCCTGTTCCTCACGGCCGATCTGAACTACGAAATAGGCCTGGATGACTTCTTTGCTAATGCGGAAGGAGGCAATAATGTCCTGAGTTTAAGTGTGGGAATTAAGTTTTAAGCTATGCTATGAACAACTGAGCGTGGGTAGCTGTCCAAGCCACCCACCCCCAAATTTCCCAAATGTTTGACACTTGCACCGTTGCCTATTCCCAGGCACGGTGCTTTTTTGTTAGACTTGATGCGTCGGGGATCATTGCAGGGTTAAAATGGCTCTTTCCTTCCCACGCTATGCCTTTTTTCAGTCACTTAGCTCAGGCTAAGCTCCTAAAAAAAGCCTTCGCGTGGTTGAAAATAGCTCATTTTTCCCACTACACTGACCCGACGCATCAAGTCTATTGTTTCGGGATTTCGATGACCATGCCCACCGCGCTGGCACTTTCGGTATTGGCCTCGAAAGCAACATTTGCACTTGATTTGAATTCCACCTGACGGGACCGCTCCTTACCGAGTGCATCCCGGAGCTTAGCGGCATAGGTGTTGCCATTACTGCGGTTGATGCGTTGATTGAAATCCTCAAAGTTGAGTTCCTTTTTACTCACCACAATAGCGATCTGGTCTTGGCTGCCAACCTTATCTGCCACCATGGAATAATCCCGTGGGAAAAGGCGGGTACCGGTCACCCCACAGTAAGCCGAATGTTTAGGCGTGTATGGGAAGAGCACATAGCTGGAGCCGTCCGTTTCCTGTCCAAAGACGTAAGTGTAACATTCCACCGAATTGGCAATCAACACCTTAAATTTATCGCCTTTCTGAATGGGCTGGGCACGGAAAGTCATGTCGTCTTTGCGCTCCAGCTTCAGGGTTTGCTTTGCTTCTGTATCGTAAAGGCCAAACTCCACTGCCATGCGCTTTGAATCCGCAGCGGAAGGTTGTGGGTAGATGGCGTAGGCTTCCTTGTTAAAGTGGTCAAAATCCCGGTAGCGTACCCAGGCTATACCATCATCGCCCCACTGCGAGCCCCAGGAATTCATAATCTGGAAAGCGCCCCCTTCGTAGTTGTCATCGTAGCCAATAACGCACATCGCATGGCCGCCGTAGCCACGCATGCCATAGTCGCGCTGGGAAGGTTTCCAAAGCGGCTGCCCCATCATATTCTGCATGAAGGTGCCGCCGACCATCATACCGATGACCACCGGATAGCCCTGGGCAATATGTTGCTTGATGCCGTTGAGGTCCGTTTTGTAATTGGAAGCGCCCACCGACAGGCGGTCGTAGCCACGGATGCGGTAGCGCTGCCCGGCCTGCTTTTGCTGGCTGGACGGTTCTTTGGTGCACGTCCGCTCATCGTAGTTAAACTCGCTAAAGGGCAGATTGCCGTACTGCATCATGGCTTTCATAGCCGTGTTCATGTAGGCCCCCTGACAGCCGGAAAGTGCGATTTGATTGTACAGATAGGCAGGGCTGAATGCCACCCGGTCTGCGGGCTGCCCGGTAGACTGAGCCTGGAGGATACTACCTGCTGCGTAGGCACTCGCCCATCCTACACAAGAGCCCTATTTCCCCTGATGCCGGCGGGTAGGGGCATATTGCTCCAGTGATGCTTTAGAAGGCAACCCGGACTGCGCACCGAAGCCATAGCTAACGGGCTCAAATACCTGAGCTTTATCATACTCATTGGGATCGAGCGTTGCCCCAATAGAAAAGGCTGCAGCCTGATCGGGGTCCGGTGCCGCGTACCCTCCGCTAAGCATTTCACTGCCGCCGAAGAAAAAGTACCATACTGCACCTACTAGCAGGGCAGGAATAATCAGCTTTGGACGGCGCACCAGGAACATGATGATGAGCGGTAGTAACCGGATCAGAAAATTCCCTTTTCCGCCTCCGTTACCGTTATTGCCCCGCGATGGCTGCGGGTCATCTTTTTCCATTCGAATAGGCATCAGTCGTTGTGTTTTGAGTGGTTAAATAACTTTTCACTGCTCAAAAATACAGACGCCAGAAAAAAAACTGGCCACTTTTTACCGATGAGATGTAACAAAGCCCTGTAATTGGCGTATCAATACGCAACCCAAACGGACAGGTCTTTCCCTCCTACGCTGTCCATCCACTACCCTTCAACAAATAAGCACGCTAACACATCCCCTGACATTTTGAAAGCACTGCTTTTGTGCACATCTTTTGTGTGCCCGGAAGTAGTGAAATGCCCCCCAAAGCAGTTAAATATCCGGGAACAAAAACTCGTATATAGAAATTTTTTAATTCAAAAACTTAGGATATTTAAAATCTTACTTTTAGATTTGTTACAACAAACCTACTGAACAGTCTTCTCCCCCCCATCCCACACTAAGCAAACGGCTACTACACACCAATCACAACACCAACTTCATTTACACACTGTACCAGGCTACAGCCATGCGTTGTAGCATCAAACTGGATGTACTCCGTTCTTTTCATGGGGCAACCTTTTGGAAAGACTGGTCTGCATACATGCTCATTTAAGCCAGTATGAGCGATCAGGTTACAGGAGCTATGCACACTACTTATTGAAACCTTATTGTGGAACTGTCTAAAGTTTTCACCCATGCACACATGGAACACTATCAAAACCGTAAGCACAAACAAACTTGACCGAGCTATTGAAGTCTTGGAAACCCTTGAGCGTCCTGTCTCTTCCCGCATTCTGGAATACCTCCGGAAAAACGGGAAAAGCAAGCTGATGGACATCGCCCTGCACACTCAGTATAACACAGAAATACTGGAAACGCAACTGGAAAAGCTTTGCTTGTCCAAGGCTGTCCACCGCCACGATGACATTCTTGGCTGCCATTACACCATTAATGCACGTCAGCTATTCCAAACCCGTAAATCTGTACAGGCGCTTGCCGCCTTGTATAAAGAATGATGGGTTCGGTGCCTTAACACACAGATTGAGACTCCCCATAAGATTCACGAAAGTTTGTCACGATTTGCTTAAAAAAAGCCGGGGGCTTACCCCCCGGCTACTTTTCGCTTTTCTTCACACAGGGAAGCCCTGTACTGCTATGTATTCAGTGCTCCACAGACACTGATGACTTGCCCGGACAGGTAGGTAGACAAATCAGAACCCAGGAATACACACACATCAGCTACTTCTTCGGCTTTGCCGAGGCGGTTCATCGGGATGTTTTGCAGGTAGCCTTCCCTGACCTTCTCGTCGAGGCTCTCTGTCATGTCCGTTTCGATGAAGCCGGGCGCAATCGCATTGCAGCGGATGTTGCGCGAGCCCATCTCCTTAGCGACAGACTTTGTGAAGCCAATAATACCAGCCTTGGATGCGGCGTAGTTGGCTTGCCCGGCGTTGCCCGTCATCCCTACGATGGAGCTCATATTGATGATGGAGCCACCGCGGTTTTTCATCATTGGGCGGATGAGGTGCTTGGTGAGGTTGAAGATCGACTTCAGATTGGTTTGGATCACGTCGTCCCAGTGGGCTTCCGTCATGCGGAGCATCAGGGTGTCTTTGGTGATGCCGGCGTTGTTGACCAGGATATCCACTTGCCCGAACGCTTCCAGCACTTCCTTAGCCAGATTTTCTGCGGCCTCATAATCGGATGCGTCTGATTGGTAGGCTTTTGCCGTTACGCCCAGTTGTTCCAGCTCGGCAGCCAGTGCGTTGGCTTGTTCTGCAGAGGAACGGTAGGTAAATGCCACATTAGCGCCCTGCTCCGCAAACCGGCGAACAATAGCAGCACCAATACCGCGGGAGCCCCCGGTCACCAGCGCTACTTTTCCATCTAATAGTCCCATGTTTGTTGGTTTTTTCAGATGGTGAAGGTAGCAAATTTTACACTTCCAACTTAGGCTTTAGGAACTGCCCGGTATACGAGGCCTCCACTTCTGCCAACTCCTCAGGCGTGCCCTGAAAGACCAGGTCGCCACCCTCTTTGCCGCCGCCGGGGCCCAGGTCCACAACCCAGTCGGCATTTTTGATCACCTCCATATTGTGCTCCACGACCATGACGGTATGCCCGTTCTCCACGAGCGCATTCATGGCATCCAGCAGCTTGCGGATATCGTGAAAATGCAGACCGGTGGTAGGCTCGTCAAAAATGAACAGGATGTGCTCGTTGGCCCGTTCCCGCGTCAGGAAGGAGGCCAGCTTGACCCGCTGCGCTTCTCCCCCGGAAAGGGTGCTTGAGGACTGCCCCAGGTGGACATACCCCAGCCCCACATCATAGAGCGGCTGCAGCTTGCTGACTACGTCTTTTTCCTCTTCGAAAAATTCCAACGCTTCCTCCACGCTCAGCTCCAGGATATCGTAAATGCTTTTGCCTTTGTACTGCACATCCAGCACTTCCTGCTTGAACCGCTTGCCGCCACAGGCTTCGCACTCCAGGCGTACATCGGCCAGGAACTGCATTTCCACCACCTGTTCGCCCTCCCCCTTGCAGGTATCGCAGCGCCCGGCATCCACATTGAAGGAAAAATGCTTGGGCTTGAAGCCACGGATTTTAGATAATTGCTGATCTGCCATCAGTTTTCTGATCCCATCGTAGGCCTTTACGTAGGTGACCGGATTGGAGCGAGAGGATTTCCCAATCGGGCTTTGGCTCACCATTTCTACCTGCGTGATAGTATCCAGGCTGCCCGCCAACTGATCGAACTGCCCGGGAGCCTGGGAGTAGCTTTCGCCCAGGTGCTTCTTCAGGGCAGGGTACAGAATCTGCTTCACCAGCGTGGTCTTCCCGGAGCCGGAAACGCCAGTGACGACCGTTAACGTGTTTAGCGGAAAGCGGGCGGTAATGTTTTTCAGGTTATGCTGCCGGGCGCCCTGTACCTCAATGTAGTTAGCCGACTTGCGGCGGTGGGCAGGCACCGGTATACTCATACGGCCGCTCATGTACTTGGTTGTCAGGCTTTCCGTCGCCTCGGAGTAAATGCCTTCGTAGGGGCCGGCAAAGACTACTTCCCCACCGTGGATACCTGCTGCCGGGCCGATATCGATGAGGTAGTCCGCACTTTCGATAATGTCTTCCTCGTGCTCCACTACGATGACCGTATTACCAAGGTCGCGCAGGGAGCGCAGCACACGAATAAGCCGGCCGCTATCCCGGGGATGCAGCCCTACACTGGGCTCGTCCAGGATGTACATGGAACTCGTGAGGTTGCTGCCCAAGGTACGGGTGAGGTTGATTCGCTGGGTTTCTCCACCGCTCAGGGTAGCAGAAAGCCGCCCCAAAGTCAGATAGCTTAGCCCCACATCGCTCATAAACTGCAGGCGGTTATTGATTTCCAGCAGCAACCGCTTGGCAATTTTTTGGTCGTGCTCACTGAGTTCCAGGCTACGCAGGTGGTCCAGAAGTTCATCCACCGGCATCTCTACCAAGTCTGTAATAGGACGATCCTGAATTTTCACGTAAGTGGCTTCCTCCCGCAGGCGGCCGCCCTCACAGGTCGGACAGGTTGCTCTGCCCCGGTAGCGGGCCATCATGACGCGGTTCTGAATCTTGTACATCTTTTGCTCCAGCTCGGCAAAGAAGTCGTTGATGCCATCGAAGTACTGATTGCCTTTCCAAAGGAGGCGGCGCTCGGCTTTAGTGAGATCCTGATATGGGGTATGCACCGGAAAGTCGAAGTGGTGGGCGGTTTCCAGTAACTGATCCAGCCAGCGCCCATATTTTTCACCCCGCCAGCAGACGATGGCTTGCTCGTAGACGGATTTGGTTTGATCGGGCACCACCTTGCCTTCATCTATGCCCATGACTTTGCTGAAGCCCTCGCAGGTAGGGCAGGCACCGTAGGGGTTATTGAAATTGAACAGCTGTGGCGTAGGCTCCAAAAAGGACACGCCGTCGAGTTCGAAGCGGTTGTTAAAGTCCTGCTCCTCCCTGCCCATGATGTCGACGATGCACTCCCCTTCTGATTCGTAGAATGCCGTTTGGACTGAGTCAGCGATGCGCTTGTTGTTTTCTTCGTCCTCTTGCTTAACCACAAAGCGGTCGATCAGAATGCGAATGCCTTTGTCTTTGATATCGCCCAGTTTTTTGTCCAGGTAAGCCGCGCCAGATTCCAGCAGGTCTTCTGCGTACTGCAAATCGCCTTCCACCTGCAGGCGGGTATAGCCCTTTTGCAGCAGCAGTTCCACTTCCTGTTTCACCAGGCGGTCTTTGTATTTGTAGGGCAGCGGGATAAAAAGCTGCACCTTGGTGCCCTCCTCAAAGCTATTGATATAGTCCACCACATCGCTCACCTCGTGCTTGCGGACTAAAGCACCGGAGACCGGAGAGTAAGTGCGCCCCACCCGTGCGTAAAGAATGCGCAGATAATCGTAAATCTCAGTAAGCGTGCCTACTGTGGAGCGGGCGTTGCTCGTGCTGACCTTCTGCTCAATCGCGATGGCCGGGCAAATGCCTTTGATGTAGTCCACATCGGGCTTTTTCATCCGCATCAGGAACTGCCGGGCGTAGCTCGACAGGCTTTCCACGTAGCGGCGCTGCCCCTCCGCGTAGAGCGTATCCATAGTGATGGAAGACTTGCCGGAACCGGACACGCCGGTCACGACCACCAGTTGATTCTTAGGGATATCGAGGCTGACATTTTTGAGATTGTTCGCCCGGGCGCCCTTGATCCGGATCGCCTCTTTGAGGTTCTGTTCACTAGGCTTGTCAAGCGTTGGCATAGTCGCTTTTTTGGACATAGATGCAGGTTGAAGTTTTTTACTCCTATGCTTTTTGAAATGGCACAGCGCAAAGAAGCTGAACCATTTCACAGCATAGGTGCTGGCATTAAGCTGGTTTGCCCTGGCAAACCACTTAGACTGTGTTGGGATTTCACCATTTGGGCTGCATTTGTCAAATTTCATCCTGCACTTCGTTGCTCTCCCGCCTGCCATAGTCTTGTACGGCGGGCAGGTCAGTCGCTTAGCTCAGGCTAGGCTCCCTCATCGCGCCCCCGACGATGAATGTCGGGATCAAAGACT
>ENA-UENT01000353-UENT01000353.1-marine-metagenome-genome-assembly--contig:-NODE-353-length-31067-cov-3.073629_pt1 | contig 31067 bp, 26 predicted proteins | sample MGYA00237879_ERZ529330 | MGnify/ENA primary metagenome ERZ529330 (study PRJEB26372, sample SAMN05368345) | marine metagenome | biome: cultured habitat; feature: ocean water; material: water; isolation... | reverse complement strand
ACCCGCGTGAGGATTCTCGCTAACACGCCCGCGAAGCATGCCTTCTTCTCTTAAAAAATTTGTGATCTCCGCCGAAGCATAAGAGGTGAACCCCTCATCCATCCAAGCATAGAGACTTTCGTTGGTTCCTAAGATCATCTGATACCAAGAGTGCATCAGCTCATGTATAGAAACCCCAACTAGACTTGGGAAGGAGCGTTCTCCTGTAATCAAAGTCGCCATGGGATATTCCATACCACCATCTCCGCCCTGAATAAAAGAGTATTGCTTGTAGGGATATTGTCCAAAATGTTCATTGATGTAATCAAAAGCTCGATCCATCACCTTTGGCAAATTGGCCCAATTCTCCTCTGTATTGTCATTTTTCTGATAGAAAAAATGAAGGACTGTTCCATCTTTTCTAACCAGTTTATCATGTGTATAGTCTGGGTCAGCCGCCCACAAGAAATCGTGAACGTTAGGCGCTACAAAGTGCCAACTCAACTTCTTCCCCTTCCGCTTCACCTTGGTACCTTCTGCCTCAAAACCATAACCTATTTCTTCTGGGTTCTGCAGATAACCAGTGGCAGCCACTAGATAATCTCTGTCGATATTGATGGTTACATCAAAATCGCCCCAAACGCCATGAAATTCTCTCCCAATATAGGGGTTGGCGTGCCAGCCCTGATAGTCGTATTCACATAATTTAGGATACCATTGCGCCATACTATACGAGATGCCCTCGGCATTGTTCCTACCCGACCGACGGATCTGCACAGGTACCTGAGATTGGAAGGTCATTTCCAGGACCGTACTGCTATTGGGCTGAATAGGTTCGGCCAACTGTACTTCCAAAATCGTACCCGCCATTTCAAATTCTACGGGTTTACCATCCTGCTTTAGGCTGGAAACCTGATGATATCCGATCTGATTATTCTTCAACTTGCTGATCCTAGAACCGACTCTAGGGTCTGGGTCTGGCATATTTCGCGACCGAACATCCATCATACTTCCCGGCTGAAAAGCATTAAAGTACAAGTGATAGAAGACACGATCTAAAACTTCTGGGGAATTATTGTGGTAAGTAATGGTTTGTTGTCCTTTGAACTGATGTGACTTCACGTCAAAGTCAACATTCATCGTATACTCAACCTTCTGCTGCCAGCGATCTGCTTGAGCTGAAACCGTTTGAACGAGAAACCCACAAAGGAACAGGGTCACTGAGAGTAATTTGAAAAACTTCATATAATAACAATTTGGCCAGCAGGGCTTTACCTGAGGTTTTAAAGCTTTTGGATTGCGGCCGCTAAACTACAAATAATATTTTGGTTATTTTTGTGCCGAATCATCTATATCCTCAACACATGAAGAAGAATTTGAAACTGCAGACCGGCCTCATAATTGGGATGACTTTATTGGCTGCATTAAGCCGCTTAATTCCTCACCCTCCTAACTTCACCCCACTCGGGGCAATGGCCTTATTTGGCGCTGCTTACTTCTCTAAAAAACACCTAGCCTTCTTGATTCCTTTGGCTGCCTGGTGGATCAGTGATATTCTACTTAACAATCTTGTCTATGCCAAACTATATCCAGAGATTTACCAAGGTTTTTCCTGGATGGGCAACCCAGTAATCTATATCTGTCTTGGTCTCATCGTACTGATAGGTTGGGCACTTTTGAAGAAGGTAAATACCGTTCGAGTAATTGGAACAGCCACCTTAGCGGCGGTAGTGTTCTTCTTGGTAACCAATTTCAACTCCATGCTCACTAGTCCATTGTATACTAAGGACTTTAACGGATTACTGGAAAGCTATATTGCTGGCATCCCATTTTTCCGAAATACCTTGGTAGGAAATCTGGTCTATAGCGCTATTTTATTTGGTATATATGAGTGGTTTTTGGCCCGGAGAGGAGTTTCAAAGGCTACAACCGTCGCATAATTATAAGTGCAACAGGTGGTAATGGGAAATGTTCCCAAATAAACCTTCTCAAGTTTTAACTGAGAAGGTTTATTTTTTTTCTTCTGATATGGATTTCGGCTCTTCGGTGTTGTTCTTCTTTTCCTCCGGATACTCAATGCGTACATGATGTACGGATTTCATCACCTGCTTAAATACTGCCCTACAAGCTTCCAATTCTCTGAAATTCATTTCCGAATTCTCAAACTGTCCTCTGGTAATCTTGCCCTCGATAACTTTATCAATTAGCTTAAAGAGTTCCTCTTCGGTAGGGTTTTTCAAGCTCTTGCAAGCCGCCTCCACACTGTCAGCCATCATCAGGATCGTTTCCTCCTTGGATTTGGGCAGCGGTCCTGGATAAACAAAGAGCGTCTCATCAAAATTGTGTTCGGGATTTGCAGCTAAATGTTTTCTATAGAAGTACTCTACTCGGGTAGTCCCGTGATGAGATTTAATGAAATCGATTAGTACCTTGGGTAATTTGGCCTTATTAGCCATTTTCACGCCTTCTGTAACGTGGGCAATTATAATCTTGGCACTTTCTAGTGCATTGATATCGTCGTGTGGATTTTTCCCACTTTGATTTTCAATGTAATAGGCCGGTTGCTCTGTTTTTCCAATGTCATGATACAGGGCTGCTACCTTGATCAATAAAGGATCAGCCCCTACCCTTCTAGCCGCAGCTTCAGAGAGATTGGCGACTTGCAAAGAATGTTGCAAAGTTCCAGGTGCCTTCAGCGCTAGTTCCTGGAGTAATGGCTTGTTTAGATCCGATAGCTCCATCAAAGTGAGTGGGGAGGTAAAGAAGCCAAAGACACGCTCCAGCAAAGGAACCAAGGGGAAAGCAAGCAAAGTAAAAATCACGTTAAAGAACAGCCAGGAATAGACGGACCAGTCGATGGTCTGCAATCCTCCTTCTTGAATTAGAGAAAGTCCCAAATAGCCTAGTCCGTAACTGAGAAATAGAAACAACATGGAATAAAAGAATCGGGACCAATCTTGCGTGTTGATTTTTCCCAGCAGTACTACTATCCCCGCCAATATGAGTAGAAAAGTAAATTCGTAGCCAAGGGAAGAGAGAAAACTAGCAATCAGGACGGCGATGATGTGCGTAAACAGTGCTAGTTGCTCATTGTAGAAGGTATTGATCACGATCGGAATGATGCAGAACGGAATTAGGTAGGCACTAAGTCCTCCAATTTGTTCCACCAAGTACACCAAATAGCTAAACACTACCAGCCAGACAAAGAAGAAGAGTAGCTCGCCTAAATTGTGATAGACCTTCGTAGCATATATTTGAAGATATAGTAAGAAGACCCCAAGGATAATACTGGTCAGCAGGAAGTAACCTGCAAAAACAACCCAATGGGATTTCTTCTCCGTCAATTCTTCTTCGTAAGCTCTCTTATAGGAAGTCAATTTTTGATAAATCAAATCCGTCACGATTCCATCTCTGGGGATAATCAGTTCTCCCTTCATCACCATGCCTCTGGTACCAGAAATCTCAGCCAAGAGGTCTGCTCTGAATTTCTGCGTCAAGGTGTCATTAAAGAATAAATTTGCTTGAACATTTTGTTGCAGAATGGGGAAAAGAAACTCAGGTTCGGTCAGAGGGCTATAGGGTAAGGAATCACTTAGGAGGTTTTTGGCAGTACTGAGCGTATAGAGGTTACCAAGGGTTTGTAGGTAAGTGGTGTTGCCCTTGACGATATTGACTACAAAATCATTTCCCTTTTGCTGGTAGGAAGTATCCAATTCTATGATCCCCCTATCGTAAATCTTATTGAGCAACTGCTCTCCATATTTCAAATAATCGTTGGGGCGCCGTTTGACGTCTTTAAAAAGGTCTCCATCTAAGGCTTCCTGCTTTAGCTGATTAAAGGACGCTTCAAAATTTGACTTAGCCAATTTAGCCACCTCGGGATCTTCCGAAAAGTAGGGTGTGAAATTGGCATCCAGCGCTGCTTGTTCCTGTTTGAGTTCTTCCGCTGTTTTGAGAATAGCAAAATCAAATGGAGCATATAGATCGTCGTATCGCCAGGATTGCCTCGGCTCAAATTCGTATTTGAACTTAACATTGTTGGGAAAGAGAAAACTAATGAAGGCCACCACTGCGCCCACCATCAAATAACGGAGTAGCCCTGTCCATCTAGACCTATCTTTTATTGCCGGCTTGTCTTCCATTCGTTGGATTCTTCAAATTTAATGTATCAAAGCGGCTCTATTTCTTCCGGGGTTCCCATTTTCGTTCCTCCACGCCTAAATCATGTCCCACCTTCCTTGACACTACAAATAGGTAGTCTGATAGTCGGTTAAGATACCGAATAATTATATCTGCCACAACTTCTTGCTGTGCTAAAGCTACGACCAAACGCTCTGCTCTTCGGCAAATAGTTCTGGCCACATGAGCGTGAGACACAGCCGGGTGCCCGCCCGGTAGGATGAAGTGCTTTAGTTCTGGCAAATCGGCATCCATTCGGTCCATTGCTGTTTCTAAAGCCATTACGTCCTCATCGGTAACATCTGGCACCGCATTCTCCTTCTTCGGTTCAGAGGCTAGATTGGCGCCAATCACAAAAAGTAAATCTTGAATATTCTTCAACTCCTGGTTCAAGTCTTCTGACTCCACATAGTCGCTCAGCAAGCCAATAAAAGCATTAAGCTCATCGACCGTCCCGTAAGCCTCAATCCGATCGTGAAATTTGGGCAATCGGCGTCCTCCAAACAATCCTGTCTCTCCCTTATCCCCAGTTTTAGTATATATCTTAAAAGCCATTCTCTTTTTACTCGTAAAGATGAAAAAAAATACCCTTTCCTACTTGCAATGAGCGGGAAAGGGTCGTCCACAATAATATTTTCAAAAAATTCCTATTATTTGATATTGTAGCGGTGAGTTGGATCGGCCGCTCTAACCACGTTCTCATTTTTCTTATCGCTTTCCACCAATCCATCTCGCAGGCGAATGATTCGATGAGCATGATCCGCAATATCCGGTTCGTGTGTTACCAGGATGACTGTATTTCCGCCTGACTGGATTTTTTCGAAGATCTCCATAATCTCGATGGAAGTCTTCGTATCCAAGTTACCCGTAGGCTCATCCGCCAGAATGATCGAAGGATCATTAACCAAGGCGCGTGCAATGGCTACCCTTTGGCGCTGACCACCAGAAAGCTCATTGGGTTTGTGATCCACCCGATCTCCAAGCCCCACCTGAGTCAAAACATCACGGGCTCTATCCAATCTCGCTGACTTGCTGACCCCTCCATAAACCAATGGCAAAGCCACATTTTCTAGAGCAGTAAGTCGAGGCAAAAGATTAAACGTCTGGAATACAAAGCCAATTTCCTTATTCCGAACCTCAGCCAATGCACCGTCCGTCATGGTACTAACATTGGTGCCATTCAGGATGTAGTCCCCTGCAGAAGGAGTATCCAGGCATCCCAAAAGATTCATCAAAGTAGACTTTCCAGAACCAGAAGGCCCCATCAGCGCTACATATTCGTTCTTATGAATATCGAGCGTAATGGATTTGAGCGCGTGCACCTGGGTGGTTCCCATGATGTAGGTCTTCTTGAGTTCACTAACAGAGATAATGGAGTCCATATTAATTCTTTATAAGATTCTCGGGTGATGATTCCGTTGTAAATCGATTTTTCCTCATCAAATGCTATGGGCGAGGATCACTTCAAATCGATAACTTTTGGCACTTCAAAGTACTCCCCATTTTGCTGTGGCGCATTTTTCAAGCCCTTAGAACGATCCAATTGATGCTTAACCTCATCTTCTCGCAAAACATTTTGAGCTTCACTTACATAAACGAGTGGTTCAACTTCTGCTGTATCCAACTCATTCAGTTTTTCCACCATCCCCAAAATATTATTGAGATCCTTTTGAATGCCTTTGCGTTCTTCCTCGGATAGCTCTAAACGAGCCAAATGCTCCAACCGTGAAATTAGTTTTTCATCTATATTCATAACAAATAAATCGAAGTTCGTTACAAAATCATCGGCCAAGGTAGTGATTTGATCATTTCAAGGGCAATCTATCTGCCTAAAAAATTCAGGAATTCCAGCATAAATTTTATTTTCGTGGCCGTCAGTCTCATTCTAACTTTACGGCAACTCACCTACTGCATCAAAAGACCTGTACCACAAGCTGGGGATTAGCTGGGAAGTAACTATAGATTCATATACTTTCCTTTAAGTCCTTCCCATGCTAGGTACCGGAGCTGCAATAGGATTAAGTTGCTTCCATATGATAACGAAAACAATGTCAACGCCAAAGGTCAAGCATATAGCCATCGCAGGAAATATCGGAGCAGGTAAAACTACACTCTGCACGCAATTGGGGAAGAACTTCGGTTGGGATGTACACTATGAGTCGGCGGATAATAATCCTTACCTAAGCGACTTCTATGTGGACATGCAACGCTGGTCTTTCAACCTACAGGTATATTTCCTCAATAGTCGATATCAGCAAATATTGAAGATATTGGATGGGGACAAAACGGTAATCCAGGATCGGACGATCTATGAGGATGCCTACATCTTTGCGCCCAACTTGCATGATATGGGCCTGATGCCTAGCCGGGATTTTCAGAACTACTTTGAGTTGTTCAAGACGATGTCTTCACAGATTCAGCCGCCAGATCTGCTGATCTACCTGAAAGCGAGCATTCCTACCCTGGTTTCCCATATTCAGGCCAGAGGGAGAGATTACGAGGGAAATATGAGCTTGGATTATCTGAAGAGATTAAATGAGCGATATGAAAACTGGATCGACACTTACAAGGAAGGGCGTCTTCTAGTGATAAGCGTTGATGACCTGGACTTCAAGAACAATCCAGAAGATTTAGGTAAAGTGGTGGATTTGGTTCGTGCGGAGTTACACGGACTCTTCTAAGGATTTCTGAAAGATCATTAATATAGCAGAACCGTCTGGCAAAATGCTACGGCCTCAATAGGTTTTCTTCATCTTCGGCTGACTTCTCAGCCTCTACTTCCCAACCCAACCATTCCGTTACTGGCTCCGGTAACCATTGAGCTAATTTGGAATAGGCATCATCATTCATGAAAGCACCAATCGCGACAACATGAAAAAGAACGGTAAACAAAAAAGCTTTTGCCCGGTTAATTCTTGCGGCTCGTTTAAATTTGCGGTTTTGCATAATCCAGTTCCATTTGATGATTTGAACAAGTGAGTGCTTGATCTTATTATCAGAACGAGAACTTTCATTAGCGTATTTTTCAGCACACTGTTAAAAAAAATATAAGATGTTGCAGCAGATCCTGGCAGAATTAGCAGAAACCAATACCCAGTTGGTAGCTGTATCAAAGACCAAGCCGGTTGAACAAATCTTGGAAATGTATCAACAGGGCCAGCGCATCTTCGGAGAGAATCGTGTCCAGGAACTTGTTGAAAAGCAAGCAGCACTGCCCAGTGACATTGAGTGGCATGCCATTGGGCACCTACAAACCAATAAGGTGAAGTACATCAGTTCATTTGTAAGCTTGATCCATTCCGTGGATAGTTTAAAGCTTTTGGCTGAAATCGATAAACAGGCGCTGAGGAATGAGCGAGTCATCGACTGCTTGTTACAAATCAAGATAGCCGCGGAAGACTCAAAATTTGGCTTAGGTTTGGCAGAAGCAGAGGCTTTGCTCAGCAGTGATCGCTTTACTCAAATGGAGAATATTCGGATCGTAGGCGTGATGGGTATGGCCACGTTCACGGATGAGGAACTGCAAGTCCGCGGCGAATTCAAGCATTTAAAGGAATGTTTTGATCACTTGAAGGCCCAATACTTCGCTGAGGTAAATCACTTCAAGGAAATATCGATGGGCATGTCCGGCGACTATCACCTTGCGCAGGAGGAAGGCAGTACGATGGTGCGCATTGGGAGCCTTTTGTTTGGCGCCCGTTAATCTAGTAGCAATAGTTTCTTGGTGGCCAATTGTGCTCCAATTTTAATGCGAACCCAATAGACACCACTGGGGTATCCGACCAAAGACATATCCGCTGTCTTTACCTGTGACTGGCCTATATGTATTCTTTGACCATTCGCTGCAAAAATCTCCCATTGCCAATCCACGAAACCTTCCTCTTGAAGTGTAATTTGAAAATGATCTCGACCTGGATTAGGCGCGATTTGCCACTGGAGGTCTGGTAATTTAGGCTCGCCTGTGGTGGATACATTCAGGAAGGGTGCATATGGTGTTTCCCATAACTCGATCCCACCTCGCTTATTTCCTACTATGAGATTCAAATACTGATCTCCCCCAATATTAGCTAGTCCAACCGTTGCCTCTGTTCCGACGTCTATTCCAGGCACCTCTCCGAGTAAGGTGAAATTCCCCGCAAGGTTTCCTTGAATATCACCATAGCGCTCAACCGTACCAATTCTATTTCCGACAAATAGCTGCCATTCCTCATCCACTTGGGTTAGGAACGGGCTACTGTAACCGGAGAAGGCTAATCCATCCGTAGGTGCAACCACTCCTCCCCAAACCATCTGATTGGGTGCTTGGCTCGGATCCGCGGTAAAGACGGGGTTCGTTGCGGTTCCTTGATTCTGGAAATAGTTGATATTACCACTCTGTTCTCCAATTAGAATATCCAGGAGTTGATCCCCATTCACATCTACTAATTGCGGACGACTATTAAAGCCAACATCAATCTCCATGTATCCATATTGCACACTGGCAAAACTCATAGGTTGGCCTTCTCCAGCGATATTCTCCGCATAGAACAGCTGACCATTAATCTCGCCAATCAAAGCATCTAGGTCATTGTCTCCGTCCAGATCTCCAAATGTGGGAGAGAAATCCGTAGCCGCTTGGCTAAACTGGTTCAAGGAAAATAGATCTTGCTCTCGCAACTCAAAAACTGGAAGGTCATTGGTTCCTGTGTTTTCGAAATAGAATACCCGTGCGTTTTTCGCACCCAGCGGTTCATAAAACGTACCATTACCCACCACGATATCCATTACGTTATCTTGATTCAGGTCCACAAAACAGGGGTAGCTATTCTCCCCCAAGTCCACCATATCTGAAACCAGCCAATCCTTACGAACCAGCCCAAAGTCTCCACTCCCCTCTCCTACTCCACGGCTATATTGCCACAATACCTCTTTGCTTTCTCCTCCTGCATCCACATTGGGCGCTACCATAATTTCTTCCACCCCATCATTATTAATATCCAAATAAAAGGCAGCAGGAAACACTGCCAAATCTACACTTTGGTCATCACTGGGGAAAGCCGGATCTTGTGTACCCATCCAAGCCGTTCCACAATCCCCTTCATTAGTGAGATAATTCAAAGCATCGAATGAGACATCCCCCAGAATTAATTCTCGATCTCCATCACCATCTGCATCAAAAGTCAGCAGCGTGGAGCCCGTATGGCGCACTTCAACAGGTGTACTCGTGAATTCGGGGCTGAAGCAATCGTTCGGCCCAGCAGAAAGATCCACTTGATTGGAGTTCCCACTTTCAAACAAGCCTCCCCAACATCTCTCCTGGAGATTGAACAAGAGCGTATCTTTTCCGAAGCCTCGCTCGATAGATTGATTTTCATATAGCTCAATATACCCTCCCGTAGAATTGAAGGTTAGAATATCGAGATCACCATCACAGTCCATATCATCAATGGCCGGGTAGTCAATATTACTGATAAAGATGGGGAGATCGTTGCCGCTACTAGGCGAGAAATAAATGACATTCAAGGGACGATCAAACTCAATCAAATCAAAATGGATCTTCCCATCCCTTATACTCCCCTTATACGCTACAATTCCGTTTAGTTGGAGGTTGGGGAAACTAAAGAGATCCATCACCCCATCTTCATTAAAATCTCGTAGTAGCATCCAGTTAATCACTTGTGGGAAGCCCTCCAAATATTCCGGTGCAAACCGATAGCTACTTTGTCCAGCTATACCCTCATTGATAAAAGTGAGCTGTTTGTTGCCAGATCGATCAAAGACATGAAGATCTAGTATCCCATCGGCATCTAAATCCACCGCTGACAACTGTGGGGAATTGAGTCCGCCTACCAATGGCATGGGAAAAGTCTTACCCGATGCATCCTTGAAGACAAGGTCCCAAGGCTGCAGTGTTTGGCCTGGGACGGAAATTGGGCAAAAAAAGACCCACAGTAGTCCTAACTTCAACACATTCAAGGCCTTTACCCTCAGGTTTTTTATCGGAAAAAGCGAGTTCTCCTCCAAGGGTTTCATTTTATTTTTTATCATTACGTATTAAATCTCTTTTTCTACATCTACCGCAAAAGAAACCTCTCACAAGCTTTGAAAGTATATAAAGGGGTAAAAATAACCGGAATTGTCATTCATATAGCCATTGCCGGACTTTAAAAAACTACTGATGAGAAATCATTCTTTGCTAAGCTTCATCCTTCTCCTTTTTTTCAGCACCGCCCTATGGAGCCAACAAGACACTAGTAGCAATATTCGCCTCGTACCCGATCAAGAACGGAAACAAGTGCGGATACAAGCGTACGATTTGATCGTGGTAGATGATGATATTGTATTCAACGCTAGTGGTTTGGACGGAGAAGGAGAGATTAGCATCAATGGTGAATCTTCAACCATTGTTTTTAACAAAGGAAGAGGGCAGTTGGATCGGCAGGTAGACGTAGCGGGTGAATTGTTGTTGTTACATCCACCAGATGGCGACTACCAGCTTTATCATGCTTCCAAACGTTCGAATGGAAGTGTCCGTTTGCGAAAGATTCCGATGTGGCTCTCTGTTTTACCTCCGCTAATTGCTATCGTCTTAGCCTTGATTTTCAAGGAGGTAGTGGTTTCGCTTTTTGTCGGAATTTGGGTCGGGGCCTTTATTGCAGGAGGTATGCGTTTAGAGTCGCTGTACTACTTCGTACTTAGTTTCCTTCAAGTTATTGAGAAATATATCATTGGGGCACTGAACGATGGCGGGCACTTATCGGTCATTATCTTCTCCTTGTTGATTGGAGGTATGGTAGCGATCATCTCGCGAAATGGTGGGATGGCAGGTGTTGTCAAGTCTTTATCTAAATATGCCCGTTCTCCTAGGAGTGCCCAGGCGATCACCTGGCTCTTAGGTGTGGCCATCTTTTTTGACGATTACGCCAATACTTTGATCGTGGGTAATACCATGCGTTCTGTTACGGATAAATTCAAAATATCTCGAGAAAAACTAGCCTACATTGTTGATAGTACTGCCGCTCCCGTGGCTGCAGTCGCCTTCATCACCACCTGGATCGGGGCAGAACTCGGTTACATTGATGATGGTATAAGTCAAATTGCAGCTTTCGAAAATACTACTCCTTACTCCATATTCATTAGTTCTTTAAAGTACTCCTTCTATCCGATTTTGACCCTCTCATTCATTTTGATGGTGGTCTATTTGAAAAGAGATTTCGGCCCCATGTTGAAGGCCGAGCAGCGTGCTAGAACTACAGGTAAGGTTTCTTCTAGTGCTAGTGAGGTGGCCGGACATGAAGAGGAGTTGGAAAACTTAGATCCTGTACCGAACGCTCCATTGAAATGGTACAATGCTGTGGTTCCCGTAAGTGTAGTGATCTTGATGACCATATTCGGTTTGATTGATACTGGCATCAGCAGTTGTTATTCCTCCTTGATCGATGAGGGCGTTAACAACCTATCGGCTTCCTGGGGGTCAGTCTGGTCTAATCTAGGGGCATTAACCCCAAACCCCGATGGTGGCTTCTTTATGAAATTGGGTGTATTGATTGGTGCAGCTGACTCATATGTGGCGCTTCTTTGGGCTTCGCTTTCTGGAGTATTGGTTGCCATTATCATGACCCTTTCGGGGCGTATCATGAAGTTGGCCGATACAATCAGTACCATGACGACAGGTTTCAAGACCATGTTGCCGGCCTTAATCATTTTGACCCTGGCTTGGTCCCTAGCTACTACTACAGAGGAATTACATACGGCAACCTTCCTTACTTCCGTACTGCAGGATAGCATCAATCCGTATTTAATGCCTGTCCTAATATTTGTGCTTTCGGCTTTGATTGCCTTCTCGACTGGGTCCAGTTGGAGTACCATGGCAATTCTATATCCCATCGCCATACCTACCACCTGGGCGATCTGTCAAGCACAAGGGATTGCGGACGAACATTCAACTGAGCTCCTCTTCAATGTGATCTCAGTGGTTTTGGCAGCCTCTGTGTTAGGGGATCATTGCTCACCGATATCGGACACGACCATCCTGAGCTCGCTGGCCTCCAACTGTAACCACATCGATCACGTTCGGACACAGTTGCCTTATGCCCTGGTGGTTGGAGGAGTTAGTGCATTGGCAGGTGGCATCTCTACAGCTTTAGGTGGGGGTTGGCTGATCTGCTTTATGCTCTTGATTGTTAGTTTACTATCGCTATTCCTTTTCCTATGGCGATTTGGTACTAAGGTGGATGAGTAAGCGCTAGATGGGACTTTGCTGCAACTGCTTAATTTTCTTGAGTAGCTTCATCATTTTCAAATTGAAGCCCGAGTTTACGTTGAAGAAGCTGTCGTTGATCATTAACCACTCCTTGCTCCGCACTACAGACTTGATATTGCTGTAAGCGACCTGTTGTGGTTTTTCCAAATGAGCCTTCCAGTACAAAGCATTTTCAGTCAGCGCAAAGCCTTCCTTGCAGGACCCGAACAAACTTTGATCACAGATCAGCAAGATTTTTTCCTTGGGAGCTGGAAAAAGAAAGGACTTAGAGGCATTCTTCAATTTATCCATTGGCATGATCAGAAAATCAGTATAGACGACCTCCTTTTCGTGCGCGAAATCCAGATAATCCAAGGCCATCTGGAATAGATTCAAGGCAGGCCAGGTAGCATCTTGATAACGCAAAATAGCCTCTGGTATAGGAAGTGGATTTAAGTCTTTGCAGTGTCGAATTAGGAAATAGTCTAACAATTCACTATTGAATTTTTCGATCCAATAGTCTATGGCCTGTTGATCTATCAAACCTTCGGCATGAGATTGTTCGATCTTATCAGCGATACCTCCGGCTCTTCTGTGCAAAAGATCTCGAAAACCGGATTCATAAACTCTTTCTGCATATCTGGCATATTCGCCCCCGCTCATCTCCTCTTTGATCCTGATTCGCAGAGCTGGAAAGAATTGATCGATAATGCGCTGCGTGAGATCCGCACCAGGTTCCAACACTACCTGTTCTTGCTCCCTTATTTCAGGTTGGGGGGCTCCACAATTGAAACAGAACTTAGCCTCCAAGGGTAGTTCTGTGCCGCACTCCTGGCATTTTTTCATATCGTCTTTTCTGCAATGAAGCTTAAAAGTAAATATTTTCGGAAGTAAAAAGAAGAGGCTTAGAACAAGTACCATTATTCCTTGTTCAAGCTGTAGAAAATCAGCGGCCGTTTCCCCAAGAACCGAATGCCAACCACAAACAGATTGACCAAGGATCAAGACATCATAGCATCACCCATTGCAGAACATCCAAAACGCTTCGATATGAGCCAAACACCAGAAGAGACGAGATATGATGAGTATCAAAACTTTGCGTTTCATCCGCATAACATCTACTTGATGCTCCTACTCTTTAGTCTTACTGTACTTTTTCTGGCCTTGAGTGCCGCTTTTGTATATACCAGAGTACAAAATGGACTTCCTCCGGTGAAATTACCCTGGTTGTTTGCCTTTAACACCGTTATTCTTATCGGAAGCAGTTGGGCCATGCTACAAGCTAAAAAAGCCTACTTGGCCGATCTTACGGAACGCTATCAAGGCATGCTGATCTTGACGATTGTCCTGTCTCTAATTTTCATGGCCGCTCAAGGTCTCGCTTGGTATCAGCTCTTTGACCAACAGATATTCCTTAGCTCTGATCCCTCTGCTGGTTACTTGTACGTGATTTCTGCCTTACACTTTGCCCACGTGATAGGAGGACTCCCCTTCCTTGGGTTATTCCTTTGGCGCGCCTATAAGTATATGAAAGAACCGGTAAGTGTACTCGTCTATTTTTCTGATCCAGAAAAACGTTTGCGTTTGCGCCTCTTGACAATCTATTGGCACTTCCTCGATATTCTATGGATCTATCTCGTGATCTTCTTTTATGTAAATTATCTTATCCAGTAGAAATCCAACAAATCTTATCTATTTCTTGATTAGTGAAAGTGTGTTCTTAGCGACATCTTGCAGTGAAGGTTCTTAAGCCTATGTTAAATGCGGATTGATCTTAATAACAAGACAGGAATCCTTCATAAATTTGTACTTTAGCACGCGGAAGATGGGGGTTAGTCGGCCCTTCGACGGGTACCTACTTTACCATTTTCCTGCCAAAAACTTTAGCTATTCATAAATTCCATTTGGACATGAAAAATCTATATACTCTAATCCTATTTGTTGCGCTGATCTTTACGCAATGGTCCTGCGCTCCTTCCGGTCAAACTGTGGAAGGATCACTAACTAATGCGCAGAACCTTCAGGTATTCCTAGATCAGGTTGTGATGGGCAAAGCAAATAGTGTGATTGGTAAGACTGACCTAGACGCCAATGGCAATTTTGCCATGAATTTTGAAACACCACTTGCTCCCGGTATCTACAATTTCCGGATTGGAGCAAAACGAGTAAACCTTTTCTTCGATGGAAGCGAGAAAAAAGTAACCATTACTGGAGATCTCAATACAATTCAGCAATACAATTTTACGGTATCGGGTTCAAGTTCCTCACAGGCCTTAGCTCAGATCATGAATGGCTTGGTCAATAGACAGTACCAAGCAGATGATATCGAAAACTTTATTGATACCGTATCAAATCCTTTGTTGGGCGCATTTGTAGCCTACAAGGCTTTGGGAGGAAACCCTGACTTCTTGGATTTGCAGAAGAAAGCTCAGGCCAGGTTGGTTGCTGATATGCCTAACGACGCCAATACGGTTGAATACGGTAAATACCTCGCGCAAGTTGAAAGACAGCTACAGGCAAAAATGGCTAACCAGAAAGTTAGAGTAGGACAGCCTGCTCCAGATATTGCGCTGAAGAGCCCTAGTGGAAAAGAATATAGCTTGGCGGATCTGAAGGGGAATATTGTCCTTTTAGACTTCTGGGCGAGCTGGTGCGGACCTTGCCGTCGTGAAAACCCTCATGTAGTTAAAGTATACGAGAAGTATAAAAAGCAGGGGTTCACCGTCTTTAGCGTTTCTCTAGATGGCGTTGACACGAGGAGCCGCAGTCGTGTACAATCGGAAGACCAAGTCAACCAATTGCTAGAACGTTCCAAAGATCGTTGGGTAAATGCCATTGCTCAAGATGGACTAGCCTGGGAGTATCACGTATCGGATCTAAAGAAATGGGAGTCACTTCCAGCAGCCACCTACGGTGTTCGAAGTATTCCTAGAACTTTCATGATTGATCGAGATGGAAATATTGCCGCATTGAACCTCCGTGGCGCGCAGCAGATCGAAAGAGAATTGGTCAAAATTCTAGAAAAGGACGGATCACTTAAAGGCTAAGTCATCTATCCTTTATACAATAGCCAAGCCCTAAAAAGGGCTTGGCTATTGTCCATTTTCCCCTGTCTCCTACCTCTACCCTATTCCCCACTGTGCACAAATTATACCGGTTGCGACGGCCGCATTTAGGGACTCCGCGCCACCTTGTGGATGTCTTGGAATGGTAAGCTGATGGGTCAGATATGGTAAATTACTTTGCGAAATTCCTCTGCTTTCATTCCCAATCACGATGAGACCAGCAGCCGGCTTAGATAGCTCAGCAATAGGCTGTCCACCCAAGACCATCCCAAAAATGGAAAGTTCCGGGACCAATGCAGGTATGGCTGACAAATCCAAGGCATGTACCTGTACCCGTAAAAAAGCGCCCATAGAAGCTTGAATCACTTTAGGGTTGGTCCAGGCAGCACTGGTAGGAGAACAAAAAACGTAAGGGATTCCAAACCAATCAGCTATCCGCATAATCGTCCCAAAGTTCCCCGGATCTCTGATATCATCTAAGTATAGACTTAATGAACTGTTAATTTTGTCAGGCGAATAGCGGAAAGTGGGCATGCGAACAATAACTAACACCTGATTGGGCGTCTTAAGCGTTGAAATTCGCTCCAAGTCAGTACCGGAAACAGCATGTACAGGAATATCGTATAAACGAAGAATATCCTCATGCTTAGTAAGCCAGTTTTCGTCAGCGTAAAGGCCTTCTATTTGGAAGTTAGAGGAGGCTAGTAATTCACGCACTATTTTATCACCTTCAACAATAAAATTATTATACTTTTGTCGAAACTTCTTGAGGTGCAGTGACTTTACGTATTTAATCTCATTTTTCGAAAGAGCCATCCTCGCTTGATATTCAGAAAGTTAAATAATGTATAGAATCGCAAAATACACAATTCAATCTATACTCTTACTGTTCCTATTGGCTTCCTGTGGCACTGCCAAATACCTCGGCGAGGATGAGTATTTGCTAAAGGGAAATACAGTAGTTTTCCAGCCTAAGTACAAGATCAAGGATAAGCGTACCGTCAATTACGAGCTGAGTCTTCTGCACAAACAAAAGCCCAACGGAAAGTTCTTCTTCGTTTTTCCTAGAGAATGGTTTTATTTGCGCAGTGCTGATGCTGGAGATACCACTCAGCTCGATCGATTCCAGCGAAACTCTATTGGGGAAGCACCAACGATCTTTGACGAAAGCCTAGTCGAGGAAACCAAGTTGGACATGGAAAAGTATTTGAAGCGAAAAGGCTTTTATCGCGTGACTATTGATGTTCCGGCTCCTCGAATAAAGAAGAAAAAAGTATACGTTACTTACTACATAAATTCCGGCCCTCAATTCCAAATTGATAGTGTGTTTTTTGAAAGCCCGGATCCCTTGGTCGATTCGATTCTCCATACCATCAAGGAAGATAGCTACCTGAAACCCGGTGAAGTCCTTGACCTTGATTTGTTCACCAAGGATAAGCAGCGGATTTCCAAATACATGAACAACCACGGGTTTGCAGATCTATACAGCTACCACTTTGATCAATTGGAGGTGGATACAAGCTTAGAGACCGGAAAAGCGAATATATACCTTAACCTTCTCCCTCCTTTTGGGGATACAGTACATCAGCAGTATAGCGTTGGGGCTATTGAGATCCATACTGATTTCGATCCAGCGCTGAGCAATAGTAGTCGAATGGACACCATTATTGGTGGTTATCGATTCTTTTTTGGGAATCGAGGAAATGATATTCGTCCTAAGACGATTATACAGGCCATGTACTTGAGGCCAGGAGAACTGTTCAGTCAAGAAAATTTTGACAAATCCAACAAGAATCTTTCGGATCTGGGCACCTATCGTTTTGTACGGATACGCCAAGACATAGATAGTATTCGCAAGAACGTGATCAATTTCAGGGTAGAATTAACTCCAGATTACAAAATGGAACTGGGGGCTGATTTTGAACTGAATTACACGAATCGATCCAATTCCTCCGTGAGTAATCCTAACTTATTGGGTATTTCTTTGAGTCCTACTTTTCAGCATCGGAATCTCTTCGGGGGTGCAGAAATCTTAGCCACGAGTATGTCCGCCGGTGTGGAAGTGAACTTCAGGAATCGCTTTTGGAACACTGTTGATTTCAGGCTGCAAAGTGATCTTTATTTTCCGCGATTTCGCGACTATTTAGGGGGATGGAAGATTCTAAATAGCATCCCAACGGGTAAGAACACAAAACTACTAGGAGATGATTATTATGAAGTAATGGAGGAGGATGCCCGAACCAGGATTTCAGCCAGCTACAATTACATTCTACTTCTTGATTGGTATCAGTACAACTTCTTCAATGCCTCCTATGGATATGATTTGCAGCGTAGTAGTAGTAAACGCTATATCATCGACCATGTAGGTATTGACCTGCTGCTTCCCAATACTCGACCACAATTTGATACCGTTTTAGCCACCAATGACTTCTTGCAAAGAAGTTTTGGTCAACAACTATTCGTTAGCCTTCTTTTCCGACAATTGAGTTACGTAAACACGGGTACTCCCAATAGACTCAATGGTCGTCGAAATATAAGTTTTTCCTTTGAGGTAGCTGGTGCAGAGATATGGGCTGCCAACGAGCTGTACAACGCCTTTCGAGATTCAGCCACCATATTTAGGCTCAATAACACCATTGACTTTTCTCAGTATCTAAAGTTTGATCTGGATTATCGGAGATATTTTGACATTAACTCCAAACAGTTGATTGCAGGTCGAATAAACTTTGGTATTGCCGCTCCATTCGGTTACACCTCAGATGTTCCATACGTGAAGCAATTCTTTGCTGGCGGTTCCTATAGCCTGCGAGCTTGGTTTCCTCGCGAACTGGGTCCAGGTGGATTTCTTGACCCCTTGACGGTAGAAGAGCGCCTGCAAAATTCCACCCGCTTTTATCAAACCGGAGATCTAAAACTGATCTTCAACTTAGAATATCGATTTGATATTTTTTGGATGCTAAAAGGGGCGCTATTTCTGGACGGAGGAAATGTCTGGACACTGAGGCATGATCCTTCTCGTTGCGGCTCTCAATTCCTCTTCCGAAGACAGACCTTTTCGGACTGCACTTCGGCGGGCGCAGACCCAGTCAATGATCCTTTCTACAAGCAAATTGCTTTGGGAGGGGGAATGGGTATTCGATTCGACTTCACTTACGTTATTCTAGGTTTGGATATGGGGATAAAGCTTCGTAATCCTTTTCCAGGTGAAAGGGCAATGGATGGGATCGCACGAGAAAGGAGTTATTGGGTAGACCTACAGAAGTTCCAATTCAAAGATATCGCCTTCAATCTAGTCCTGGGTTACCCCTTTTAATTATAATCTGCTCTTCCCTATGATGGATTTACTTGAACATCGTCCGCCTTCCATACTTACTGCAAATGGGGCAAGTATATGGGTCATGGCCACGGGCTGGACAGTATTGACGTCCAAAAAATATGATCTGTAAATGCAGCTTATTCCAACTCTCTCTGGGAAAAAGGCGTTTTAAATCAGCTTCGGTCTTTTCTACATTCTTACCCGTACTTAGCTTCCAACGATAAGCCAGGCGATGGATATGCGTATCTACAGGAAAAGCCGGTACACCAAAAGCCTGAGACATGACTACCGACGCGGTCTTGTGCCCTACCCCAGGTAAAGCCTCCAAGGCTTCGAATGATTGCGGTACCGCTCCTTGATGTTCATCTAACAAGATCTGAGAAAGCTGGTGGATGGCTTTGGACTTTCTGGGAGATAGGCCACAGGGGCGAATGATAGCCTTGATATCATCAACGTCCAATTGAACCATGTCGGTAGGGTTGTCTGCTGCTGCAAACAGATGCGGAGTGACTTGATTGACCCGTTCATCCGTACATTGGGCGGATAGCAAGACGGCCACGAGTAAGGTATAAGGATCCTGGTGATCTAAAGGAATCGGTGTTTCCGGATAAAGATCCTCTAGGATCTTAGCTATTTCATCGGCTTTTTCTTGTTTACGCATAAGATGGCCTAGTCAAAATCATAATCAAATTGTCCATAGTCACTTTCGATCCGAACACTATTACCATTATGTTCTTCCACCCGCCCTATGATCTGGGCTTCGATATTAAATGACTTAGCAATGGCAATTACGCGTGCGGCCTCAGTCTCCGGAAGATATACCTCCATACGATGTCCCATATTGAATACTTGGTACATCTCTTTCCAAGTCGTTCCAGATTCTTGCTGAATCATCTCAAACAAAGGAGGAATAGGCATTAGCTGGTTCTTGATCACTCGCTTATTTTCGATAAACTTCCCGACTTTGGTCTGCCCACCACCTGTGCAATGGATCAAGCCATGAATCTTGGGCTTTAACTCATCGATTAACACTCGTAAGACCGGCAAGTAGGTGCGCGTGGGTGACAACACCAATTTACCGATAGTTATCGATTCGCCTTGAATATCAATCGTATCGGTTAATTTTTTTGAACCTGCATAGATAAGATCCAAGGGAGTATTGGCGTCATAGCTATCCGGGTATTTGCTTCTGTATTCCGCCTCAAAAACATCATGTCGGGCGGAAGTCAGTCCGTTGCTTCCCATCCCGCCGTTATATTGTCCCTCATAAGAAGCCTTGCCGTGAGAAGCCAATCCTACGATCACATCTCCTGCCTGAATATTATTCACGATCAGATCCTCGCGCTTTAGCCTTCCAAAAGCCGTATATCCCACATCAATAGTTCGCACGATGTCGCCCACATCTGCCGTCTCCCCTCCTGCCAGGTGAACCTTGATACCGTATTCATTTAACTGATCGGCCAACTTAACAGTGGCGTTAATAATGGTACTAATGACCTCTCCTGGAATCAAATTCTTGTTTCTTCCTATAGTGGAGGAAAGGATAATATCATCCAAACAACCGACGCAGCCCATATCATCAAGGTTCATGATAATAGCATCTTGCGCTATACCTTCCCAAACGGAAAGATCTCCCGTCTCTTTCCAGTAAAGGTATGCCAAACTAGTCTTGGTACCCGCAGTGTCCGCGTGCATCAAATTACAGTAGGCAGGATCAGCACCCGCAATATCTGGTAATATCTTGCAAAAGGCTTTTGGATAAAGTCCTTTATCTAGATTTTTGATGGCAGCATGTACCTCGTCTTTGGTGGCAGAAACCCCTCTTTGATCGTATTTAAATGACTCCGACATTAGTTCAAAATTTGCGCCCAAAGTTAGGTTTAAACAACAACATTGTAGGCATTTGGATCAGAAAAAATGCCTTCGGGGTAGCTCTAAAATGTCAGAAATAAGAGAAAGAATCAGCCGTAAGAAGTTGTCCTACATGCCCAACCCATGACATCTTCCACAAAACTGGCTAAACACTAGCTCTCGCCCTCCACCCTAAGATCAAATAAAAGCCGTAAAACCGCTGATAATGGAGGGCTTATGGCTTTAACACTTAAAAATTTGGAAACCTCTACTGATGAAGTATATTTGCAAAGAACCCGGTTTAAAAAGCCGATTATCAGGTCATCAATCCCAGAAACTACTGATAGGTAGCCTCCCATAAAGTTAAGCTGCCTCATCGCCTATAATCGGATCTTTAACCTAAACATGTTAGTTGTGGATCAAGCTGAATCGTTTTTACAGAGATTAAAGCGAAAGAGAAAGAGCAGTTCATGGTTTTTACCCCTCGCTTTGACATCAACGGTACTAGTAGGTAGTTTTTCGGTATTCTTCCTTTTCTTCAATGGGCGCAGTCCAGAGGAAGCTCCGAAGTTGAAATTTGAAGACCTTGGCGCTCTACCAGCAGTCGTTCCCGATATGAAATATGGTTTTGCCTTGGATACCTTTCAGGTTTTCGTTGATGAAATCCGGTCTGGTACTTTTTTAGGAGATATTCTACAGAAGCATCATGTTCCCTATATCGATGTGGATAGGTTGGTTCGGAATGCTAAGGATATCTTTGATGTCAGACATTTCAAGGCTGGTAAAGAATATATGATCCTTACTCAGGATTCTACCCAGCGTGCAGATTATTTCATCTACGAGCCAAATGTCTATGAATACGTGGTCTTCCACCTAAAGGACAGCTTGCAGGTAGAACGAATCAAACGCGAAGTTACCACAGAGATGAAGACTGCAGCCGGTTATGTACAATCTTCTCTGTGGAAAACCATGACAAGTCAAGGCTTAAGCTTTGAGTTAACCGATAAGATGGAGGATGCCCTACAATGGAGCATTGATTTCCACCACTTGCAAAAAGGTGATGAATTTAAATTGGTTTATGACCAAAACTATATCGAAGGCGAGGAAGTAGGTGTTGGTAAGGTGCACGCTGCCTATTATAAGAATGCAGGTCAGAATGAGTATCACGCCATTTACTTCGAGACCGAAAAGGACAATGGATATTATGATTTGTCGGGCAAACCGATGAAGACCTCCTTCCTGAAAGCGCCAGTTAAAGCCTCTCGAATTTCTTCCTACTACAACCTGAACAGATTACATCCTATCCTCAAATATCGCCGACCACATTATGGAACGGACTACGCCGCTCCTTATGGCACTCCAATCATGGCAGTGGGTGATGGTGTAGTGATCAATGCCTCTTACACCAGTGGGAATGGCAACTATGTGAAGATCAAGCACGACGACAACATCCAAACGCAGTACCTGCATATGCAGAAGTTTGCCAAAGGGGTTAAAGCTGGCGTGCACGTGAAGCAAGGGCAAACGATTGGTTATGTTGGATCAACAGGTTTGGCTACTGGTCCTCACGTATGTTTCCGGTTCTGGAAGAATGGAAAACAGATTAATCACTTACGTTTAAGTTTCCCGCCAGCAGAGCCATTGCCTGATAAAGACCTACCTGCTTTCCATGCTACGAGAGATAGCTTTTTGGAAATGCTAAATAGCATTAAGATGCCACAAATAGCTGAGGCGGAAGAAGAGAAGAAAGACTCCACTAACCATATTGAGACCGTGGAAGCAGCAGCAGAGCAAGTTTCTGCGGATGATGATGGCACTCCCTAAAAAATAAGGCTGTGTGCAATAAAGAAAGCTGTGCGTAGTTTGAAACTACGCACAGCTTTTTTTATTGCACTTCCTATACTCCTCCTTATCCTATCAATTCCAGGAAAAGTTATCCGGCATATGTGCTAAGACGGTATATAAGTCTCCTTTGTTATACATTACCTGTTGCCACATCCCCTTGTGCTCAGTCTTGAATAAATAATTGGCATCCATATCGGCTAGCACCCAGGAACCTAAGTTGAATTCCTCAAAGAGCTGCCCTTCGGTCCAGCCGGCGTATCCAACGAAGAATCGGATGTTACCGGGTTCGATCAAGTTAGAGGAAATTAGAAACTTCAGCTTCTCAAAATCTCCGCCCCAATAGATGCCATCTGCTACCTTCAAGCTATCCTCCAAGAGATCGCCAATATTATGTATATAGTGAATGGTATCGGTCTGCACAGGCCCTCCGAAAAGGACCTCCGATTCGAATTCAGGAAAGTCTTCAATAAGATCATCAATACGCATGTTCAAAGGCTTATTCATGATAAAGCCCACCGAACCATCCTCTCCATGATCACATAGTAATACCGCAGATCTCTTAAAATTCGGATCCAACATGAAAGGCTCAGCTAACAATACCTTGCCCGTAAGTATCTCATCCTTTTCTATCATGCGGTTAAACTATATTCACCCCCTATGTTACAAAAACGTTTGAAAGTAATCAAATGTTGGCCTTGTAATGAACTATACCGCTAGTGTTGAAGAAGGAAAACGTCGGTCGACTCTTTTGATGAATCCTTGCAGAACCTTACCCGTTCCACCTACTTCAATGTATTCTGTCATCCCGTTGGCCTGCATGTTAAGCATGGTTTGGGTCCAGCGCACCGGTGCGGTCAATTGAGCGATCAGATTCGCTTTAATCTGTTCAGAGTCCGTTTGTGGTTGTGCATCTACATTTTGGTAAACCGGGCAGACTGGCTTGCTGAAGGTAGTTTGTTCTATAGCAGCCATCAGCTCTGCGCGAGCGGGTTCCATTAAGGGTGAATGAAAAGCGCCTCCAACTGCTAAGACCAAAGCGCGTCTGGCACCTAGTTCTGTTACCTTTTCAACCGCCTTTTCTATTCCACTCAAGGAACCGGAGATTACCAATTGACCAGGGCAGTTATAATTAGCTGGAACAACAACATCTTCAATATCAGCGCAAGCTTTTTCCACTACCTCATCATCCAATCCTAAAACAGCAGCCATGGTACCGGGCTGTGCTTCGCATGCTTTTTGCATGGCAAGCGCGCGTTGATAGACAAGTGCCGATAGTTCTCCTAAGGAGTGTCCAGCCACCATATCAGGTTGGAACGCATCACCAGCAATTTTAGCCGTGATTACCGAATGAAGGAAGACTGCAGGTTGGGTCACCTTGGTTTGCTTCAGATCTTCACTGGTTCCGGAAAACATGACGTCGGTAATCGCAAAACCGAGCGTTTCATTGGCGGTATCAAATAGCGATCTAGCCAAGTCATTGTTTTCATACATTTCCTTACCCATCCCTTCAAACTGGGATCCTTGTCCTGGAAAAACAAATGCTTTCATGAGTGCCTATTCTTCAATGATCAATGCAGTCTAGCACTAATCAGATTTAAAAATTCATTTCTAGTTTCTACCCTTTGAAATTCTCCGGTAAAAGCTGAGGTCGTCGTTACTGAGTTTTGTTTCTGCACACCTCTCATCATCATACACATATGACGAGCTTCGATCACGACAGCTTCCCCCAAAGGCTTCAATGTATTCTGAATACTGTGTAGAATTTGGTCAGTCAATCGCTCTTGCACTTGCAGTCGCCTGGCAAATACATCAATGACCCTTGGGATCTTACTCAAACCAACAATGTAACCGTTTGGAATGTAAGCAACGTGAGCTTTCCCAAAGAAAGGAAGCATATGATGTTCGCAGAGTGAATACAGCTCGATGTCCTTCACAATAACCATCTCACTATAATCCTCCTGAAACATGGCGGATCGCAAGATTTGCTCTGCGTTTTGTGCATATCCTTGCGTCAGGAATTGCATGGCCTTGGCAGCTCGTTCTGGAGTCTTGATCAATCCTTCTCGATCTGGGTTCTCTCCGACTTCGCGTAGAAGAACATTAAAACTCTCCATCAAATTCTCCGTCACCTTAGGACTATACTCTTCCGACTTCTGATAACTCATAGGTAGGACACTTTATTCGCCGTAATATTCGGCATAGATATTTTCTGTCTCGTACAATTTGATACAATGAAGCTGTGCACCCTCAATCTGCGGCTCCAGTTGTTGCCAGAACAACATAACCAGGTTTTCTGTGGTTGGCTGCATTCCCGCGGGAATAAAATCTACATCCAAATTGAGGTTGCTATGGTCCACCTTATCGGTGATCACTGCCTTGATAATCTTACTCAATTTCTTGACATCGATAATAAAGCCAGTCACAGGATCAGGTGTTCCTTTCACTGTAACGTATAACCAGTAATTGTGGCCATGCCAGTTTTTGTTGGCACATTTACCAAAAGTCGCTAGATTTTCTTCGTCGCTCCAAGACTCTACCCATAATTTATGAGCGGCATTAAATCGTTCTCTCCTCGTTAAGTAAACCATGTATATTAACCTTTTTCGGTTATTATAACTTTGAAATCTTGGCCTAGGTTTCAAACCAGCGCAAATGTATACTTTTCGGGCCAAAATTCCTGATTATCAGGCTTTGTTTCGATCCTTTCGCCTTCAAATAGCCAGAAGGAAGTGCGGCGCTAGCCACTGGTTTTGCAAACTGAGGTGAGGCTATATTGGCATATTTCTAAGCGAAACCGACTTTTATCTAATTAATTGCTATTTTAACAGCGGTAGAGTGTTATATTATAGTTTCATGATTACTTTATGGATACCATAGCGCGGAGCAACAATAGATTCAAGCTTTATGATTGGTTCGGCCATCGGTGGTTTTATCACTCCATATTTTGGCTGTTCTTTTTGTTATTGCTAACGCTAATTGAAACTTATAATCAGAAGCACACCTTTCTGTATGCGTTCAGCAATGAGTTGATTAATGTTTTCTTTTACGCCATTGTAGTATACTTCAATCTGAAGTATCTAATTCCGAATTACCTTACCAAGAATAAGTTTCTGACCTATGGTGGATTACTCATCCTCTCCGCGGTGGTGATAACTCCGCTCAAGGTGATTGTTTTCTACTTTAAGTACGGTAGTAACCCGGAAGCCCAAAACGGTTTGATAGAAAACCTCAACTGGTACTTCATTTTCACCTTTGTGATCGCTTCAGCCTCAACGCTGGTAAACATTGTGAAAGATTGGGTACAGCAAGTGACGGAGAAACAACAGCTGCAAACTCAGACCATGCAATCTGAACTCCGTTTCCTGAAGTCGCAAATCAATCCGCACTTTCTATTTAATACGCTTAACAATCTTTATGCACTTACGCTGAAGAAGTCTGATAAAGCTCCAGAAATTGTAATCAAGCTATCAGAGATGATGCGTTACATGCTGTATGAGTGCAATGAGAAGCGAGTATTGCTGAGCAAAGAGGTCAACTATATTTACAATTATTTAGACCTAGAAAAACTGCGGCAAGGAAAAAACGTTGCGATCACCTTTGAAACTGATGGGGAGATCAGTGAACAGACTATTGCGCCGCTCATGTTTATTCCGTTTCTAGAAAACAGTTTCAAGCATGGGTTAAGCAACCAAATCTCACAGGGATTTGTTAATATCAGGCTTAGTGTAGAACAAAAGAAGGTGTATTTCTTTATTGAAAATAGCAAAGCAGAAAAGCTTCCGTTAAAAGATAAGAATCGCCCAAGTGGTGGAATTGGTTTGGTAAACGTACACAGACGATTGAATTTACTCTATCCTGACAAGTACGAATTGAACATTGATGACACCCCAACTACCTACGCGGTCAACCTTTATATCGAATTGGATTAACTCAACCTTAGATTATGATAAATGTTATTATCGTCGATGACGAGCCTTTGGCACAAGATGTCCTAGAAACCTACATAGATAAGATTCCCGAACTAAATTTAGTAACTAAATGCAGCAATGCCTTTGAAGCGAATGATGCTTTGAAGAACAATGATATCGACTTGATGTTTCTGGATATTCAAATGCCTCAGTTAACAGGTATCGATTTCTTGAAAACGCTCAGTAAGCCCCCTCTAGTCATATTTACCACAGCCTACCCCAACTACGCTATCGAAGGCTTCGAATTAGATGCCTTGGATTATTTGCTCAAGCCCATATCCGTTGATCGATTTATGAAAGCGGCTAACAAGGCAATTGAACAAGTAGGACTACAGCAAAAGGATGGTGGAGCTTCTGGTGCTAGTGGAGGTGATGGACCTACACAACAAGAATATTTCTTTGTCAAAGCGGATAAGAAGTTGGTCAAAGTTAACTTCAAAGAAATCATCTATATCGAGGGCTTAAAAGATTATGTGATCATCCGTATGGATACCAACCGAGTCATTACTCTCCAGACGATGAAAAGCTTGGAACAAAAGCTTCCAGGAAATCAATTCATGCGTATTCATAGATCCTACATCGTTAATATTGAAAAGATCAATGCCATCATTGGTAACATGGTGGAGGTCATGGAGAAGAATCAAGCAAAGCATCTTCCTATCGGTAAAAACTATCGAGAGGAGTTGCTAGGTATGATTAACCAGAATCGACTGTAATCTTTTCCTTATAGCAAGTCTAGCCGATGCCAATACAGAGCGTGTTAATTGATGCGCTGCAACAAGAATTAGACCTTCCAATCATAAGTTTCCAAGCGATTAGCGGTGGTGATATCAATCAAGCTTTTCGTTTGGAAACTCCCCAGCAGTCCTTTTTCCTCAAGTACAATCAATATCCTAAGGGAGCAGAGATGCTTCGAACGGAAAGAGCCGGCCTCGAACATCTAGCAGCTACTGAGGTCATTCCTGTGCCCCAGCCTATAGCACAAGGAACTCGCGGATCTTATCACTTCTTAATTCTTGAAGACTGGAGCGGAAAGCGGGCTGCCCCGAACTTCTGGCTAGCCTTCGGCCAGTCGCTAGCGGCCTTACACCAGCAAACTCACGATAACTTTGGTCTAACCGAAAACAACTTCATCGCCAAGCTACCTCAATCCAATCGCCTGCACACCACATGGAGCAGTTTCTACTGGGAGGAACGGCTAGCACCGCTGGTTAAACAAGGGTTTGAGCAAGGGCTGTTGGATGACAGGGCTGTGGGGCTATTGGAACAGTTAGGCAAGAGGCTTTCCGAACATTTTCCTGACCGGGCTCCGTCACTACTACATGGTGATCTATGGAGCGGTAACTTCATGGTGGCACCAAATGGACAGGCAGGGCTAATTGATCCTGCGATTTATTACGGACATCGTGAAATGGATTTGGCGATGACCCGACTATTTGGCGGTTTCCGAGAGGCGTTTTACCAAGCCTACCAAGAGACCTTTCCTCTGGATAAGGGATGGGAAGGTCGAATACTTTTATGTCAGTTGTATCCACTGTTAGTACATCTGCTATTATTTGGAAGAAGCTATCGGAGCGCGGTGGAAGAAGTGATAAAAGCTTACCAGTAGACAAACAAAAAGGGTATAGCTAGGCTATACCCTCCTACTAACAAACAAAACCAACTAAAAACCAAGTATATCTTTGAAAAGAAGCCTTTTAGCTTCTCTTTATATAATTCTTTTTAAAATTCTTACACTATAACGCCTGGGAACCTCATGTAGTTCGATCTTTAAGAAAATTTAACAGACAAATTTTGTCATCTATTTGTCAAGCTATTAACTGGTAGCTTTCTTTCTACTTCAAGAGGTACAATAATAAACGATTTCAACCTTAAAAACGTTGTTCGATCTGGTGAGAAGCTTATGGACTTTAACACTTAGGGAAGTCTAAGAATAGAGCGGACTCTTGCTTTCTGATTCTTCTTGGCCGTAGATCGCTCGAGTACGGACAAAAAAAAAGTCGCACTCAGTGCGACTTCAGAATAATTATAATCCCATGAACATATCCAAAATAAAAATCTTTAATCAATCGGTAGCTTGCCCATCCCTTAACTCTCCGCTCATAATCTCTTGGGCAAAGTAAATAGGTTGCATTATCTGACTTCTTTAACGATAGTTAAATATTAAACTAAACAGAAAGATTTAACAATTAGCAACCTAAAAAAAGCTATATTCGCGACATGATTTAGTGCTTTAATAATCCCATGAACATTATTCGTCCCGGCATTTTCAATGTCGGGATTTTTTTTTGCCGCGAATTAAGCTTTTCAGTTCATACCTTCTTCACTCTATGGAATCAAGGCATGAAAACGCTCTTTTATGTGAACCGGGAAGAACTTGAAAAAATAGTAAGTCGTCCAGACAATCTGGAACGACTCACTACTAACAAATTATAATCCCATGAACATATCCTTTTCAAAGTAGCTAATCCTTTTGATCAGCTTTTATTTCTTTCTGCACTTATCTATCTCTCACAGTACAAATATTCAACATTTTCTCAGGGTACACAAGGACAAAAAAGGGTTTTTGTGAATATTTTTTTTACCGTAAAAACCCCACACAAACATCTAATTTATTGTAAATCAACCACATACGAACTAACCTCTCTTCTCAATTGTGAGCAAAATAATAAAAAAGTTGGGAATTTTGGCGAAAAAAAAGTGAGATTTTTACCAGAAAAGTACTTGACTCCTTTGAACGACAGCTGTTTTTTCGAGGATTCTCGGGCACTTCTCCGCTCTACCAATCCCAATTGCTTTAACCTCTAAACAAAGTAGCAAGAACAAGTTTCGCCCTTCGATTGTAGAATCAATTGGAATACAAAGGGACTATTGCGGTGAGACTAGCACAAAAAAAAGTCGCACAATCCCTTGTGCGACTCTAGCAATGATTATAATTCCACGAATATAAATAAAGCAATGAATGTCTAATCTTTATGATGGTTCAAATCCACTATTCAATCTTCACATTGCCATCAAAATTTCCCTCTTATAACGCTGAGGCTAAGCGCTTTATTACATTACTATTAAATATAATTCAAATTTGGTGAAAAAACTTCAGATTTCCAGCTTTTTTGTTGAAAACTTGGCTAAGTTTAATATTTCACCACTTCAAATTTCTTGTTTACTACTCCTCTATCGGTGTATACACTTAGAATATACAAGCCATTATTCAAGTGCGAAACATCCAATTTCATGTCATTAGTCAAGCCCGTTGTATTGCGCATGACCTCTTGTCCCATGATATTGTGGATTACGATCTCTTCAAACTCATCGCCACCATTTAAGTGTACCCATAATTGTCCTTGAGTTGGATTTGGATTCACCTTCAGCTGGCTAGGATCGATTGGTGTATTCTTGTCTACTTCTTTACGAGGAACGATGTTCAATGTAAATTCTCCGATATTCATGCGGAAGCTTTCACCGTTGCCAGCTAAGCCGTTGGAGATTGTTCCGCCTAGTTGTACAGGAAGCACTTCGTTTCCATCTTCATCAATTCGGAAGCCAGCGATATCCTCTACAACTACAAAGCCTACTGTTCCGATTGTTCCCAATCCAGAAGCAGAAATCCCGCTGGTTCTCGTATAGCCAGCTTCAGCTAATCCTTGCTTGTCATTGTGTGACAGATGAAGGATCGGTGAGTTATAGGACATCCAGCTATTTTCATCGAAGTTGATGACCACTGACTCGGGATCAAAAATTGCTGCATTATATTTGAAAGGGAAAGTGAATCCATATACATCAATCGCTGGATTACTTTCTGATCCAAGATTGATCTTCAATTCGATCAGGTCTCCTGGGCTAGCAAAAATATCTCCTTCCAAATAAATACCAAAGTCATAGAAGGGTGTCATCTTTGGCGTAAGGGAGTGTGTGTTTCCATAAAACTTAAGAATCTGGTCTGCATCCGCTCCAGTAACGATGCCATCGCCGTCCGTGTCCAAATGTTTATGGTTAACCGGATTCTCGTTAAAGAAATCAAGCCAATCAATGGCATATTGTCCATACCACTGGTTCAGGTCTACATTCTCACGCACTTCCCCTATTTCTCCCATGTCCAGACCAAGTGGTAGAAGATCTTGCATATTCACGACTCCATCAAAGTTGGTATCACCTGCCCATACACAGTCTCCAAAGCAGAATGGCCCTTCACCCGGAGGATCAATGATTTCCATTTCAATCTTAACAGCCTTATTGTAAAAGCAGGATCCAGCTTCTGGATCTATCGTACAATAGTTGATTTCAAATTCATCTAAACCTGTTGTCACATCATCATTGGGGATGTAAACGATCAGATTATATCCAGTAATCCTTACCCCATTGATCATTTGATCAACCTCGCCAGGAAGAAATACTGCTTGACCAAGACTTCCCTGCTGTGCTATTGAAAATTCAAAGCTATTGATGGGTACATTGTAACCAATGATCAGCGGCGTCTGCTTTGGCGTAATCATGTAAAACTTCGAAGAGGTAGGTTCATAATTGCTCACATGAACAAAAGCAATAGCCGTTTCCACTGCGCCTTCAGGAGAAGTACTGGTATATACTATTTCATCTACTCCACCAAAATTCTGGTTAGGTACATATTCCAATTCACCATTACC
>ENA-UENT01000351-UENT01000351.1-marine-metagenome-genome-assembly--contig:-NODE-351-length-31273-cov-5.532875_pt1 | contig 31273 bp, 22 predicted proteins | sample MGYA00237879_ERZ529330 | MGnify/ENA primary metagenome ERZ529330 (study PRJEB26372, sample SAMN05368345) | marine metagenome | biome: cultured habitat; feature: ocean water; material: water; isolation... | reverse complement strand
CGGCATTATAAAATTTCCCAACACGCTCTAAAAATGTGCTGGGTGTCAAAAATTGAGACTCCCTAAATCAGCCTGGTGTAGAAGTGCGCTGGAAGTTTTATCTTGTCCTTATACAACTGATAGATAACTCAATAAACCCTAAACCCATGCAAATTCAAGCTCCGCTGGAACAGCTGTTCCAAGCTGGTGATGCCGCTCAGGTAAAGAAAGGAACTAAGGCTCCGGGGCGTGTTCGCCCGCTTCAAATGTTACTTTATGGTCTTGGATATGGAGGTGCGTTAAAGTGGTCCTCCTATCGAGCTGATGGTGATTACGGCGGTAGTACTACTGCAGCTCTAGCCGCATTCAAAACAGCGAATAAACTAGCTGGTGATGGCACGAGTCTCGATGGCGATACCCTTCAATTATTACTTGATCGATATAAGCTTGTTCCTCTTCTTCGAGAGATAGATGCCGCACAGGTATCGAATACGGTTGACCAACTTTTTTCTGGTCCTTCTGGTACGGGTAAGGCTGCTCAATTGGCTCAAGCTGCTGGAATTTCCTTTGCCGGAACAACACCTACAGCAGCAGAGGTCAACCAAGCAATGGACGCTCTCACCCCAACCTATGGACCAGACTGGAAAACGGCCGCCTATGAAGGCCAGAATGGTGGCGAGCCTGGCATTGCAACGGAGACCAGCCGCTACACGGTAGCCGATAATTGGGTACGCATCCGCTTTCGGCGTAAGAATAAAGGGGTTTGGACATTAGGTAGTGATACGCCGCTTGCATTCATTCAAAATAATGAGCGCATACTTGAAAGTACCGGGCTATCCGCTTCGTCTATCCGGGTGATCACTCCAGTGTCGGCGAATGAAGGAAATCTCAATGCTATTAACTCCTGGGATGATTGCTTCATGACTTTCGGTATGTTTCAATGGACGCTCGGGCAGAAGGGTAATAAAGGAGAGTTGCCAGCCCTGCTCAAGCGTGTTAAGGAAGATGAACCGGCGTTATTCCAACAGTACTTTGGACAGTATGGTGTTGATGTAGTAGACACGAATAAGTCAACCGGCTATTTGAGTCTCAATGGAGAAAAGGTGAATACCGTTGCCGAGAAGGAGAAGTTCCGCAAAGGGCCACTCTGGGCTTTTCGGTTTTGGGTGTCAGGTTTGGATGATCGACTTAAGAAAATTCAAGTCGAACATGCGCTTGATCGCATCAACTCTTTCTGGACGAATGACAACTACCGTCCGCTGAATAAGTTCTACATCTCTGACTTAGTCACTAGTGAATATGGCATCTGCCTATTGCTGGATCATCACGTCAATCGACCTGGCCACCTGATGTCTTATGCCATCGGGAAAAAGGATATTGTTGGTCAAGCTTTGAAAAAAGCAGGCTTGGCGGATAGTAAACCACATACTTGGACGACAGCGGAGGAAAAACGACTAATTGAAGCTTATCTTCCATTGCGTTATGCTTCATCTATGACACATGGCCAACAGCGTGCTCAGAAGATCAAAGGTTATTTGGACAAAGGTCTCTTGAGCGATGAACGCTTCTCTTACCAACCGACGCCAATCACCACTGGAGAGCGTGGACTAGATGGTAGTGGTACCTTGGAGGAGTATAGCCTGATTGACTTTGCCGAGTACGAACAACGGGAAGGTATTGCCGGTGGCGATGAATAAATCTATTTGCAAGACTAAGTTCTAGTAATCATCGTAGCACTGAATTTTCTCACATAGTAATAGCTGCCGACTTCGGGTCAGCCTCAAATACATATAAGTTACATCAGTGCTGTTTTGCCACTTTTGTACAGCATCCATTTCCTCTTATCTTGCGGCATCATTTTGATACCGGCATGTCCGGGTATACCAACCTATCTATGGCATTCGAAAGAGAATTAAACGCTCGCAGTGGAGAGCAGTGCGAGCTGTGTGGAAGTACTGAGGACCTGGCAACCTACATTGTCAGCCCAAAAACGGGTTTGAAAATTGAGGAATGTATTTGTGCCTGTGTTGCCTGCCGCACACAAATGGATAATCCCGATCAGGCGGATGCTAATCACTGGCGTTGCCTGAATGATAGCATGTGGAGCGAGCACCCTGCTGTACAAGTAAGTGCATACCGAATGCTCTTTCATTTGAAAAAGGAAGGCTGGCCGGCTGACCTCATGGACATGCTTTACCTAGATGAAGATACCCTAGACTGGGCCCAATCTGGATTGCCAGATGAAGATGCCGTTCAGCATGTAGATAGCAACGGCAACATTCTTCAGGCTGGAGATTCGGTCGTGCTCATCCAAGATCTGAAGGTGAAGGGAGCAAATTTCACCGCTAAGCGGGGCACAGCTGTACGCCGCATTTCTTTAGTGCATGATAATCCAGAGCATATCGAAGGAAAAGTAGACGGACAGCAAATCGTCATCCTGACGAAGTACGTGAAGAAATCAAAGTAACACGCTAGCCTACACTAAAACGATAGCCTACGCCCTTGAGAGTAAGAATATTGACGCTATCATCCTGATCTAAATAGCTACGTAGTTTTCGGATATATACATCCAGATTGCGCGAATTGAAGAAAGAATCATCACCCCAGACGTCTAGGAGGAGTTGTTTGCGTTCCAGAACCTGATTGGTGTGGGCACAGAGGAGGTTTAGGATTTGCACCTCCCGATAGGAAAGCTGGACCGTACCTTGCTCAGCATGGGTAAGCTCTAATTTGCTAGATGAAAAAGTATAGGCACCTAGCTGGATCGCTTCAGCATGTGCTGTGGGCCTTGGATTTTGCTGGGTTAGCTGTAGTAAATTTTCCAATCGTACCACTAGCTCCTCCAGACTAAAGGGCTTGCGTATATAGTCATTACCACCTACTTTGAATCCGCGTACTACATCCTCCGTTTCATTCTTGGCAGTCACAAAAAGAATGGGTGTGCTCTGATCGTTTTGGCGGATAATTTCGGCCAATTCAAAGCCATCTTTTTGTGGTAGCATTACATCAAAAACACAGATGTCGGGTTGCCATTCGGCGAATGCCTGGGGCACGCTTCCTCCTTCTGTCACTAGACGTACTTCGTATCCTTTGCCTTCCAGGCCTTCCTTCACAATCTTGGCCAAGAAGACCTCGTCTTCTACGTATAAGATTCTAGGCTGCATCGTCTTGACTTGGTAAGGTAATGGTAAAACAGGTGCCTTGCGGATCATTAGGACTAAGCTCAATCTGACCACCGTGTTGCTTGATGATGTCGGCCACGTAGCTTAATCCCAATCCATAGCCCTTTACATCATGTCGGTCTCCAGTACTAGGTACTCGAAAGAAGCGATCAAATACTTTTGTGCGGTACTCTTTCGGTATGCCGATACCGTTATCACATACCCGCAAGATGACTTGCTGCTCCGCCGACTCCAGCTTGATGTCTACCTCAGGGGCATCCTTGGCGTATTTGAGGCTGTTGTCAAGGAGATTAAATAAGACATTCGTCAAATGGACAGGGTCTGCAACAAGCTGAAATGATTCTCCTGAGCTGCTCACATTAAAGCGGCCACCGCGTTGTTCCATCTGAATGCGCATCGCGTCTTGTACCTTGCCCACAATGTGCCGCAAGTCGATGACATCTCGCTTGAGTTTTGGTACATCGTTTTCGAAGAGCGACAGCTTGAGGACTTTATCAACGAGTAGGCTGAGGCGCCCTAGTTCGTGCTGAGATATTTGCAGGTACTCATTTGTCTTTTCAGTATCCTCATTCTTTACAAAGCCCTCCATCGCTTCTAGCGCTAGTCCAATGGTGGTGATTGGTGTTTTCAACTCGTGCGTCATGTTGCTCATGAAGTCACTCTTGAGCTGGGTGTATTGAAGGGCACGTTGATTGCTGCGGTGCAGCGTATAGAAAGCCAGACCAGTAAGGCAAAACAGGAAAATGCTGAATAACAGTTGGCCGGATATTTTACTCAGTAAGTAGGGGGTAGCTTGCGCGAAGATCACTTCTTCAGAGAGGAATGTATTAAAGTCGCCAGGAAAGAAACGCAGATCAGTGGTGTCTCTGCCCGAGGCTTTTTGCTGAATGTTGTACGCGAGTGGGAGTTCGTTTTTCACGAGGTAATTATCAAAACGCTTTAAGATTTGGTCTTGCAGTTGCTCGTCTCTTTTGCTCACCCCCAAGTGCTCAAATGCTTCTAGTTTTTCGATGAAGATCAAAGTGTCAGTTGAAATGGCGGTATCCGTAGTAATACTGAGACCCAACTGTCGAAAGCGGGTCTTTTCTTTTGTCGGAAACCTATCCTCTTCAACTCCCTCCTCGGTATCACCATCATAAGTGCTTAAGCGAACATCCACTTTTCCCAGGCCATGGGGCAAGCTATCAGCGTACCAGTTGTCGTTTGCTTCCGCCTTCTGAATGAATCCCTGTATGACGTAGCGATAAACTGAATCTTGTACCTCTCGTACCGACTCCAGGTACAGAGAGTTACCTCTTTCCGTTAGCGTCTCTTTGGCATTGCGGTAAGCACCGTTGAGCCAAAACGCCAGGAAAGCAGCCAGCACCAATAGGCTACTTAGCATTAATAATAGGGAGCTTCTTCTCTCTTCCATACCCCAAAAGTACTGCTTACATCAGCATGCCGCTGGCCGATTAACCTTAATTAACCTTAAGCTAAGGTTGGTTAACCTGCTTCCTGATCCACTGCCCATAGATTTGTCAAAAAAACTTAGACATATGAAAATGATCAACCTTACACTTGGCCTTCTACTTAGCTTATTTGCTACGAGCCTTACCGCACAAGCCACCACCGGCATGGTGCTATACGAAGAGACGATCGAACTTAACATCGAGCTGGATGAAGAAAACAGCCAATTCGCCGACCTTCTGCCGAGTAGCCAGTCCAATAACTTCATCCTTCGCTTTACTCCAGAGCATGCTCACTATACGGTAGATGAGCAAGTAGCTCCGCCGCCACCACCGCAGCCAGAGGGCGAAGCGACCTTCCAGATTAAGATCATGCGCTCTAGCGATAATAGTGCCGTCTATACTGATCTGCAGAAGAATACAATGACCGAACAACGCAACATCTTTGGCCGCCCGTTCCGCATCGAGCACGAACTGGATGGCGGAGAATGGAAACTGACCAATGAGCAGCGCGATATTCTCGGGTACACCTGTATGAAGGCCGTACGCGGACCGGACACACTACAGACCGTAGCATGGTTTACACCCCAAATTCCTGTCTCTGCGGGTCCTGCTACTTATGGTCAACTACCGGGAATGGTACTTGAAGTACAACGCGACAACATCACCATCACGGCCAAGGAAGTACTGGCGGAACTAACTGAGCCGGAACTAATGGTGCCACCTACTAAGGGAAAGAAAGTGAGTGAAGAAGAGTTTGACCGTATCCAGGAAGAGAAACTCAAGGAAATGAACCTACAGAATGGCGGCCGCCGAATTGAAATCAGGCGCGGATAAACCACCTATCCCTGTGCGGAGTGCATTCGCTTCGCGATGAAATTTAACACCCGATAATAAAGCAACATGAAACGAACATGATTTTATTTAATAGTAACATCACAATCGGAGATGATTAAAAAAATCATGTGAGAACGCAGTGGTTACAGATGTGCAGGAAATTATCTGCATGTTTTACTGCGGATAATTTTTAAACAGATGAAATTTTTCACTCGACTGTTTTTCGTGCTCTCCCTCTTTTTTTCATTCGCGTTTGGCCATGCCCAGAATACGTCAATTCAACTGAAAGGTGTCGTAACGGGCAGCGATCAGGAACCGCTGACAGGAGCTACGGTAGTAGTTCTTAATCCTTTGGATTCGGCCTTGGTTTCTTTTGCAATCTCTGATGGCCAGGGCCGCTTCGTTCTCAACCGTGTGCCCGTGCAGCCGGCTGTGCTGCAGGTTACCTATATCGGCTTCGGTAGCTTCCAGCAAGAATTGGATCTAAATGGTGCTGAGCGTATTGTTGACTTAGGTGAGATTTGGCTTTCGCCAGAAAATCTGATGTTAGAAGAAGTGGTCGTTAAAGGCGAACACGTTCCTGTTTTGATCAAAGGAGATACCATCTCCTATCAAGCAGATGCCTTCGCAACTCGACCCGATGACAATGTGGAACGACTACTCCGAAAACTCCCTGGTGTAGAGGTAGAGCGCGATGGCAGCATCCGCGCCCAGGGAGAGGATGTAGAGAATGTACTAGTAGACGGCAAACCGTTCTTCGGAAACAACGCCCAAGTAGCTACGCGCAACCTCCCTGCTGATGCCGTAGAAGCTGTGGAGGTTTATGACCAGGCCTCGGAAATGGAGGAGTTCTCGGGAATCGAAGACGGAGATGAGGAGAAGACCATCAATCTGGTTCTGAAGGAAGATAAGAAGAGTGGCCAGTTTGGAGAACTCACCGCTGGTTATGGTACGGACGGGCGCTACCAGGCTAGGGCGAATGTAAATCGCTTTAGTGGTACAACCCAGGTGTCGCTGTTAGGTAGTGCCAACAATCTGAATGAGCCGGGCTTTTCAGTCTTTGATTACATCGACTTCATGGGCGGCTTCGAGCGTCTCATGTCGCAGGGCGGTGGCATGCTGCAACTCTCGCAGGATGATATTGGTATTCCACTGGACTTTGGCAATGGTGGCGGCCTGAATACTTCAAAAGCACTTGGGTTGAACCTCAACCACGATTTCAGCGAGAACACACAGTTTAGCACCAACTATTTTGGCAGCCGATTGCAGCGTGATCTGCGGCGCTCCTATACCCGTGATAATTTCTTGGGCGATGGCGCCTTTGCTTCGCAAGGCAGTAATGTAGAAGATAGTCGAGCTGATGGGCACCGCCTAAATCTGGATCTAGAACAAAAATTTGGTGAACGCCAACGATTGGATTTTCGCTCCGGTATTAGCTATAACACCAGCCGCAACCTGCGGACCCAACAGCTAAGCAACCTGGACCTAAACGAAGTTCCTATCAATGAAAGTGACCAGTACAATTTGTATACGCCTGATCGTTGGATGGCAAACGCCAATCTGCAGTACATGCTCAAGTTTAAAAAACTGGGCCGCTTTGTAGCCTTGACCTTGGATTGGGAGCAACAGAACGATGACGCCGAGACACTCCTCAATAATCGAAACCGATTTTGGGATGATCCGAGTAGTAGCTGGCTAGCCGATTCTGTTTGGCAGCGACAAACCCGGATCGATGATCAACGTTTTTGGCAAACGCGCTTGTCCTTCACCGAGCCATTGAGCGATCGCTGGTACTGGCAGAATAGACTTACCGTTTCCGGCGAAAGCCAGGATCGCGGCAAAGATTTTCTGGATATTACAGATAGCAAAGAGACGCTGAATACACTACTCAGTGGGCAGTTTGATCGTGGCTTCCAGCAGCAGCAATTTGAGACGGGCTTTATGTACAATGGTACCAAGTCGCGCTGGAATTTCTCCGTGACGGGCCAACGAGCGCTGCTGAACAGCATGGCAAGTAACAACAGTACTCCGCAAGAGCGAGACTTCTACTATCTCCTACCACGGCTTGGCTGGGAATACGAAATGGAGGGTTCTAAGAACTTGGACATCCGTTACCGAACCAACATCGTAGCACCAAGCCTGGACCAGCTTCAAACTTTGGTTGATAATACCAATGCGCTGAACATCTTCCAGGGTAACCCCAACTTGGAACCGGAGTATCGTCACAACCTTTCAGCAGGCCTCACTATTATTGATGCCTTTAGCTTCACCAACTTCTTTGCCAATGTGCAGTCGACTTACATCCAAAATCGGATTGTGAATAGCCTCACCTTTGACGACCTGCTTCGCCAGGTAACCCAACCGGTGAATACCGACTATGAGTGGCAAAACCAGATGTTCGCGTCTTTCAGTACGCCTATTAAGCCGTTGGATATTGCTTTGCGCTTGCGCGGAAATCTATCCTTCACACGTGGCTTGGTACGAGTGAATACTATTGAAGATCAGGTAGATCGCTGGGGGCAAGAGTGGTCCTTTAGTTTTGGCAACCGTAAGAAGAATGTGGTAGACTGGGAGTTGGGAGCTCGCTGGAATTATAATCAGGCTAGCTATGAGATTCAATCTAGCTTCGACCAGAATTACAACCGACAAGATCTATTCGGGCTCTTCACCTGGTTTATGCCAAAGTCCTGGGTGTTGAGCACAGAAGTGGAATACCAAAATTTCTCCAATGAACGCTTCGGTCAATCCGACCGCTTCACGCTTTGGCAGGCTAGCATAAGTAAGTCATTGATGAAGAACGAACGCCTGTTGCTGAAGCTGAGTGTTTTTGATTTACTGAATCAGAATACGGGTATCCAGCGCCAAAACGCCTTCAATTACTTTGAAGAGAGCCGAGCAAATGCGCTTGGTCGATACGCCATGCTTACGGCTACCTTCAAAATTGGTCGCGTTGGCGGCGATGATTTCTAGTGAGTTTATTTAAGGTTGATTCGGAAGTTGGTGATAGCCATAGGCCATCGACCAACTTCCTCTAGTCCTTATTTCACAATAACAAGCGGTGTGACGCTTCCCTCCGCTGATCGTATCCAATAGCTTCCAGCAGGAAGGAAGCTTACATCTAAGTTCTGAACACGTTCTTCTACGCTGATTTGACGTAGAATCTGCCCGGAAGTGCTGTACAAACTCAATTCTTGCGGTAGGGTCAAATTGCCACAATCGATTCGAATAAGTGAGCTGGCTGGATTCGGATTAATTGTGATCATATCCGATGCCTGTAGATTATCCGCCGAGGTAATCATGATGTTTACTTCCTCGCAATGTTGTGCGCTACCCCAAACATTACCGGCCGTCAGGCATACGGTATAAGTGCCATCCGTCAGGTAGGCGTGGGTGGGGTTCTGGTCGGTACTGGTGCCACCATCTCCGAATTCCCAAAACCAAGTGTCCGGGTTATTGCTGGAGGCATCGGTAAATGTAGCCTCTAGCTCGTTGGTGTTGTATTCAAAATCCGTTACCGGTGTAAAGTTGGGTAGTGTTTCTACTACGATATTTTCCACAGTGTTGGTAATGATCGGTGGGTTGAAATCAAAGTAGATACCTGCCGAATTTTCAATGACGGTACCTTCTTCTAGGTCTGGCTGAACCGCGATCTCGAACTGCACAAATCCATGGCTGCCGGGCTCGTTGGTCGTGCTATCTACCAAAAGGATATCCCGGAAGTGGAATTCCAATAGCCCATCGTCATGCAAAGTGGCTTCGTATGGGTGGCTACTGCTGCCCGGTTCGAAGGTGCTCCAATCGAGCTGCGGGGAAAGCTGGTCGCGAAGCACGATGTTAAAGGCGGTGTCGGTACCCGTGTTTTGGAAACGGAGGGTGTACAGAAGCTTTTCATCGTAGAGCGTGTAGTTCTCCGTAAAAGGTGGTTGTTCCGAACGATTTGGGTACACCAATTTATCGTTCGGGTCATAGGCGCAATTGATGATGGAGAGGAAATCAAAAGTAGTAGCTGGAAGTGGCTGCCCACTAGCATTAAGCGGGATTACACCTGAAGCGATCTCCAAAGGAGAGCCCAGGAACTCAACTCCAGCTATGGTCATCTCTAGCTCTACTGAGCGACTGGTGCCAGGGGTGAGGTTGGCGAAGTTCCAAAAGAGGGTGTCACCATTGGTACTACTAGGCTCAGGCGATGCCGAAATGAAAGTGGCCAAGTCGTTCAATACCAAATAGGCTCGGCCATTAAAAATCCAACAGCCGTCATTACGATAGTTGAGCCAGAATGGAACAGTGAATCCACAACGTGTCGGTGCAGAGGCCAGCGTCACCGCACCTTCGGGTAGTTCCGTGTTGGGTGCTACACCAAAACGCAAGGTATCAATGCTCGTGGTGCCGTCGAAATCTATGTTGTAGCTTTCTGGAGAGGTGGTTAGCGTCCAACATTCTTCTAGTTCAGGACTTAAGGTGTAGTTGCCGGAGGCTCCGTATACGGTAAAACGCCCGTCATTGTCAGAGAAGATTGCCAGGGCATCTGGAGTTACCTGGATAGGGACACTACCAATACCAGCTTCATCATTATCCTGCACACCATTCGCATTTTCGTCATAAAAGATGGTGCCAGAAATGCTTTCGTCATTAGCGAGGTTGTAGGAAATGAAAAGCGCTTCCTGACTACTAAATATTTCTTCATTACCCTTGCCAATAATATCAAGGTCACCATCTTCGTCAATGTCATGCATGATAAAACCACGCACCTCTGGCATAGTACCGACTAGTTGTATCGGTTCGGCAAAGACACCCGTGCTTGTTTGTGGTATCCACTGCATCGGTTCATTGTAGTAAGAAGCAAAGATGATGTCCTTTAAACCATTGAGGTCAAAGTCGGCGTAGGCAAATTGTACCGCTGGTGGGTTGCCTTCGTATATAATCTCCTGGCTGCCGAAAGAACCATTGCCCAAGTTGGGCCACCAGGATATGTTTGCGGTGCCACCACCACCGGCATCATTAGAGGCAATAAGGTCTGGTAGACCATCTCCATTTACATCTCCGGCTTCTGCGTACAGAGCAGTTGTAAAGTTGCTCGGGATGCCCTGCAATGGCCCATAATTGCCATTAGAGGTATGCTCCATCCGTCCAAGTAGAGGTGCATCATCTTTTGATATGATCAGGTCGAGTTGTTCATCTTGGTCAAAATCAGCGATAAGGATGTCGAGTGGACCGGTGATATTATTGAGCAAGAAGATCGATTCCGACCAACTGCCGCCATCATTGCGTTGCCAGCCAATAGCACCGTTTGGTTGCCCTACGAAGCCAGGCTGCACCCACAGCATATCTAGATCGCCATCATGATCTACATCTACCAATTCCATCTCTCGCTGAGGGTTAAAGAAGGTCGGGAAGGGAGTAGAATCGCTAAATGATCCGTCTCCGTTGTTCATGTAGAAGCAGAAGTCCGAAGCGCTAGATGCACCATCCTGGATACTTCCTGAGAGAACGTCCATCCATCCATCATTATTGATATCTGCTACCGCAACTGTATTAGGAGCATAATTGTGGCGGCGAGCAATCAACTTCGGCTGAGAAAAGGAATCGCCTAGGTTCTTGAACCAAACCAGGGCATCAGTACCATCGGAACCGATTACAATGTCTGTACGACCATCATTGTCAAAGTCTGCTACGCGGGGTGAACTTAAGGTGCGTCCACCAATAGTTATTAGAGCCGGAGGCTTAAACTCCCCTCCACCTGTCGATTCTCGCCAGAGCACGGCTTCCTTGGGTGGGCTGTTACTGTTGATGCCGTAAAGTAGGTCGGGAAAACCATCGTTGTTGAGATCAGTAGCTTCCATAAAACGCATATAGGCGGCCCATATCTCAAGTTGAACGGTCTCGCCAAAGTTGCCATTGCCATCATTAGCGCGCCACTCAATTTCGTCCAGGCCATGGCAAGAAATGATATCCAAATCGCCATCCATGTCCATGTCCGCAACTTCAACATAGTTATGCCAGCCTCGAGAATAAAGGGTGTCCACCAGCTCAAAATCGCCATCTCCTAGGTTGCGGTACCATACCAGGCCAGCCCCTACTTCATTGTCTTCGCCCCAGTTGGCACAAACAATATCCGGCATTTCGTCCCCATCAAAGTCTGCGGCATATACAGATCGGGGATAGTCATAATTAGCCTCAATAACTTGATAGTCACCAAAGCTTCCGTTGCCCAAGTTTTCGTGCCACACCAGCTGGTCATTGCCCGCTGCGGTTAGCAAAATGTCCACGTCATCATCACCGTCAAGATCCTCAGTAAATACAGAGGTAACTGTTGTGTGCTCGTCGGAGAGTAACTGCGGAGACCCAAAACTGCCATTACCATTACCTGCTAACCAACGCGCCTCTTCCGCGCGCCCAACGACCACATCAAGGTGGTTATCGCCGGTAATGTCCGCTACGTAGAAATCAATAATTGCGCCCGGAGAGTAGATCAGCTCTACTTCGCTCAAACTTCCATCGGCAGTGCCAAAATAAACGCCGAGACCTGTTTCAGTACTGCAATAGAGGAGGTCTTCGTAGCCGTCCTCATTAATGTCAGCGGTAATTAAGGTACGGTAGCGCTCTCCCGTAGTTGAGAGCACATTCTGTCGTGAATAAGTGCCATCTTCCAATTGTGCTAACCAAAAGAGGCGCTCGGAAGAGGCTACTACTACATCGAGTGCTCCGTCTTGATTAACATCCATTGAAGTGGTAAATAAGACATCGCCTACGGGCTCGAAAAGTAAATAGGGTGGGGATACCTGCGCTGATAATGCAGTAAAGGCAAAGAATAAGAAAGAGAGGAGTAGAGTTTTCTTCATTGTGTTAGAATTGGTGGTCGGAGCACAGGAGTAAAATTAGGATGAAGATCAATAAATGAAAGCCATGCGGCTGTTTTCTTCATTCGATTCATTGTTTTAATTGTTTTGCTCCGCAAAAAGTAACCGTGCTTTGGAGGTATATTTTCCATTAGCATTGTTTTTGTGATAAGCTCAAGTACAAAGGCTTCTTTTGGGGGTTCCACCGAGCGCCAGATGGCGCTGGTGTCAGGCTATCCGGGCGCTCCTGCTGTCGGCCCTTCTATCCTTTACCCTTGCGCACTCCGTGCACCGGGCTCACCGCAAGCGGTTCGCAAATATGAATCAACTTTGATTGCTATATCACTACTATATCATCAGGCAAAAACTTTAATTTGTTTTCTTAATATCTAATAAATAATATTTGTTTAACAGGGCGCAAGTCTATATATTTACAATCTAGGCAAAAGCAATAGACGACTTGCAGCCTAGTCGGAGCTATTTACCCTTGCTCTTTCGTCCGAGTAAGGCATTCAGTGGAATAATTATGTAAGTTTCGTCACACACAATCTTCCTACATAAGTGACGAACAAGGCTGGCTCATCTGCAAGCAGGTGAGATGATAAAGTAGTGTCTTCATTCATCCTGAATAGAAGGCACGAGGTCACTCGGATTGGGATATCCAATCAACGGGGCGGGCCCACCCGCCGGGAGCTTACCCCACTTACACGCCCTACTCAATAACGGAACCTCAAATACTACATTTACACGACAGCATTTCCTGTGTTCCCCTTACTTGAGACATTCATAGCAGTTCATCTTTATCCATTTGAGTTTCCGCAATGCCTGTTGTATCTTCCCCAACTATACTATATCACCTTCTCCTATGAAAGTAAAGTTTTGCGGCGCAGCGCGCGAAGTGACGGGTAGCTCTCACTTGATCACTCTAGAGGACGGTTATACCATTCTTCTAGATTGTGGCCTTTACCAAGGCAATGACAAGGAAATGAAAGACTTTAATGAAAGCTTTCTCTTTGACCCGGCCGAGGTAGATTGCCTGATCCTTTCCCATGCTCATATTGACCATACTGGCCGAGTGCCAAAACTGGTCAAGGATGGTTTTCAAGGTGCCATTTATGCGACGCATGCAACGCGAAGCCTGTGTGCAATTATGCTCATGGACAGTGCCATGATCCAAGAGCGTGATGCTGAATATCATAATCGCCGGAATCCCAAGGAACGCCGCGAGCCTTTGTATAAGACACAGCATGTACACGAAACCATGCAGCTCTTCAATGGCTGTCCGTATAACAAGTGGATTCCTATTCGGGATAATGTAGAAATTCAATATCGTGATGCGGGACATATCCTCGGTAGTGCGAGCGTAACCCTGCGGATTCACGAGAGCAACCGCACAATTCACTTCGGCTTTACTGGTGATATTGGCCGCCCAAATCGTCCTATTCTACGCGACCCACAGAAGATGCCAGCAGTGGATTATATGATCTGCGAATCGACCTATGGTGATCGTCTACACGACGAAAAGCCTAAGGAAGTGGAGAAGTTCTTGCGCATTATTCAAGAAGCTTGTGTAGAACGGAAAGGTAAAATGCTGATCCCCGCCTTTAGTGTGGGACGTACCCAGGAGATTGTCTACCTCATGGATCGCTTAGAGTCGGAAGGTCGCCTACCGCGCATCCCCGTCTTTGTGGATAGTCCTTTGGCCGTAAATGCTACCACGATCTTTGGTGCCCACCCAGAGTGCTATGATGAAGACCTGGAACGCTATCTCTTGATTGACGATAATCCTTTTGGTTTCAATGATCTACAATACATTAAGCGGGTAGAGGCCTCGAAAGCGCTGAATGGGATGAATGAGCCTTGTATTATCATCAGCGCGTCGGGTATGATGAATGCTGGTCGCTCCAAGCACCATTTGTCCAATATGATCGAAGACCCGAAGAACACCATCCTCATTGTGGGATATGCCTCGCCACAAACACCAGGAGGTAAAATTCGTAACGGTGCTACCGGCTTAAAGCTCTTTGGTGATTACAAACAAGTCTTAGCTCATGTGGAAATGATGGATTCCTTCAGTGCCCACGCCGATCGAGATGAGATCCGTGAATTCCTCCGTGGACAGGAACAACATATCAAGAAACTCTTCCTGGTGCACGGCACTATCGAGCGGCAAGAGAGCTTAGGTGGTTTACTTAGCGACGTGGGCTTCCGCGACGTACAGATTCCAGAATTAGGGCAAGAATATCATCTGTAGAGTCCTACCTTTGCGCTTATCGAAAAGAACGCAAAGCATACCCATTCTACCTTGCGCTGGCAGCAGGGCCAATGGCATCAGGTACCAGCCGATCCTATTGCCCCTGAGGCGCCATTAGCTATTCGTTTGCTCTATGATACAACGGATGCTAGGCGCAGCCTTGATTTTGCCATTACGATGCGCAGCCCTGGAGCAGATAAAGCGCTAGTGCTAGGGTATTTGTACAGTGAGGGGATTATTCAACGAGCTGATCAGGTAGAGCGCATTGAACTTGCGTCTGAGGAGGCAGCAAATGTATACTTGTCTACTGAAGTATCCTTTGATCCAGCAGCTTATCAGCGCGTTGGCTATGCCAATTCCAGTTGTGGTCTTTGTGGGAAAGCGGACCTGGGGCAGATTCAACAGACGATTCCCTTCTTTCCGGCGAAGGCCAAACCTAGGGTCAGTCCAGAGTTAGTCCGACAGTTACCAGCTACGCTGCTTCAGCATCAGCAGTTATTTGCAGAAACGGGTGGCATTCATGCTACAGCATTATTTGATGAGAACGGCCAATTGCTGCATTTGACGGAGGACGTAGGACGCCACAATGCATTAGATAAGCTCATTGGTCGTGCACTACAAGAGGGGCAGTTCCCCTGGCGCAAAAACATTATCCTTTTAAGTGGACGAATTAGCTATGAATTGGTACAAAAGGCGGCTATGGCCGGGACGCCAATTGTCGCTGCTATTGGCGCTCCGTCCAGTGCGGCCATTAAGCTTGCCGAAGCTACCGGAATGACACTAGTTGGCTTCCTGAAGGAAGATCGGATGAACGTATATACTTATCCTGAACGCCTGGTCGAGGCTTAATCACGCTGGCGGTGCTCACGCATGAAATCAGGTAGTCTACGCACGGCAGCCATTTCTTTGAATGCTATTCGAGCTTCCTGTGCAGGTGCGCCAAAATAGGCCTTACCTTCTTCTAGGTCTTTACCGACACCAGCTCTCGCCAATACGACTACATTGTCTGCAATGGTGATGTTTTGAGCAATGCCAGCCTGGCCGTACATAGTTACGCCATTGCCAATATTACAGTTGCCGGCGACCCCAACTTGTGCTGCGAAAAGGCAGTTTTTGCCGATTTTAGTATCGTGCCCAATTTGTACTAGACAGTCAAACTTGGTACCCGCGCCAATAATCGTGTCGCTGGAGACACCTTTATTGATGGTGCAGTTGGCGCCGATGTCGACTCGGTCTTCGAGAATCACTCGCCCACCTGAGCGCCATTTATGATAACCCTCGACCGTCTTCTTAAAGTAAAAGGCATCCGTTCCGATGGCGGCACCCGCTTGTACAATCACCTCGTCGCCAAGGATCGAGTATTCTCCGATGTAGGCATTAGCCTGGATGTAGCAATTCTTACCAATCTTCACTTGCGGGCCAATCACCGCACCAGGTTCAATCACCGTACCTTCTCCGATTTCGGCATCGGGGGCAATTTGGGCAGTAGCTGGGCGAAAAGGGCGATATCGCCAGACCAAATCATTGAAGGCCTTGAAGGGATCATCGACGATCAGTAGCGCCTTGCCAGGAGGTGGATCTGTTTGTTTGTTAATCAACACTACAGTGGCTGGCGACTGTAGTGCCTTTTTATAGTATTTCTCCACGTCGACAAAAGTGATATCACCTGGGCGAAGGTGGTGTACCTCATTGATGCCGGTGGCTTGAATGGTGCTATCGCCGAGTAACTCTGCGCCAATTTGGTCAGCGAGCTCTTGAACGGGAATGGGGATTGGGAAATCCATGGGGTTGTAATTTACTGTGGTTCGTCGACTGAAATAACGCCTTCTACTTGCTGAATGCGGGCATTGGAAAAGTCTTGGTTAGCTCGGAAGCCATGACCATATATGATCTCTGTGGGAGTAGTAATACGGGCAAATTTTCGAGTGAATATTTCGGCATCTCGCTCCTGCCAGATCAGCTCCTCCGTCTCGAGTTTTTGACCATCAATACTTTCCCATACTACACTATCGCGAGCGATGACCTCGCCACGGCGTTCAAAGCGAATGGCATAGCGAGCGACCATTGTACTGGTGATCTGATTGTTGAGATCGAAAAACTCAACGAGGACTCCATCAATAAACTCTTGATAAGGCTCGGTTCGGTCCAGGTTGTTGAGCATAGTCGGTCCGGTAACGCGTACGCGTACTTGAGCAGAATCGCTGTAAAGAATTTCCACTTCCTTTACGGTTTCCACCTGAACGTTCATGCGCTCCTGCAAGGCCTCTACTTCAGCTAGATCATTCTCACAACCCCAGCCAAAAATCAGGCAACAAACCAATAAGCTTAAAAGTCGCTTTTTCATGCCGCAAAAATAGGTATTAATCAGAGAACGTTGAGCAAGCAGATTTCATACGAGATCAGTAAGTTTTATGGTTTTATCCTGACTACCAATAGCTAGTCTTTAACGTCTGTTTGCTGTGCTTGACTTGGTTTCCCTTACTCCAGCGAAAGAAAAGAGCTATTCGTCGATGCCACTAAAGGTTCAAGGTTGATTATCCGTATTTTGGAAGGACGTAAATGCAACACACATGAGACTTACTACTCTATTTCTACTTGCCCTCATATCCTCAGGGCTTCAAGCCCAGGAAAAACCGATTTGGGATGTACTCATAACCGATGCCCAGATTTTTACTGGAAGCGAAACGCTGGTGAGAACAGATATTGCCGTCCATAATGGTACAATCGTAGCAATTGGGCCGGAGCTTGATCGGCAGCAACGTGCCAATCAAATGATTGACGGGACGGGCAAGACGCTTATCCCTGGATTGATGAATACCCATGTCCATACCTGGTTTCCTGCGCACTTGCAGCAGGCGGCGAAGGCTGGTGTGTTGGGCGTTTGTGATATGCATGGTTCGGCATTTGCAGTCCAATGGCTAAGTCAGTTCAATGATTCCATCGGCTATGCAGATTATCATGCGGCGGGTTCTGGTGCGACAGTGCCTAAAGGTCATGGTACACAGTTTGGCATTCCGGTGCCAACCATTGATAGTACGCGTTCGGCTCGCGAGTTCGTGTTAGAACGTATTGCAGAAGGGGTAGACTACATCAAGATTCTTCGAGAACCAATGCGGCCTACATTAACCTTCGAACAAATTGACACCATTATCCAAACAGCCCATGAAAATGGTGTGAAGGCAGTAGCTCACGTATCACGCTGCGGAGATGGAGTGGAACTCGCCAAACGCGGAATCGACGGCCTGGTACACATATGGTTCGACCGCACCATGACGGAGGAGGAACTTGAAATATTTGCTACTAGAGATGATATGTTTATCGTACCCACCGCTCTCACCAATATGAAGCTTCTGGAGTTTCTGAAAGAGCAAGATCGAGATATGGGATCGGTGATTGATAGTACGACACTCTTGAAAGAAATCGGTCGTCTTTATGATGTCGGCATTGATGTATTAGCCGGTACTGATCCACCGAACTTCAATATTAATCACGGGACTGACTTATACGAAGAGCTACGCCTTCTGGCTGCTGCTGGCATCCCGGTGGATGACTGCCTTGCTGGTGCAACGGCCAAGAGTGCCGACCACTTCGAATTGCCCGGTCAACACCGATTGGAGGTTGGTTCACCCGCAAGTTTTATTCTTTTGCCCGGCAATCCACTCCAAGATTTGGGTATTCTATATGATCTGGAGCAGGTTTGGCAAGATGGGAACCTTATATTTGACTCGTCTAAGCCCTGATCATCAAGTATTTGGTGACCAAATAACCTTAGCAACGTCCTAACAGCAAAGCTGTTATCTATGAAAACTACACTCACCTTTGCAGTCAGCTTTTTGCTGGCTATGAGTCTGCTTGCCCAGCAGCCTACTGTACAACGCGATACCGTGCCAGCGCTCCGCTTGCCCGGAGATACGCTTGTTCAACGCAAAGGCTGGGAAATTCGCCGTCCGCTCACACAAGAACAAGTGCAGCGCCGTGCTGATAACCGCGCTGAAGTAGAGGATATGAAAGCCCGTTTTCGCCAGTTTCATCAAGAAGAAGAAAAACAAAAGACGGCAGCGGATGTAGCCGCCGAAGATGAAAACTACCTGTGGTCAGAAGGACAGGCTGGTGGGCGAGTGCAGCCTAAAGGAACCGGTGCTGAAGCGAATGGCCGGGGAACCAATACCGAAGAACTAAGAATGGAGATTGGGCGGAACCTACAAGAAGGGCGCCGAATGGTGCCGGATCAGCAACCGGCATCGCCTGCGTACCCCAATGAACCCATGCCGGCTAGTTATGACTATCCCTCTTCGCCACCGGCAGCACAGGAAGATTGGCAGGAAACCATCCGTTATTCACTACAAGCAAAGACGCCACAGGGCAATGACCAGTGGCAAGCGCGGTCTACTGGTGTTGGTGCTGTAGGTTTGGTGAACCCCGAAACAGGTCAAGTACTGCAAGCAGGACAGACATTGCAGCTTACGAGAGTATCGTTTGTTGAAGGTGGGGCAGATCTAACCCCCGCTGCCCAGGATGCCTTGTATCAATGGGCAAGTATTCTGCAGCAGAATCCAGGTTTGATTGTACAAGTTCGAGCACATACCCACAGTGATATAGCCACCTTTGAAGCCCAGCAGCTGACCAATCAGCGGGCTGAAGCGATCACCCGTTTTTGGCAACAAGCAGGCGTGCCAGCACAACAGATTGGCTACCGTGGCTATGGCCGCCTTTCTCCACTGGTTTCATCTGCAGATCCACTGGCAAAGCAAAAAAATGAACGAATCGAGTTGGTAATTTTGGAAATGCCCTAGTGGTGGATATCTTTGAGCGAGGGCATCAGCAAAAAGGCCCTCCTCCGCTACATGATAGAAGCGTTCATAATTGATGAGGTGACCGAAGAGCTCAGTGCTTCGGAAAAGGCTGTCGAAAAAACGTTGGATATGATGAATGAGCAGCAGCCGATACTGCTGGCTTATCTGTTTTCAGAATCCTTCGAAGTCTTCACCGAGCAAGAACGCGAATTCATCCTCTTTCTAGTTTGTGTTATTTGGAAATCGATCTTTCGGGTGTTTGGCCCGCAAGAGATCGTTCGGGAAACGCATCTATCCGCGGCTGATGATGCCAACTGGGGGCTACTGAATGAAGTAGAGGGGCATCGTTTTCGCGAGCGACTTGATGTTTTCTTTAAGCAGCATCCAGAAGAAGAGGAACTACTAGCTTTCATAGAAGACGCCATTCTGGACGATGATGAGTCTCCAGTCACAAACGAGGGGCGTGAACCTATCTTCGTAAGCCTCAAATCAATCGTCGACTGTTTGCTGCTTCCTAATCTCCGCTAGACCTACTCGAGGTAGATCATAGTGTAGGCTCCTTCTCTGCCTATTTGTCTTGTTTTGTGGATAACTTCCACGCTATTCCCTGTCATAAGGCTTGAAAAGTCGGTAAATTTAAGGGTGGCATAGATATTGTTTGTATAGCCCACACAAAATCCAGTAGGTCACCCTGCCATTATGGCAATGCTGTGATCGCATTGGTATGCATAAATGTAGAAGTTGTATGTTTGAAGAGCTGCTGCTGCACCGACAATTAGAAGATGAATCTGATTTTCTGCCTTTCATTTCAGTAGAAGAGGAGGAAGAAGATAAGAATGAATATATCCCCGAAGAATTACCCATTCTGGCACTGAAGAATACAGTGCTTTTTCCCAATAATGTTATTCCCATTACGGTAGGCCGAGATAAGTCGATTAAGGCTATCAATACGGCTTATGAGGAAGGGCGGAAAGTGGCTGTATTCTCACAAAAGGATATGAATCTTGAGGAACCTACCGAAGCGGATCTATACCGCGTAGGAACGGTAGCCCATATCCTCAAGCTACTGAAGATGCCGGATGGCACAATCACCGCTATTTTGCAAGGGCGGAAGCGTATTCGTCTGGAGAAGATGGTCGCTGAGGATCCTTACATGGTAGGACAGGTGAAAGTGCTGTCTCAAATTCCAGCGAGCGATAAGATGGAGTTTGAAGCGCTGATTTCCAGTATCAAAGATCTTTCACAGAGCATCATTGACCTCTCACCGAATATTCCATCCGAAGCGGTGGTGGTTTTGCGGAATATTAAGGGCCCTGATTTCTTACTCAACTTCATCGCTTCCAATATGGGAGCGGGATTGGAGTGGAAACAAAAGGTGCTCGAGATTGCTGAGTTGCATGATAAGGCTGAGGTGATCCTCAAGCAGTTGAACAGCGAACTGCAAATCTTGGAGCTCAAGGATCAGATTGAGAGTAAGGTTCGCGGTGATATTGAAAAACAACAGCGCGATTACTACCTAAATCAACAGCTGAAGACGATTCAGGAAGAGTTGGGTAACAATCCGCAGCAAGAAGATCTTGCCAAACTTAAGACTCGCGCGGAGGCTAAGGATTGGCCTGATGAAATAGCGGAGGTCTTTGGCAAAGAATTGGATCGCCTGCAACGCATGAACCCACAGGTGCCAGACTATAGCGTTCAGATGAATTATCTGGAACTAATGCTGGACTTGCCGTGGAATCAGACCACTGAGGACAACTTTGATTTGAAGAATGTCCGAAAGGTTTTGGATAAAGATCATTACGGCCTGGATAAGGTCAAAGAACGGATACTGGAGCACCTCGCAGTCTTGAAGCTGAAAGGTGATATGAAAGCGCCAATTCTATGCTTGGTTGGCCCTCCGGGAGTAGGTAAAACATCCCTGGGGCGTTCTGTAGCTGAGGCGTTAAGCCGTGAATTCGTACGAATTTCCCTGGGCGGTTTGCACGACGAAAGTGAAATTCGCGGACACCGCCGTACGTACATCGGTGCGATGCCTGGCCGGATTATCCAGTCGGTGAAGAAGGCTGGTGCTGCTAACCCGGTTTTCATCCTGGATGAAATCGATAAGGTAGGAAAGAGCTTCCGTGGTGATCCAAGTTCTGCACTCTTGGAGGTGCTTGACCCCGAGCAGAATGGTGCCTTCCATGACAACTACTTAGATTTGGACTATGACCTCTCTAAGGTGTTGTTCATTGCCACCGCTAACTCTCTAAATACCATCCAGCCTGCTTTGCTGGACCGGATGGAGATCATTGAGATTAGTGGCTATTCTACCGAAGAAAAAGTAGAGATCAGTAAGCGCCACCTGGTACCTAAGCAACGCAAAGCCCACGGCGTAAAGGCAGAGCAGGTGAAACTACGAGATACTGTCCTAAAGAAAATTGTTGGTGATTACACCCGTGAATCAGGTGTGCGATCTCTAGATCGACAGATTGCTGGTGTAATGCGATTCGTGGCTAAGTCGGTTGCCCTGGAAGAAGAATATGATGTGAATATTCAAGCGGACCAGTTACCTGATATTCTAGGGCCACGCAAGTTTTCGCGTGATGCTTACCAAGCGGTGAAAGTGCCAGGAGTAACTATTGGCCTTGCCTGGACGAGCGTCGGGGGTGAGATTCTGTTTGTGGAAGGAAGCCTCAGCCCGGGGAAAGGAAAATTGACCTTGACCGGTAACCTGGGGGAAGTGATGAAGGAGTCGGCAGTAACCGCATTGAGTTTCTTGAAGGCGAATGCCAAAGCGTTAGGGCTGGATCATGAGCAATTTGAGAAAAATGACATTCACCTGCACGTTCCAGAAGGAGCTATTCCCAAGGATGGTCCATCGGCAGGTGTAACGATGTTGACTACTTTGATGAGTCTCTTCTCTGGCCGGAGGGTAAAGCCATATTTGGCTATGACTGGCGAGATCACTTTGCGGGGTAAAGTACTGCCAGTAGGTGGTATTAAGGAGAAAATCCTAGCTGCTAAGCGCGCTGGTATTAAGGAGATTATTCTTTGTAGTGAGAACCAAAAGCACGTTGACCAGATAAACGAGCGTTATTTGAAGGGCTTAACCTTCCATTACGTGGATCGGATGGAAGATGTGCTTAGTATCGCCGTGCCTGAGAAAACAAAAGGCAAGTAGTTAAATACTAGATTGCCGTTAACGTCAAGTTAAGCCCGTATTCGCTTTATGCGCCTGACTTCTAGCAGACCGTTAGGCTAAAAAAAGCGTAGCTTTGAAGGTCAAAACAAACCAAATGCGTTTGCAGACCGTCTTATGTTTGGATGAGGTGCGAAATCTTGTCCTGAGATTTAATTTGCTATGATGCGTAAGCTTACAATTCTCCTCGGTTTTCTTACTCTGTGCGCGTTGCCACAATTGACCGCGCAGGTAGATTCGAACTTGGTACAATTTTCCGGAATGGTACTTGATGGTACTACACAGGAATTGGTGCCTGTTCCCTACGTTAATATCCTTGTGAAGGAAAAGGGCCGAGGATCCTATTCTGATTTTAACGGATTTTTCTCGATAGTAGTGGAAAAAGGCGATGTTATCGTCTTTTCTGCGGTAGGATATCGCACGGTAGAGTATACTATTCCAGACTCTCTTTCTGATAATAGATACTCTTTAGTGCAACTTATGACGCAAGATGCCGTAAACCTACCCGAAACCGTCGTCTTTCCCTGGCCCAGTCGTGACCATTTTAAGCTAGAGTTTCTAGCGATGGATGTCACACCGGAACTCCAGGAACGAGCCAGCCGCAACCTGGCCAATGAAACCTTAGAGCGCATGCGCTCAGAAGTAGCATCTGACGGATTTGAAAACTCTAGCTACTATCTACGACAGCAGTCCCGAGAATATTATTACATCGGTCAACGACCTCCGATGAATATCTTCAGTCCGGTTGCCTGGAAGCAATTCTTTGACGCCTGGAAACGAGGAGATTATAAACGGAAGCGTGACAACAGATAATATTCAATTAAAAACCTTATCTTCGGTGTTTGAAATGCGAATTTCAGGCCGAACACTGGTAGGGAAATAGCATTTTATTCTAACTATGAACGACGATTTTTTCGAGAAAGCTACTTCAAAAGGCTATAGTGCTAACACTACCCTAAAACATTAAATTGCACACAGAGCAACTCGAATGAAAAATCTGAGTGGAAAAGTCATTGTAATTACCGGAGCAGGATCAGGAATTGGGCGAGCATTGGCTCTCCAACTGGCAAGCAATGGTGCGCACTTGGCTTTAAACGATTGGAACACAGAAACACTATCGGAGACACTTGCTTTAATCCAGCAGCAAGGTCAAGGGACTGCTATTACTCATCCTTTTGATGTGAGTGATCGCCCAGCCTGGGAGCAGTTTGCGAAAATAGTACAGGAACATTACGGGAAAGTAGATGGCTTGATTAACAATGCAGGCCTTACCGTCTTTCCTGAAACCATTCCCGAAACACATACGGTAGACTTTGAGCGCGTACTTCAAGTAAATGTCTGGGGTACAATTCATGGCTCACAAGTCTTTCTGCCATTGCTAATGGAGCAGCAAGAGTCTTTGCTGGTTAACATTAGCAGTATACTAGGTATTGCCGGCTTTGCTGGCCAAGGCCCTTATGTTACCTCTAAGTTTGCCGTACGCGGCTTCACGGAGACCCTTCGTCAAGAGCTCGCTGGTACTGGCGTACAGGTGGTTTGTGTACACCCTGGTCTGGTGAAAACCAACTTGACCCGCAATATCAAGACAGAAGACAAGCAACTGCTGGAGCAGTTGTCCAAGTTCTTTGAGGAGGCTGCTAAGACTACGCCTGAGCAGGCGGCTGAGCAGATCATTGCTGGTGTAAAGAGAGGTAAAGTCCGTATTGTATTTGGTCAGAACACTTGGTTCCTTGATCGCATATCGCGCTTGTTGCCAAGTCGTTACCACAAATTAATGCCTCGTACCTTCCGCCCAGGAAGATTGATCAAGAAGGCGCTTGCTGCACGTAGTGCTGCTAAAAGCAATAAGAAGAGGACTCCTGTCAATAAGTAAGAGCTTAGTTAAACTAAGTTGATTAGAGTTGAGTAAGTTGATCTTACCTCAAGCGCTGTTGCTATTCTTCTTCCCCTTCCGGTAATATCCAATCTGAGGGCCTAAGCATCGACCATTCCTCGTGGGCTAAATCACGTTCACTGTCTACATAGGGGTGATATTTCCCATCATTGAGCTTCACTTTCACATGTGCGAATACAGCCACTTCTCGCCCTTCGGCTAAAGCCTGATCACGAAGGTGGTGAGCGTACTGCATAATCATGTCTGGATGAGTCCACATCTTTCGTGCTTGTTTGGGAAGCAGTTCACTACGTGGGCGAATACGCTCTTCATCGCCTGTTTGTACGTCTTTGACAATAAAATGGCCCCGACCACGCTTAGCGCGTAGCATCATACGCCAGGCGTAACGATGTCCTTCTTCCGTCCAGGCTACATCACCGGGATACAACCAGTGGCGAAGTGGCAGGAAGGTATGTACGAGTATTAAGGCAATGAAGGCCAATCGTAGACTAGGCCTCCAGGCGGGAGAATTTTGCCAAAAGCGCTGTGGGTTAGCAACAGTCCCTTCAACTCGTTCTTGCCAGTCTTGTAAGCGCACTCTAGCCTTGGTCCATCGCTCACTGATCCAACTTAGAATGCGCCGTGGCCAGCTAGGACCAAAGTAGAGCGAAGTAAGAATTACCGACAGGTAAGGAAAGATGCCAATATTAAATATCAAATGGTTGCTGAAATGAAACAGTACAACAATGCCGAAGGCCCATTTCCGGGTCCGTTTGTTGAGGAGAAAGAACACCACGAAGAAGTCCAGTAGGGCACCACCCCAGGACATGATCCAAGGCACCCAGTCTTGCGCTACAATTGGGCCAATTAGAAAGAGGTCGCTTTTGGCTTTCATCCATAGTTTTAGGGGCATGGCATTAAGTAGCCAATCAGCATTAATCTTCGCTATGCCACCAAAGAAGTAGACTACACCCATCAAGAAGGGGAGAATGACAAAGCTCCAGCGCGGAATGGAGGATGATCGTTCTGCTGGGTTCTGCAAAATGTCGACGGAAAGGGCTCGCCAGGCGGGGAGTAAAGCCATGATCCAGCTGATCCAGCAAAAGAGATAACCGTGATTGAGATAATGAGCCTTCTCCAGTAGGAAATAGTAAGTAAAAAATAAGGCAAACAACGGAGCTGTCCACCGATATCGCCAACCAATCGCTACAGCTAAGGCCAGCCCCATACCAATGATGAAATATAAGCTCATGAAGGGCTCTGGAAAGGAGGGAAGCCACTCGAAACCGTAGTAACGGAATTGGAAGTTTTCTGGATTAAAGGCATCTACCCATAGGTGGTAATACGCAAAACCACCAAGGAGGTCAGCGAAGCCAAGTACGCCAAAAACAATGCGGAAGAAGACCAAGCCTGCGATGTCTACGGGTTGCCAAAGCCAGTTTTTCATCCTTTGGCTTTTTTGCATATCTCACGTAGTAAACGGAGCTGCTCTTCGCTACCCAGAACGATGAATGCCTCTCCTGGTTGGAGGCTAATCTCTGGTGTAGGGTTTACTTGATAACGCCCCAAATGATCGCGGTAGCCAATAATATTAGCCCCCGTTTGAGAGCGGAGATGTAGATCACGGATCGGACGCCCCTGATAGCTCTCTGGCAAATCATGATAGTGGAGCTCTTCAAAGCCCATATCGGAGTGATATTCGCTGGTGATAAAGGAGAAAAACTCCACTGCACCAGGTTTGTTCATGAGCATGGCCATGTAGAAACCACCAATGTTTTCAGGCATCACTACATGGTTGGCGCCTGCTTTAATGAGTTTGGCCTGCGAACGCTCCTTTATGGCCCGGCTGACAATGGTCAACTTAGGATTGAGTTGGCGGGAGGATAATACAATGAAGAGGTTTTCGCTGTCTTCGCCCAGTGCCGCTATGAGGCCACGTGCATTGGCAATGCCTGCTTCAAATAGCGTGTCATCTTGGGTAGCATCTCCCTCCAGATAGAGAATGTCCTGATCCATCTCTTGAATCAGCTGGATCTTCTCCGGATCATTTTCGATGATGACATAAGGGGTTTGATGCTCATTGAGGTTGTTGGCAATTTCCTTGCCGTACTTGCCGAAACCGCAGAGGATAATGTGATTTTCGAGCTGCTGAATCCGTACGGTGATTTGATTGAGGTGCATGCGCTTGAAAATTTCGCCTTCGACAATAAAATAACTCAGAACCGCCAGTAGATAAGCAAAGACCGCAATGTTGACAAAGATAAGTCCGGCGGTAAAGAAACGGCCCACTTCGCTGAGTGGTTCTACTTCGGTAAAACCAACGGTGGAGATAGTGATGACGACCATGTAAAAGGCGTCGCCCCAGCTGTAGCCTTCTAATAAGACGTACCCCATCGAGCCCAATAGCAACTCACCTGCTACCAATAATACGGCGATCCGCAAGCTCAAAAAGTTGGCGGGTACGCGATAAAAGTGGAGTAGATTTGACTTGGCAGGCATTTACAGGCTTTGCTTGTCCTGCCCAAAAATACTCGCTTTTATTGAATCACAATCAGCAAAGTCTGTCCGATCAAACTATTGTCGTGTTGCACCGAAATAAGGTGGGTGCCTTGGGGTAAAGCAGGGTCTCTAATTTCAAAAAATGTTTCACCGCTTTCATCAATTTCGATTGGCCATTGTCGTAGTAATTGACCATCGAGTTGATGTAGTTGAACGGTGTAACTTCCTATTTCTTGAGCCTCCCAATGCAGTCGAAATTGGCAGCAGCCCGGGTTCGGATAAACTTGTACAGCATTAGCATCCAGTCGCGTGAATGACTGTATGGGGAGCTTTTCGGGAGCATAGACCTGAGCTCCACTATAATGCGCAAACCAGACTCGGCCTTGAGGATCAGGAAGTACCTTTGAGATTCTACCGTGGAATAGCGGAGTGTTTTCGTGATTCCAGAATTCCCATTCCTCGCCATCATAGTGCAAGACTCCCTCAATCTGTAAAATGGCCCAGGCTTCCGGATAGGGGCCAATGGCAATACTCTGGACATTAAGGTCTTGATTGGTGCCGAAGGGGAGGGCTTCCTGTACCCATGAGTCTCCTTCTTGTCGGATAATGCCAGCCCGCCCAGCCGCTAGCCACATTCTGCCCTCCTCATCGAAGTCGATATCGAGAATTCCGAAGTGCTCGATCCCCATGTCTTCGGCAGAGATGTGCTTAAATTGGAAGCCATCAAAATTTAGGAGACCGTTGTTGGTGCCTATCCACATGCTTCCGTCGGGGCCTTCCTGAAGGCAGACGAAGAAGTCGATGCCAGCTGCTTGTACGTCAGTAGTCGCATAACGGAACCACTGGCCCTGATAGCGCACGGAAAACTCATCATCGAAAGGGAGTACGAGCCAGAGGTTGTCGTTTCGATTTAGTTCCAGCTCAATATTACTGGCAAAATTTTCGAGCGGGACTGCTTCGTGCAGGGTGTCCCAGCTGGTGCCATTCCATTCCCTGACAGCCTGCTCCGGGAAGCCGAAGAACTGCAGCGTGCTTACGCCTACTATTGGATTGCCGTCTGGGTTGAACTCAATACTATTTACCTGCTCCAGGGAGAAATCAGTAGTGGTTAGGGGTAGGTGCGTCCAACGGCCACCCATAAGATAAGCCAGGCTGTTGGCTCCTCCCATCCAGACCTTCCCTTGTTGGTCGATGGCTATTTCGGTCGGTTGCGGTACGGGTATCCAGCTACTGATAACTGCCTTTTTAGGAGTTGGCCCTTCGGCAATCGACCATTTCCAAAAACGGAGTAGGTGATCCACAAACCAGAAGTTGCCTTCCGTGTCAAAGAACGGACGAGAATTGTAGAAGACGGGCTCAGCAAAGTCTGGAGGGGTTAGTTCTTGATTGATAATGCCCTCTCCTTCATAAGTGAGTTGCATCCATTCACCATAATTGAATAGCCTCATACCATTAGGCAGGGAAGAATCAGGGTAGAGTGTGTTATTACCAGCGAGATTGGCGTGCCAGATTATCACTTCCGCGGTATTATCCCAGAAGTACAACCCTTGGCTCGTAGCCAACCAGACATTTCCAGAGGGATCAAATTCTAAGTCGGTGGGTTGAGGATTACCGAGTGGGAAGTCGTGTAATAAGGTGCCATTTTCAGCGAAACACATCAGGCCATAGTTAGTACTCACCCAGGTACGATACTGTTGGTCAATTTTGGCGATTGCGATGCCATAGTCGATTTGCGTATTGATGTGTAGCCATTCCAGTTCGTTGTTATCATCCAAGGCGTACAGGTCGTTTCCCGATGCAAGTAGCAAGCGACCGGCTCGGTCTTGACCGACGATGCTGTTTAGAAAGTGATTAGAATTAATCAGTTCTAGTTGTTGTTCGGTCCATTGTCCATTGCGCCAGCGTTGCAGTCGGTTGCGCCAGTTGATTACGGTCACTTCATCAGGGCCAGTAGCTTTAATATCCTGGATATAGTTGACTTGCTCGCTTTCGGCGAAATAATGGAGCTGTTCCTCGCCGGTGTTTTTGTCTATTTGCAGGATGTAGGCAGAATTGGCCAACCACAGTTGTCCGTTCGTCTCTGCTCCGTTAACGAGGCCTCCGGGGTACATATAGGTTTGCCAGTGGCCCGCATCTTGGGCTTGAAGGAGAGAAGTGCAGAAAAGTAAAAAGAAGAGTAGGCGGTTCAACATAATGCGCGGATTTGGGTTTTCAGAGGGTCGGTAAGCAACTGTACTTAATAATAGTGCTTTGTTGCATAGCCTGCAAGTGCTGCTGAGTGGTAAGACATTATGAATGCGCGAAAGCGTTTGGTGGGAAGGCCTAAGAATTAGAAAACGGCAAGCTGTCAAAACTTTTTGGCGCCAGAAGCAGTATAAAACCTATAGTTTTAGATGACTTCATTACAGAAACGGGATGGATAAGGCAATGGATAACACGCAGCAGCGTCAGTTGGCTGCCTGGCAAGCTTGGGGTATTCTGGTCTTGCTGAGCCTTATTTGGGGTACATCCTATGTGCTCATAAAATGGGGGCTGATCTACTTTCCGCCTATGCAGGTGGCGGGTATCCGCCTGGGTGTTTCGGCACTGGCCTTTATGCCGGTTCTTTATCGCGAGCTCCGCAAAATTGAGACGGAGCAGCTGCCGCTACTTTTTCTGGTGGGGTTAATGGGCACTGGCCTGCCAGCCTTTCTGTTTCCGGCAGCTCAGGAAGAGGTCAATAGCTCGCTGGCCGGTATTCTGAATTCTCTCACGCCACTTTTTACACTCTTTCTTGGTATTCTCTTCTTTGGGAAGCGGTTCACCTGGTCGAAGACCTTAGGGATTCTGATTGGTTTAGCAGGGGCGATTTGCCTATTTGCCTTTGGCGAGCAAGCCGGATTGGGCGGCAAATGGACCTACGGCCTACTCATTGTTTTGGCGTGCCTGTGCTACGCGGCTAGTAGTAATATTGTGGGCTATCGCCTGCGAGGGCTCAATGGGCTTACCATTAGTGCAGTCTCCTTCTCACTGGTGGGTATCCCGGTCTTATTGTACTTGCTTCTGGGCACAGATTTTATTAGTACGCTGCAGGCGCAACCAGAGGCCTGGAAAGGTGTGGGTTACATCAGCGTGCTGGCGCTCTTCAGTACCGTTTTGGCGGGTATTATCTTCTTTCAGCTTATTCAGTGGACTAGCCCTGTTTTTGGTAGCACGGTGAGCTATCTGGTGCCGGCGGTAGCCATGGGCTGGGGTGCGCTAGATGGTGAGGTGATTGCACTGGTGCATTTCGTAGGTATGGGCCTGATCTTGGCCGGCGTGTACTTGAGTAAGAATTAAGGCGATAATTTCCAACCAACCAACTCGCCCCAAAGTGGCAAACAAAAAAACGCTCCGAACACCTGAGCATCCGGAGCGCCATTGCTTTCCATTATGTATTTAGCGGCTTAGATGTCTTCTAGTACACCTTTCCACTCGCCGGTGAGGGTTTTGCCGTCGGCGGTAAGGGTGAAGGTGATGGTTGTTTCGGTACCATCAATGGCAATATCTACGGTGCCATCGGTGAAGGCTACCTTGGTGCCGGAGAAGGTGTCGAGGTTGTAGTCGAGAAAAACTTCCGAACCAGGAACGATCGTGAAAGCATTGCGGACATCAGCCCAGTTGTAGGTGCCGGCCTTGAGCCCCGTGGAACTATCCGTGTTGAGATCCAGATAGACGATTTCTCCCTGACCAGTGAGGCTGAAGCCAGACTTATCTACTCCCGCTGTAACGAGGAAGATATCCCAGTCGTGGGAGCTGTTGAGGTTGGCACCCACATCGTTCAAGAAGCCCTTGGCTAGGGCGTAGGTAGTGCCGTCGTAGGTGAACTCATTCTTGATGGTGGTGCCAGGATCGTCGTCGTCATTGTTACAGCCAGAGAATACCGTGAAGGCAGTGATTGTTAATAGGGCAAAGAATACATTTTTCATCAGTGTCAATTTTACGGGGAATTCCCCTTAGGGTTTACGTTTGAAAACAGGCGCTCATCGGCGCTTTCGATGGTATATGTGTGTTAGGTGACCGGAGGTAAGTACCGGTGTTGATTTTTTTGAAAAAAAGTTGAAGCGGCACTCTTCGGGAGGTGGCGACTGCCTGGTATTTCTCTAAGCAGCACGCCATTTGGGAGCAAATGTAGAAGCCTATCTAAAACTGGCAAGCGAAATGTTCTGAATCGACACTTTTGCAAAAAAAAGGAACTGGAAATGTTCTGAAATGACATGCAGGTGTGCCGTTCGGCAGGCTTTGGCCTGCAAATGATAGGGACGACCCGCTGAATGGGCGACTGCCCTGGCAGGAGCGCGGCGCAGGGACTGCGCAAGGGCTAAGGATAGGAGGTGCGCGCAGGCGTGCCGGATAGCCTGGCGCTACGCCCG
>ENA-UENT01000348-UENT01000348.1-marine-metagenome-genome-assembly--contig:-NODE-348-length-31502-cov-8.426451_pt1 | contig 31502 bp, 16 predicted proteins | sample MGYA00237879_ERZ529330 | MGnify/ENA primary metagenome ERZ529330 (study PRJEB26372, sample SAMN05368345) | marine metagenome | biome: cultured habitat; feature: ocean water; material: water; isolation... | reverse complement strand
CAAAATTGCCGCCTGATTTGCCACGGACTATTGTTTGGATAATAAAACAATAAAAACTAATTTTAAAAATCACTAATGATAGCTCCTCAATTATGAACCGGAAAAAGGAAGTTTTCCAGCCTGACGACCGTTTCTTTAAGCAAGCAATGGGAAAGAAATATTTGCTGAAAGTCCCTATTTCGATCAAGTAGAACCCTATCTTCCTGATTTTCGTTTCTTATTCACTGATATTTCGAAGATAGCCCCCGAAGAATTATTGAAGCTTGAGCTAAGCTACTTTCGAAGTGCGATGCTTTCCATGGGGTTGCGGCACCGCCCACAGTTGATTTTACAATACATTACTGCTATCTTAGAAGGAATAAAAGGAGAGCGTATGGAAGCAGTGATGACGTTCACCCTTGCTGTTATGGAGCGTTCTCCTGCGCAGTTCATGGAAGCCTTGGAAAACTTAACCTTTACAACAAAACCAGAAGCAATGAGTACCTTAGAAATGCTAAAGGAAGAAGTTCGTCAGGAAGGCCGTCAGGAGGGTCGTCAGTGGGAGCGCGTTCTTCACTTATTAAAAACGGCGGCTAAATTCCCGCAAATGGAAGCCCCGGAGCTGGCGGAGTTTACTGATTTGCCGCTAACTGCGATTCAGGGGTTTCAACAACAACTATCATCCGGTAATCCGGAAGCTGTAATGCAATATCTGGAAAAAGAGCTCTTAGGGCATATGACTCTGGAAGCAGAAGAACGGTATACGCTTAAGCAGGCAGTTGCAGCTGTGTTACCATTGCGACAGTAGTGGAGTAAGGAAGTACCCGGTTCCGATGGCTGGGGTTTTGCGCTAAACGTCCGGATTAGAAGTTAAGTGCCGGATGTCATTAAAGTCTTTAGCCCTGCCGGCTGCTTTTTTAGCAGCAATTAAATCCTCCAGGCAGAGCATTTTGACAGAAAGGTCATCCCCCAGGTTGAAGACGTCTGCCTGAGCAAAAGCTTTGCTGAACTCCAGCCCTTTCACTTGAGTCATAATATCGATAGCTATGGGTGGAACCCCGAAGGTAAAGACATCCATTTCTCCGGTTTGCAGGAAATTCTCTTCACTCATATCAAAAATGGGCATCCGGAAATCATCGAAAGCACCAAGCAGGTGATTGTAATTTTCTAGTGTTGGGTTTACCCAAATATCTAAATCGCCAGTGCTCCTTTGATAACCATGCAGTACCACTGCATAGCCCCCGGCAAGTATGTATTCAACTTTATTTTGGTTCAGGGCTTGAATAAATTCCAGAAAATCCTGATAGAGGTAATTGCTCTTCATCCGACGCCGGGCTTTAAAGGCAGATTTATCCATTTTCGGTGGGCCACTTTGTGCAAGGCCATATACCTGTGCATTTAGGTACAGCAAGGCGCGCAACCGCTCCTTAGGGGCTTTAGCAAGCCAATAGGCAAGTTGGTCATCAGCCTCCGCTGCAGTTTGCTGTTTGAATGCGGTTCGGTCAAGCCGGTACAAAATCTGCTTGCTTTTGTGAGTGAAAAATCTTAAAATTGTAAAATAATCGTTTACGACGTATGTATCAAGCCGCTATCATAATTATCAGCATTATTATTGCTCCGGCTCATCCGCCAGGCTGCTGATGTTTTTGTAACGCCTGATACATCAGGAAAGCGCTGTCGGATAAGGTTCGGCAGCGCTTTTTTTTTATTTTTGCGCCGGTTTATCTTAACCGGAACATATAAACTCAAAATTATGGAAGTCAAGGTTAAGGTTGATGATCAGCTTGTGCAGTCTGCCCTGCAATTAAGTGGCTTAGGGACACAAAAAGAAGTGGTGGAAGAAGCTTTGAAAGCATTTGTCCAACTCCTGCAACAAAAAAGTATTAAATCACTTCGGGGTAAACTCAATTGGGAGGGAGACTTGGATGCAATGAGGACTGACCCATGATTATAGTGGACAGTTCTGTTTGGGTCGATTACTTTAATGGTCAAGGCAATACTCAAACGGATAAACTACACGATCTGCTTGGGGCAGAACCTGTGGGGATCGGGAATATCATTTATGCTGAAGTCCTGCAGGGGTTCAGATCAGATGATGATTTTTTAAAGGCAAAAGATGCCCTGGATAAGCTAGTCATTTTCAATATGTCGACTAAACCGATAGCACTTCAGTCTGCTGTTAACTTTAGAAGGCTTAGAAAACAAGGGATAACGGTGAGGAAAACCACCGATATGATAATCGGTACGTTTTGTATCGAAAGCGGCTTCAGGCTGTTGCAGAAAGACAAGGATTTTATACCTCTCGAAAAACTGGGGCTTCAACTGCTGTAAGGTAAAGAAGTGCTAGGCATTATCAGACTTGATTTGGCATCAAAAGCAGGTTTATAAGTCGAACGAGTTAGCAGACACAAAATCGGATAAACAGGAAACATGTATAAAGAATACAAAAAGCTCAACCTCCCGGAAATCGATCAGGATATCCTCAAATTCTGGGAGGACCATGATATCTTCAATAAAAGTGTGGAACAGCGCCCGGCTGAAAACAACTTCGTTTTCTACGAGGGGCCTCCTTCAGCCAACGGGAAGCCCGGTATCCACCACGTGATGGCCCGTACCGTAAAGGATCTTTTTTGTCGCTACCATAGTATGAAAGGGCAGCGCGTGGAGCGCAAAGGCGGATGGGACACCCACGGTCTGCCTATCGAGCTGAATGTGGAGAAAGAGCTCGGCATCACCAAAGAGGACATCGGCACCAAAATCACGGTGGAGGAATACAATGCCAAGTGCCGTGAAACAGTGATGCGCTACAAGGATATGTGGGACAATATCACCCGCAAAATGGGCTATTGGGTAGACCTCGATAACCCCTACATCACCTTCGAAAATGACTATATCGAAACGGTTTGGTGGTTGCTGCAGCAGCTGTACAACAAAGGCCTGCTTTACAAAGGCTTTACCATTCAGCCTTTCTCACCTGCTGCCGGTACCGGCCTGAGCTCCCATGAGCTGAATATGCCCGGCACCTATCAGGATATCAAGGATATCTCCGCCATCGCCCAATTCAAAATCAAGGGCACGGAAGACGAATATTTCCTGGCCTGGACCACCACGCCCTGGACGCTGCCTTCAAACACCGCTCTGGCGGTAGGTAAAAACATCACCTATGTCAAGGTGCGTGCCTACAACCGCTATACCGGTCAGCCGGGTACGGTTATCCTCGCCAAAGACCGCCTGAATAACTACTTCACAGAAGCCAATCCTGGCCTGAAACCAGAGGAGGTAAAGGCCGGCAATAAGCCCATCCCGTACCTGGAAATCCTTGGAGAGGTTAAAGGCAGCGAGCTGGAAGGCATGGAGTATGAGCAACTGATGCCCTATGTGCAGCCTGACAAGCCGGCTTTCAAAGTGCTGCTGGGCGACTTCGTCTCAACAGAGGATGGTACCGGTATCGTCCACATCGCGCCTACTTTTGGTGCGGATGACTTTCAGGTGGCGGCCAAGTACGGCATTCCACCACTGATGGTCAAAGACGAAGGTGGCAATAATATGCCTCTCGTGGACCGGCAGGGGCGCTTTGTACAGGAAGTGGCCGATTTCGCTGGCCGCTACGTCAAAGACTACGGGCAGGAGGAAGAACGCCCGGTCGATGCTGATATCGTTATCAAGCTCAAGGAAGAGAACAAATTGTTCCACTCTGAAAAATACCTGCACTCCTACCCACACTGCTGGCGTACCGACCGCCCTGTGCTTTACTACCCACTCGACAGCTGGTTTGTGAAAGCCACCGCAGCCAAGGAGCGTATGTACGAACTCAATAAAACGATCAACTGGAAGCCGGCCTCTACCGGTGAAAACCGCTTCGGCAAATGGCTGGAGAATCTGCAGGACTGGAACCTCTCCCGCTCCCGCTATTGGGGTATTCCGCTCCCCATCTGGCGTACTGAAGATGCGAAAGAGGAGAAGTGCATCGGTTCTGTGGAAGAGTTGCGCAGGGAAATTGAGAAAGCCAATCAGGCACTCGGCCTAAGCCAGGAAGTGCCGGAGGACCTGCACCGCCCCTACATCGATGATGTTGTCCTGGTATCCGAAAGCGGGCAGGAAATGCGCCGCGAGCCAGACCTTATCGATGTGTGGTTCGACTCCGGCTCCATGCCCTACGCGCAGTGGCACTATCCGTTTGAGAACAAAGACGTATTTGAGCGCAAGTTCCCGGCTAACTTCATTGCAGAGGGCGTTGACCAAACCCGCGGCTGGTTCTATACCCTGCACGCGATCGCCACGATGGTCTTTGACAGTGTGGCATATCAGAATGTCGTATCTAATGGTCTGGTGCTCGATGCGGATGGTAATAAAATGTCCAAAAGTAAGGGCAATGTGGTTGACCCCTTCGGCGCGATTGAAGAGTACGGCGCGGATGCCGTACGCTGGTACATGATGGCGAATGCCAACCCCTGGGACAACCTCAAGTTTTCCCTCGATGGAGTAGGGGAGGTGCAGCGGAAGTTCTTCGGCACTCTGTACAACACCTATTCCTTCTTTTCGCTTTACGCGAATATCGATCAGTTTGACAATAGTAAGCCACAGCTGCCACTAGCTGACCGTCAGGAAATCGATCGTTGGATCATCAGCCTGCTCAACAGCCTGGTGAAAGAGGTGGATGAGGACTACAGTAATTACGAGCCAACTCAGGCTGCCCGCAAGATTCAGACCTTTGTGGTAGACAATCTGAGCAACTGGTACGTCCGCCTGTGCCGCCGCCGGTTCTGGAAGCCGTCTCAGCAGCAGAACGGCAAAACCGCAGAGATGGATGCTGATAAGCTCGCGGCTTATCAGACCCTCTACGAATGTCTGGTAACCGTCTCGAAGCTGCTATCGCCGATCTCCCCTTTCTTCGGCGACTGGCTCTACCGGAACCTCAATCAGGCCACTCAGCTGGAAAACCATGAGTCGGTCCATTTGGCGGATTTCCCAACTGCCGATACGTCCAAAATCGACAAACCCCTGGAGCAGCGCATGGACTACGCCCAGCGGATTTCCTCCCTGACTTTCGCTTTGCGCAAAAAAGAAGACCTCCGGGTACGGCAGCCCCTGCAAAAAATCATGCTGCCCGTGCTGGATAAGTCTTTCCAGGAACAAGTGGACAAAGTCAAGCCGCTCATCGCCGGAGAGGTCAACGTGAAAGATATCGAGTACCTGGACGATACGTCGGGTGTCCTGAAAAAGCGCATCAAGCCGAACTTCAAAACCCTCGGCCGTCGCCTGGGCAAAGACATGAAAGTGGCTGCGCAGGAGATCAACAGTATGTCACAGGAGGATATCGCCAACATCGAGCAAACCGGCAAGTACACGCTGGCTGCGAACGGCAATACCTATGAGCTAACGCTGGAGGATTTCGAAATCACCGCCGAGGATATCCCCGGGCTTCTCGTCGCCAACGACGGTCCGCTCACGGTAGCCCTGGACATCACCCTGACGCCTGAACTGGAAGCAGAAGGCATGGCACGTGACATCGTCAACCGGATCCAGAATATCCGCAAAGACAGCGGCTTCGAGGTGACCGATAAAATTAAGGTCGTCATGGAGCAAGCCGATGCCGTAGCCTCCGCCGTAGCGCAATTTGGCGACTACATCAAAGCCGAAACCCTGACGGCAGACCTGCAACTGTCAGCTGATGTGGCCAATGGGCAGGAAATTGAGCTTCCCGGAGAAGTGAAAGTGCAGATTCAGGTGGAGAAGGCCTAAGCTAGTTTATTCTAAAACTTAGCTAGAGTATGGTGGCGCCCTGAAATGGATCAAGGTGCCACCATTTTTTTTGAATGTGCCTCCTTCACTTCCAATCCTCCTCTTCCAGCTCGAAAAGGGCATTGACCGGTAATTCAAAGATTGCAGACAGGCGCAGTGCCAGAACGGTAGAAGGGACATACTTTCCGGATTCAATGGCATTGATCGTTTGCCGGCTAACTTTTGCCTTCTCAGCCAGGGCTGCCTGTGTGAGATTATGCCGGGCCCGTTCTATTTTTAGCTTATTCTTCATAGTTCATCTCTTTTTCGGCACGGTGCATCATCCAATGAAAACGGACTATAAAGAATAATAGCAACGTAAACATGTTGACCACGATGACCCAGAAAAACGGGAAGCCGTAAATGAAAATAATTGCGAAAATAAGAACACCATAATTGGCATACGTCGCCCATACCAGGGATTCTAAACGGATCCGCTGCACAAACTCATCTTCCTGCGCAGACCCGGAAAAAGCAACTATACCAGCACTGAAAATGATTAACAGGCTTACCAGCTCATCATATACGTTGTTCTCCATCCAGAAGAAAAACTTCCTTTCATCGTCAAAAAGTCCGATCCCTTCTTCAGTTGCAATGCAAAATACATTCCAATCTAGAAATGCAGGAGTCGGCTCCCAGATCAGATACGCTATGCCCAAAGCAAGGGAAGGGACTAGGAGCGCCCAACCCATGCGTTTGAATCGGTGGGGCAGTAAAAAGTTGTTGGTCCACATAGTTTTTTATTCAAATGTAATCTAAGATTTACTTAATGTCAAGTTTATTTTACAAAAAGTAAATTTAGATTTACAAAAAATACGCTGCTGTATTAGTGTTTAATCCACACGAAGCTTGCCATAATGCTTTCGGTTTGCTACATTTGTTAGCATGAAGAAAACTCGTGCATTACTCGTAATCCTTGATGGTTGGGGCCATGGCCCGGACCCGAAAGTCAGCGCGATTGCCCAGGGCAATACGCCATTTGTAGACAGCCTTTATGATCAGTACCCTAATGCTGAACTGACGACCTTCGGTGAGCAGGTCGGTTTGCCGGAGGGGCAGATGGGCAATTCTGAAGTCGGTCACCTTAATATTGGCGCCGGCCGGATTGTATATCAGGAGCTCGCGCGTATCAATAAAGCTATTCGCGACGGAGAATTGCAGCAAAACGAAACGCTTGTCGAAGCCATGCAGTATGCTAAGGACAACGGCAAGGCGCTGCATTTCATGGGCCTCGTTTCTGATGGAGGCGTACATTCGCACCACCGCCACCTGATGGCACTTTGTGATGCTGCTGCTGACTTTGGATTGGAAAAAATCTACATCCACGCCTTCACCGATGGGCGGGATACGGACCCCAAGAGTGGAAAAGGCTTCCTAAAGGAGGTCCTGGACCACGTAAAGGGCAAGCCGGTACAGCTGGCTTCTGTAGTCGGGCGGTATTATGCTATGGACCGGGACAAGCGTTGGGAGCGTACCCGGATAGCCTATGATGCGCTCGTCAATGCAAAAGGAGAAGCTACGCAGGATGCCCTGGCCACCATCCAAAACCGCTACGAGTCTGGTGAGACGGATGAGTTCCTGAAGCCAATCATCTGCTCCAACGAGGATGGGAATCCGGTAGCCACCATTCAGGAGGATGATGCAGTGGTCTTCTTCAACTTCCGTACCGACCGCCCCCGTCAGCTGACGATTGTCCTCACGCAGGAAGATTTGTCCGACCACGGCATGCATACGCTGCCGCTGCACTACGTCACGATGACCCGCTACGATGAGACCTACAAGGGCGTCAATGTGATGCTACACAAAAAAGACATCGAAAATACCCTGGGAGAAGTTATTTCCAAAGCCGGGCTTACCCAAACCCGCATTGCAGAAACGGAGAAATACCCCCACGTTACCTTCTTCTTCAACGGTGGCAGGGAGCAGGAATTTGAAGGAGAAAACCGCATTCTTATACCTTCCCCAAAAGTAGCTACCTACGACCTGAAGCCGGAAATGAGCGCAGTGGAAGTCACTGATGCCATCATTGCAGATATAGACGATAATCAACCGGACTTCATCTGCCTGAATTATGCCAACGCTGATATGGTTGGGCACACCGGTGACTTTGAAGCCGCGAAAATTGCTGTAGAAACGGTAGACAAAAGCCTGAGGCGCCTCATTGAGAAGGCACAGGAATACAACTACGAAGCCATAGTGATTGCGGACCATGGCAATTCCGACTTCATGGTCAACGCTGACGGCTCGCCGCATACCGCGCATACCACCAACCCGGTTCCGGTTTTCTATATTGCCGCCGACACGCACGGGCGCAAGGTCAGGGATGGAAAGCTGGGCGATATTGGGCCTACCATTTTGGAGATTTTGGGCATGGATGCTCCTGAGGATATGGATGGAGAGAGCCTGTTTGTATAAACCGATCTGAGCAGGCAAAAAAAGAACGGGGCAGCGGATATCCGCTGCCCCGTTTTATATGTGGTACTAAGTCTGTTACAAATTAAGCGCCAAGGTAAGACTTCAACAGCTTGCTCCGGTTCGCGGAACGCAGCTTGTTGATGGCCTTGTCCTTGATTTGGCGGACACGCTCCCGTGTCAGGCCAAACTTCTCGCCGATATCTTCCAGTGACATAGGGTGCTCGACACCGATGCCAAAGTAAAGCTTAATCACATCGCACTGACGCTCCGTTAGCGTACTCAGGGAGCGCTCAATTTCGCGGCGCAGTGATTCTTTATAATCCAGCTTGGAGTCTGTATTCGGAGTGCTGCTGTTCTCAAGCACATCGAGCAGGGAGTTGTCTTCCCCTTCCACGAAAGGAGCATCCATGGAAACGTGGCGGGCGGCTACCCCAAGGGTGGTTTCCACTTCCTCGGTAGCAATTTCCAATGTTTCTGCCAGTTCGTCTGCGGATGGTTCACGCTCGTATTCCTGCTCAAGCTCAGAGAAGGCTTTGTTGATCTTGTTTAGAGAACCCACTTTGTTTAGAGGCAGGCGAACAATACGGGACTGCTCTGCCAGTGCCTGCAGGATGGACTGCCGAATCCACCAAACGGCGTAGGAAATAAATTTGAAACCACGGGTCTCATCAAAACGCTGAGCGGCCTTGATCAGTCCCAGGTTACCTTCATTAATAAGGTCACTTAGAGAGAGACCTTGATTCTGATATTGCTTGGCTACGGATACAACGAAGCGCAAGTTGGCTTTGGTCAGCTTCTCCAGAGCTGCCTGATCGCCCTGCTTGATTCGTTTGGCGAGATCCACTTCCTCCTCTGGAGTCAACAAGTCTACCTTGCCAATCTCCTGAAGGTATTTTTCCAGGGATTGACTCTCACGATTAGTAATAGACTTAGTAATCTTAAGCTGTCTCATGTACGCTAAATTTAATTAATGTTTACAAAGGTAGTGTTCTGTACGGTGCAAACCGGAGTAGATATGGTGGGATTCAATCACGTAAGCCAGGCAGATGCCGTGGTCGGAAAAAAGTGTTGCTTGAATTACCTGCATAGTTTTTATGCCCTGCTTTACAAATGCCTTGGTTCTTAAACGGCTTACAGCCCACAAAAATAAGGCTTTTTTGCCTTGAAGTCAATAGCCTCTTAATATAGGCTTAACTTACATACAAGCAACGCCACAACGGCTAAGATAGTTTCCTGCAATCCAAAAACCTGAAAAGAGGATTGAAAATTTTGCTAAGGCGGGCTTCGTGCGCATGGTGTTTGGCTTTGGGTTGTTGCACCCTTATTTGTTATGGGGCGGGCATAGGAGGGGAGGAGCCTTTATTTTTGGAAAAATCATTTTTTTATTCTTTATTGTGGGGCAGCATAGGATGTGTAGCGGTATTTGAAGCAAAGCTTGTTGGCACAATCGAATGTTCAACAGGCCTTCCCCCTTCTCCGTCATTCTTCCTGCCTGATTTTCCAATAACCCTACTGCACATGGAAAGAGTTAAATTTACCTTAGAATTCATCTTCAAAGCTTCTCCGGCTATCGTTTACAAGTTCTTTACCACGCCTTCCTGCCTCGTCCGTTGGTTTTGTGATGAAGTAGACATTCAGGGAGAGACCTATACCTTCTCGTGGAGCGGATCCGAAGAAGAAGCCGAACTGATCGAAGACATCGAAAACGAAAAACTTCGCTTTCGGTGGGAGGAGGCAGAAGAAGAAGAATATCTTGAGTTTGATATCTCAAAGTCTCCGGTTACCGGCGAAACCATTTTAGTCATTACGGACTTCTGCGATGACGATGAAGTTGATGATCAAAAGCAGCTTTGGCATAGCCAAATGGAAGACCTGAGAAAGGAAATGGGGGGCTAAACAATCCCCAGCTTAATCTTCTGTTTGCTTATCTTTTTTCAAAAGCGCGAAAAGCAGCAGGATCACTGCGCCCACCAACAGAAGCCCCGCAAGGAAAAAGAAAAAGCCTCCTGCTGAACCGCCAAAAGCAATAACACCCAATACGATACCGCCTACAAGCAGTGCACTCCCTAAAATAAGGCTCAGGGTGCGCTTGCCGGCGTTGTTTCCGGACGCTACCTTTCTTTGTGCCCGTTCTTTCCAACGTTCCACGCGCTTTTCCAATCGCTTTTGTTGCCGGTCAAACTGACGAAGGGTGCGCTGTTCTTTTTGGGACAAAGCTGCCTCCGGAACTGCTACCGCTGCCTGAACCGGAGCAGCGGCTGTTAAGAAAATCAAGCTGATCAGCATAGCAAACAATGAAGTCTTCATGGCTATTTGTGTTATCTTTTCAAATAAAATGGAGGGGGTGAAAAATGGAGGGAATAAGGTCCAAAATAAGAAAAATTACACAGATTCACAGCGCTTTCTTCTGTAGAGAATACGTATATTTATTTTCAGTGGCTTTGCGGCGGTTGTGCCCTGTGGTCCGCAACAACCTTATTCGTAAACCTTATTTTACCATTTTAAGCCTTTAAAAAGATGATCGTAACCTTTGGGATGACCCTCGATGATGCGCCCTTGCCCGCCATAAGCACCAATCAGTCCGGTCAGGCAGTATTTGGGCCGCAGGGGCTGGTGCGCTATCTCGAAACCATATTAGGCCTGCCTGACATTCCCAAAGATAACGAGTACCTGCGCATTGAACAGTACCGTCAGCAATTGGGGCATTACCTTCGCTCAGCTCCTGGTGCCTTTTTCAGCGCCTCTTTTCAGACCGACCCTTTCGCCGTAGCTACCGATATGCTTGGGCGGCGGGATGAGTTGATGATGGCGGGCTGGGATTTTGAGCGCCACCCCGGGATGCCGGAACGGCTAAAATGTATTGCCGAACTGGAAGCCCGGATAAAAGGCTTGTCCGTAGGGCTGGCCACTGGTTTTGCTGACCGGCTGATCGAAATCATTGCCGAAGTGGAAAAGGGGGAGCTGCCTTTCGAAAAACTAGTCTGCCAGGAACCTCAGGAATTGCTGCCGACTGGGATTCAAAGGCTGCTTGAAGCCCTGTACAGCCAAGGCGTTGAAATGGTTTGGAATGCCCCGCCTCAGGCAAATGGAGATAGTGACCTCGCCCGGCTGCAGAGTAGTCTGCTGGCGGATGTGAAGGGCAAACCTGAGAAAGTGCGTTTGAAGGGCGACGGCTCTCTTCTTTTGCTTCAAGGGAAAAGGGATACGGAGCTATCAGCCTATTTTGCCAGTTTGCTGCGTCAGAATGAAAGCTACCGCCCTGCTCTGGTAGTACCCGGTCAGTGTCAGTCCCTGGAGCACGCTCTTTCACAGGAAGGGCTCCCTGAACTGGGGCTGCTTTCGGCTTCTCTGGCCCGCCCAACCCTGCAAGTACTGAAGCTGGCCACGGTTTTTCTCTGGGAGCCGATCGACCCTTATAAAGTCATGGAGTTCGTTTCGTTGGCGGTGAAGCCCCTTGAAAGAGGGCTGGCTAATAAAATTGCCTTGCTGATGGCTGAACGGCCCGGGCTGTTCGGAGAAAAGTGGAGCACTACAATTGCAGCTTATTTTAAAGCACTTGAAGAGGAAGCCTCCGGCAGCCCCAGTGAAGATGACCCGGTGCGGGCAGGGCAGCAGTACAAATTCTGGTTCAAGCGGGATCGGTTTCCGGTATCCGGCCGTGTACCGAAGTCGCAGGCCATCGAGGTTTTCGATTATCTTGCGAACTGGGCGCAGGCCTATACAGAGGGGGAAAACAGCAATAACACTTCCTTCCTGGTATTGGCCGAACAGGCACGCCGGATTAGTGCCCTGCTTTATGCCCTGCCGGAAGAACAGCTGACTGCACTGGAATTGGAACGGGTGGTGCGCACGATTTACGAACCTGCTCCGGTACAGCTCAACCGCCGTGCTCAGGGCTTCCTGCGGTATACCAATAGAGCCGGCAGTGTTACAGGGCCGGTTAGTGACCTGGTTTGGTGGAACTTCGCTCAGGCAGAGAAAGCTTACTTTTTTTCCCGCTGGTACGAACCGGAACGTCAATACCTTACCAAGGAGGGCATAAAACTCACGGGGCCGGAGCAGGAAAATGCACTGCAGCTATGGCACCGGCTCAGGCCTTTGTTACATGCCACTGACCGGCTGATGCTTGTGGCACCTGAGCACATCAACGGGCAGGAAGTGAACCCGCACCCGATTATGGGAGACCTGGAAGCCCGTTGTGAAGGGCTGGAGCAGATCATTTGTACCCTGGAAGAAGGCGGGCTCGAAAGGTGGTTTGCCCCTCCTGCCACGACTTCCCTGCAGGTGCGTGGGCTCGGTCGCCCGGTACCGTTCATTCATATTATAAAAGGTGCAGGGCATTTGGCTAAGCCGGAAGAAAGGGCATCCTACAGCAGCCTGAGTGATTTGTTTTATTATCCACACAAATGGCTGTTCCGTTACAAGGCGGACCTCCGCCCTTCTGCTCTCCTAAGCATTGTAGATGAGCGGGCGTTGCAGGGCAATCTGGCGCACCGGTTTTTTGAAGAGCTGCTAAAGCAAGAATCGGCCCACCGATGGACGCAGGAGCAGGTAGTCCGCTACCTGGAGTCTATTGAGCAGGAGCTGCTAAAAAAAGAAGGTACCGTATTGCTGATGTACGGCAGAGAGCCGGAGCGGGTCCGTTTTATGGAACTGGTCAAGCGCTCGGCCTGGAATCTGATCCGGCATATTCAGGAAGGTGGCTGGGCCATTGCTGCTACCGAGCAAGCCCTGGAAGGTACTTTTGTGAGCGCTCATCTGAAAGGTTATGCTGACCTGGTGCTCAAGCGAGGCGAGGAGTACTGTATTCTCGATCTCAAATGGTCGGGTATGGGGTACCGGGAGGCCCTGTTGCGCAATGAAGAAGATTTACAGTTAGTATTGTACGCTAAGATGCTGGGGCAGGATAGAGGTTGGCCACACACCGCTTTCTACATCATCAATAAAGGGAAGATCCTTGCCCGGAACAATCATGCTTTTAAGGCAGCTGAAGCTATTATGCCTGACACCGATACGGGCGAGGTCAATCAGCGTATTTGGGACCGCATGATCAAAACCTACAACTGGAGATTGGCACAAATCCAAAACGGGCAGGTAGAAATCCGGTGTGAGGAGACCGCCGCTGACCTCGACGCACACTATGCAGATGCTCCATGGCTGGAAATGCTGGAAATGAAAGCAGAGAATGCCGCTTTCGATGACTATCAGGTGTTGATAAACTTATGTGATTGACCCCCAAATTTCGAACCGGAGCTTTTTTTATAGAAAAAATTATAATAACTTGTCAACGTATTCTGTAAAGAGCGCATTGCTAACGCTTTGGGAAACCTACTCTACGTATTTGCGTATACAAACCTGACGAATGACATGTGTTTTGCAGAATCGTCAGGACAAATTACCCCTCATTTGTTTTTTGATGGATTCATTATTACAGCATCAGTGCTATCTTGCGCAGCACTGAATGATTGAGTTCAGCTATTTCATAATTCCAAAATAACTAACAACTATTTTGGCAGCTGGTAAAAGCCTTTGATTTCAAACTAAAAGAAGCTGGCATCAGATTTGCAGCTGTCAGAATAAAAAGTAAAACCGCAATTATCTATGAAGGTCAAAAGTCTACTACTCGGGATACTGAGCCTGTTGTTCGCGTCCACAACGGCTTGGGCCCAATTCCCGGTCAATTGTATTGATTACGCAACCATTGAGCTGCGTGGAGGAGGAACGGAAATCGTCACCTGTGAAGGTGATGGGCTGGCAGAGACCTACGACTTCTCGACCAGTACCCTGGCGATGCCATTTGGTTTTCTCATCACGGATGAGGACAACACCATCCTGCAGGTAAGCATCGACAACACCCTGAGCTTCGAAGGGCTGGGTGCAGGCAACTTTCGGGTTTGGGCGTTTGCCTGGCTGGGGCAAGTTACCGCAGAGCCCGGACAGAATGCCGAAACGGCTGACCTCGCCTCCATTTGTGGCGCCCTGACCACCAACTTCATTCCGGTGATCAACTTCGTGCCCGATGGAGGAGAAGTATCGCTCTCTGATGGCAGCACATCACAGTTCATTTGCCCGGAAGACGGCATCTCGGACGTGCTGTCCTTTACTTCTACAGGCGATATGACGGCAGGCTATGTTTACCTGCTCACGGACGAGAACAATATTATCATTGAAATCATTGATGGCGACAGCTATGACTTCGACCTTTTGCCGGAAGGCAATTACCGGGTCTGGGGCCTGGCTTACGCCGGAGGCTTGCTGGCTCAGCCCGGAGACGATGCCGCTGCCACACAACTGGCAGAAGAATGCTTTGGGCTTTCTGACAACTTTATTGAGATCGACCGTGCCTTACCTGATGGGGGCACCGTGGCCCTTGAAGATGGCAGTACAGAAGCACTGGTTTGTGTGAATGACGGGCAGGCTGATGTGTTGACCTTCACCAACCAAACCACCGCTACTGCTCCCTATGTTTATGTGGTGACTGATGAGAATAACGTCATCCTAAGTATTGTCAGTGGTGACAGCTTCGACTTTGAAGATGCTCCTGCCGGTATTTGCCGGGTTTGGGGGCTTTCCTATACGGGCAACCTTACCGCAATGGAAGGTATGGATGCTGCCGCAACTGACCTTTCGGACGGTTGCTTCAACCTTTCTGACAACTTTGTCACGGTAGACCGTCAGGAAGCGGATGGCGCTACTGTGCGGCTTGAAGATGGTGGCGATGAGACCTTCGTTTGTGTAGGTGACGGTGTAGCTGATATACTTGGATTTGTCAATACTTCAGCCGGAGCGGACGAATATACCTACCTGATAACAGATACCGATAACAATATCCTTGCGATTGCCCCTTCCGGGAGCTTCGATTTTGAAGGCACCGATGTGGGCGTTTGCCGGGTTTGGGGCCTGGCTTACGGTGGAACACTATTGGCGGAGGTTGGCGATAACGCCGCTACTGCAGCATTGGCTGATGGCTGCTTTGGCTTATCAGAGAACTTCATCACGGTCCGGCGCGAAGCGGTGGAAGGAGGTACAGTGGCCGCAGTGAGCGGGCTTGACCCCATCATCGTATGCCCTGATGGCACGCCTAATGTGATCGGCTTTGAAACGACGGGTACTTCCACGGGTACTTACGCCTATGTCATCACTACTGATGAGCTAATCATCGTAGACCTGGCAGATGGAGACACTTACGATTTTGATGCACTCGAAGAAGGCACTTACTATGCCTGGGGCCTGGCTTACACCGGCAACCTCACGGCCGGAGCAGGAGATGACGCCTCAGCAGTAATACTTTCTGATGAGTGTAATGATCTTTCTGATAATTTTGTCACCGTAATTGTGGAAACGCCTAATGGTGGCACCGTAGCCACCGAAGACGGAGAGACCACCGTCTTTACCTGCCCTGGTGATGGGGTGGCAGACGTCATTGAGTTCGATAGCGCCGGTACTTCTCAGGGCGCTTACACCTATGTGATTACGGATGAGAATAATGAAATTCTGGCTTTGCCAGGCGGTGATAGCTTTGATTTTGACGATGCACCTGCCGGTACCTGCCGGGTTTGGGGCCTGGCTTACTCCGGCAACATCACTGCAGCAGTAGGCGATATCGCTTCCGATGTGGAACTGACCGATGAGTGCTTCAGCCTTTCTGAAAACTTCATAACCGTAATTCGTCAAACGCCGGATGGCGGAACGATCAGCCTGGACGGTGGGATCACAGAGGCCTTCACCTGTCCTGGCGATGGCATGGCTGACGTCCTCACTTTTGAGCGCATGGGTACTTACCCTGGTCCTTTTGCCTACGTCATTACAGACGAAGACAATGTGATCCTTGATTTTGTAAACGGTAACAGCTATGACTTTGAGACCAATCAGACTGGGATTGTTCGTGTTTGGGGGGTCGCTTATACGGGAGAGATATCGGCAATGATTGGCGACACCGCTTCCGTAGCAATGCTAAGCGATGATTGCTTTGACCTCTCTGACAACTTCATCACCGTAGTGCGTGAGGTGCCCGTAGGCGGAACTGTGGAGCTGGAAGGCGGTGGTGACCTCGCCTTTATCTGTCCGGATGACAGCCTTTCCAACGTGCTGGCGTTTGACAGTGCAGGCGTGGTAGGGCCTAACTTCATTTATGTGGTTACGGATCAGCAAAACATTATCCTGGATGCCTTCCCGGTGGATGTCTACGACTTCGAGACCAATCAAACCGGTATTGTGCGGGTTTGGGGCCTGGCTTATACAGGCAACCTGATTGCCGAGCCGGGAGACACGGCTTCCACGGCCATGCTTAGCGACGACTGTTTCAGCCTTTCCGAAAACTTTGTGGACGTGATCCGCGAAGTGCCCTTTGGCGGTGAGATTACCACAGAAGATGGTGAAACGATCGTCTACACCTGCCCGGGAGATGGCGTGGCGGATATCGTCTCTGTGGATAGTATCCTAGCTGCAATCACACCATTTACTTATGTGATTACGGATGAGAACAACGTCATCCTGGACTTGCCGGGCGGCGATACCTTCGACTTTGACGGTGCACCGGCTGGTAACTGCCGGATATGGGGCTTGTCCTACGTTGGCAATATCACGGCAGAGGTTGGTGATACCGCGTCTGCTGTTGCGCTGGCCGATCAGTGCTTTGATCTTTCTCAGAACTTCATCACTGTGGTTCGCGAAGTGCCGGATGGGGGTACTGTAGCTATGCCAAATGGCGAAACTACGATTTACACCTGTCCTGGTGACGGTATGCCGGATATTATCATGGCGGACAGCGCCAACACTTCTGCCGGTTTGTACACCTACGTGATCACAGACGACAACAATATTATTCTGGACTTGCCTTCCGGTGATGCCTTCGACCTGGATGGCGCTCCTGCGGGAACCTGCCGGATTTGGGGCCTGGCCTATACGGGCAACATCACTGCTAATGTAGGCGATGATGCGGCTGCTGTGCCGCTTAGCGATGACTGCTTCGATCTGTCCGACAACTTTATTACCGTGCTTCGGGAGACACCGGAGGGCGGTATGGTTTCGACAACCTCCGGCGCTGAAATGGTGACGACCTGCCCGGGTGATGGCAATGCCGATGTGGTGACTTTTGACAGCACGGGCACGGCCGGGCAGTATGTTTATGTACTGACGGATACCAATAATATAATCATTGATTTGATCACCACCGATGCGTTTGATTTTGATGCAGGCGGTATTGGCATCAGCCGTGTTTGGGGCCTGGCGTATACCGGAACCATCACTGCGGTGCCCGGCGATAATGCGGCAGATGTGCCCTTGAGTGACGATTGCTTCGACCTTTCCGATAACTTTGTCACTATAGTCCGCGAAGTGCCGAATGGTGGCATTGTTCGCATCGAAGGCGGTGCAACCGAGCTGTACGTCTGCCCTGGCAATGGCGTGCCTGACATCGTTAACCTTGACAGCGCTGGCGTATCGGGTAGTTTTATTTACCTGCTCACCGATGCGAATGACATCATTCTGACGACCATTACTGAAGATCAGGTAGATTTCGACCCATTCGCAGAGAATGATTACCGGATTTATGGCTTGGCTTATGCTGGGAACCTGTCCACTATCCTGATTGGAGCAGACGTGAATACCGATGTACTGGCCGATGATTGTTTCACTGTTTCCGATAATTTTGTCTCTATATTCAGTCAGGTGCCGGAAGGCGGTATGGTGGCGACGACAGATGGGGAAACCGAGATCGTAACTTGTCCTGGTGATGGAATGGCGGATGTACTTGTTTTTGACAGCACCGGCACAGCGGGCCCTTACACCTACGTCCTCACTGACGAGAATAATGTAATCCTTGATCTGATAGCGGGCGACAGCTACGATTTTGAGCCACTTGGAGAAGGCGTGGCCCGCGTATGGGGGCTGGCCTACACTGGTAACATCACCGCACAAGTGGGAGATGACGCAGGCGTGGTCGAACTCAGCGATGACTGCTACGACCTTTCCGATAATTTCATTACGATTATCCGGATAGAACCTAATGCTGGTTCTATTGGCACCGTTGCCGGCCCAATAAGCCTTGACCTTTGTGTCGGGGATGGCGTGGCTGATTCTGTGGCCTTTGAAGTTACCGGGGCTTCTGATAATCCCTATGCTTATCTGATTACAGATGAGAACGACTTCCTGGTCAGTGCGATTGATTCGGTTTTTGATTTTGAGAATATTCAGGAAGGTACTTACCGCATCTATGGGGTGTCCTATACCGGGCAGATTTCCGTCCTTCCGGGTGCTAATATCTTCATTGATCCATTGTCTGATGATTGCTACGATCTGACCGGGCAGTTCGTCGAGATCAATGCAGTAGGCGTGGACGGCGGTGTGGTCTTCACTGACTTTGGTATCGGCCAGGATGTGATCAGTATCTGTCAGGGAGACGGTGAGCCTAATGTCATCACATTCTCCAACAGCTCAACAGCAGCGGGTGCTAACTACACCTATGCACTGACGAATGATGCCGGTATCATCCTCGGTTTCGTTCCGGGGGGCAATCAGTTTGACTTTGAGACATCTGGTACAGGAGTAGCAAGGATTTATGGTATTTCCTACACGGGCAACCTGCTGGCAGGCCCGGGTCAGGTGGTCACCAATATTCAGCTTTCTGATGGCTGTGCAGACCTTTCGGACAACTTTGTTACCGTCCTGAGAGATGCGCCCGAGGGCGGAAGCCTCACCACAGGTACTGGCGAAACCGATATCCTGGTTTGCCTTGGCCCAACGGATGGTACGGTGGAGTTCGTAACCACAAGCGGTTCCTTCAACAGCTACCTCTACCTGCTTACGGATGTTAACAACATCGTCATTGATACGGTCGAAGGCAATAGCTTCAACTTTGCTCAATTGCCGGAAGGCGTATTCCGCATCTGGGGCTTGTCCTACAGTGGTTTGCTCAATGATCTTTTCGGAGAGGACGCCGCTGCCATCGAGCTTTCGACGAGCTGCTACGAACTTTCTGATAACTTCCTGACGATCACCCGTGGCCCTGCTGTGGACGGCGGTGTGCTTTCTGAAGTAGGCGGTACAGATACCGTATATATCTGCCCTGGCGGCAATGCACCCGACTTTGTGGTGGTGTCCACGACCAGTCAGGACCCGATCTATCGGTATATCATCACAAATCAGAACAATCAGGTCATCGTGGATGACATCGAGATTGATGTGATTGACTTTGAGGGTGCGATGCCAGGCATCTACCACATTTGGGGCGTGAGCCTGGAAGGGGATCTGAGCCTCAACTTTGGCAATGAAATCCCAACTACGCCTGCATCAACAGACTGTTTCGAATACTCTGAGAACTTTATTACCGTAGTTTATGAAGGGCCGGAAGCAGGCACCATATTCACCAATAGCGGTGAAGACGAAGTAACAGTTACAGTAGGAGATACCATGCCTGACTTGCTGTCTTTCATCAACGTGGGAGCAAGTCAGAATGTGCCTTATCTGTACCTGATTACAGATACCGACAATCATATCCTGGATATTTCTGTTGACGGGACCTATGATTTCGAGAACACCTCAGTGGGCGTAAGCCGGATTTGGGGGCTTTCCTATACCGGTGAGCTGTTTGCGTTCCCGGGCAGTAATGCCGGTACCGACATGCTGAGCGAAGATTGCTGGGACCTTTCCGGCAACTTTATAACGGTAAACCGGGTAGAGGCACCGACTCTAGGCGAGCTAACGGTGGAGCGTACAGCCGGGCCTGATGCTATCCTCAGTCTGGCGGTGGCACCAAATCCAGCCACACAGTTCCTGAACGTACAGTTCCACCTCGAAGAGGCGGCGGCTCCGCAGAGTATCCTCCGGGTGCTGAACAGTCAGGGGCAACTCGTGGAGACGGTACGCGTAGAAACCGCTAAGGGCACTAACAACCACACCTTTGAGGTGGCCAACTGGGTCCCAGGCTTGTACGTACTGCACCTGCAAAATGGCGATGCTGCCAAAGCCGTTAAGGTGATGGTCGGCGGCCGTTAAACGGATTAAATCAATGAAATGAAAAAGCCGGTATCAGAGCAATTTGATACCGGCTTTTTATTGGCAGAATGATATGTGTTTTAGGGCTCTGTAAAGTACAGAATAACGGGTTGTCCAGGGCGGCTTTTGAGGCAGCTCTTCATTGGACCCCGGGATTAACGTAGTGCTGCAAAATGCGGTACAGGCTCACCGCCTCCTCTTGTCTTAGTGCCTATGTACAGCACATATGTTGATCAGCATCAGAATTCGTTCCCACCAGCCTCAAAACTTTAAACCTGGCAAAGTATTAGAAGTTGTAAGTCAGCCCAAATCGGAACTCAACTGGAAGGCGCGCAAGGTTCTCCGGAGCATTAACATTATAGAGCAGATAAATATCATAGCCCCAAATACCATTGCCGTCATTATAGCCTGCTCCTATAAAGGCATTATCTCGTACAGTTCTCCCGGTAGCAAGTTCGTTGATAGTACTATTGTTTAAGTCCACAAACTCCTCGTTAACTGCTCCATATTCGAGATGAAGAAAGAAGCTTCTGAAGAGTTTATAACGGGTAAATGCTCCTATGCCATAGTCCCATAAGTTGGCTGAGGCAGTTGTAGCAGGTGTTGTTTGCCTGCGGTAGGTGGTGTATATCAGGGAGAAGCGCGGCCCTACAGAGAAGTTATCGGTAATTTTATAGCCAACTAGTGGCGAGACGCCTAAGGTGAAGGCACTTTCAAAACCGTTATTTAGAAAGTTGAAAACGAAGCCCCCCCCATACCAAAGCCGGTGCGTAAACCCCTGGCTTTCATCAAAGTAGCGGTCCGTGTCGCTGCGTTGTGCGGTAGCAGTAGTTTGGGCGATAGCTAACAGCATAAACACAGGAAGGGCAAATTGCAATATCTTTTTCATAAGTGGCAGTTTTTGCAAGGTTGATCAGTTGATAAAAATAAACAAACAGTCGGGTCCTTTGTCTAAAGTTGTAAAATGAGCCTTGTTTCGTTGGACCGGGCAGCAAAACTAGCTAATAGACTACAAAACGGGCTTTTTTACCTCCTTAAAACGACTAAAAGAACAGCTGTCTTTTCTGTTCAGTTTAGAAATTTTATTTTTGTCATTAGTTCGAAATTTCCAAACGCCGTTACCCCACAACCACTGTTTCAACACTTTTTGCTTCAAGATTTGTCTTGGGGATAATCACTATTGCCAGGAGGTTTCCCATAATCTTGACGGGCATCAATTAGACCCAGGATATCCTAACCAAACCCAGTTTGCAAAAACACAAAGAATAATGCAAAAACATCTACTGATTCTCCTGTTTATTTCGCTTGCAGCCCTCACATCACATGGGCAAAAACTCTTTGTACTTGAGTCACTTAATGACATGCCTTCTGAAACGCTCGATGAGCAGTTTTCAGTATATCACCTGACCAAAGCTCCGGTACAGGCCCTGCACAAAACCCTTCAGCGTGGCGGGAGTGCGGAAGTGCTCTTGTCCCTGCAACTGGGCTCCCTGCAGCCGGTTGAGCTGAAACTAACCGCCCACGACCTGCGGGCACCGGATTACCAATTGGTTCTTGGTGACGCTGAGGGCAGGCGTGTATTGCCCAAGTCTGCCAACAAAACTTACCGGGGCCATGCTGCGGGAACAACGACAGATCAGGTCCGCCTGACTGTCGATGAGGGTTTTCTTTATGGCTTCATTGAGAGCCGTGCAAAAACCTACTTTATTGAACCCGCATGGTACCTCGACCCCTCACTCCCGGAAGGCACCTATGTGTGGTATGAAGCAGGAGCCGTTAAGGCCCCGGAAACGCCCCACACCTGTGGTACGGATCACGACCACCACTTCAAACCTGGCCCTGCTCCGGACCTCAGCCGTCAGATGATGCAGTGCTATTCCGTAGGTATGGGGCTGGCCGCTGATTTTCAGCTTTTCAATGCCCTGGGTTCAGAAACGGCTGTAGAGAACTTCATGCTGGGCGTCCTCAATAATGTGGGGACTAACTACGATGATGAATTTTCCAATCAGATTGAGTTTGTGGTCAATGGGACCTTCATTTCGACCTGCTCAGGATGCGACCCCTGGACAGGATCGAACGACGCGTCTACCGTTCTCAGTAGTTTTACCAACTGGGCCAACGGAGGGGGCTTTGGCTTTAACCACAGCCTGGCTACGCTCTGGACCGACCGCAATTTTAATGGTTCTACAATTGGTGTAGCCTGGCTTGGCGGGCTTTGTACTTCAAACCGTTATAACACCTGTGAGCGCTTCTCCTCTAATGCTGCGCTGCTGCGGGTCCTGCAAGCGCATGAAATCGGGCACAACTTTAATGCCTTTCACGATGCAAGTGGGGCTAATTTTATCATGGCACCCTCCGTTAACTCAAGTAATAGCTGGTCCACGACCTCAATAAATACGATCAATAATTATATCAATGCGCAGGCTGGCATACCCGGCTGCTTTGGCCCCTGTGGCTCGCCTATCGCACCACCGGTAGCCGAAATTGGTACACCAGTAGAAGAAGCCTGCCCGGGCAGCTATATTCAGTTTATGGACGAATCGCAGAATAGCCCGACTTCCTGGTCATGGTCCTTTACGGGAGGTGTTCCCAATTCTTCAAACCAGCAGCATCCTGTTGTTTTTTATCCTAACCCCGGCATTTATACCGCTACGCTTACTGCTACCAACAGTGCCGGTTCTTCCTTTGCGGTCTCCAACACCATCATCGTGCAGGAAGGCAACACCAAATACTTGTTTTACGATGCCATGGAAGGCAACCTGAATAACTGGACAATTGAAAACCCGGACAACAGCACGACCTGGGTCATCACTAACGTAGGGGGCACAGTATCCGGGCAGCAGGCGGCTTATATGAATAACTACAACTATGATGCTGATGGACAGAGGGATGCCCTGATCACTCCAATACTCAACTTCTCTCAGGAAGCGGGCATGCGCCTGAAAATTGATTACGCCTATCAGCGGTACAGCCTCGCGCTGAGGGATGAGCTGCGTATTTTGGTCTCCACTAACGGGGGCAATACTTATCCCGATGAAATATTTTTCGGCGAAGAAGATGGCAGTGGCAATTTCGCAACAACTCCGGATGGGACCGATTTGTTCAACCCCAGCATTCCGGCTGACTGGTGTTACGCTGGTAACTTTGGAGCGGATTGCCTCGATATTGACTTGTCTGCCTATGCCGGTGAGCCGCAAGTCCGAATCAAAATAGAAAACACCAATGGTTTCGGCAACAACCTCTACATTGATAATGTACAGATTACCTCCAACTGTTTTGTATTACAGCCACCTATTGCTGCTTTCGCTGCCGATGTGGAATCCGGTTGCGCCCCGCTGACCGTTCAGTACACAGACTTTAGCCTGGGAGATGTGGAGGTTTGGGAGTGGTCTTTCCCTGGTGGTGTGCCTTCCACTTCCAATGCACAGAACCCCACGGTGGAATACCCCGTACCGGGCGAGTATCCGGTTACATTAACGGTTTCCAATGCCGCGGGTAGCAGTACGACCTCCCTCAATACGGACATTGAAGTGTTGGGGCTGCCTGAGCCGTTTTTCCTTTACGATATCGATAGCTTTACGGTAGCCTTTGGCAACCTGACCGACAACTACACCGGTGTCAAATGGGAGTTTGGAGATGGCAATGAAACCGAAGTGGATTCCCCCACACATACCTACGAAGAGCCAGGGACTTACACGGTTAGCCTATCCGCCCAGAATGAATGCGGTATGGCAGAATACACCGAAGAAATCACAATAGTGCCGCCTCCCACTGCCGCATTCCAAAGTGAGTCGCTATCGGGCTGTGCACCTGTCTTGATGCAATTTATTAATACCAGTTCCTTTGGAGAGACCTTCCAGTGGACTTTCGAAAATGGCAATCCGGCTACGTCAACCGACCCGGACCCAATCTGCAGCTTTGCCACTTCCGGTACTTACGAAGTGACCTTAATCGCCTCCAATGGAGTTGGTACAGACACGCTTACGCAAATAATCACGGTCTCCGGTGCCCCTCAGAGTAGCTTTTTCCCGGATTATACGCCGGGAACCTTTACTGTTTCCTTCCAGAATACCTCGCTGGACGCTTTTTCCTTTGAATGGGATTTTGGGGATGGCTCCCCGGTCAATACGGACTTTTATCCCACACACACCTACGATACCACCGGGATTTACACCGTCACCCTGATCGCAACCAACGAATGTGGCAGCGATACCGCTACCCAGGAAGTAGCGATTGTGCTGCCGCCTGTAGCAGGGTTCTCCATTCCGCAGGATACTGCCTGCGCGCCTTTTACGGTGCAGCCGGTGAACAATGCCGAAGGCATTGTCGAAAACTGGCTTTGGATTGCCAATGGCGCAAATCCGGATACTGCAACGGTGCCCAATCCTTCCTTTACCTTTGATGCACCAGGCACTTATGATATCGTACTGCAGGTCTCTAATGCTGCGGGAAGCAGCCTCGATACCGCTACTATTGTGATCGGAGGGCCGCCCAGCAGTGCGTTTACATTGATAGACACCCTTGGCTCCCCGCAAATTTCCACGGTCAACACCAGTGTAAATGCTGACCTCTACTTCTGGTCATTCGGGGATGGAAGTACTTCCAGCGCAATAGCGCCTGCACATACATATGCGGAGGACGGGGGCTACACCGTCACACTCATCACCGAAAATGCCTGCGGGGCCGACACACTGGAACAAACGGTGTCAATTGTAACCCCACCAACGGCAGGGATTGCCAATGCCGATACCTCAGGATGCTCGGTCTTTGTATTAACGCCTGAATATACGGGCGCCTCAAATTATGATACCATCAGCTGGTCTGCTCCGGGCAGTGTGGAACTTACCACAGATCTGTTAGCACCGACCTTTACCTATGAGACAGCCGGGGTGTATGACCTGATGGTGACGGTAAGCAATGCGGCAGGCAGTAGCACGGATACCTTATCCGTAACGGTGATTGATGCTCCGGTTGCAGATTTTGAGTTGGCTTACACCACAGGTACGGACAGTATCGTCCTGACGAGCCTGAGCACAGGAGCAGATTCCCTGCAATGGGACTTTGGCGATGGCGAAACGAGCACCGCATCCAACCCCGCCCACCAATATGCCGAAGACGGCACCTACACCGTTCAGCTGATCGTTTGGAATACCTGTGGCACGGATACCCTGGAGCAGGAAGTTGACATTCTCACCCCACCGTCAGCCGGCTTTTCGCTTCTTGCCAGCTCAGGATGTGCGCCCTTTACTGTGCAAATCACGCCCGCTAATCCTGAAGCTGATTACAATTATGTCTATACCGCAAACGGGGCTCAGCCATCTGTCGCTTCGGTGCCTGATCCTACTTTTACCTACGGGAGCCCGGGTACCTATCAAATTATTCAAAAAGTCTCGAATGCAGCGGGCAGCAGTACAGACACCCTTCAGGTGGTCGTGGGCGCTTCGCCCGATGCTGCCTTCGAAGCTACGGTGGTACTTGGCAGCCTTAGCCTGGACCTGACCAATGATAGCGAGGATGCGGACGGCTTTACCTGGCATTTCGGCGATGGCAACAGCAGTACGGAGGCTGAGCCCAGCCACACTTATGCCGCCGATGGAGCATATACCATAATGCTGATCGCCAACAGTGCCTGTGGTACCGACACCGCTCAGCAAACGGTAAATGTGATAACCGCTCCTATGGCAGGGTTTGAGCTAAATGCCACAACAGGCTGTGCGCCCTTCACGGTAAGCCTAATCAATACGGCAAGCACCAATGCTGCTGATTTCAGCTATTTGGCGCCCGGCGCCACACCTGAGCAGTCTACGGACGCAGAGCCCTCCTTTACTTATGGTAGCCCCGGCACTTACGAGATTATCCAAACCGTGAGCAACGCCGCAGGCAGCAATAGTGATACCCTGCAGGTAACGGTGGTGGGTACACCAATAGCAGACTTTGAAGCCGATACCACGCCGGGAAGCCTTGAGCTGACGCTCTCGGACAACAGCTTAGGCGCCTCTGCCTATCTATGGAGCTTTGGTGATGGCAACGAAAGTACGGCACTCAATCCGGAGCATACTTATACCGAAGATGGGGTGTACACCGTGCAGCTGATCGTAAGCAACCAATGCGGCAATGACACCACCACTCAGGAAGTAGCGGTCGTGACGGCTCCGACCGCCGGATTTTCGACCGAGCAGACAGAAGGGTGCGCCCCATTTACGCTTACGCTAAACAATACGGCGTCTGCAAACGCCACAGACTTCACATACACCGCTACCGGAGCGGTGCCGCCGGTTTCATCGAATCCTAACCCGACTTTCACCTTCCCTGCGGCGGGACAGTATACCATCATACAAATAGTGAGCAATGCCGCCGGAAGCAGTACGGATACCCTAACGATATCAGTAGGTGATGCACCGGATGCAGAATTTGAAGGTATAGTCACGCTGGGCACCACACTGCTGGAGCTGACCAATAATACGCTCGGCGCTACAAATTTCGCCTGGGACTTCGGTGATGGCAATACGAGCACAGCATCAGCACCTTCCCATACTTACACCGCAGATGGCACTTATCAGGTCACCCTGATTGCTTCCAATGCCTGCGGAGCAGATACAGTGGCGCAGTCCTTTACCGTGGTTACCCCACCGGTTGCTGCGATTGATCTCGAAATGAGCAGTGGTTGTTTGCCATTTACTGTAAATCCGGTTAGTGTGGCTTCGGCTAATGCTGAGGAACTGCTTTGGACAGCACCGGGGGCGGCTCCGGAAACCGCAACTGGCGCGATGCCGGCCTTCACCTATACCGAAGCCGGTACCTACACCATTTACCTGGAAGCCAGCAACGCTGCCGGTGTCAGCATCGATTCCACGATTATTGAGGTAAAGGGGCTGCCAGATCCGGCATTTTCAGCAGAGGTGGATGGTTTTACCGTCAATCTGACCAATATCTCTACCTCTGCCCTGAATTTCAACTGGGCATTTGGGGATGGGAACAGCAGCGAAGCAGCCAACCCTACCCACACATACGCGTCTCCCGGCGACTACGATATCACCCTGACTGCTGCCAATGAATGCGGACAGGCGGATACGACTCTATCGATCAGCATCGTGCTGCCACCACCCACCGCTGGTTTTGAAGTGGAAAGTACGAGTGGTTGTGCGCCGTTTGAAGTTGCTTTTGTCAACACCTCGCAATTTGGCGAAAGTTTTGAGTGGGTTTTGCCCGGTGGTACTCCGGCCACAGCTACCACCGCCAACCCGGTAGTGGTGTATGAAACGCCCGGTGTTTTCAGTGCCACGCTAATTGTTAATAATACTTCCGGGTCGGATACGATTGAGCTTCCTGATCTGATTACAGTAGGCGCAGGCCCTCAGGCCGGCTTCGGCTTTAGTATAGATCAGGCTACGGTAAGCTTTGTGAATACAGCCATCAATGCAGATGCTTTCCTTTGGTCGTTTGGCGATGGCAGCACAAGCACTGATTTGAATCCAGTGCACGACTACGATATGGCCGGGGTCTTTGACGTGACGCTAATTGCTGAAAATATATGCGGCACGGATACCCTGCAGCAAACCATTGAAATCGAAGGGCAGGCACCGGAGGCTACGATCAGCTTCGGCAATACTGCCGGGGCCTGCGCACCACAGACGCTTGAGCTGCTCGCTTCCAGTTCGGAAGGCGCACCTGCTGACAGCTGGCAGTGGTTGTTGCCCGGTGGTGCCCCGGAGACGGCGACCGGAGAGACTGTTGCCGTAACCTACGATGAGGCGGGCACCTACAGTATTACCTTGATTGGGGTCAATGCCTTTGGCGCAGATACCCTTACCCTCACCGATACCATTCAGCTTGACGAGGTACCTGTGGCAGGATTTGACTACGAAACGCAAGAAGGGGACGTGGCATTTACCAATACGTCTACCGGTACGAATCTGTTCTTTCAGTGGGATTTTGGTGATGGCAGCACGAGTACGGAGGCTAGCCCCAACCACAGCTACACGGAGACCGGGCAGTACAACGTAACACTAACTGTAGGCAACAGTTGCGATACATTTACAGTGAGCCAGGTGTTGAATATTATGGTTTCCTCAACCGGCGACTGGGCAGACCTATCGGCTTTTGAAGTCTTTCCCAACCCCAACCGGGGCCTGTTTACAGTGGAAGTTACGGCGGCACCGGCTGAAGCCATCCAATGTCAGCTCTACAACCTGATGGGGCAGCAGCTCAAAGCATACGAGGCTGATTTCCGGTCGGGCTACTGGCAGCAGAACATAGATGGGACGGCATTGCCCGCAGGTGTCTATCTGCTTGAGCTGGGCATTGGGCAGCAGCGGGCTTACTGCAGAGTGGTGGTAGAATAGCCGGTTTGCATGGGCAAGTTCTTCTGGGAAGCTGCTCCTGTACTTCGGGGGCAGCTTTCTTTTTTGGCTTATTTTTTTAACAAAACCTCCTGGATATTTTGTCGTGTGGCTTCTAGCCCATTTGTTTTGGGGCTAAAGGATAAACCGCTGAAATAAATCATTTTTGTAAAATAGTTTGCATAAATGAAGTTCGTTTATATATTTGCTTATAAGAGAGCTCTAAACATATATTCGTATTTCCGTCATCCGATTTTACAGACTGAACACTAAGCGGCGTGCAGCCTGACTGCAGGCTCAACTTATATTCCCCCCGTCTAACGAAGATATTTTGATGCCATCTAAAGTCGAGTACGGCTTTTAGATGAGCTCGTTTATTCTCTTAACAAACCTATGTAACAATGAAGCATGTTTACTTTCCCAAACAGGCTCCGGTATGGAGTCTCGTATTATTCTTATTAGTTGGCTTTGGGTTTCCAAATCTTCGTGGGCAATGCGCCTTTGATTTTACTTTACCCCCTTTTCATCCAGCTCTGCTCCTACCGCCCCCGGAGTGACAACCCTACTAACAACCTGTCTTTATGGTGGTGAACACCGTCCGGTCACCAATATGCAAGCCGGCAACACTTACCGCTTCGAGACCTGTGGAGATTCGGATTTTGATACTCAGATCACCATCTTTAATGAGACTGGAACCACAGCATTGGCCTTCAATGATGACTTCTGCGGTCTTCAGTCCAGTGTGGAATTTACGCCTATTACCACCGGTACCTATCTGGTACAGGTGAATGAGTATGACTGTGCTTCCAATTCTACCTGTATGACGCTTAGAGCCACTTTGTTATCAGCTACCTGCAATGAAAACGAAGTCGTCGTAGATATGTCTGACTCCTTCGGCGATGGCTGGAATGGCAACGAATTGGAAATCATTAACGATAATGGCGACGTGGTAGCTACGGCTACTATTACCGGGAGTGTTTCTTCAGGTACAGAAACTTTCTGTCTGCCCGATGGGTGCTACACCGTCGATGTGGATGGAGGTACTTTTCAAAATGAAGTAAGCTGGGAGATTTCCGTTAATGGCACTCCGGCGCTTTCTGGCGGTGCACCAGCATCTGGTTTGGAGTTGGCAATTAATTCTACCTGTGGTGGTCCCCCGCCGGTGTCTTGCAATGACAATGCTTTTACGCTTGTCCTTAACCTTGACAGTTTTGCAGATGAAACAGCATGGGAAGTAAGGGACGAAAATAATAACGTGGTAGCTTCTGCTACATATAGTTCATCAGATGATGGTGATACAGTCACGGAGCCAATTTGCCTGCCCGATGCCTGCTATGAGCTCTTCATCACCGACGATTTCGGAGATGGTATCTTTGGTACCGGCGATTTCGTATTTTTAGATGGACAGGGGAATACCGTAGCCTCTGGCGAAGTTAGTTTATCCGGCGGACTGCAAGCCAGTTTTGATGCCGGTAGTGGTTGTGCGCCTCCTACTCCTGAAAATACGACCTGCGCCAATGCCGAGCCTGCTACTTTGGGTGTGAATGAAACGGAAACGGTCAACGTAGGCGATGGTGCAGAAAATGGTTGTTCCTTTCCAATCAGTAGCGGAAGTGCAGACCACGCCCGCTGGTTCACCTTCACGCCTGCGCAAAACGGTGAATACACCATAGGTTCTTCAGGATTCACAATCGCAGACACCCGTCTTTCCATTTATACCGGCAACTGTGGCAGCCTTAGCTGCTTTGCCAGCAACGATGATATCAACGGGTTGGCAAACCAGGCCTCAGAAGTAACGACTTGCCTTCAGGCAGGCGTAACTTACTACATTGAGTGGGATAACCGCTGGTCTATTGCTTCTTTTGATTGGAGTATTTCCTTCAACGGTACAGGTGAGTGTGGCTCAGGTGGAGATCTGCCCGCACCCTGGACGGCTAACGATGTCGGAAGTGGCGCCAATGATTTTGGCTTTGATAATGGTGCTTTTACTGTAACTAACGGAGGCAGCAATGGCTATAGCAACAGTAATGATAACATTGCTTTTGCAAGCCAAACGATCTGTGGAAACGGCTCTATCACCGTTAAGATTGAGAGTGTTTCCGGTAGCGGTTTTGCTGGTGTTGCCCTTCGCGAAAGCACAGCTCCCGGTGCAAAGCAGGCAATGATCCTAACTAACCTGAACAGCTTAGTGCCCTGGGTGACCCGTACCGCAAATAATGCGCCTAACAACTTCACACCCCACTGGCGGGCACACACCTTCTGGTTGAAGTTGGAGCGCATCGGCAACTACATCCGCGGCTATACCAGCACAACTGGCAACAGCTTCTCCATAATTGCACAGACCTACCTGCCTATGGACGCCTGTTTGGAAATAGGCATGGTCACCGCTAATACAGGCGGCGGTCAGACGACTGCGGTTTTCAGCAATGTAACGGTTGAGGGGGGAGCGCCGCTGTTGGCTGCTGATGAGACGGCAATCACTGCAGCAACGGACCGTGAAAAATCTGCATCATCTGCTGGAGTACGTGGCTTTGAGCAGCCGGCTGCCGCCGAGGCTGCCCGCTTGTTCCCGAACCCGGCATCTGACCGTATTACAATAGATCTGCCTGCTACGCAACCAATGGACGCGACCCTTGTCCTGCGCAATCAACTGGGGCAGGTGCTCCAGTCACGTCAGGTAGAAGCGGGGCTATTCCGAACCGATTGGGATGTGAGCCAGCTCTCCGGAGGGGTTTACTATATGGAAGTCAGGTACGAAGGGCAGCAGCCTCAGGTACTGCGCTTCGTGAAAACACATTAACTGATATTTTGTAGTTTGGTAAAGAAGCCCTCTGATCGTGCAACACGGTCAGGGGGCTTTTTTTGTCGGCTGCCAACCCTTCCTGCATAGGAGTCGTCATTCCCAGTGTTAAGGTTTTCTGAATGCAGCAGCGAATGGGCAGCTGGTACGTTCTGAAATCATACTATACTGACGATTAAGTGGTTTGCCACAGC
>ENA-UENT01000343-UENT01000343.1-marine-metagenome-genome-assembly--contig:-NODE-343-length-31918-cov-3.439172_pt1 | contig 31918 bp, 23 predicted proteins | sample MGYA00237879_ERZ529330 | MGnify/ENA primary metagenome ERZ529330 (study PRJEB26372, sample SAMN05368345) | marine metagenome | biome: cultured habitat; feature: ocean water; material: water; isolation... | reverse complement strand
TTCCTTTTTTGCGCTCATTCATCACAACTTGGGGCAATTAGTTTCCAGACTTCACTCGACGTTGTTCGTCTTCCAGTCCAGTTTTGCGACGACGCGCGCCTTTCACCTGAGAGTTACCAAACATGTACGAGAAGTTTACGCGTACACGGCGGCTATCCCAGCGGCCTGATACATCCATGAATAAGGGACCAAATTCACTAACACCTCCCCACTGGTTGGTTCTGAAGATATCGCTGATGGATACTTTCAAATTACCGCGACCACCTAACACCTTCTTCTGTACACCAGCATCGATGCTCCACATTTCTTGCATTTCGAAGGTACCGCCCCAAAGACCAGGAGCATTGTACCAACCTGACAACTCAAAAGAAAGATTCATTGGTAAACGGAAGGTGTGTTGACTGTATACATTGAAAGAGGCTGCATCCAAGTCTACTGCATTACCACGGAGATTCTCTGCTTTATTCTGGCTGTAAGTACCCGTTAAGCTAGTGTAGGAACTCCACCATTTTGCCAATGGCACTGGTGCCGAGAAATTCAGGCTGTAGACATACTGGTCATCCAGGTTCAACCAAGTGATATAACTAGCATTGTCTCCGGAAGCTTCCGTTTGGCGAGTAATCAGGTCTTGCGTGTGGCTAAAGCTAAAAGTAGTATTAAAGCGATAGTTGAAAGAGTGGGACAACTGGAAGTTGTTGGCATACTCCGGCTGCAAGAATGGATTACCTTGTTGGAAGGTTAATTCATCCAATTTGTCTTCGAATGGATTCAAATCCTGGTAAGAAGGACGATTGATTCTTCGGCTATAGGACAACTGGAAAGTATTCTTCTGATTCATCGCAAAGGTGATGCCAGCAGAAGGGAATAAATTCACATAATCTCTTTCTACAAAGTCATTATCCGTAGGCTTGGCACTCGTTAGATCGCCAGTAGAATGTGTGTGTTCTAGTCGTAAGCCCGCTTGAATACCCCACTTCTTGATCTGCTTGGAGAAGTTCACATATCCTGCATTTACGTTTTCTCGGTACTCAAACTGATTACTACGGTCCAAATCCAATTGATTTTCACCGTTGATCACGTTGAAGAAATCAAACGTATTATCCGTTTCAACCAAGGATAATTTCGTACCGATTTCCATCTTACCTCCGAATAAAGGACGTTCGTGATCTAATTTGAAGGTATAGATATCGATATCAGTAGGGCTGTTGTTGGCGAAGATGCGTTCAGTTAAGATTTCACTTTCGGAGGCATCTTTGTAGAAGTTAGGCTGGAAGGCTTCTCTTTCGTTTCGGAACATCCCGTAGTCTACGTCCATATTCCAAACATTGCCTTTACCATTGTCGATCTGATAGTTCACATTGAAGTTGACATTATCTCGGGTTCCATCCTGGAAGCTCTCTGCTACCAACACACTATCGATCGCATTCTGTCCTTGCATACTAATGAAGGTGCGGCTATTCCCGCTATTTCCATTATCATTCAAGTTACCATTGATCAAGAAGCCAATCGTTTCCTTTTTGTTGAGGAAAAAGTCAGTTCCGAAACGGAAGTTTTGACCAGACCATTCAGAATCATTTCTACCTCTTTGATCAAACACCAGTCCAGATTGCTCTCGGTAGATATCCATGAAGTTGATATTCTCTCCATCATAGTACCCAAAAGAGCCAAACGCATTTAGCTTCTTATTTCGATAGTTTCCATTAATAGAACCATTGAACTGGCCCACTTGCCCCATGGAACCACCAAGGTTGAGATTGGCATTCGTTCCTAGGCGCTTATCCTTCTTCATTTTGATGTTGATAATACCAGCCGTACTTTCCGCATCATAACGGGAGGAAGGATTAGTAATAATTTCAATAGCTTCTATTTCAGTACTTTGCACCGTCTTCAGGAAAGCGGCAAGATCATCAGCCGCTAATGGCGAAGGTTTTCCATCGATATAGATTTGCACACCGGTACGACCCAGCATGGAGATATTGTCATTATTGTCAATCACCACACCAGGAGATTTGCGCAGTAAATCCATGGCATTATTTCCAGTGGCATTAATACTACCTTCCACATTCAACACCATTTTATCTGGCTTAATCTCTAGCAATGGCTTTTGAGCTTTCACCACCACCTCACTCAAATCAGTAGCGCCTGGCTTAAGATCGATGTTTCCTAAGTTCACTTTTTGGCCAGTGGCCAAATCGATCACCTCAGATTGGTAGGGGGGTAGGCCTACATAAGAAACATCCAACCAATACGCACCAGCAGGTACTTCCAGAATGGCGAAACCACCATCTTCTTTTGAGTATTCAACCTTAAATAATGAGGAATCTTTGGCGAGTTTTAGAACGACATTTGCGAAAGCAACAGGATTTCCGTCGGGGTCTTGAATTTTACCAGTGATTAGTCCGTTATCACTTTGCGCTTCTACAGAAAGGCTACATAAGAGCGTAAGGCATCCCAATAGAAGGCTTAACTTCTTGAATAACATAGTCGGAGTGATTTAGAGTTTTGAATAACAGTCAGTGCAAATGTAGGAATCCCGGATAAATGGCCTATTTCTTTTCGACGAACGTCTCATTGTTCCGATGAATGGCCAATTTTGTCAGTTTTTAGCTAAACTTTAACGCCAGCTGCAGAACATTTTAGTTTAATCAGGTGTCCTTCTGTTTTCTTGACCTGCTCAATTGAAGTATTTCCTCATAATCACTTCGACCTATCTTACCACTCAACTCACACTTAATTCTGTCTTCGAATCCTTCAGACCAAGGTGTTTTCTACTCGCTTTAGCCTCACTTTTGCCCAGCTTTTCTATCTTCTCCAACCACTTTTGCCTTTGCTGATCAGAGCTATTTTTCAAGCTCCCCATGGTAAAGAACTTCACCTTAAAACCACAAAATCCAAGGATAACCCGCTTAATAGCCTTGTGTCCTGCACTCCCGTACGCTAAGCGATAGTACCATATGGGGGCATCCATAGTGGTGATCACCCTCGCAGTTTTCCCTTTCATCAATTTATCCCATAAAGGGCTATTTTCTCGGTATTGAAAGGTAAAACCAGGAAGAAAAAGACGATCAATGAATCCCTTTAATAAGGCCGGCATGCCGCCCCACCAAGTTGGATATATCCAAACAGTGTGATCCGCTTCCTTCAACAATTCAAAGGCATGCAGAAGATCAGGCTCTAATTCGGTGCGCTTGCGATACCCGTATCGCAGTATCGGGTCAAACTTCAGGTCGGCCAGGTACAATACATCCACCTTAGTATTGGCTTGAGCACTTGCCCCATTGGTATAAGCCTCCGTCAGGGCTGCATTAAAGCTCTCCTTATCCGGATGTCCATTAATAATTAGAATCTTATTCATGTCTTGATTTTGAATTTCTCAATCGGGGAATTTCTTAAAATTACGCGTTAGTCCACATGGACTAACCATGCAAACATACAGCAAAAAACACTTTAGCGCAAGTGGACTAAAAATATTTTCTTGACATTTAGTACGAATCGTATTATTTTTATGGTACGAATCGTACTAAAATGACCCGAACAACTAATCTAGACTACGCCATCCTAGGCTTATTGGAACAAGGAGCTAAGACGGGCTATGCCATCCGGCAAGTATTCGAACAAACTGCCTTGGGCAACTATAGTAGTAGTCCCGGCAGTATTTATCCTGCGCTGAAGAAGCTGGAGAAAGCCGGATTCATCGAAAAATGTCTTCCGTCGGAGGGAAAGAAACGTCGATTTGAGCTGACAGCTCAGGGAAAAGATCAGTTGGTTGATTGGCTGAAGGCGCCTTTCCCTGAAGAGGATATTAGCAAACATCTAGGTGAGGTACTACTAAAGTTTGCCTTCATGGAAAACTTACTCGCACTGGATAAACGACTACAGTTTTTAGCGAATCTGGCAGAACGGATCGAGCAAAGTTTAGACTGGTTGGGCACGATCCATCGTGATTATTCTCATACCATGAGCCTTCATAGTAAGCTCGCCCTAGAAAATGGGATAGAAGGACAAAAGGCTCATCTCCGTTGGGCCAAGCACGCCTATAAGACGCTGGAGGAAAGTCAAGATTAAAGGTTGAAGCGCACATCATTGCGCACTACTAAACAATCCATCCCCCTGCCCCTACATTAAACATTTTTCATTCAACATTTTTCATTCAACATTATCCATTATGAAATCCCCACTGCACTTCCTTTGGCAGATCCCAGGCCTTACCCTTAGTCTCTTTATCTGTTTTGTAATAGCAGGAGTGCTTAGCGGGCTCACAGAAGCTCCAAGTATTGCTGGTAGTGCCGGGGAATCAAGCCAGACAGAAGCCATGGCCGGAGCTGCCCAGACGGCAGTCATGCTACTTTTATCTTGCTTCATCACATCGGTCATCCTAGGAATTTGGTTACGCTTTTCTCAATGGCGAGGCTGGAAGTTGATACTTACCGTCTTTTCCGTCTACTTTATAGCCAACACGGTACTGACTCAGGTGGAAAGCTTATTTTTCAACTCGGCTCTACAGTTGTCCTCTTCTATGCTTTGGAAAATCGTTCTTTCCGGTTTCATTATCTCACTCCTTTTTGCTCCCATCAGCGTTGGGATCATGGGGAGATTGCGATCTTCTGATCGAGCCGATTTGTCGATGGGAGCCCACATGAATTTGTTGAAGCCTTTATGTTGGATAGCTGCAAGCTATGTTTTGATTTATTTCTTATTTGGTTATTTCATCGCTTGGCAATCTGAAGCGGTTCGAGAGTATTACAGTGGAAGTACAGCAATCCTCCCCTTCCATTTACATATGTGGGATGTCTTAATCAGCAATCCAGGCTTAATCCTCTTTCAATTTATCCGCGGGTTAGTTTGGGGCGGGCTAGCGGTGTTGATAGGTCGCAGCATGTTGGCCAGTTGGGGAACAAAAGCGATTATGACTGGCCTGATCTTCGGCGTGATGCTAGCGGGTGGCTTGCTCATTCCTAATCCTTTTATGCCAGAGTCCGTCCGTTGGGCGCATTTATGGGAAACCAGCAGTTCAAACTTTGTCCTCGGCATCGTATGTATCTATATACTAGAAGGACCAGCTTGGTCAAAAAAGCCTATCTTAGCGCAAACGGACTAATTTATGGGCACAGCCGAAAAGATTGTCAAAAAAGCGTGTGAACTCTTCAATGAGAAGGGCATGGCAGAGGTCTCTATCCGCGACATTGCCGCCGCTCTGGGCATCAGTCATGGCAACTTGAGGTACCATTATCCCGGCAAGGGCCCTTTAATCGAAGCCATTTTCCAGGATTGCCTAGTAGCCTCCGATACCGTAATGGAAAAGCTCGACCGGCCCGACATCGACATCACCACCATTCTCACCTCCACCGCCCAACAAGCAGCCAAATTCTGGAAGTATCGCTTTTTGCTCCAAGATCTCTTGGCCATTAGCACCCAATATCCTAAAATCGGCGAAGCCCTGCGAGGCATGTACCGACACCGGGAAGTACAGCTAAAAAACATTTTCAAATACCTCCAGGCGCAAGGTCTAATGCAAGCCGAAAGCTTTCCTGGCTTCTACCAAATGGTCATCGAAAACTGCCTCATGGCTACTGATTTTGGCATCTCTTTCGTAGAACTGAACTATCCCAATGCCCCGCTGGAAGAAAAAATACATCGCTATCACTTCAGCTGGTTCGTCCCCATCATCGCCTGCCTGACGGACAAGGGCAAGGCTATGGTTTTTCCCTTGTTACAGGGCTAGGTATATTGCGTACCTACGGGACGATCTGGAGCATTCCGCAGAAGCAGCAAAAAAAAGCCCCGTAGGGGCAAAATATACCTAGCCAAGATTACAGCCTGGATTTCCCGTGCTGTCAAGTACGATATATATTCCCAAGCCCCAATTGTGCTATTGGACAGGCAGGGACAGACATCGGAAGTTATCCCTGACTGTACCTAGAGCAACTTCCGATGTCCCCCTATGGCTATTTTCTCGGACATGGCCGATGAAAATCATATGCCGTACCTCACGGCACGGATCTCATGGCCGATTCATGGCTAAGCATATTTCGTCCCTACGGGACTATCTTAACTATTGCTAGAGAAACCTAAGGTAGGAGCAAGACCAGAAATGCCCCGTAGGGGCAAAATATAACTAGCCAAGATTACAGCCTGGTTTTCCCGTGCTGTCAAGTACGATATATATTCCCAAGCCCCAATTGTGCTAATGGACGGAAAAGGCAGGGACAGACATCGGAAGTTAACGCTGGCTGAACGTAGGTAAACTTCCGATGTCTGGCTAGGCTAATTCTGATACTGTTCATAGAGCGACTCCCCCCCAATCGGATAAAACTCAAATTCTGGCAATTCAAACTCCGATGGCAAAGTTTGTCGAAACGCCTGAAAATCATCCACTGCAAAATCCAAGTTCATAAACTCATAAATCTGATTCATCAGATCCCGATCGGAGAAGATCAGGGCACGCTTGGCATTGTGCGAGCCTCGCTTGATGGTGATCAGGTGACCATTGTCCAGGAAAGGCATTAATTCCGTGGCGTTAGTATAAGGGGTGCTAAGGTCCATATCACCGTGAATGATGATCATAGGAATATCGTGCCGAATGGGTTCCAAAAAGGATTCGTCCACCTTAGGCGCTGGACAGACATCCCGGGTAGCGGTGTAATGATCGGCGACATCTCCCAGCCACCTAGCTGATTCTCGCGATTTCAATAACGCATCTCGTTCGCGTGTTATGCCAAGGCTGTTGTTGAACAAAGGGTCTATCATCGAAGAAGAAGAACGGTATTTCCTGCCCCGGGAGCAGCTAGCGAGTAGTCGAAAATCTCCTTGGTACATGTCCATCAAGTATCTGGGCCAAGATTCCAGTTCATCCTTGTAGCTTCGGGCCATGGGATTGAGGTAATTGTACCGTAAATCATCCGCTCCCACGACAAGAGCATAAGCTTCATCATCTTCCACTAGATTTACGGTCTGGGGATTCTCCTCCAAGCGCGTGATCAGGGTTTTGAACACCTCCGGGATCCCTCCAGGCGGCAAGTCCTTGGCTATCTCCGGATCCGCTAGCGCATACTCATTAACTTGCTCCAAGACATTCCACAAACCATCGGGATCATCATAATTGTTATTGAGTGGCTCAACCCCTGAGAAGAAGGCACGATCCACATACTCCGGATATTTCCGAATATAAGCCAGGGCCCACTGCGTTGCAAAGCTATTGCCGATCAAGGCAATCTTATCGTATTGGTAATGTTGTCGAATAGCCTCAATATCCCCCGCAAAATGCAGCACATCGTAGCCCCTCAGGTCAATTCCTTTAGCGGTGTAGGCTTCGATATATTCTGCATAAGCCTTTCTCCGATTCTCATTCATGAGCCCTAGGTCCAGCGGTTTATCATCAGCACCTCCATTCGGCCAACGATACCGAAAGTCAGCGATCGGCAAGCCCGGCGCCCCCGAGTTCCCCCGCTGATTGATCAAGATCACATCTCTCTTCTGGTTCACGAATTCTACTTCGTAGCGCCAGGCCTCCGCTCGTCTTCCATCAAAAAACACATCATAGGAATAAGGCTCTCCGGGCCCAGCTCCCAAGAAGGCGACAGGTGGTAAGTTGGATTTCTCCTTGGCAGGGAAATGGAAAAAATGTAAGGCGATGGTACGACTATCAGGGTCAAATCGATTCTCCGGTACAAATAGTAAATTGGCCGTCCCCTCGAAGGACCAATCGTCATCTTCCACTAGAAATGGTTGAGAAATGAATCCAGGTGTCTTGGCAGCATCCTCCAAAGCTATCTGGCAAGACCAGCTGAAAAATAGCAGTATGAATGGCAGTAATTTTTTCATGCCCCAAAGCTAGGGGGGCTAGGAGGGAAAGTATTGTAGAATTGGGACAGGACTGAAACTGCTAAGAGGACTAGCAGTCTGAAAAAAACCCATTTGTCTCTTATCCTAAGGGAAGAACAGTGATTTTCCCTTAGCTCTTTTCGACAACTAAATAGACAGAGCCACACATTAAAATTCAGGCCATCAATTATATAATTCATTTACCAGTAAGACAAAGAGAAAGGAGAATGCACCTTCATTTTTGCAGTTTCCCAAAAGCATTGCTGCAGGATTTCTTTTCTTTTCTGAGCTGATGTTGATAGGCAATACTGAGGCAATATAACCTTATAGAGCTTCAGTTGTCCTTTCCAAAGCTTATCTTACGCAGATATTAAACCTCTATGTCATTATTACCATCGACTCCCTCTTCCACCCTCCCACTCCTCTAGAGCCCCTAGCCGACATCAAGGGCGTGCAGGTGCTCATCAAACGAGATGATCTCCTTCATCCTCCTGATGACCTATGCTTCTGTGGCAACAAGTGGCGAAAACTCAAGTACAATCTCATCCAAGCGAAAGCAGCAGGTTATAAGCAATTACTGACTTTTGGCGGTGCGTATTCGAATCATATTGCAGCGGTAGCGAGCGCTGGGCAATTGTTCGGATTCTCTACAATAGGGATTATTCGGGGGGAGGAACATTTGCCCCTCAACCCTACCCTACGGCACGCCAAGGGACAGGGCATGCATATCCATTACATGAGTCGGAGTGAATTTCGTAAAAAGCAAGAGCCTGAGGTCTTGAAGCGGCTCGAGGAGGAGTTTGGTATTGCGTATGTATTACCGGAAGGGGGGACTAATGCCAGTGCTTTGCAAGGGGTGGAGGAACTGGTAGCGGAATTGCGGGCTCAGACTGTAATTGATGCTCGTACCTCCGTAGTCGTCAGTTGTGGGACCGGCGGGACGATGGCGGGGATCATCCTAGGTATGGCGGGCCAGGGGCAAGTATTAGGGTTTCCAGCTTTGAAAGGGGATTTTATGGAGGGTGAGGTCAGGCAATTGCTAGCCAGCGAAGGGGTTAGCTGGGAGAATTGGTCGATCCATAGGGATTATCATTTTGGTGGGTATGCGAAGCACAAGCCGGAATTGGTCACATTCATGGCGGATTTTGCGCAGCAATATGGGATCAAATTGGATCCGATTTACACGAGTAAGTTGTTTTTTGGGGTACTGGATTTGATTGAACAAGGTGCGCTTGAGGTGGGAGATAAAGTGATCGTGGTGCATACGGGAGGATTGCAGGGGATAAAGGGGTGGGAAGAGCGTTTTGGCCCCTTCATTTGACTTTGTCGAATCTTCGATTTCTTTTGTGTGATCAAAAGAAACGAAGCAAAGAAAAATCACCGGCTGTAGATCTTCAAAAGCCGAACTGAGATGCAAACTATAGACATCAGAAGTCTTGAAGACTTCTGATGTCTATAGAGTCTAAGGCGCTAAAGCTTGACAAAGCGGCTGGAGGCACGCCAGCCCTTACCTACGGCGACCAACTGGTAGACACCGTTAACCATCTTAGCCGGTAGGTTGAACTGGCCACGTTCTATTTCTATGGCGCTCAAGCGATAGATCACCTCTCCCAGATAATTGGTGACGATCATCTCGTCGGCGGAGGCACTTTCAGCAGGTAGCTGGAAAGTGAGCTGCCCTAAGGTGGGGTTGGGAAATAGCTTAAGGCGAGACTGAGTCGTGGCAAGATCATTGGTAGGCACGAGGCTGTTGACGGCTTGAATGGCGGCCAGGGCGTCAAGCTTGCCGTATCCCCAGGTATTGTTAGGTACGGAGCCAGTGTTGTTATCTTGACGAGCGGTTTGTTGGAGGATATTTTTAATCTCGGCTGGTGTGAGATCGGGTTTTAGTTCCAACATCAAAGCAATTACGCCCATCGACAGGGGAGCAGCAGCACTCACGGCATTCTGAATTCCATATTTACCTTCTCCGCCTTGTACCAAGCTTGAGGGGAAACTGCTGTACCAAGTGTCTGGACTGTAGGCACCAAATAGCACTTCTCCGGGAGCTGCGAAATCCGTTACTAGACGGCCATCATGGGATGGGCCAACGCTGCTGCCGATCCATATCTCTCCGTTTTCCCCTTGCCCCGTGATATCCCGAAAGGTACCGGATAGATCAAACCAGTCATTTTTCACTACATAATCGGCAGGTGAGATAATGTTAAAGGCCGAAGTATAATCTGCAACGCTATGTCCAGTGACTTGGTTGGTCAAGAACCGATTGGGGCTAGCATAGGTGGCGGGATTGAGCGTAGCAGCATAGGAAGCACTTCCCTCAGCGGCCGTAGCGGTTAGAATTACCTTATAGACGCCGGTAGCTCCAGAGAAGTCAATCAGAAGTTCGCGACGATTGCTGGTAGCTCCAAAGAATTCCGTATTTGCTCCACGATGGAAGTAACGGATATCCGTGAAGTCCCGATCATCAAATCCATCCGGTCCGGATGGGGCGGCAAATGGTCCCACCCTTTGGCCGTTGGGACGTTCTATCTCTACACTAAAACGATCGGACTCACTATACCAGAGGTCCAAACGCAATGCCCCTGCTGCTCCCTTGTTGATTTGGATTTCATTGGCATTACCTAAGGCTACGGAAGCAGAAGCGAAGTTATCAGCTCCACCATCATCCCCTACTCCACATACCAAGGTATGACCTCGAGCCACGAAATCATCCATGGCGCGGCAAATGGTGGAAGTGCCATCTGTAGGACCACCTACAGAACCTAGGTTGATCAAAGCAACGCCAGGCATGCCTAGCTCCTCCAGTTTATCCGCTACAAATTGAAGGGCAACAGGAATATCACCCGGATCAAAAACCCCAGCTTCGCCAGGTTGATTTCCAAAGGCAGGGAAACCATCTTGCGTTACCTTCACGCTAATGATCGTGGCTTCGTAGGCCACCCCACGGAATTCGTCGCCGTCTACGGCACTACCATTACCGCAAGCAATGCTGGTGGTAGCCGTGCCATGGCCAAACCGATCCGTAGAAAGGGTAGTCCCTGCTTGCAGAGAGGCATTGATATCATCTGCGGTGTAGATGGTTCCTCTCCCATAAGTATTATTGGAAGCATTGGCACCGGAATCATCTATTAAATCGAAGAGATAGGCCAATCGGGTTTGACCATTGGCATCCAGAAAATCAGGATGGGTGTAATCAATCCCACGATCAATCATCACTACGACGGTACCTTTACCGGTGAGGCCAAACTGGCTGTATACCTGATCAATCTTGGCCTCTTCTCTTCCTGGATTTCCGGTAGCAAAAATTAGACTGGGGAGTAAAAATAAAGCGAGAATAATTGTCGAGAAATATCGCATCATTTTGGATTAGGTTTGAGGTATTATTTCGAAAAACGAAAGATAAAAAAGCAAGTAGACATCCGAAAGAATCTTGTTAGGGTTTGTAAAAAGCTAGCTGATAATTCTGCTGCTCCATCAGAAACTAGTCAAGCAATAGCCTGAATCACCGTTGGCTCATTAAATTTCACCAACTAATAGAATGGATGACCAATGACTCAGCCGGATTGGAAGCCCAGGCCGATTTTTAGTAATTTTAAGAATGATTTTTAAGGATTGGATCAGACTTGGACTACTAAGCGTATGGCTTTCGCTAAGCCTGGGCTTGTCAGGGCAATCTGTATTCGACAATCCTACGGTTTTTACGGAAGACAATGGTCTGCTAGACAACTATATCACAGCGATCCAATTGGATCATAATAACTTCGCCTGGATTGGGTCTACAAAAGGATTGGCTCGATTCGATGGGAATACATTCAAGTACTTTTTGCACGATCCAGACAACCCGAATTCCTTAGCCAACAACCAAGCCCTCAGCCTTTACCAAGATCATAAAGACCGTCTTTGGGTTGGTACCTATTCTGGATTATGTCTATACCAACCGGCCACTCAGGATTTTAAGAACTACCACAATACCGAAATTGCCCAGGAAAGTCTTTTGCCCAATAGTCGAGTCAATGCTATTATTGAGGATAACAATCAACGCTTGTGGATCGGTTTGAATGAAGCAGGTTTGGCTAGATTCGATGAAGAAAGGGATACCTTCTTTGGCTATAACTTTAGCATCGACAATAAGGACCCAAAGATAGATGCAAGCCGCGTAAATAGTATCTTACACATGGCGCCGCACGCAGAAAATGATTCCCTGCTATGGTTGGCAACGCTCTCCGGCCTCATTCTATTCAATCAATATACAGAAGCCTACGATTGGTTCTATTTTGAAATGCCGGATGGCAATAATCAATTTTTGGCCAATTCACTGAAGTACATACTACCTTATGGTAAGGATAAGGTTTACGTGGCTAGCTGGCATGGCGTCTCCATTTTTGATATTCCGACGCAGACCTTCCGACAAGCGACCATTCCCAATGAGCCAGCCAGCGTTCGGATGTCGGAGCGAACGGTCTTTTCTTTGTTGGAAATACCGGATGGGCGAATTGGCATCAGTTATAGTTTGGGCTTCGCCTACTACGATCCTGCCAGTGATTCCTTTACAGAAGTCTTTTACAATAAACCGAAAGAGGGAAAGATCTATGGCGCAGATTTTATCGACCCCCAAGGGCGAATTTGGGCCAGAAGTGATTATGGGTTATACGTCTTTGATCCGTATACCAATCAGTTTGAAAGCCACTACTATAGTACTCAAAACGAAAATTTCAGCTATAACTCCCGTGCATTAATTGAAAGTCTGGATAGGCAAAAACTATATGTTGCACCGGATAGAAGTGAAGGTTTACAAATTTTTGATCGAGCCTCTAAGCGCTGGGAACTAGTCCCAATAGCCCCACAACTTGCGAACGAATACGGTGCTTTAGATGTGCAAGATATGATTCGATTACAGGATGGTCGAATTATACTGGGTGGCAACAATGAATTGTATGAGTTTCTGGAAAAGGAAAAACGAATTGTAAGATTCCTCCCTCAACTACACCTACGGGATCCATTTGTCCGCCGTATGGTGCAAGATAGTAGTGGATTCCTTTGGATAGCTACGCGGCGCCGAGGTCTTTTCAAGGTCGATCCCAATTCTGGTCAAAGCTGGCAATACGATCAGGAATTTGAACTTTCCAACACGACCACACGCCACCGCTGGATGGAAATGATTTTCCTTGATGATCGCGGGCAATTATGGATTCGGCTGGCCAACAACTACAGCCTCTATCTTCCCGAGGAGGATCGTTTTGTGAACATTCATGTCCAGGATATCGACTCGCCCAAGTTTTTTCCCAATATCGCTGGGTTTGCCCAGGCAGGAGATGGTAATGTATGGATTGCCGGGGCGGATATGGGCGTTGGCGTTGCCAATCCTAGAACTGTGGAAGAAGGGGTGTTTCGTAAATACTCGGCCCAGGATTCTTTGCAAGAAATATTTGTTAGGGGGATAAACCGAGATTATAAGGGACATATCTGGTTGCTACATGAAAAGGGTATTACCCACGTGAATCCATTTGATACTACTTTTCAATACTTCTATCGAGAATATGGGTTACCCCCTTTTGTTGCGAACTTCATCCAACCTCTTTCGACGGGAGAAATGGTGATTAGCTTGCCAAATGGCATTTGCTTTTTTCACCCCGATAGCTTAAAAACCAATACGGAATTACCAAAGCCTTACCTAACCACTTTCAAGGTATTTGATGATGTCATCGTTCATAATTCTGATTTGAATAGCACTCAGCAAATTGAACTCAGCTATCGCCAAAACTTTTTTTCCTTTGAGTTTGCAGCCAAAGCCTACACGCTTCCCGATAAAGTGACCTTTGCCTATCAATTGAAAGGAGTAGATGAGGAATGGATCTATAGTGGGCAAAGAAATTATGTGAGCTACAACAGTCTAGAAGGAGGAGATTATATATTTCGAGTACAGGCCGCTAATAATGAGGGGGCCTGGAATCAGGAGCCACTTGAGCTGATGATTCATATCACTACCCCCTGGTGGAAGACGGTTTGGTTTTGGTTGGGCATTTGCTCTCTACTGGTCTTGATTGCCTTTTTGGCTGTTCGCTTTCGCATCAAACAAATTCGCCAAACCGAATCGCTGAAAACTGATTTCGAGAAACGCCTGGCCAATGTGGAGCTCAATGCTTTGCGGGCACAGATGAACCCGCACTTCATCTTTAACTGTTTAAATTCGATCGATTATTATATCATTAAGAATGATACGGAGACTGCCTCGGACTATCTAAACCGTTTTTCACGCCTGATTCGCCTAATCCTTCAGAATTCCCGTTCCAATTATGTAAACCTAAAAGACGAATTGGAGGCACTGAAGCTTTATATAGAAATGGAATGCCTGCGGTTTGAAAAGCAGTTTGAGTACGTAGTAAGTGTGGCCAAAGAGATTCGATTGGAAGAAATTGAAATTCCCCCCATGCTGTTACAACCCTATGTTGAAAATGCCATCTGGCATGGCCTAATGCAGAAGAACACGCCCGGTCGACTGGATCTCACTTTTACCCGTCAAAATGGCTCTTTACAATGTACCATTGAGGATGATGGCATCGGTAGAGAGGCTGCTAGACTATTGAAGTCCAAGTCCGCTACTCGCCATAAGTCTATGGGGATGCGAATTACAGATGACCGTATTAATATGATTAATCGATTGTATAATACCAAAACAAAGGTTCAAGTGATCGACTTAAAAGATTCCGAAGGCATGGCCAAAGGAACCCGAGTAGAACTCACTATTTCACTATAAACTGTCTCCTTCATCGCTACAAGACCATTAGTTATGATCAAAGCTGTAATCATCGACGACGAAAGACATAGCGTAGAAACCCTAGCCTGGAAACTAGAGCGGCACTGCCCTCAGGTTAAAATTGTATCTAGCTTCACAGATTCTGTAGAAGGTTTCAATTACCTCAGTGAACAGCCACCGGAGCTGCTTTTCCTGGATATCGAGATGCCTCGTCTCAATGGCTTTGAATTATTGGAAAAACTGGATCAGGTCCCGTTCGATGTGATCTTCACTACGGCCTATGATGAATTTGGCATTCGGGCTATCAAGTTCAGTGCCCTGGATTACTTATTGAAGCCTGTACAAACACAGGAATTGAAAGAGGCGGTTGAAAAATTCACAGAGAAGAAGAGTCACAACCTCTCCTCCACACAACTGGAAGTACTCTTCAGCAACATTAAAGAGGAACAAAAGGGACGACCAGGAAAAATCGCACTAGCTACCAAAGAAAGTATAGAGTTTGTTTTTCCCGAGGATATTATTGCCTGCTCCTCAGATAGCAATTATACCATGGTATATCTTAAAGGTGGCCGAAAGAAACTAATCTCCCGAACACTGAAAGATTTTGAAGAATTGTTATCTGACTTTAGCTTTTATCGCGCGCACCACTCGCATTTAGTTAATCTGCATCATGTAAAGGAATTCATCAGGGCTGATGGAGGTTATTTGATCATGACGAACAACATGCATTTGCCCGTTTCCAGGAGCAAGAGGGAAGATCTTTTGAAGCAGTTTTAGAACTGATTAGCGCGTCATGTGTTAAGTTATACTGTAGATCTTATATTGGGCAGGCTATCACAACCTCAGGTAGCTCGCGAGCTTTTTCCTATCTTACTCAACTTACCATTCGCTTAGAAAGCTGGCTAACCTCTCATTATCTTTTGATAATGTTCTGGAAGTTTGATCAGCTTGTAACCATAAAACACCAACCAATGAAAATGAATTACTTCCTCGTAGGACTAGTAGTTTTGCTATGGTCCTGCAATGCTCCAAAAGAAGAGGAGAAAATCAGTGAGATTCCCTCGGTCAATATGTGTTCACCACGAGGATTAGCTGTAGATGCTTTAGCAGAAATTGAAGGGACGCTGCCACTGTTCGAAGGCCTAGGAGACTACAGTTTCCCCATTACTACCGAAAACGAGCTGGCACGAAGCTACTTTGAACAGGGCTTTAAACTAACCGTGGGCTTCAATCATGCCGAAGCAGTGCGGTCCTTCCGTTACGCCATCCAGCAGGACGAGAATTGCGCTATGTGTCATTGGGGGCTTGCTTATGCGCTCGGCCCCAACTACAATGCGGGTATGGAGCCGGAAGTAGTGACAGTAGCTTATACCGCTATCCAAAATGCTTTGAAATTGAAGGATGGACTGACCAAAAGGGAAATTGCCTTCATTGAAGCCATGGCCCAACGTTACAGTATGGCTCCTACCGATGACCGAACTGCCTATGACCAAGCATATACGGAGGCCATGCGAAAAATGCATCAAGCATACCCAGAAGATCAGGAAGCCGCCACACTCCTGGCTGAAGCCATCATGGATATGCACCCCTGGGACCTTTGGGAAAAAACGGGGGAACCTAAGCCTTGGACCCCTGAGATACTCCAACTGCTGGAAAGTGTGCTAGCAGATAATCCGGATCATCCGATCGCCATCCACCTATACATCCATGCCACCGAAGCCTCATTGGAGCCAGGTAAAGCTTTGCCATTTGTGGAAAGATTAGCCCAAGTGACACCAGGGGCGGGTCACTTGGTCCACATGCCTTCTCACACCTACATTCGTACCGGCGACTACTACAAGGGCATGTTGTCGAACGAACAAGCCATTGAGGTAGATAGTAATTATATGACGAGTTGCCATGCAGCGGGAATCTATCCATTGGCCTATTTCCCACATAACTATCACTTTCTTACGGCTTGTGCCGGCTTTGCAGGAAATGCAGCATCCTCTATTGGAGCGGCCAATAGAATGGTTAATCAGCTGGATACAAACATTATGCGCCAAGAAGGCTTCACAACGATCCAGCACTTTTGGTCTATCCCTTTATTTGTACAGGTGAAGTTTGCGAAATGGGACGAAATTCTGGCTACCCCTAAGCCGGCTGACGATCTCCGCTACCCTACCGCGATATGGCACTATGCAAGAGGGATGGCCTACAATGGGCAAGGCAATATAGAACAGGCCAAAAGGGAATGGGAGGCTCTTCAGGAGTTTGTCAATGATCCAATTTTGGACGAAGCCACCATCTGGGACATCAACAATATGGGCGTCTTAATAGATATTGCGGATCAAGTACTTGCCGCCGAGATGGCTGCCAGTCAAGGCCAAATGGACAAAGCCATCCCCCTTTTCCAAAAAGCAATTGAGCTGGAAGACAGTTTAAATTATAACGAGCCACCGGATTGGTTCTTCTCGGTACGACATCATCTAGGTAGTGCCCTTCTCAAGGCGGAAAAATTTGCCGAAGCAGAAGTGATCTACCGAAAAGATTTAGAATTGTTCCCAGAAACAGGCTGGGCACTTCATGGTTTATATCAGTCCCTCGAAAAGCAGGAAAAAACAGCTGAGGCAAAGGCCATCCGGGCGCGCTTTGAAGAAGCCTGGGCACATGCGGATACAGAATTAGAAGGCTCTACGGCTCTTTAAGTGCAATTGGTCCTCAAGAATATAGTTCAACAGCCCATAACCCGTGGGTACTATCTGAACGAGTCGACAAAGCTATGGGACTCACTTGCCGTCCAATCGGCAAGTGAGTTCATCATCCTTTTGTATCTTTAGGCTATGAGAATTCGAGCCGAGCATTCCCAAGATGCCATAACCGAGAGAGATCAAAGGATTGCTGAGTTGGCCAATGCCCTGGCACATCCGGTTAGAGTAGCATTGGTCCGATATTTGCAGGAAAAGAATGGAGGTCAAGGAGTAGACAATGTAACTTGCAACAAAGACCTTGTAGCTCTATTCGGCTATTCTCAATCCGCTATTTCTCAACACGTTAAGATTTTGAAAAGCTGCGGCTTATTTCTTAGCGAGAAGAAAGACAAGTATACCCATTATTTCCTCAATCAAGAGTTATTGGCGGAATTTCGATCCCTGATCCGATTTTGAAAAGCACAAAACTACTTTACTACACATTTAAACGATTTACTTTTGCCCGTACCGCATACTACTACCGATACTGCCGCTCTGGGATTTCGTCGCCCGCAACAACTGTCGACCTTCCCGGGTTTAGTCATAGCTGAAAGCACACGCCAAGGGGGTTATGGTTCAGCGCCCTATGCCACACTTAATTTAGGCTTATATACCAAAGACGAAGCCGCCATTGTTCAACAAAATAGAAACCACTTTTTTGGGCAGCTCGGTTGTACCGAGGCTGCGGTTGCCGGTATGCATCAGGTTCATGGCGCTGAAGTTCTACGCGTTGAAGAAGCAGGTCAATATGCTGGATATGATGCCCTGATAACCAACGTAGCAGGGCTCTACCTTACCGTAACTGTTGCGGATTGTACTCCTATACTGATCTATGATCCTTTGCACAAAGCGGTTGCTGCCGTACATGCTGGGTGGCGTGGAACAGTCGCAGGTATAGCCTCCAAAACCTTGAAAATGATGCGCGAGCATTTTGGCATGGACCCAAACCATTGCTATGCGTATGTGGGAACCTGTATTGATGAATGCTCTTTCGAAGTGGATGCTGATGTAGCCGATCACTTCGCGACTAATTTCAAACGGTGGGATGAGCAAAAAGAAAAATTCTTCGTCGACTTGAAAGCTGCCAATGCTGATATATTGAATAAGGGTGGAGTGCCTATGGCGCAGATAGAATGTTCTGAGTATTCAACCGTCCTTCATAATGAGGAATACTTTTCCTACCGGAAAGAAAATGGTCAATGCGGCCGAATGTTGGGTCTTATTGGTGTGAATCCCTTGTGGTCCTCCAACTAAATTATAGGTTTTCAATGCTGTGATAGTAGAATCTTTGGTAAATAATCTTGCCATCTTCCCACTTCTGGATAAAAGCTTCTTCTAATTTTTTCCAGCCATGCTTCTTGCTGTGAAAACGAATTAGCATTTCGCCCATTGTCATTTGCTGCGCTTCATCAACTACCATCGACAAGATCTCTAATTGTACCGCATGCACCCCCTCCAAGTTCTTCATTTCCATTGCTCTTAGCGTAGCACGTCCGGTTACGGAAGGCTCTGTATTTTCCTTTTGTTTGATGGCTTCATGATAATAATTGTCGATGACCTGGAGGAAAGCCCCCTTTTCCATAAGGGCTTTGTATTTGGCCACATTTTCTGAGAAATGAGACATGTTAAGCAGGTTTATATAAGGAGGATAGATATTTACTTGCCTTCTAAATTTAGGAAGACGGGGTAATAAAACCAAGTACAGAACTGATTTAAACTTTTTCATCTGCAGACAAAAGCCTACATCAGTTCACCACTAAAAATAAGCATCCCGCAGCTGGACAGATTCCAACTGCGGGATAGGTTTATGTCTTGATTAAGGAACTCCCCTACACCATTGCACCACTGTCTGCATACAATGGGAAGCGCTCCATGAAAGTATTTACTTCCTTACGAGTGGCAATAATCAAATCTTCATTTTCCACATCACTTAGGATATTATCAATCCAATCCACCACCTTAAGGCAATCGGCCTCATTGAATCCTCGCGTCGTAATGGCTGCCGTACCAATACGAATTCCCGAAGTAACAAATGGAGTTTGAGTATCGAAAGGCACCATATTCTTATTGGTGGTAATGTCTGCCCGAACCAACACTTGCTCAGCCACCTTTCCGGTCACCTCCTTAGATCGAAGATCGATCAGCATTAGATGGTTGTCCGTACCTCCAGAGATCACACTGTACCCCTTTTCAACGAAAGCCTGAGCCATCGCCTTGGCGTTGCTGATCACCTGTTGTCCGTAAACTTTGAATTCCGGTTGCAAAGCTTCTCCAAAAGCTACAGCCTTAGCAGCAATTACGTGCTCAAGTGGCCCCCCTTGCATTCCTGGGAAGACCCCACTATTCATAATGGCTGACATCTTGATTGGTGTTCCTTTCTTGGTCGTTCTACCCCATGGGTTTACGAAGTTTTTACCCAACATGATTAGTCCACCGCGTGGTCCTCGTAGCGTTTTGTGGGTAGTCGAAGTCACGATATGACAATGCTCCATTGGATCATTGAGCAGTCCCGCTGCAATCAATCCAGCAGGATGCGCAATATCTGCCAACAATAAAGCGCCTACCTTATCAGCAATTGCTCTGAACCTTGCGTAATCCCAATCTCTAGCATAAGCCGAAGCACCACAAATGATCAACTTAGGTTGTACCTCAATGGCTTTGGCTTCCACCTTATCCATATCAATTAAGCCAGTTTCCTTTTCCACTCCGTAGAAAAACGGCTTATACACCTTTCCAGAAAAGTTGACTGGGGAGCCATGAGATAAGTGCCCACCGTGAGACAAATCAAAGCCTAGGATATGGTCTCCTGCCTGTAAGGTAGCTAGAAAAACCGCAGCATTGGCTTGTGCTCCGGAGTGGGGCTGTACATTGGCATATTCAGCGCCAAATAACTCCTTAAGCCGATCAATAGCCAGTTGTTCGATTTCATCCACCACTTCACAGCCCCCGTAGTAACGTTTGCCGGGATATCCTTCTGCGTATTTATTGGTCAGACAAGATCCCATGGCCTCAATTACGGCACCACTGGTGAAATTTTCGGAAGCAATCAGCTCAATACCTTTGCGCTGACGATCCAATTCTTGGTTGATCAGGTCAAAAACCAACTTATCTTTTCCCATCTTATTGAATATTTTTTTGGCAACCCCTTGTGGGCTGTTTTAAATTTTTGGAGATTTGCAATCGAATTAAAAAAAATCATATATGCAGGCAGCTATATTTTAGATGGTAATCCTGCATATGAAGTGCTATCAAGTCGTTCAGTCTAGAAATTGTCACTTTTCGCCGTAAAGGTACAATATTTATACCAAGAAACGCTTTTATGCATTGGTGAAACCTGATTGATTCAAGTCAAATTTTAGACCCAAAATCAACAAGCTTTACCGTCGCAATAATCTTCGCCTTTATCCACAAAAATGAATCAACCCTTATCTATAATTAGTTATAGATAGAAAACATCGCCTTAATAATCCATATGATGACAACTTTACATCGAATTTGAGCCTTTTAGGATAAAACCTTTTATTTGATCTATCGGGAACAATTCGTGGACTGAAGAAGGTTTAGTTATCCCACTCAATACCGAAAGTTGAAAACACAGATGAGCGTATATTTTGGATAAAGCTTAGATTTGCAAGTGGTTTTTCGCTACGTCAAAAGCAGCAATACAGCAGGAAATCAAGGCTAGCATCAACCTCCACTACGTTTCGTCCAGATTTACTCATCTCTTTTTCAACACTCAAGTGATCGTCTGCTTTTGATTTGAATTAACCGCCTTTAAACTACATTGCGAATGTCCGTCAAGCTTTTGCGACCTGTTGCCACACTACTACTCGTTCTTTGCTGCCTGGAAGTAGCATTTGCCAAGATCGTTAGGCTCCGCTGTATGTGGCGAGACAATCCCGCGACGACCATGGTAATCGGCTGGGACCAGATCACTGGTGGCAACCCCGTTCTGCATTATGGACTGCAGGATGGAGGTAAGAACCCCAGCGCTTATTCGAATTCCGTCAAGCCTGCCCGCACGCAGGACGCTAAGGGGATGCGCAACCACTTTGCCCGTCTGAGCAATCTCCAACCTAACACCAAATACTACTTTGTAATTCAAGATACGGAAGGCTGTAGTGTAAGTTTTTCCTTCCGAACAGCACCAAACAACCCAAATCAAAGGCTATCCATCATCGCCGGTGGGGATTCTAGAAATCACCGAGAAGCACGACGCAACGCTAATCAGTTAGTGAGTAAACTCAAACCTCACTGTGTCATGTTCGGCGGTGACATGACGGCCGATGATAGCGGAAATTCTTGGAAGGAATGGTTTGACGACTGGCAATACACGATGGGGCAATCCCGCCAGCTAATCCCAATCATCCCTGCCCGTGGAAACCACGAGGCATCCAACCAATCTATCGTTGATCTTTTTGACGTCAAGTCCAACGAGGTTTATTATGGCTTAACCTTAGGAGGTGGACTGCTTCGGATTTATACCCTCAATACACTGATCCCATCCGGCGGAAGTCAGAAGGCCTGGCTGGAGGGAGACCTCAAAAAGAACCAGAGGGCTACTTGGCGCTTTGCCCAATATCATCATACTATTCGACCACATACGGCTAGCAAACCCGAAAAGGATGAACTCTTGATCAATTGGGCCACGCTCTTCCACAAGTACAACATGAATTTAGTAGTGGAATCAGATGCTCACGTTGTGAAATGGACGTATCCCATTCGACCATCAAACGATGCGGGGAGTGATCAGGGTTTTGTCCGAGATGATAAAGCGGGAACTGTCTACGTAGGAGAAGGTTGTTGGGGAGCTCCACTGCGCGCAAATAATGACGACAAGTCTTGGACCAGAGCAAGTGGAAAGTTCAATCAATTCAAATGGATTTTCGTTGATAAAGATAAGGTAGAGGTACGCACCGTTCAGACAGATTGTGCCCCTCAGGTTGTCCCGCTTCGGGAAAACAATATCTTTTATCCACAGTGCAAGGGGTTACGCCTTTGGAATCCACCTACAGGAGGCGTGGTCACACTCAAGCCACGTGTCAAGGCCGCTCCTCCCAGCATGGGTAAACTTCGGCCTGACAATCGAGGCCTTGTTAGCATCACGATCAACCTTAAACAGGCTGCTAATGTGCAGGCCGTCCTAACCAATAAGAAACTACAACAGCTAGCCACCGTTCCTTACAACGGCTTGAGTGCCGGCACGCACACCAAATCTCTCAATGTTTCCAAAGTACCACCTGGGGAATATACTATTCTAGTGAAAGCGAATGGGAAGGTGATTCAAACATACACCTTGTTGAAATAAGGAGCCGGTCTTGGGGTGGTCTGTTTAATCTGGAGACTAAACGGGAATACCAAATAGGGACTGGAGGGAAGTAAAGGCCACAGGGATTAGAATCGGGGTCAGCCGCCCAGCATGCCGAGTTCACCGTTCGACTAACTTATCCTACCATTGGTCGAAAAGCATTTTACCTTCGTCGGTAAATGGCGTACTTTTGTGGGTGATTTATTGTGATTGGTGAGGACGTGGAAATCCTAAGACTCGCTTCAATACCACTTTGATTCGTGCCCCATCTTCACCCTGTCTTATCCAGAAGCCATGAATGCGAATTCACCTATCCGCAGTGTTGCGGTCCTGCCTTTTGTAAACATGAGTTCCGACCCGGAGAACGAATATTTCAGTGATGGTATTACGGAAGAAATCATCAATGCCCTGACTCGAATTGAAGGGCTGCAAGTGACAGCTAGGACTTCATCCTTTGCATTCAAAGGGCAAAATAAGGACGTACGTGAAATTGGTAGACTTTTAGGAGTGAAAACAGTGCTAGAGGGCAGTGTAAGAAAATTTGGTAAGCGGGTGAGAATTACCGCGCAGTTGATCAATGTCCTTGATGGCTACCACCTTTGGTCTGAAACATTTGATCGACAGTTGGAGGATATTTTCGCTATTCAGGATGAGATTTCATTAAATATAGCTGAGTACTTAAGGGAACATATGGGCCACTTTTGCATTGATACGCCTCATATGTCTATCCCCACACACAATATGGAGGCTTACCAATTGTATTTGAAGGCCAGATTCTATACCAATCAATGGACCATTGAGGCCTTCCAGCTCGCCATAGATATCTACGAAGAAGCACTGGAGTTAGATCCCAACTTCGCCTTACCTTATGCGGGGCTAGCAGACCTCTACTCTGCGATGGGAGCCTTGACCATGATGCCCATGGATAAAGCCTCACAAAAGGCTCAAAACTACGTTAGCATTGCTTTAGAAAAGAACCCCAACCTCCCAGAATGCTTTGTGGCCCGGGCCAACTATCTGTTTTGGTATAAATGGGAGTTCAAAGAGGCACATGCTTGGCTACAAAAAGCCCTGGAGGTTTCCCCTGGTAATGCAGAAGCTCGGGGATTTCTAGGTCTTTACAAGGCCTTTGCGGGGGAGGTCCATGAGGGAGAGAGACTTATGCGAATTGCTTTGCAGCAAGATCCTTATTCGCTACAGTTGCACTATGGCCTGTGTGCTATTCATCAAATACAGAATGACCTAGAAGGAGTGCTGAGAGAAGCCGATGAAGTCCTACGACTTAATCCCGATTTTTGGCAGGCTAAAATGATGAAAGGATACGTTGCCTATCGGCGGGGACAATACGATATGGCTCTACAGTACTTTGACCAACTGGGAGAAGTACCTGCAGTGCAGGTAGGTAGGTCGGGCTGGAAAGCCGTTTGCTATCAGCGTCTAGGGCATCTTGAGCAAGCCGCTACCCTTATCGGGGAGAACTTACAGCACATGGTGGAAAATCCGCAGATTCCCTGCCTAGCCTATACCATGGTTTTGTACCACATGAATGCCGGAGATGATGATACGGCCGTAGAATACTTGGAAGATGCTATCCGTAAAAATGCCAGCGATTTTGTTTTCATCCATGTAGATCCTACTTTCAAGCCCTTGCATCGACATCCTGGCTTCCAAAAATGCGTAGAAATCGTCTACGAAAAATTCCCTAACCACAGACCGGACGAAACGCAACCCTCTCGATATGCCCATTCAAGTCTTAGCGAAGAAGATTCATTGGATATTAATCAGCGGCTGCTCTGCTATATGGAGAAACATAAACCCTACCTCGAGAATAACCTGAATCTTCGCGGACTAGCTCAGGAGCTCGATGTCAATGCCAATTACCTTTCCCAGGTAATCAATGAGCAACATGGGAAGAATTTCTTTGAGTTCATTAATAGCTATCGAGTCAATGAATTAAAGGAGATGATGAATGATCCGACCAATCGTCAGTTCACCCTGCTATCCATGGCCTTTGATTGTGGTTTCAATTCCAAAACTACTTTCAATACTGCCTTTAAGCGGATTACAGGACTCACCCCATCACAGTATTTGAAAAAGGTAGGCTAGAGATGTTGTCGATTATCAACATTCTTCAACTGTTGATCATTTCCCAAAGTTTGCTCTTTGCGGGGGCCTTGTGGCGATTGGGTGAAACACGAAAGACTAGCAATCGACTTCTAGCAGGCTTCCATCTCATTCTAGCCTTCCAAATGCTATTGCACCTCCTGGGAGATAAAGGGCTCCTCGCTCCCCCACTGTGGAATTTACGAGCGATTGTTTTTGCGTACGGCCCTATGCTATACTTGTACGTTGATTCTTTGATCCGTCAGAAACAATACATAGACAATAAAGCCTGGCTCCATTTCCTCCCTGTAGGTATTGTGGGATTAGGCTTATTTACTATCCCAAAATTTGAGAGCTGGGTCGGTATACTTCTTTACCTTACCATTGTTCCGTATATCCTAATGTCCTACCGGAGCATGTATCGTTGGGAACGAGAGGAGGCAGAAGGGAACAGTTCCTTTCAAGTAAAACTTAACTGGCTGCGGTGGGCGATAGGAATCTTCAGTGTCATTATTTTCTTTGATCTTATTTCCTTTTCCATCAACCAATGGTTTCCCGGCTCCGTAGCTGACGTCCATTCTGATTATCTGGTATTGGGTTTGGTAATGCTGTTTGTGAATATCATGGTATTCAAAAGCCTTTTGCAGCCCAGTGTCTTGGCTCCGATTAAGAAGGAGGAGCTTTATCAAGTGGATCGACAGGAAATTAGTCGAGTGCAAACTTATCAAACACACCAGCAGACGATCAATCACCTGCAGCAGCTGATGCAGAAAGAAAAGCCTTACTTGAATCCCCAATTAAATGTGCAGGATCTAGCCTCGCAGCTCGGAATTCCTTCCCGACAACTTTCAGAAATTGTAAATCAATATTTCGGACAGAATTTCGCCGAGTTCGTGAATTCCTATCGGTTGAGCGAAGCAGAACAACGGTTTCAACAACCTCAAGACCCCAAAGAAACGATCCTTGAAGTAATGTATGCCGTGGGTTTCAATTCCAAATCATCCTTCAATACCCTATTCAAAGAAAGAACAGGACTGACCCCCTCAGCCTACAAGAAGCAATTCAAAACGCCTTCCTAATCAAACGTTCGGATTTTTGCTCCTCAATTTCGAACGCTTTTCCCGGTCTACAATCCGTTCTAAAACGTGTTTTCGAACGCTTCTGAGTCGCAACTGAAGTTACTTGCGGCAAAAAAGAACAATGATGAAAAAGACCCGATTGTTATTTTTTGGTCTGGCCATTTTGAGCCTTAGTTTGACAGCACAAAACTCAAAGCAATGGAGTATACAAGGCAGCTTCGAAGAGCAGGAGTCATTACCTACTAGCCTGAGCTTAGCGGCTTTTAGTTTCCCCTCAGAATCCTTTGAAGCCATCGATAATATCAAGGTTAATACCAATGGCCAGTTCCAGTGGTCAGCTCCTTTTCAAACCGCCAACCTTTATCAACTTAAAATCGGAGGACAGGCCATTCGTTTGGCAGTTGATACTGCGGAGACCATACAGCTGACCATCATCCGAGACGGAGATCAGTGGAAGCCCAGCATCAAAGGTTCAAAGGGTACTAAGATGCTGTATGAGTTCCCCAAAAAGCTACGTGAACGAGAAGCTTTCTATTTCGGAGACCTAAAGAAAGAAATGGAAACTGCCATGAAGGAGAAGGATCAAGCGACCCTTGCAAAAATCCAAGAGCAGGTAGGACAACTATTCCCAAAATTCGTGGCAGACCTACAATCCATGCTGAATGACCTAGGATCATCAACGGCCGTGTATGGGGCCTTAGACTACATTGACCCCAATAAAGGCCAAGCCATGATCGAACAAACGATCTTACGGATGCAAGCCGAAAAGCCGCATATCCCCGTGACCAAATCTCTTGTCGAACGCTTAGCTAAGATGAAGGGCATCCCCATTGGGGCTGCAGCCCCTTCCTTCACTGGGACAAGTCTGGATGGCACCGCAGTGAGCCTGGCAGACTATAAAGGAAAGTACCTCTACATTGACTTCTGGGCTTCTTGGTGTCTCGCCTGTAGAGCCGAAAACCCCAAATTAGTCAAGCTGTACAACAGGTATCAATCCGCTCAATTTGATATGTTGGGAATCGGAATCAAAGACAAGGAGGCTTCTTGGAAAGCAGCTATCGCCAAGGATGAGCTTCCCTGGACTCAACTTAATGATCAAGATAATGGTATTGGATCCGACTACTTCGTGATGTCCTTGCCGCAAAATGTACTCTTAGATCCAGAAGGAAAGATTCTATACCGCAATATGGGTACCGAGGAATTGGCTGAGGTGTTAAAGGGCCTCTTTAAGTAGTATGAGAGCGGTCCTGACGGAACTGTAGGTTCGTCAGGACCGCTTATATATCAGAGCAATGGTTGGCCTATTCTGTAGTTTTCTTTTCCTTTACCGCAATGGTGAAGACCATGGCAGCCGTGCTTCGTTCCTCTGCTTCCGTCCCACATTGACATTTCATCTGGTCGAAGTAATAAATATCACCTTTAGCTGCTTTATTGAACAACTCCCTTGTTCTCGCACTAAAAACCCCGGTGTGATTTACCACCTCTTCGGGGTCTTGACCCTTTCGGACATAGGTTACATTAAAAGAAGTTAGGCGACATTGATTCGGGAATTCCGTAGGAGTCGATAGTTCAATTCTATCTAGTTTATCCAAGGTAGATTTCCAAATGGTTCCCCCCATTTCACCATCTAAACTGGGAAGAGCATCAGGAAATCGACGAACCTCATACTTCGCCTCGCGGATTTTACCATTTGGACCACTAATCTCCAAAATGGCTTCCCCTAACTTTTTCCCCTTGAGTACATATTTTCCAGAGGCTTTGGAAATTATCTCCAAATTTTCACTGGTCACTTTGAGTTGGGCAGCTGGAACCCCTTCAGCAGCTACAGTGACCTGATGTTCCACATCAAGATACAAAACGTTCATCTGCTCCAGCTCGACGCTAACTTGACTTTGTGCTTGTAAACTGACTCCCGCATAGGCAGTCAGGCAAAGGATCATCAAAACTGCTATCAAGGCTGTAAAAGGTTTATGACGAGCCGGTGTCCTAGTAGGTGAGAAGAGGCGTTTAATACGTGTGCTCATGGCACTGTTCAGACTGTTGGTTGACATAACGAATTGATTATTTTGCGCGTTAATTAATCGGGCGAGGTGGAGTAAGCTCTCTGCGTAGACCATCGGTTTCACACCTTGTTTGAGTACTAAATCATCACAACACTCCTCGCGAACTTCACGAATCTCCTTACTCAATAACCAGAGTATGGGATGATAAAAGAAAAGCGTCTCCAATAAGCTTTGTATCAGATTGAATAGATAATCGTGTCGTTTGATGTGAGCCAATTCATGCCACAGGATTGCTTCTACCTCTTGCTGCGAAAGCGCGTTGACTAAGCCCACAGGGAGAAGAACAATAGGTCTTAAGAAACCAAAGGTAATGGGCTCGTTGACCAGGTGGGATTCCGCAAGGTGAACACTTTTCCTAATTCCAAGTTGCTGTCCTATCTCTCTCAGTCGCACTTGCCACCGGATTCCCAAGTCAACTTGTCCCCAAGAGCGCAGTTGAAGCAGCTGTAACTGCCCCATCAGCATACGAATACCCAGCACCAATATCCCACAAGCCCAAAACAAGAATATATAGAAGGCATGGCTAGAGATCCATTGCTCTACTATTTGTTTTGCCCCCAATGAATTAGTTCCTGCCACTTTGATTTCTTGATCTGGGATTACCTTGGAATCCACCGAGAGCGGTGCTACAACAGCATGCTCTGGAATCTCATGGGGTTTCACTAGATGATAGGTAATTATACTAACCAAAGGCATACACAACAAGGCCATCGCCAACACCCAATACCGTGATAGTGCACTGACCTTATTCATCCGACGATTAATGAATATTACTAGCATACCAATCAAGGTAAACTGCCAGAGGCTATGCAATAGTGTCCATACAAAAGCTTCTAATTCAACGAAGGTGAAAAGGTAATTCATGGCCGGCATATTTATTACGACAAATGTCGTACAAACATATACGACAACTGTCGTAATGTCAATAGGCAAGGAATATTTTATGTGATTTTCTAGAAGGAAGAGGGAAAATAAGATGAGATAACAAGTATAACGCTCAAAGATTGACTCAATCCGGTAAGCTTCGTAATTTGCCACCACATGGATGAAATAGATTTAAAGAATACAACAGCCCTGATTGCGCGAGACTTTGAGATAGAAGGGAACCCTGAGGGCATTACAGAAGAGCAGCTCTTTGAAGCCTTGGCTCATCAGATAGCATATATGCTAGAGCATCGATTGGAGTTTCTCTTGAGCTTGATGTATCGCTTGGATATTGATGAAAGGAAGGTGGATGCGGCGCTTTCCCCTGCCGCCCCAGAAATGGCGAACATAGGTTTGGCTCGTCTCGTCTTGGAGCGGCAAAAGCAAAGAGTATTTACAAAGCGGTTTTACAAACCTCCGAAACTGGAGGATGAGGAATGGTAGGTTTTATGAATTACACTTCTGAAGTTTTGGAAACTTCAGTAGTGTAATTCTTTGTTCTTCCAAGGTTTACGACTTATGGAAGAACACGCTCTTGTCTCCTGGACTGAATGGTTTAACGCGCTGTACGGCTGCATGCTGTAACACCAATTCATCAAATTCTAGATACTTGATCAAGATCGTTTGGCGCTTTTTCGCATTTTCTGCCAACAGTTGAATCTTCTTACCATTGGAACTAATCTTCCAAATTCCTTTTTCTTCTACTTTCGAAGAGGCGTCTCCGTAGCTGATGGAATAGGTACCATCTGGGGAGAAGGTATACAGAAGAAAAGCACCTTCTTTACGTCCTTTCTTTTTGTCATTTTTAACAGCGAAAGGGTATTCAGTACTTTCCCAGGTACCGATCATACTGGCTTTTACATTGCGTTGAATAGCCGTTTCCGGACTATCTTCAATTAAGCCACTATCCACGCTGGTTTCTTCGGAAGTACAACAATCGAGTAAATAAGGGTCGCCGCTGGCCGAAAAAGCCATCGTGACTACGAACATCAGAGTGATTAAGGATTTCATGGTTTAGGTTTAACAGTCAGGTTTAAATAATATTGGGTTCAAAATGGTTTTTTGGGTATGGTTTCCTTTTTATAAGAATAGACCGCTTTTAGGTCAAAAAGGTCGCATTCAGGTACCCTTATTTAGATAACTTTAACATATTCCTAGATAAATGTGTTATTATGTCTGTCTAACACGCTCAATCATTGACATTTTCTGACAAAAGAGAGACTGTATGCTCATCAAAACGCGGGGCATTATCTTCAAAGCGATCAAGTATTCTGAGACTAGTTTGATTGTGGATATTTATACGGAAGAAAAAGGCCTTAGAAAATACATCATCAGTGGAGTTAGATCTAAAAAGGGGCAGGGTAAGGCCAGCTTGCTGCAGGTGATGTCGATGGTCGATCTGGTTGTATATGAACGGGAGGATAAAGAACTGAATCGGATCAAGGAGATTCGGGCGGGGCACGTCTTCCAAGGTATCCCTTTCGATCTTAGTAAGGGAGTGATTGGTTTATTCATGGCTGAGTTGGCAAGAAAGACCATTAAGGAAGCGACGCCTAATCCAGAGCTGTTCCAATTTCTCTGGAATAGTTTTCTTTGGTTGGATCAAACACCAGAAAGTACTTCCAATATACATCTTCAGTTCATGATTGAATTAAGTGCCTTTCTAGGCTTTATCCCCGGTGGGAACTTTTGTCAAGAAACGCCTCTATTCGATCTCCAAGAAGGAGTATTTACCGATAAAGTACCTCCTCACCATCATTATCTTGATGAACTTTATAGTGAACGGATAGGACAACTCTTAGATGCACAACTTCATAATTGTCATCAAGTAAGTATGCAGCGATCGGAACGTCAACAGATGATCCGGCACCTACTTGACTATTACAAGCTACATGTTGAACATCTGCAGGAGATTCATTCGCATTTGATCTTGCAAGAGGTATTGGGGTAGGGGGATGTGAGGGAAGAAGGAAGAGGACAGATGGAAGAAGCCAGATAGGAGATGTGCCAGGAGAGGGCAGATGTCAGACACTGGTATCTAGTATCTGACAACGAAGTGCTCCTCCCTCTAGTTTTTCTTTTACGGCAATACATCCTCTTTCAAGGAATCCAATAAGCCTTTCAGTTCTTTATATCTATCCTGAGCATCTTTACCTGGCTTTTGATCTGCTCTATTGATCATAGAAGAAAGGTAATTGATTTGATCAATCAACATGGGTTGTGGATAGCGTCCCTTGTTTGTGACCAATTGTTTCTCCCTCTCCGTCACTTTATCATGCTCATTCTGATATCTCTTCTTCTGTTCAGCATCGGTGCTTTCTTTAATCATCTTATTCAACTCCTTCTTGCGCTGCTTGATCTGATTGGCCAGTTGGCGAGAAGCCTCTTGGAGCTTTACCAATTTCAAGCCTAATTCTTCTTGTTCTGCTAAATCAGCCTGCGTCACGCCGGCCTCAGCAACTCGAGGATCTATCTTGATTTTAGCCTTTTGCTCCCAAGTTTGATCTCCTACTTTCATCTTGATCGTGTACTCTCCCGGTTTAACCATGGGGCCGCCTCTACCGCGTCGACTACCCAGCTGAGCACCTGGGTGACGGAGGTTCCAATTGAAACGATGTAGTCCAGGTTCATTGGGAAGCTTAGGATTCCCCGCGGGTAGAAAGAAGCCGGTAGCCATACTGGGTTCACCATCTTTCTGATTTTGCCCTGGATCACCGCTGCTGAAACCTTGGACCACTTTGCCCTCTTCGTCCAGAATTTCTAAGTAAAGATCTTGATCTGTTTGACCAGGTAGGTAGTAGTCAATCATCAAGGAAGGAGCGGGATAAGAAACGCCATCACCTGTCAGTCTGAAGCCGCCGCCATAGCGCATGCGGTGCGTGTCTCGTGGCTTATATAACTCAATTTCTGTCACCTCCAAATCTGTTGGTAATTGGTGGAGTACACTTAAGTTATCCAAAATCCAGAAGGAGCGCCCCATCGTTGACATCACGAGGTCACCTTGATGTACTTTTATATCTGTGATCGGTGTGACTGGTAGGTTCTGTTGAAAAGATTGCCAGTTTTTGCCGTCATCAAAAGAAATGAATAGACCAAACTCCGTTCCAGCATATAGCAGACCTTCTCTTGCTGGGTCC
>ENA-UENT01000341-UENT01000341.1-marine-metagenome-genome-assembly--contig:-NODE-341-length-32106-cov-3.092882_pt1 | contig 32106 bp, 28 predicted proteins | sample MGYA00237879_ERZ529330 | MGnify/ENA primary metagenome ERZ529330 (study PRJEB26372, sample SAMN05368345) | marine metagenome | biome: cultured habitat; feature: ocean water; material: water; isolation... | reverse complement strand
CAATAGGACTTGTTGCAAGCGTTCTCTTTCCCAGGTAAGCGCTTGGACTGGGAGTAAAATGATCGGTGTTTTCCAGCCATAGGTGATCGGAATCGGTGCGGAATTGCTCAAGAGAACCTTAGGAGAGATAGTAAGTCCCGTTTGCCTTACCAACTTTTGCCACTCTACCTCCATTACGCTAGGGTCATAGACTTCTGCCTTTCTACTGGCATATCGCAGCAAGAAGAATTCTAATAGTACTTTTCCAAAAACTAGGATGAACCCAATCAACCAAAGACCGATCAAGAGTGTATCAAACCGTCCAGTCAGTTCTAGGTGACTTGCTGGATAGTGCACGGCGGTGTTATCCTCTTCAAGGATTGGATTAGAACTTTCTAAGACATGAAATTCCAGGACGTTGGGAATAGAAGCTGAGGCTGGTGCATAGGTTTGCACTTCCCAGCGGGAAGATGAGCATAACATAAATACGGCTAGCAAGCCAAATAAGCCTATCCGCCAAATCCATTGAGCCTGCCTAGCCAATCTGCCTTTTGTTAAAGCAAACAGTGCTAGTGTTAGGAGACTGGATTTCCACAGCAAATTAAGCAGTAGATCTATACTCCATAAACCTGCTTCAGCAGGTGCTATGAATTGGAAGGACTGCATCAACTACCTTTTTGTTGGGAATCAGATTGCTTTGCCTTTTGAATAAGCGCTGATAATTCTTCAAGCTCGTTAGCCGAAATTCGTTTTTGAGACAACAGTGCCGACATGACCTCTGGTACCGAACGATTAAAGTAGGTGCTAAGTAAGTGGTCCAGTGCTGATTTCTTCACTACCTCTTTCTGTAAAGTAGCTGAGTAGAAATACTTGTTCTTTTCGTTTCGATGTTTTAAGTGACCTTTTTCCTCCAAGATATTCATCAGCATACGAACGGAGTTATAACCAGGTGGATTACTAAGCTCCTCCAGGACCTCTCCGACACTCGCTTCTCCCAGCCGATGAATGATATCCATGATCTGTCGTTCGCGTTTACTTAGGTCTTCGTAGATTTCACTTGACATAGTGTAAATTTTTTCGCACTTGCAATATTAGCTTTTCCTGCGAAACCTGCAATAATATGTGCAAGTTTTTTCGCACTTATGTGAAATCAGCCAGACTTTTGACTCTAGAGGCTTCATGAAATATGAAGCTGATTAAAATCTGACAGTCTGTACTTCAGCTTACAAAAGCAGGAAAAGGCTTGCTTAACTGTCTTTATTTTGTTTTCTTTACTATACTTCAGAAGTCTTCCTAACGGAAGCATGTATGTTAAAAACTCATCTCAAGGATTGCTTTTATAGCGTTCCATCACTGGTAGTGTTTGCATTTCAGTCCTACCAGTAACGACATTTCCTAGTGAGCGACAATTCGGTGATTTCTCAATTAGTATTTTCTTGTTAGCCTTTGGCCTAGCATAGGATTATTCCTAACAAGCCAAACCCGCACTTTCCCCAACTTACTGGACGGAAGAATGGGACAGCTTTGCGGTTTTAGTTCCTAACAAGATGAACATTTGGAGCCTATTAGTCATACGCTAACCTTTTTCGATAACAAGATGGAAAAAGGGTAGGGGATGGTATGCCCAATCGTAAGTGAGTGATTAAATTTCACTGGTAAAAAAAGACAACTAAAGTATTCTTTCCTGTATCTAGGTTGGGAGCAATTGACGTTTGCCTGCTTATATATGCAAAGGGAATTCTCCTATTGAATTTACCAAGCTAGAAGTCTTTTACCTACCAGTTTCCATTTAATCTCTTCAGTTGAAATTCAGCATCAGTCCATAGGCAGTTAGTCATGGCTGACATGGGTTTGTTATGCCCGTTGGAATCTTCTCTTCTGAGCACTTACGACCTGTAAGCCAACATTCTGGAACTTTTGTATTAACTAAATATTTTGAAATGATGCTACTTACTAGTAAGAAACTTAGGCTGTTATTACTAGGGAGCCTTTTCTTGATTCCAGCTTTGATTTTTAGTCAAGGCACGGCTTCGATCAAGGGAAAGGTTCTCGATGCGGACACCGATGAACCATTGATTGGTGCCACAGTGATTGTTGCTGGAACAGGCTCCGGTACAATTACTGATTTTGATGGAAACTACGTGATTGGTGGCTTGCCAGCCGGAGAACACAAGGTTGAATTTACTTACACTGGTTTTGCAAAGACGATTGAAACCATCAACCTTTCTGCCGGTCAAGAACTAACGCTAGACATGACGATGGGCGTTAGTGCAACAGAGCTGGATGTAATCGTGGTAACGGGTACGGGTGGACCAGTTGAGAAAAAGAAGATCGGTAATTCGATTGGCTCTATTTCCACCAAGAAACTGCAAAATGTGCCGATCAATTCCTTTTCTGATCTGCTTACCGGACGAGAGCCAGGGATTGTGGCTTTACCATCTGGAGGATTGACAGGAGAGGGAACCCAGATCCGTATCCGAGGTTCAGCTTCTCTTTCTCAGCTAAATGAGCCCATCGTAATTATTGATGGAATCCGTGTAGACAATGGAGGTGGTTTTGGTGCTGGTGGTTTCGCTTCCGCAGGTGGAGGTGGAGCTCCTTCACGCTTGGATGACATCAACCCAGAATCCATAGAAAGGATCGAAATTCTTAAGGGAGCTTCTGCTGCGACTCTCTTTGGAACAGAAGCAAGTAATGGGGTGATCCAGATTTTCACTAAGAAAGGAATTACTGGAAAACCACAAGTAGACCTAAAGTTTGCTCAGGGTATGATGGACTACCCCAGCCGATTCCAAGATAATGTTGGCTTTGCTCGCACGGCTAGCCAGGCCCAGGCACTATCTAGCTTTTATGGAGAAGACATCAAACCCTATCAACTTATTCGTAGAAACTTCACGGAAGAACTATTTGAGACAGGGTCTTCGAGCAATGCTTCGGCAAGCGTGTCAGGAGGGAATAACTTAATCTCTTATTATGTTTCCGGTCGCTACTTCTATCAGGATGGACCTTTCGGTGGTCAGAATCGAAATTACCCAGCTGGTATTACGACTCAGGCTACCGACACGGATCGGAAGGGACAGCTCAATGTGAACTTAAACATCTTTCCAAGTGAAAAATTCAATTTCCGAATCACCTCTGGCTACTCCAATACTGCTTTTACTACACTACAGACCAACAATAACATTTATGGTGTAGGTTCTCTGGCACAATTTAGCAAGCCTGAATTGGCTGGTCCAAATAACCAGACAGGAACGATTGCATTTGCGACCGTTAATGAGGTTTTACAACTTTCTGTGAGTCAGGATGTGCGCCACTACAATGGTAGTGTAGCTATGAATTACTATCCACAAGATTGGCTAAAACTGGATGCCGTATTTGGGGTAGATTACTCTAATCAGAGTAGTGTGGAATTCACACCGTTTGGTTGGAATATCGATGGTTTTGCCAGTAATAATGCCAATGGACAAAAAGACTATACCGATCGAAACTTTACTGCGATCTCTGCGGAAGTAAAGGCTACGATGAATCATAATATTACTCCCAATATCACTTCTAACCTGATCTTAGGGGGACAGTTGATTCGACAGGAGGAGTTGATTCAGTCTGGATCTGGTACGGATTTTCCTGGTCCAGGATTTGAGATTTCAAGTGCTGCAGCTAATCAGCAGTTGTTTGAGTTGTTCTCAGAAGTAATCAATGCTGGCGTATTTGCCCAAGAACAAGTGGGCTTCGGTGATCAATTCTTTTTGACGCTTGGGGCACGTTTGGACGGCCATAGTGCTTTTGGATCTAACTTTAATGCGGCGGTCTATCCCAAGGTATCCTTCTCCTATATCCCATCTGATGCCGATTGGTGGAATGACATTGGACCGATCAGTAGTTTACAACTAAGAAGCTCCTACGGATGGGCTGGTTTGCAACCCGGTGCCTTCGACGCATTGACTACTTACCAAGCCTTAACTTCGACTTCGGGCGCAGGTATTGTCCCCAATAACCTTGGCAATGCCGATCTAGAACCAGAAATCTCGAAAGAATGGGAGATTGGTACGGTAATCGGCATGTTCAACGACAAGATTTCACTAGAAGCCGTGTACTGGGATCGAACAGTGGAAGATGCCCTCTTTGCCCGCCAGTTTGCCCTTTCCGGTGGCTGGAGAAGCCGCCAGTTGGTGAATATTGGAGAGCTTTCCGCTAATGGTGTAGAACTTAAGCTCAATGGAACCGTATATCGCTCACGAGATTGGAGCGTAGATCTATTTGCCAATGCTGCCTTCATTAAGGAAGAAGTAGTTTCCTTAGGGGGAGCACCTCCGGTGAAAGTAGGTGGATCCTATCCGCGTTACCGCAATTTCTTAATCGAAGGCTTTGCCCCGGGAGCACAATTCGGCGCTCAACTGGTGGAAACAACTGGCGATGCTTTGCCGATTGACTTCAATAGTGATGGACTTCCTGATTCTAGGGATGAGATTGTAGCCTTCCTGGGTTCAAAAGAACCAGGTGATTTGAAGTTGCCTACGACCATTGGTGCAGGCGGTGTTTTATTGAAGGATGAGGATGGTGATGGCGACTTCTTAGACCATTACCTAGGTAAAGGAGTTCCTGACTGGCAAGGTTCATTTGGTGGTACGGTGAAGTTCCGCAACTTCAGCTTGACTACACTTTTCGAATACAAGACCGGCAATTTCCGCATCAACAACTTGACGGGGGCCTTCCGTCAGGCTAATGCTAGTATCGGCCGTAACCTTCCTGGATCAGCACTGGTAGAAAGAGACTACCTATCTGGCGGTACGGATGGTCAAGGGAATGCTCAGAACTCAGGTGAGGTGCGTTATGAAGCCTTGAAGGGTTGGTTATTTGAAAATCTCGCTTTGGCACCTTTCTCAGGATTAAATACCATAGAAAAGGCGGACTTCATCCGTTGGCGAGAATTGAATATCACTTATCAGATCCCTACTTCTTTCTTGAAGAAGATGAATCTGCGCAATGCGTCTTTCACCGTAGCGGGTAGAAACCTGGCTTTGTTCACAGGCTACAGCGGTGTGGATCCAGAGATCAATGTATTCGGTAGAGGTGGTGATGGAGATCAGAATGATACGACGGATCAGAACTTCGGTGTAGGTATCGAAGCTTTCGGTTGGCCAATTCCTCGCCAGATTCTGTTCACCTTGAAAGTGGGTATTTAATTTAAAACATTCATTTCCTTCTCATTGAGAAGTCAAAAGATAGATCTATGAAAAATCTATTAAAAGCTACAAAACACTACAGCTTGAGATTGTTGCTGGCTGTATTTGTTTTAGGGTCTTTTACGGCTTGTAGTGATCTTTTACAAGCGGATAACCCCAATAACCTGTTAGAAGAGGATTTAAGAGACCCTCGTTCTGTTTTACCAATGGTCAACGGCGTGCAAGCCTCGCTCACCCGGGCATTTGCCAATATCGTGGCTCCTTATGCAACGGCGAGTGATGAGTTGACCTGGATCGGTTCCAGAGATGCGTGGCAGCAACTGCAATTTGGGAATTTCAACAATCCAAATAATGAGTTCACGGATGCCGCCTTTTTCTTCGTGGGTGAGGCGCGCTGGTGGAGTGATGATGTTATTAAGCGTATTGAAGCCTTTGAGGCGGAAGGATTGCTGCTTGCTGGGGATGAAGTGCAGCAAGCTAGAGCTTATTTATACGGTGCCGTGATCTATACGGTTATAGCAGATATGTTCGACGATTTCGTGATTGGTGCCGATAAGAGTGAGGCTGCTCCCCCTGTTGGGCCATCCAATATGGCTAGTCTATACGATCAGGCCATTGATTATTTGAATAAAGGGGCGGCGATTGATGGCATTAGCGAAGATTTGGATGCCGCATTCTCAGGTATGCTGGCTCGGGTGCATTATTCCAAGGCGCTATGGGCTAAGATGAATCCATTGGACGTGGGTAACCCATTGATCAATGACCCTGAAGCCATAAAGTTTGCTCAGGAAGCCCTAGACAAGATGGGAGCAGACTACAAATTCGTATTAGACACGGACCCAACCACGCCGGATGTAGTGGGGACTTTGGATATTGGTCAGCAAGTAAACCAACGATTGGAAATGCGCTTATCCAATGATTACATCATTCCCGACGCAGAAAACAAGCGAGTCGCTAATCTAGGTGATGGTGATGCGGCGACCAGTATCAGTTTATTGGATCCGATCGACAATATTGCAGATCCTGTACTATATGATGCGGTGGTGAGTTTTTCTACGCAAGCGCAGTTCGTGGATTTTACCATGGTATCTGCTCGTGAAATGTACTTAATCCTGGCGGAAGCCGCTTTAGCACAAGAAGACGATGCCAGTTTCACCACCCAGATCAATGCACTAAGAGCATTAGATTCTAAACTAAGTGCTTATGCTGGACAGGTGGATGCCTTGACCTTGCTCAAGCATTCTCGCAGAGTAAATCTTTTTTTGCAGGGAAGGAGAATTGCGGACCATTATCGTTTTGAAGAGGCTGCTACAGATTGGCAATCAAATAGCGATGCCATGCTAAATCCCGGGACCTTTTTTCCGATTACGATCACTGAAATAAGGGCAAATCCCTTTATCAACTAACGATTCGAAGTCAATATAGATAGATTCCTATGGGCTTGTCGAGATTCCTTGGCAAGCCCATTTTTGCATGGATATTTATGCAATCGTTTGCCTCATCTTCTATTTCCTCAACCTAATAAATCTTCTAAAAACCTTGGCTTGAGCATAATTTTCAACTAATTTTTTTTATTTTTATCATATACTGTTTGGTAATTTAATCCGCTTTATTAAATTCGTGCAATCGTTTGCATGATATGAAGAAGAGTAAAACAACGATACATGATATTGCAGGAGCTTTGAGCGAAACCTCTTCGACGGTGTCAAGGGCGCTCAATAATCATCCCGCCATCAGCGATGATACTAAGCGCTTAGTGGTGGAGATGGCTCAACGTATGAACTACAAGCCAAACCGCCTGGCTGCTGCTCTGAGGAGTGGCAAAAGTATGAATATTGGCGTGATGGTCCCAATGATTGAACGAAGTATTTTTGCTTCAATTATTCGGGGTATTGAAGATGAGGTGGCTAAGAGTGGCTATGGAATTATCATGTGTCAAACTTACGATGATCTTGCACACGAAAAACGGGCCTTTGATACTTTGTTTCGTTCTCAAGTAGATGGCATCATCGCTTCGGCCACACGTTCGTCCGGCAACATGGACCTTTATCAGAAAGTGATAGAAGATGATATTCCGCTCATCCTGTTTGACCGATCCATTGATGAATTGGGCGTGAGTGCAGTTGTGATCGATGACTTTAAGGGGGGATATGAAGCGACGCGCCACTTGATTGAGCAGGGGTGCAAAAAGATCTTCCATTTCGCGGGGGATCAAGATATTAAAGTGTACCAGGAGCGACTCAGAGGTTACAAGGCCGCCTTGCAGGAGGCAGGGATCACATTTGAGGAGGATTGGGTGGTCATCTGTCGCTCAAATATAGAACGAGGCCGAGAGGTGGCGGAGTCCATCATTAGATCTGGCAATATACCTGATGCTATTTTCTCATCCAGTGATTTTGCTGCATTAGGAGCCATGCAAGTACTAAAAGGAAAATTTTCTATCCCAGACGATATAGCTATAGTCGGTTTTGCAAATGAACCCTTCACTTCTTTTGTCGAACCCGCCATGTCCACCGTGAATCAGCATGGGCGTGACATGGGAAGACTAGCAGCTAGAGCTTTTTTAGACTGTATAGCCAACCGCAAAGACTACGTTTCAAGACAAATTGTATTACAGCCCGAGCTTATTGTTCGTGCATCTTCTAAAAAGTTGAAATAGTAAAGTATGCCAAAGGATGGGTTAGATGGCCGCGTAGCCATCATTACTGGAGGTGCAGGCGTGCTGGGCAGCGCTATGGCTATGGGATTGGCAACAGCTGGCGTTAAGGTCGCTGTCCTATCCAGAACAGCAAGCAAAGTGGAAGCTGCCGTAGAACAGATCCAGTCTGCCGGGGGTACTGCTATGCCTCTGGTGGCAGATGTCCTGGATAAAGCGCAACTGGAACAAGCTAGGGATAAGGTACTCGAGACTTGGGGGCGAATAGACATCTTAGTAAATGCTGCTGGGGGCAATATGAAGGGCGCAACAATAATGCCTAGCCAAAGCTTCTTTGATTTGTCTGTCTCTGATTTTCAGAAAGTTACAGACCTTAATCTGAAAGGGACGGTCATCCCGAGTTTGGTCTTTGGAGAGGCCATGGCCAAAACCGGGAAGGGAAGTATTGTAAATATTTCTTCCATGGCTGCACAGCGAGTCATTACCAGAGTGGTAGGATATTCCGCCTCCAAAGCAGCAATTGACAACTTTACTCGCTGGATGGCTGTAGAGCTAGCACTTAAATTTGGAGAAGGCATGAGAGTGAATGCCATCGCCCCAGGATTTTTCATTGGAGAACAAAACCGCAGATTACTTTTAAACGAGGATAATACTTTGACCCAGAGAGGGCAGATGATCGTAGATCATACCCCGATGAAGCGTTTTGGAGAGCCAGAGGAACTATGTGGAACGTTAAACTGGCTTTGTAGTGAGGACTCTAAATTTGTGACGGGAATCGTTGTTCCTGTCGACGGAGGATTCAGTGCCTTCAGCGGGATTTAGCAGATAGTTCAGCTATGTTGATATAGCTTAGGTCTATCGCAAACAAAACGAAAACGAAACGAAGAACCATAATTATGCCATCGAAATTTATTGACGATGACTTTTTGTTGCATAGTAGGTCGGCGCAGCAACTTTACCACGATTTTGCTGCGTCCATGCCTATTATCGATTATCACTGCCATCTACCACCACACGACATAGCCCATAATACACAGTACAAGAATCTAACTCACATTTGGTTAAATGGAGACCATTATAAATGGAGAGCCATGCGAACCAACGGGGTTAATGAAAAATATATAACAGGTGACGCCTCCGATTATGAAAAGTTTGAGCATTGGGCAGCTACGGTGCCCTACACGATGCGCAACCCACTCTATCATTGGTCTCATTTGGAATTGCGCCGCTATTTCGGTGTAGAAGAACTCTTAAACGAAAACACTGCAAAGAAGATATACGATACCTGTACCGCGTCCTTGCAAACAGAAGCTTTTCGAGTGCAACCTCTACTAGAGAAAATGAATGTCGAGGTTATTTGTACCACAGATGATCCGATTGACACACTAAAAGATCATCAAGCTTTAGCTGAGCAAGAACTTCCGTACCTTGTACTCCCTGCCTTCCGACCGGATAAAGCTATTTTTATTGATGCCCCTAATTTCAATGCTTATTTACAAGCACTGGGCCAGGCTGCAGATATAGAGATCCAAAGTCTTGGCGATTTGCTTGCTGCATTGGAGACTAGAGCTGATTTTTTCCACCAAATGGGTTGTCGACTTTCCGATCATGGATTGGAGCAGATGTACGCTGCTGATTTCACAGAAGAAGAGGTTGACAAGATACTAAAGAAGCGTTTGGCTGGAAAAACTATATTTGCGGGCGAAGCCCTAATCTATAAATCAGCCCTATTGCATTATTTAGGGAAACTGTACCACAGCAAAGGCTGGACACAACAGTTTCATCTTGGTGCCATGCGCAACAACAACTCCCGAATGATGCGACAACTGGGACCCGATACCGGCTTCGATAGCATTGGCGATTACTCCCAAGCCTCTGCACTGGCCAAATTCCTTGACCGTCTGGATAATGAAGACCAATTGGCTAAGACCATTTTATACAATCTTCACCCAGGCAATAACGAGGTTATGGCCACTATGATCGGCAATTTTAATGACGGTAGCATAGCTGGAAAATTACAGTTTGGGTCCGGTTGGTGGTTCTTGGATCAACTGGATGGTATGGAGAAGCAAATGAATACCTTGTCAAACATGGGACTCATCAGCAGATTTGTAGGTATGCTAACGGATAGTCGAAGCTTTTTGTCCTATCCTCGCCACGAATACTTCCGTCGTTTGCTGTGCAACATGTTTGGAGATGACGTAGAGAAAGGTTTGCTCCCAAATGATATCCCATGGATTGGTAAGATTATCCAGGATATCTGTTATCACAATGCCAAGTCCTACTTTAATTTTTGTAAACCTTAATACACGTTGTTAGAAAATTACAAGCAATGAAGAAAGTAGTCACTTTTGGTGAGATCATGCTACGTTTGACGCCTCCGGGGCACAAACGCTTCAGTCAAGCCAATAGGTTTGATGTGATTTATGGTGGAGGGGAAAGTAATGTTGCCGTATCCTTGGCAAACTACGGGATCCCCGTTTCTTTCGTAACTCGACTGCCGAATAATGATATCGGAGAATGCGCGCTCATGGAAATGCGAAAACGCGGTGTGGATACCAATCACATTGTGCGCGGAGGAGAGCGCCTAGGTATTTATTTCCTAGAGATTGGGGCCGTTTCACGCGGCAGTAAGGTGGTGTATGACCGAAGTCATTCGGGTATGGCTACGATTGAAAAAGGCATGGTGGATTGGGAATCGGTATTTGCTGATGCACAATGGTTCCATTGGACAGGGATTACCCCAGCCATTTCACAAGGTGCCGCCGAAGCTTGTTTAGAGGCCATTCAGGTAGCCAACAAAATGGGGGTGACGGTTTCTACAGACTTGAACTATCGAAAGAATCTATGGAAGTACGGTAAAACGCCCGCAGAGATAATGCCAGATCTAGTGGCAGGTTGCGATGTGATTCTTGGGAATGAAGAAGATGCGGAAAAGCACTTCGATATCCATCCGGAGGGCGTAGACGTGACGCAGGGAGATACCATCGATGCTGGGGCTTACATATCGGTTTGTCAACAACTAATGAAGCGTTTCCCTCGTGCAAAGAAAGTGATCATCACTTTGCGAGGATCTATTAGTGCTTCTCACAATACCTGGTCCGGCGTATTGTATGACGGAGATACTTTATTCCAAGCCCCAACCTATCAGATTACTCATATTGTGGATCGAGTAGGGGGAGGTGATAGTTTCATGGGGGGATTGATCTACGGATTGTTATCCTATGAAAATGACCAAGATGCGCTCAATTTTGCTGTGGCCGCATCAAATCTCAAACATACTATTTATGGCGATGCCAATCTGGTGACCGTTGCTGAGGTAGAGAAGCTGATGAGTGGTGATGCCTCCGGACGTGTTTCCCGTTAGATCGAACGATAAGAACATTATAGATAAAGTAAATAAAGACCAAAACCAACAAGTTTATTAGTAACCAACAAGTACTCGAAAGCAGGAGTGTTAGCCATCAGATAAGTATTCAACAGAACGAAAACAAAACGAAAAACAAAACAAGTTTCTACGGCTAATATCCTGCTTTCTTTTTTTCTCAAGCACTCGCTTTTTATTCTTTTCTTTTACACTAGCATCTCAACATTCTTCTCCCTAGCTTTGTAGCCTATCAAATTCTAGTTCCGTATCAAACTGCCAATCCTACCACAAGTTTTTACGCGAGGGGTGCAATTAATGCTTTTAGCAACCTTTAGCTTATCCTTGTTGCAATCTATGATCAAGCAACTGGACGAACTACATACCTTTGAAATATTCTTTTTTCGGGGGCTGGTTACTGCTCTAATTTGCCTGGCCATTTTGAAGCGGAATAAGGTATCTATTTGGGGGAAACCTAGCACTCGTAAGTGGTTGGTCTTGCGGGCACTCACAGGAATTTTTTCTACTTGTGTTTTTTATTTCACCTTGAAGTGGATGCCATTTGGAGCGGCAGTTTCTCTAAAATATCTCTCGCCCATTTTTGCGGCAGTCTTTGCCATGTTCATGTTGAAAGAACCATTACGTTGGCCACAAATTGTCTTCTTTGGAATGGCGCTAGGAGGAGTGGCATTGCTGAAGGGCTATGATACTAGAATTGAAACCATGGCACTAATCTTAAGTCTAATCGCAGCTGTGGTGGGCGGCTTAGCTTTTCTATTTATTCGAAGAATAGGAACAGAGGAGCATCCCTTGGTCATAGTCATTTACTACATGGGCTTGACTACGATCAGTATGGGCCTGCTGATGATTCCGTTTTGGCGCCGGCCCACCATAGAAGAATCACTTTTGCTACTTGCCATTGGTCTAACTGGCTTTGTTGGTCAATATCTCATGACCCAAGCCATGCAGACGGAAGCCGTCTCTCGGATTGCTCCGCTCAAATATCTTGAATTGGTATATGCCTTATTGATCGGCCTGGTCTGGTTTGGAGAGACCTATTTGTTTTGGAGTTTCTTCGGCATTTCCTTGATTATGATGGGTATGGTTTTGAATGTCTTCTACACGAAAAGACGCAGGTAATTTCAAGGGATCGCAGAACATAGACCTACCAAAGTTGTTCTTCCCCTGTACAGACTGAGCAGAAATTGTTCTTGGTGATTCAAATCACCAACTTAGTCTTGTAAATGTGTTTTCTTTGTGCCAAAATGCTTTATGTTAAACTTTATAAAGAGTCTATTGGGCGGTGGTCCCAAAGCGGATATCGGAGAATTGCTGGCTAGTGGAGCAACTATTGTGGATGTGAGAACTCCGAAAGAATTTGCCGGTGGACATGCTAAAGGTTCCATCAATATCCCCTTATCCACCTTAGGAAATGAAATCAACAAAGTTCAAAAACTTCCACAACCCATCATAACTTGTTGTCGGAGCGGGCAGAGGAGCGGCATCGGGGCATCTGTCTTGAGAAAAAAAGGCATCGAAGCCTACAATGGAGGAAGTTGGCATCAGGTAGAACGATTGAATAAGTAAGTACGAAATAAGCAGTGAACATGGAGAAATATCTCGACCTATTCTTGCGATCATTTGGAGACTATTGGCATTATCTGAAAGGGGAAATCATGAGCCCTTCCTGGCACAACTACTTCTACTGGCTGATTGGGGTGTCGCTGTTTTTTTGGTTACTGGAGGTAGTGATTCCCTGGCGCCAGAAGCAGAAAGTGATCCGCCGAGACTTTTGGCTGGATGGTTTCTACATGTTCTTTAATTTTTTCCTGTTTTCTCTCATCGGATACAATGCGGTTTCTAATGTTTTTGTAGAACTATTTAATGACTTTTTGGCCTTGTTTGGAATTACAAATGTGGTCGCGCTACATGTACAGTCATTTCCCCTTTGGTCACAGCTGTTATTGATGCTCGTAATCCGAGATTTCATTCATTATAATGTTCATCGCCTTTTACACCGCGTTCCTATTCTTTGGGAGTTTCACAAGGTTCATCATTCTGTACAGGAGATGGGTTTTGCAGCACACTTGCGTTATCATTGGATGGAAAACATTGTCTATCGATTCATGGAATACCTACCCTTGGCCATGATTGGATTCGGCATTCAGGACTTTTTCATCATCCACATCTTCACCCTTGCCGTTGGACATTTCAATCATTCCAATATCAGCATTCCACTCGGCCCGCTCAAATACATTTTCAATAACCCGCAAATGCACATTTGGCATCACGCCAAAGCACTGCCGGAAGGGCGGAGGTTCGGCGTTAATTTTGGCCTGACCTTTAGTATTTGGGATTACCTATTCAAGACGGATTACATTCCAGAAACAGGGCGAGATATTCCACTTGGATTTGATGATGTTGAATCCTTCCCAGAGGGATTCTTAGAGCAGCAAGCTTATCCTTGGATCCAAAAAAAGGCAGGCAAGACTCAAGAAAACACTCAATAGCCACCATTTTTGGATTTCAAGAAGACGATTAATTCTGACATTAGAAGTAGGCTTAATCCTTTGGATTCCCTGTCAGCCATTTCTTGCCTCTAACTCCCTAACATACAGGCGAGTCCAACTAGTATTTATACGTAAAGAAAAGCCTTGGATTTTTTGGAAACCAAGTTGGTATAGGTATATTGCGAAGTGAGGAAAGCACCCATTTTATTGACTATTGGCAACTTTCCTCCAAAGCAAAAACGAAAACGATGATAAATCAACTTTGGACGAGGCTTCTCTTCCTTGCCCTTGTTTGCTCTATCCTATCCTGTAGTGAACTTCAAGAGGGAAAAGTACTGAAATTAGCCCATGGCCTTGATGTCAAACATCCCGTCCACGGAGGGATGGTCTACATGGCCCAAGACCTCGAGAAAAGATCAGGCGGTAAACTGAAAATTCAGATCTATCCGAGTGGTCAGTTGGGGTCGGAGCGACAGTGCCTGGAGTTATTGCAAATTGGTAGTTTGGATATGACCAAGGTATCTGCTGCACCGCTGGAAAATTTCTCACCCAAAACCAAGGTACTCAGCCTACCCTACATTTTTAGAGATGAAGATCATGCCTGGGAAGTCTTTAATGGAGACATAGGAAAAGAACTGCTGGTTGGAGCCGAAGAATTCTGGTTGCGCGGGTTGGTATTTTATGATGCTGGCAGTCGAAGTTTTTATACAAAAGACAGACCCATAAATTCTCCTGCCGATCTCAAAGGCTTGAAAATCAGAGTGCAAAATAGTCAAACCGCCCTGCAAATGGTTTCGGCCTTAGGGGGCTCTCCCACACCAATTTCCTTTGGTGAATTATACACATCCTTGCAACAAGGCGTCGTTGATGGGGCTGAAAACAATGCCCCCAGTTTCTACACCTCTCGTCATTATGAAGTCTGTAAGTACTACTCGATTGATGAACATGCAGTGGTTCCAGATGTATTGCTGATCGGAACATCTACTTGGAATCGCCTGAGTGTTCAAGAACAAGAATGGCTGCAAGCAGCCGCTGATGCTTCTGTTACCGAGCAGCGCAAGTTATGGAAAGTGGCGAACCAAGAAGCGCTTGACAAAGTGATTGAGGCAGGGGTAGAAATCATCTACCCGGACAAAGCTCCTTTCAGTGACCAGGTCAGCGAAATCTACGAGAGCTACAAGGATAATCCGGAGATTTTTAGTCTCATCGAGCGTATCCGTTCCATTCAATAAACATAAAACTAAATTCCATTCTATGCGCAGTGCAATGGATTCGATACTAAAAAGCGTATTGGCCGTATTGATGGCCGTGATGGTGGTGGATGTGCTCTGGGGAGTATTCACTCGGTATGTCATGGGGGCGCAGAGTCCGTGGACCGAGGAGTTGGCGAGATTCCTTCTCATATGGATCGGAATCCTGGGGGCTGCTTTTGCCTCAGGGAAGCGAATGCACCTTGCCATTGACATATTACCCACTGCTTTGGAAGGAAGCCGGAAACGACTGTTGGAAAATGGGATCAACGTGATCATTCTACTTTTTGCGATTGCGGTGCTGTTGATTGGCGGGAGCCGTTTGGTGTTCGTGACCTCCAAATTAGGACAGGTATCCACTTCGCTGGATCTACCTTTGGCAGTGGTCTATGCCATCGTTCCGATAAGCGGCCTCTTCATTGTCATTTACAAACTTCTGGACTTATTCCAGCCATCTGTGGACTAACTCCCTTCAACTTGTTCTTATGGAAATATTGATACTTGTACTTAGTTTCGTAATTCTTTTGGGCCTGGGTGTACCGGTAGCTTGGAGTATTGGCGTTTCTACGCTATTAACCATGTTTGTAAGCATACCTTTCATGCCTGCTGTGACCACGGTAGCACAGCAAATGGCTACAGGCTTGGATAGTTTTACCTTATTGGCCATTCCATTCTTTGTTTTGGCTGGCCAGATTATGAATCAAGGGGGGATTGCCAAACGTTTGATTGCCTTTGCCAAAACCTTGGTGGGCTCCTTACCCGGTGGCTTGGCGCATGTTAATATCGTAACGGCGATGTTGTTCGGAGCGATAGCAGGATCGGCAGCGGCGGCGGCTTCTGCCATTGGAAGCTTTATGGGGAAACAGATGGAGGATGAGGGGTACGATCGAGAATTTGCGGCTGCAGTGAATATCACTTCTTCCACTACGGGGCTCATAATCCCGCCCAGTAATGTACTGATTGTCTATTCACTCGCCAGTGGTGGTGTATCGATTGCTGCCCTTTTCTTGGCCGGTTATCTACCGGGAATCCTCACGGGCTTGCTACTGATGATCGTGGCTACCATTTGGGCCAAACGCAAGGGCTTCCCCGTTGGAAAACGCAGTAAGATGAGCGAGGTATTCAAAACCTTCATTGATGCCTTTCCAAGTTTGTTACTGCTAGTGGTCGTGATTGGCGGTATTGTAGCGGGTATCTTCACTGCCACTGAAGCTTCGGCTGTGGCCGTCTTGTATTGTTTGATACTTGCCTTTGTGTACAAAGAAATCACCATCGGAGATCTGCCTAATATCCTGGTGAATTCTGTTTCGACTACCGCCATCGTAATGCTTTTGATCGGTACATCCATTAGTATGTCCTGGATTATGAGTTACGAAAATATACCGCAGAGCATCACGGAAACCTTGATTGGGATCAGCGACAATAAGATTGTGATCCTGTTGATTATCAACATGATTCTCTTGTTCGTTGGGATATTCATGGACATGACGCCAGCTGTTTTGATCTTTACGCCGATCTTTTTACCGGTGGTAACAGAACTGGGCATGGATCCCACTCATTTTGGAATTATTATGGTGCTGAACCTCTGTATTGGACTTTGTACCCCACCTGTTGGTTCGGTTCTATTCATCGGGGTTGGCGTAGCCAAAACCACTATTCAAAAAGTAATTCGGCCATTATTACCGCTATTTGTGGCTATGTTAGTAGCTTTGATCATCGTGAGTTATGTACCAGGACTTAGTCTTTGGCTGCCACGGTTATTTGGTTTCTAGAAATTACTGATAAACAGGGCTATATGAGTAGAGCAACAATAAGTCAGCAGATTGTCGATAACGGAATCATTGCGATTGTAAGAGCAAAACAAGCGATTGATTTAGTCAAATTGGTGGAAAGCTACGCGGCAGGGGGGATAAAGACCATTGAAATAACCATGAACACCCCTGGCGCCTTGTCGGCAGTGCAGGAGATAGCTCAAAGAATGCCGGAGGTACAAATCGGCGTGGGTACCGTTCGCAATACGGGGGAGGCCGGTCAAGCCATTGAGCATGGGGCCCGTTATCTAGTCACGCCTATCACTGATCCGGAAATAATAGAAATTTCACATAAGAATGATATTCCGGTCATCATGGGAGCTTTTACTCCGACAGAAGTATATAATGCCCATCAATTTGGAGCAGATATGATTAAGTTATTTCCCGCGGGGAACCTAGGGATTTCTTACATGAAGGCCGTTCTTGCTCCCATGCCTCCGATGCGGATCGTTCCTACTGGGGGAATCAATCTGGATAATGCACGTGAGTGGTTAGATGCCGGTGCTAGCGCCCTAGGGATCGGCAGCGCCTTAGTCGATCCAGCTCTGATAGAAAATGAGGACTTTGCCGGTCTTACTCAATTAGCCAAGGAATTTGCTAGCCTTGTAGAATTATCTGCTTAGTTTTGCAACTCCAAGGAATAAACTTGGAGGGTCAAGCAAGTGCTGCATGGAGGATAATTCGATTAGTTTAAATAAGTTTATTAGTCAAACGGGAATCTGTTCTCGTCGGGAGGCCGATCAGTGGATCCTGGCCGGACGAGTCGAGATTAATGGTCAACCTACTCAAAAGGGAAACCGCGTCTACCCTGGTGACAAGGTTACCGTCGACGGTAAACCCTTGAAAGACAAGCCCAAATCCATCTACCTGGCTTTCCATAAGCCTGTGGGCGTAACCTGTACGACTGACCGGCGAGATAAGGATAACATCATTGATTTCATCAAATATCCCGCTCGAATTTTTCCAATCGGACGCCTAGATAAAGCCTCTTCTGGCTTGATTTTTCTAACCAATGACGGCGACATCGTTAATGAGATCCTACGAGAAGAAAACCAACACGAAAAGGAATATATCGTGAAGGTTAATCGGCCCATCAGCCAACGATTTGTCGAACGGATGAGTCAAGGAGTTCCTATCCTGGGTACAAAGACCAAGCGTTGTATCGTGGAGAAGCAATCAAAGTTTGTCTTTCGGATTATTTTAACCCAGGGACTGAATCGACAGATCCGACGCATGTGTGAGTTCTTGAACTATAAGGTGGTCAGCCTCAAGCGGGTGAGGATCATGCAGGTACGTTTAGGAAAACTAGAAGTGGGGCGCTGGAGGAACCTTAGTTCAGAGGAGATAGGCCAGATCAAAAGGCAAATTCAAGCGCCGAAGAGAAAACAGAGATAGCCTTCGTTCTTATAACAATTCCCCTAAGCATTGTACCTTTCATTAGAAGCCAGTAATCTTGTTCCCAATGCCAACATACCTCTATGGATACTAATCTGCTCTTCACCATTTTAGTTGCCTTTGGTACTTTTCAGGCTTTGTTCATGGCTTTAGTGTTGTTGGGCGGACGGCGGAAGGGCCTTGCCAAGCCGCTCTTTGCCATCCTACTATTGATCGAGGGAATAACACTATTAGAACGCCTTCTAGCAGATACAAGCTTGATCGAATCTTTTCCTCATTTGCTTGGCGTAAGCTATCCACTTAGCTTTATTAAACCACCCTTAATTTTGTGGACGGCTAAAGCTGTGATCGATCAGAACTTCCGCTTTGATCGGAGGGATTTGTATCATTTGATTCCCTTCCTCTTGATGTTCCTGCTTCAGATTCCTTTTTACCTTTCACCAGCAGCGGAAAAACTAGCCTTCGTACGCGCCTTTCTGGAAAAAGTGCCCACCTATAGCAGTTTTGACTTCTATCTATCCCTGTCGTTCTTTGCCTACATTGGTATCTATTTGGTCCTAACCCTAAGATTACTTAGAGATTATCGAAGGCATATCAAGAATAACTATCTCGCCAATTGGGATTATCGAATTCTGCTCCTATACACTTTAGTTATGGGTATCAACTTGGTGTATTTTTTGATTTTACCTTCAGGTCTTCTGGAAGCACCGGTTTTTCATAAGATAAGTATGCTGGTGATGTCCTTTCTGATCCAATCTGTAGCCTACAGTTTTTTCAGCCAGTCAGAAATATTTAGTCAACAGGTCCAAGCGGACCTCAGTCAATTAGAGCAAAGGAGAATAGATGAAATTCGTATTAAAGCACTCTTCGAAGGCGAGAAGATCCATCTGGATGATACCTTAAACTTGGATCAATTTGCGGCAAAGCTACAATTGCCTAAAAAGTACGTCTCTGACCTGATTAATCAATCTATGGGCTGTTCATTCAAAGAACTGCTCAATACCTATCGGATAGAGGAAGCTCTTCAAATCATGCAACAAAACATTGCGCCAAAGAAGAGCCTGATTGACATTGCATATTCTTGTGGTTATACCAATAAAGTGAGTTTCTACCGCAGCTTCAAGAAGAAAATGGGGGTGGCACCATCTGAATACTATCAGAAGCTGGGCTCGTCCATGTCCTAGTCTTTAAGCATTTTCATACAATCCTGGGTTACAAAACCTTTTTGTACCGGATTTTCGTAAAGAGAATCATAGCTATGTGCTTATTCTTAACTGTAAGAGCTTATCGTTATGTCAAACACAAACAAAGAACTTTGGGAAACTCGCTTGGCCTATTTTGATCAATTGGTTGAACAGTGCCTGGATTTTGTAAGAAAAGGAAAGACCATGCCTTATACTTCTTCCAATGGGCATATGTTTTCTCTACTCAACAAAGCAGGTGAGTTAGGTGTGCGATTATCCAAGGAAGATGGTCAAGCTTTCAGAGACAAATATCAAACTGGCAACTTTACTTCCCATGGAGCCACCATGCGTGGCTATGTCCTCATTCCAGAATCGCTCTACGGAAAGGACAGCATTCTAGTCGATCTGCTGCAAACGGGGTTTGAATATGTGAATTCACTTCCACCCAAATAGAGGGCAATCAACAGGTACTTAGACGCTCCGTAGGCTTTTTCCCATAAATACCTTTTCTTTGGGGGCAAAAGATAAGGGATGAGTCAATTCAAGCACTTTGAGATTACGATTCGGGATTATGTTGCGCAAGTGTCATTCAATCGGCCTCATAAGGCCAATGCTTTGCACATGGAGGCTTGGGAAGAGATGCAACGGATCTTCGAGAAACTCGATGAGTTAGATGAGGTCCGAGTAGTTGTCTTGACTGGAGAAGGGAAACACTTCTGTGCGGGGATTGATCTAGACCTCCTAACTGGGCCAAATGATTATAATGAAATCAAATGTGAAGGTCGCAAGCGAGAGGCGCTAAGGCGCACCATCCTTAAGCTGCAAAACACCATTACGGCCTTGGAAAAATGTCGGAAGCCTGTGATTGCTGCTATTCATCGTGGATGTATAGGTGGAGCTGTGGATATTATTACCGCTTGTGATATGCGCTATTGTACGCAGGATGCTTACTTTGCAATCAAGGAGATTGACTTGGGCTTTGCTGCGGATATTGGTACTTTACAACGATTACCGAAGATTATCAATCCGGGACTAGTGGCAGAATTAGCTTACACGGGGCGCAATGTAAATGGAGAGGAAGCTCGGGATATGGGGCTTGTTACCCGATTGTACAAGGATCAGGAGGATATGATGGAGGAAGTTATGCAGATTGCACAGATGATCGCCGCAAAATCTCCGCTAGCGATAAGAAGCACCAAGCAGATGTTGCTGTATAGCCGTGACCACTCCGTATCAGAATCTTTGGAATACATGGCTACCTGGAACGCGGGTGTTTTATTGTCCAAGGATCTATCCGAAGCTTTCCAGGCTACTACAGAGAAAAGACAACCAAAATTTGAATAAACCAACGCAAACATGAGAGTACACTACCTACTCGTTTTTTTACTTCTAGCACTAGGCTGTCAAGAAAGATCAGGTACAGCGACAGAAGCAACCAGTGAAGAAGTTATCGAGTCACCTTGGATCCAGCTATTTAATGGCAAAGACATGTCTGGTTGGACGCCTAAGATTAGGGGCTATGAATATGGGGACAACTTCGGCAATACCTTTCGGGTAGAAGACGGAATCTTGAAGGTTTCCTATGATGAGTACGAAAAATTTGACGGTCGTTTTGGACACCTTTTCTACGAAAAACCTTTTTCTAATTACCGACTCCGTGTCGAGTATAGATTTGTGGGGGAACAACTTCCAGACGGACCCGGTTGGGCGTATCGTAACAATGGTTTGATGCTGCATTGCCAAGATCCTAAGACGATGCTGAAGGACCAAGATTTTCCGGTTTCCATAGAAGCCCAAATTCTCGGAGGCAACGGTACAGACGAACGATCTACTTGCAACCTGTGTACACCGGGCACACATGTAGTGATGGATGGGGAATTGATCAAACGCCATTGTATTAACTCTTCCTCCAAGACTTTTCACGGAGATGACTGGGTGCAAGCCGAATTTGTGGTTTACGGAGATTCACTTTTTCAACATATAGCAGCAGGCGATACCGTGCTGGTGTACAATAAATCACAAGTTGGAGGAGATTTACCTGAAGGATTCCCATTGGCTGAAGGGACTCCACTTAGTAGTGGCTATATTTCTATCCAGAGTGAAACACATCCCACGGAATTTCGAAAGATTGAGCTGCAAGAAATAAAGTAGTCATGCCACTTGAACTTCGCAGAACGGATGCCCGAGATGAGGCATTCAGGTCTTTGGTACAGCAATTAGATGCCGACCTAGATGATAGGTATGGGGATCAACAAGATTTCTACGGCCAATTTAATGCCTTGGATGAGATTAAACAGGTGGTGGTGGCATACTTAGGAGAAGAGCCGATAGCCTGCGGTGCGATCAAAGCCTTTGACGAGCAATCAATGGAGGTGAAACGAATGTACGTGCAAAAAACAGCACGCGGTCAAGGCGTGGCTACTCAAGTACTAGAAGAACTGGAGACTTGGGCAAAAGCGCTCGGATACCCACTCTGCGTATTGCAATTAGCGGATAACCAGCCGGAAGCCTTGGCCCTTTACGAGAAGAATGGATATGCACAAACGGAAAACTTTGGACAGTATATTGGAGATGAAAACAGCATTTGCATGCGCAAGGAGTTAGCTTAGTTTAGGGTGCAGTTAGATGGATCAGTAGCATCTATTTTCTTAGCAGTTTTCCTCTCATCAGCTCGTCTATCACACCCTTGCGAAGGCGCACGCTGACGGGCGCTTTTTGCCCACCTAAAATCAATTGGTTGCCCTCCACGGCCTCTACCTTGTCTTTGGCTACTACATAAGATTTGTGCACTTGGAGGAACTGATCACTGGGCAACATCTCTAATGCCTGCTTCAAGGGTACCAAGGTCATAATTTTCTCAGTAGCGGTGTGAAATAGAATGTAGTTCTGCATGCTTTCGATGAAAACAATATCCGCTACTTGGACTTTCACCAGTTGTTGATCTGTTTTGACAAATATGTAATCTTCCTCTTCCGAGATAGCACGATCCAAACTCGAGAAAAAGCGTTGGGCCTTGTTGGCAGCTTGCAAGAAACGTTGGAAGGAAATGGGTTTCAGTAGGTAATCCACTGCATCAAATTGATAGCTCTCTACGGCATACTGAGGATGAGCGGTAGTGAAGATGATCAAGGGAGAATTAGAAAGTGTACTCAACCAATCCAAACCACTCATCATTGGCATTTGAATATCTAGAAACACTAAATCTATCTCCTGTTCCTTTAGCCGGTTGTTGGCTTCTAAGGCATTCTTACAGCTATCCACGAGAGAAAGGAAATCGATTTGCTCTACATAACGCGCCAAAGCTTCTCTACCGATTGGCTCATCATCTACAATGAGGCATTTCAAGGTCTCTTTTTTCATGTCACGCGTTTTAAAGGGATTTCGAGTTGCACCTTAAATTGGCCATCTTGCTTATGAATTTTGAGCAGATGTTGTTTGCCATAGATTAAGTTTAACCTCCTCCGCACATTTTCTAAGCCAATGCCCCCGTCCAGTGTGTCTGTATCTTGCGACTTTTCTTGAAAGGTATTGGCTAGGTGAAGGCTTAGACGTTCATTTTTTACGTTTAAACTAAGGTCTATCGTATTCTCCTTTTGGTTCGGAAAATGACTTAGATGTTTAAAGGCATTTTCAATAAAAGGTATAAGCAATAAAGGGGCCAATTCAAATTTTTCCTTGCTGAAGGGGAAAGCCGTTCTAATGACTGCGTTTTCACCTTTCCTTATTTCTTCCAAAGAGATATAGTTCTGTAGATTCAGCAGTTCCTTATCCAGATCGATGTATTCCTTTCGGCATTCATATAATTGGTAGCGCAGCAATTCGCTCAGTTGCAGAAGGGTCTGTTTGGCTTGCTCTGGCTGTTGATCAATCAGATGGTAGATACTATTTATCCCATTAAACAGCGAATGGGGATTGATCTGTGCCCGTAGGAAAGCCAATTCCGCCTCCAATTTTTCTTGCAGTAAAGATCGATGTTCTCTTTTCTTTCGGATCAGTTCTAAGGGTAGATGGTAGGCTATGCCAAGTCCCCAAAAAATAGAATTTATCAGAAGAGTGAGCCAAAACGCTCCGACGGCTAAGGACAGCGCTGCGGACAGCTTGGGTGCCCGGATCAGAAAACTACCAAAAGCTCCGTCGATAAGCACCTCTCCTCCTTGACAAATCAACAACCAACTGATGCTCAATATCCAAAAAAGCTGGCGGCGCCTATGGTAAAATCTGGGATACAGGAAAAATGCGTTACCATAAAACAGGAGGGCATTAAAGAAAAAACCATATAAAACTGCAATCCATAGGCTGCCATCCCCTCCAGAGAAATACAACCAATCCCAGCCTGGATATCCACAGATCAGCAGTAACAGACTCCAAATTGCTACATGTAGCACCCAGTCTCCCCAGAAGTTGGAGAATAAAAAAGGACGTCTGCTACTGCTGGTTGTGGATGACATTAATTTCCTAGTTTTTCTTGCAATTTAGCTCTAAAGCTTGGATTCGATAGCACCTCTAACTCAAATGCATTCATAGATTGCTGCAATCGCTGGGACGACAGCAAAGAAAGATCATTAAAGAAGTAGGCCAATTCAGTGGTGTTACCTGCTTTGTCGGTAGCATAGCTGGCTTTGGTTAATACCCATAAAGTACTGCCGCCTTTCATGCCAGCATGTTGGAGCCATTGTTGGTTAGCGGGGTTGGTCATTAGGCGTTCTAGTACTGGATCTAGATGTTCATGTACAGCCTCACTAAAGTAGGTCTTGCTATTCAGTTTTTTCATCAATCCAGCGTAGACTTGGGGACTAGAACCGGGTAGGTAGTTTGACCAGAGATATTGAAAGTCTAGGTCTAGGCTAGCTCTCTTAAAGGTAGCTTTTAAATCTTCAACCTCTTCTGTCCTCAGTCTCTTGTGAAAGTCCGTGGCCACTTTGGCAAAAGCTTCTTGCCCCATATCCTTGATCTTGCTGTTGAGCTGCCCCTTATCCGTCAATTCTGGAAAGGCTAGCGGAACCATCAAAGATCCGGCTGGCGGAAAGATTTGGTCATGTGGGCTAAGGCCTAGCTTTTGAATATTAGCATTAACCTCTTCCAAGCCTACTTTCCAGATCAGGTAATCCGTATTGGCATTGGAACTGTATTGAATCATCCCGGCAGCCACTTCACGCAGTTTCACTTTACCATCTGTCACCTTTGACAATTGCTGCACTTCCTTCAACCAACTGGGGTGCGCATTGCCATCCGTATTAGCGAGATAGAATCGATCTAGGTCGCTAAGTAGAATCTCTTCATTAGGGTCAATTTTCCCACTGGCGGCCTGTTCCGCGTAGGTGATGGCCACCATGATCTTCATGGTACTAGCCAGCGGGGATTTCCGATTTCCATTTAATTCCGCCAAAACAGAATCATTTCGAACAAGGTAGAGGGAAGATTTATCTGGATTTTCCAGCATGTATTCTACCACGAAATCTGGATTAGGTGCCAGATAGCTGAAGGCAGTTAAGGCGAGTAAGAGCAGGATGCCACCAAGAACAGTAAAAGCGATGATAAAAGATCTCATAAGCAATGAAAGTTATAGTTTGGAATCATTGCTACAAAACTATCCGCTAGTTTTTCTCCTACAAAAAACGATTTATGACCGTAGGTAAATCCTTGATGAGCGTATGGGAGAGGGTGGGAGGGGAGGAGAAGATGTAATGCTTAGTATCCCAAGCATTACATCTTCTGTTCTTAAAATCCTTATCGGATTACTACTTTTTGAAAATATTGCTTGTCACCTTGTAAGATGACCAAGCCATACAAACCAGCAGGAAGCCCGTTGATATTAATCGTCTGGCGATCAGCAGGTCGACCTAAGGCCGGTGCATGAACCATTCTTCCTTGCGTATCTACTAGTCTTACTTGGTAAGAGGTGTTGTCCTTTAAACTAGATTCTATGAACAATTGCCCTTTAGCAGGGTTTGGGTACACCTGGAAGTCCTGATTGTCCTCAATAGCAATCGTATTGCTCACTTGGTCAATTAGTCCACTTCGCTCATTTTCCAGGACACTTCTCATAATGGCTATCTGTCCCTTGGTGAATGAATTCAAACAGTCCTCTCTGGCGTAGTCCATGAAGTTTTCAAACATATCATGCTTGTCTCCTTCGCCGCTTCCACAGCTATTTTGTTCAGGATCGCAGGCAAACTGGCTGGAACTACCTTGTTGTGGCGTATCTTCTACGCCATCATCCGCATTACAGTCGGGAATGCCGATAATAGACAGAAGGCCATCTCCCCAGATATGACGAAGACCCAGGTAGTGACCTACTTCGTGCGTGATGGTACGCCCACGAACCGGGATCGTTACTTCATCCAATCCAAGTAAGCCGGAAGCGGTGTGCGTACCGGTTCTTCGGAAAACTTCTTGGTGGATGACTACCCCATCTAGTTCTGGAGAAGGAGCATTGGCACCATCAGGCCAGTGTTCCAGGTCTGCCGGTGGATAAGCATAACCTAAAAGGCTTCCTCCTTCGATGTTGCAAACCCACATGTTCAGGTATTTCTGCGTGTCCCAGGCATCGCTGCCTCCCTCTGCACTTTGTTTCACATTGTCTGGGAGGCTACCCCCTAAAAGGTCCAATTCAAAAGTAACTTCGGTCTGTACGCGTTCGACGCCCGCTAGTTCAAATTCGATAAATGGATCCCCAACGACATCCATAAACTCTTCTCGAATTAGGTCCGCATCAGCATTCTTTCTGCGGAAATCTTCATTCAATACATCGATTACATCTTTGATTTGCTCTTCCGGAATATTTTGGGATTCGTCTTTATAGACGATGTGTACAACTACAGGAATTCTGTAGATTTCTAGGTCTTTGGCCAATTGTGGCCGTTTTTTAATGTCTTGTAGAACTTGATCTACTCGGTCTTTGAAGCCTGGGTAGTGATGTTCCAATGCATGTACATAGTGGTCATGACCGCATCCTTTCGGTGCGGCAGGGATAATTTGTGCTTGCCCATAAGTAAAAGTGAAGCAAACAAGAAGCATGAGTAATACGCGAATCATAGCGTGACTTTTGTGGGATAATATGCCATTTATCCGTCCAGGAGTATTGCTGATAGGCTAAAAGAAGACAAGGGTCATTCTTTCAGTAGCATTACTGAATACTCAGGGGGGATAAACCTCTCGGCTCCCGGTTATTATAGGGCAATGAAAATGTGCTAATGCACGAAGTGGAGAAAAAAATAGAAATGTTGCAGCGCGAAGATAAGTGCAAATCACAAATTTTACAAATACAACTTTATCATTTATGTGAAAAAAACCTAATATTAGGGCACGAAAGGATTTCTATTAGGTAGGAGAAATTACACAAAGAATGGATTTTCAACAGTTTAAGCAGTCTTTGTCGGATAGTAGGCCACCACAGGGAATAGGGGAAGAATTGACGGCCTTGTGGTATGCGGGAAAGGACGATTGGGATCGTTCTCACGATATTGCACAAGATATACCCAATCGAAATGGAGACTGGATTCACGCCTATCTGCATCGATGGGAGGGAGATGAATGGAATGCTAGCTACTGGTATCGTAGAGCGGGCAAATCCAAGCCTAGCTATTCACTGAGTCAGGAATGGGAAAATATCGTGCAAGCCTTGCTAGAAACCAAATAGAAGTGCTTAATTGCTACTAGCGTCCTCCTTGGCATCCAATCGTTCAAATCGCTTGACCTTCTTACGGCTTTTGAAAGGAACGTACCTGTAAGGGTGATCTTTGAGATCATTTGATAGGGAATCGGCGCTGCTGATCAATCGTTGAAGATTATAATACATTTCATCGTCTTTCATCAGCTTTCCTAGTGTGCCTTCTCCTTTACCTATGCCGCTCACGGTAGCAGAAACGCCATCAAGTGTGCTAGTGGCTGAAGCTAGCGTTTTTTGCAAATCTTCTAGTGTTTGCTGGAATTCACCGATCGTCTGATCTAAGTTCGCTGCTGCCAATTGACTGGTTAGGGTATCTGCATTCTTCAACACATTTACCATAGCTCCTTTATTCTTATCCAACTCGCCAGTAAGATTATCCAAATTACCCAGCGTACTCTTGATCTCATTATTCAATAGCCCATTCAACTTACTAGAAGCCACTGCCAACTGGCCAGTGGTAGCATCTAAGTTTCGCAAGGTTTTGGCTAAAGGGTTTTCGCTTTCTACCCCAAGAAACTTCTGATCGATGGAGTCTATCAACACTAACAGTGTCGATTCTAATTGTTTGATGTATAACTCCAAATTATCAGTACCTACCATGCTACCGATTAGCCCCAAAGTTTCTCCCTCCAAGAAAGATCCGACCTCTGCACATCCTGTGCCATTGCAAGGCTTGTCATATTTCAACATCACCTCCATGCTCCCCATCACACTGGTGGTAGCAATTACAGCCTTAGTTTCCTTGGGAATGCTAATCTCCTTATCAAGATCCAAAACAACTAGAACTTGTTCTTTCTCACCTGGTAGCAGTTCCACTCTAGATACTGTACCAACATCCACTCCATGGATCTTTACATCTGTACCGATCTGTAGACCCGTTACATCATCATACAAGACTTGATAAGAATTGGTTTTTACCAATATATTATTGCCAATGATAAACTTGTAGCCCCAAAACGCAAGCGCGATGGTCACAATAGCAAGGATCCCAATTTTTATTTCGTTAGACATCTCACAAGGGTTTAAACGAACCGCAAATGTATGCTTCTAAAGGGATAAATCCGTGATTTTGGGGAAAATTTTCTGTGTCACGAGCAAGACCTGCCGACAGCATTGCCGAGGATCCACCTATCCCAACTAGCACTCGGATATAACACCTCAGTGGCCTCAGAGTTTGAATCATCTTCAAAAAACTGTGGGTAATTCCGTATGAATTAAACTTCCTAAGGATAAGGCCAGCAGCTATACGGGCAGCCAGCATGCGCTGACTGGCTACCTATATTTATTGTCCAAGTTCTTTTCGTGCCGCTTGTAGCGGAATCTTTTCTCCGTTCTTGTACGCAACGATGAAGGCGTCTTTGAAGCCTTGCTTTTGTACCTGCAATTTGGCAGCGAAAGCCTGTTGGAAGTTTAAAAAATGGCGAGCTTGATATTTGAAGAGGCTATTCTCTTGAATCACTTCGATTCTGTAACTCACTTGTTGCCACTTCGGCGTGCTGGTCGATAGAGGCTTGGGAGAAGCCGCTAACTGGACACAGAATCGAATATTTTGCTGACGAGCTCGTGCTGAAGTGGCAGCAGGACTATGATTGGAATTATCTACTGCTTTAGCCTCACGCTTTGGCGGCGTTGCTTTGGCAGTGGTGCTGGGTGTATAGGCCCCGCTTTTAGCAGCAGTATTGTTACGGTAGGCTGGGGTAGAGCTTGTAGTGCTCGGTTGATACCCTTGTGTCCTAACGGTATTCCGTTGCGCCTGAGGTGTTTTAGAAATGATCATTGGCTCAGGCTGGACCTGGACGCTTGGTGTGGTATTGAAGTTCGGTTTGTTATCCAATGGATGGGCTGTGGTAGGTTGATTGGCAGCTTGAATGCTTGGCGTCTGTGGAGCCCTGGTTGTCGTCGTCTCCTGCTCAGGTTTCTTGGTCTCGGCTTCTGTGGTGTATTTGATCGAATTTGAAGTCTGCATGGGGCGGACTCTTTGTCTCTCTTGCACTTGATTCGCCAAGATTGGGGCGGTACTAATTTGTCCACCTTCAATTTCGTATTTGTATTCGACAAATGCCTCTAAAATGGCATTAGCAATTACTTCTTGTCCGGCAGCTGTTTTCAGATAAGCTTCTTCTCTGCGGCTGCTCAAAAAACCTGCCTCAATCAAAATGCTAGGCATGGCAGTTTCTCGCAGTACCAGAAAGCCAGCTTGTTTTACTCCTCTACTTTTCCGCTCCGCCTCTGCAAAGCGGTTTTCCACCTTATTGGCTAGCAATATACTTTGATCAAGGAAAGCATTTTGAAACATACTTAACATGATATGTCCCTCAGGAGAATTAGGATCATATCCTCCATAGTTTTCCATGTAGTTGTCCTCATGCAGGATCGCAGCATTTTCTCTCTTAGCTACTTCCAGGTTTTCATCAGCTGTATGAAGCCCCATTACGTAGGTCTCACTTCCGCGAGTAGCACTACTACCTGGCATATAATTGCAATGAATGGAAATAAACATATCGGCATTATTGCGATTCGCAATAGCTGCTCTTTCCTGCAAAGGAATAAAAACATCTTTATCTCGCGTGAGGATTACCCGTAAACCTGGCATCCGTTCCTTCATCAATTGAGCCAATTTCTTGCTGATAGCCAGGGCAATATGTTTTTCTCGTGAATGCGCACCAGAACAACCCGGGTCATGCCCGCCGTGTCCGGCATCAATCACTACCGTTTTTACTTCGAATGGTATTTCGGACTTCTCGCTTTCTTTGATAACTTTGCGCACCGGTGAAAACCATTTCTCGGAAATGGCTTCGCAGGTGGAGTGATCATGCGTATAGATAGAGTCGGAAAGCGGAAAGGATAATGAAACGTTAATCCCGTTAAGGAGCAAAGGCAGAAGCGCAAGTGTAAACGTTTGGATAAGGGTTATGACTTTTTTAGACATAGGATATGGTAGTGTTTCCTGCTTTTTTTAGCGGTAATTTTTACAAAATAACGTAATTAATCGATTGAAAACAAAAGTACTTCATACATTTTTCTTTGTCATATTTACGGTCTGGCACCTTTTTAGTCAGGAGCGGCCTACTTTGAACGTAGATACGGCAAAAAACGTATTGGAACAGCCAAAAATGCTGCCCCTGCCACAGGATACGATCCCCTTGGACTCCCTGGGACTGATAAATGACACCCTTGGTGTTGCTATAGATACTTTGCTTCCAAATTTGGCGAGGATAACTTATTCTAAAGATTCACTAGAGGCTGAGGTCAATTACGACGCTCAAGATTCTATGATCTACGATATTGCGAACAAAAAGATTCATCTGTACGGAGGAGCCGTAGTTACCTACGAAGCCATAAAGCTGGAGGCAGCGCATATTATACTCGATTGGAACACCAATATTGTCACTGCTGAGGCGATGCCTGATAGTACGGGCCGGCCCGCAGGTCTACCGGTCTTTGCAGATGGGGAACAGAACTTTACGGCCGACCGCATGCTCTACAATTTTGATACTAAAAAGGGCGTGGTGTATGATGTTACGACCGACTACAATGACTTAGTCGTTTTGGGCAAGAAATCAAAGTTCATCACTGGAGAGACTCCGCAGGATACCAGTGAAATTCGTAAGGATATCATCTATAGTGAAAATGCGATTTTTACCACTTGTACTCATCCAGAACCGCATTTCGGCATTAGGAGTAAACGACAGAAAGTTATACCGAATAAGCTGGTAGTCGTTGGCCCTTCTAATCTCGAGATAATGGGAGTCCCTACGCCCTTATGGCTTCCGTTTGGCTTTTTCCCTATCTCATCAGGTCGTCGTACGGGCTTGCTTTTTCCGCGAGATTATGAATACTCGCCGGCCTGGGGCTTTGGGCTACGCGATATCGGATGGTATTTCCCCTTAGGTGATCACTTTAATCTATCAGTAACCGGGGACATCTACATCAAGGGCACTTGGGGTATTCGAGCGCAATCCAATTACAACAAAAGATATAAGTACTCGGGTAACTTTGTTATCGGGTATGATAAGCGACGACAGGAGGCTGGCGATGGTACCATCACCAGTCCTACTTCTTTCCGACTTACTTGGTCACATAACCAGGCTGCCTCTGCGCACCCAACGAATCGATTTGGAGGTTCTATTAACTTTCAGACCAATAATTATCAATCGAGGGTATTCAATGATGCAGCGAACGTATTACAGAACCAGTTGAATTCCAACTTCAGTTTCACCAAAAACTGGCAGGATAAACCGTTGACCTTCTCCGTCGCTTTTTCGCATAGCCAGAATAATCGAGATAGTACTATCACGGTCAACTTTCCAAACATTCAGTTCGTAACGCAGACGCTATACCCCTTCAAGCGGAAGGTTCCTTTGGGACGACGCAAGTGGTACGAAGAGATTACTTTTCGCTATCAGGGAGAGACCAGAAGTACCCTGACGAATAAAGACAGCGCCTTCTTCAGTACCGAGACCTTACGAAATGCACGTATTGGCGCGAAGCACACTATGAGTACCGGAACTTCCTTTAAGGTATTTAAGTATTTCAGCTTGAACCCCACGGTGAACTATCAGGAGGTATGGAACTTCAAGACCTTGCGGCGGGATTTCATTGAGGATATCCAATATGATACTACTTTCAATAGTAGTACGGGGGAGCAAGAGGTTAGGGTCGTGCGTCTCGGCGAGGTGGTAGATACACTGGTGAATGGCTTTAAGCCCTATAGGACTTTCTCTGCCGGGGTGAGTCTGAATACGCAGATTTTTGGTACCATGCGATTCAAGAAAGGCCCAATTCGCGGCTTGCGTCATGTCATCAAGCCCTCCTTGAACTTTGGTTTTGCCCCAAATTATCTGAGTGAGGACTTAGGTTATTTTGACTATGTGCAAGATGAATTTATAGAAGGGGAGTTTGACCGATACTCCATATTCCAAGGTGGGGTGTATGGAACCCCCCCGGCTAGTGAGCAGCAGATGGCTATCGGATATACCTTGAATAACCTCTTTGAGGCCAAGGTCTTTTCTAAAAAAGACTCAACGGAGCGGAAGGTTAAAATCCTGGATAACTTCATCGTTAGTGGGCAATACAATTTTGCGGCAGATAGTTTAAACTGGTCA
>ENA-UENT01000339-UENT01000339.1-marine-metagenome-genome-assembly--contig:-NODE-339-length-32212-cov-8.034805_pt1 | contig 32212 bp, 31 predicted proteins | sample MGYA00237879_ERZ529330 | MGnify/ENA primary metagenome ERZ529330 (study PRJEB26372, sample SAMN05368345) | marine metagenome | biome: cultured habitat; feature: ocean water; material: water; isolation... | reverse complement strand
GCGGGGTTTTAAACCATTTTTGAGACCAATAAAGTTTTGACGAATGTAAAAGCGGCGGCATTTTGGTGATTTTAAACTATTAAAACATTCCATCCATACACCAAAATAAACTAAAAGCCGTTTTAACATTATCCAAACAAAATAAGGGGCTGAGTTAAAAATTTTGAAAAAAGATGTTAATTTTTGATTAAGCACCCAACGAGGCCTGGATTTTTCACGTCAATGGTAATAACTTGAAGGCATAATTAATAAGCAAACAGGGATTAAAGAGCGCTCAAATTCTGGATACAATAGCAATAATGCTATTCTGAATAATTGGGGTACAAGGTTGGAATTTTGAAACGGCAATGAGCTGCATGGCAATCTTATGTCAGATGTCATTAGCCTGGCTGTTTCTAAAAATTAGTGCAACACATAAAGTGTGTTGCAGCAGGAGTGCTATGCTCATCCCGAGCTTACGGACAGCATCGCTCCACTCAATGCAGTAATCACAATACTTTGTACCGTTAAGCTTTTTGCAGCTGGACGGTGATAATCGTTTTAGAACACCTAAAATTTGGAACCATGAAAAAGCTATTCCTCAGCCTTACTGTACTCTGCCTGGCTATTCAGTTTGTACAAGCCCAGCGTTTTAAGCCACATGTTGACCTCAACCTTGGCATTGGTGTCCTTCCAACATTTGTAAAGGACCACGGCAAAGCCAAAATGCTGCCAATGAGCCTTACTGCTGATTATAAGTTCACCGAAAACTTCAGTCTTGGGCTTGCCGGTTCTTATTCAATCACGGAGTCAGGAATATACCAGTTCCGGGACGGCACTACCGCTCAGTGGCGCAACAAATTCTCAACGGTGACGCTTCGTGCTGCCGCTCACAGCAGGCTTATCAATGATTGCTTAAATATTTACGGCGGCCTGAATGTAGGCTACACCAACTCTGCTATCGAGATGATGCAGGGAGAAGAAAAAAAGATAAAAGCAGAAAGAGGTATTGGCCGTACCGGCAGCAACTTTCTGTACACCGCCTTCCTTGGTGCCCGGTATTGCCTTGGCCAAAGAGTAGGCCTGTTTGGGGAAGTTGGATTCGGGGTTTCTATTGCCACAATTGGCATTAGCGTCAGGCTTTAAGCTCCGGCACAGTTGCATTACCGATGGGGAAAAGCAAGAGGCAAAACATGACAAGGTATGCCTCTACCCTGTCGGCAACACGCTCTAAAAGACTGACTGTCATTGGCAATCAGACAGCACTGCAATGCCACCCGGTTAAGGAATAAGGTATTTAACCGGTTATATCAGACCATGTTTGGAGCCTGGCTCTATTCCAAACCAAGGATCTATGAACCCGCAAAAGTACGGGGTAAATAAAGAAGGACAGGCTTTTCGCCCTTGCCAACCGGATGTGGAATGGCATAAACGCAGGCATTGTATCAACCAAGCGCTGACAAGCAAAGCCTGTTCTTCTTTTTACCAGCTGATATCCTCGTCTGTCTCCAACTGATCACTGCCGTTATCGGAAAAGCTACCATTATCGGCTTGTTCATCTTCGTGCTCCTCATGCCGGCGGGTGAACTCGTCATAGTCATACTCCGGCATCAGGTTTTCCTTAACGTGGTCTATTGTTTTCTCAAGGTGACTCAGGAATCGGTTAAAATCCTCCTTGTACAAGAAAATCTTATGCCGCTCGTACCCGTCGCCATTAAACTTTTTGGTGCTTTCGGTGAGGGTAATGTAAAAATCGTCACCTTTCGTTCGCCGCACATCAAAGAAGTAGGTTCTTCGTTTGCCAGCACGCATTTTAAGCGAGTACTCGCTATCAATTCTTCTTTGGTTACTCCCGTTATCCACTACTTGTGAAGGTTTAGTTACGTAAATGAAAACGTGCCTTACAAAAGTAAATAATTGCAGGAGATTTCAAAGCACCCATTAATGCGTAAATACAGGGTCGGTTTCGTGCAAATCAAACCTGTACCACTGTTTTGCGCCCTCGTTCCAGTGATCGATGATCAGCAACTGAGCTTCTTCCCCGGATACGCAATCAATTTGGGTATCGTTCCCCTGATATTCATAATCTACCCACCAATGAACTTCAAACGGGCCCAGTGGAAGCGGCAGCGCCCCACCCTTCAGCATGATGCGCAGGGAGGTGCCCCCATTGATACAATGGCTTTCTAAAAGCTCGACACCTACAGGACTGGGTGCCAGTAAAGCATATGCGCCATCACCGCTGCTCAGTGGAGCTTCTGATGGCACGCCACGCTCACAGTCCGAACTGTACCGGTACATCAGATAGACTTCCTGATTAGCTTCACAGCACCGGATGGCAGACATGAACACCCCACATTCACTTTCCGCTTTTTCCATAAGTGCCTCCCGTGCGTTTTCAATAGCTGTTTCACAATCAATAAGCAGGCAGTCTGAAGTGCCCGGGCCAGGCACATAACGGCTGATCAGCGTGGGGTTGCGATCAATTGACTCCGCCAGTACCGTTTCTTCTTTCTGGCAGCCCATGATTAGGAAAAGGAGAATGGAAAAGCCCGCTGTAAAAATAACCTGGTAAGCTTTCATGGCTCGTATATTTGGTGAACCAATATCGGTATCAGACTGGTATTCAGCGAGGTGAGTTGAATGAGGCTATCCTGAAGCAATATTTAAGCCAGGAATCATAACACTCTTTACATCCCAATCCTAAAGAGATCAGGCTCAAAAAGCACTGTTAATAATCAGCAAAAAGAGTGATTTTAATCATCGGGCAGGCTGGCCTTCATCGACTTCCTCAAGGCGCTGGTTTTCGACCATTTCCGCATAGTACCCCCCCAGCTTGATCAGCTCTTCATGAGTACCGGATTCTGCGATTCGGCCATCCTCAAGGACCAGGATTTTGTCGAATTCCAACAACGAGTAAATCCGGTGCGTAATGATAATTGCGGTCTTGTTGGCGAGGGCACCGGATAGGTACCCCAAAATTTGCTGCTCGGTTTTCGTGTCCACCGCAGACAGACAATCATCCAACAAGACAATATCAGGCTGTTTAAGAAAAGCCCTGGCAATAGACACCCTTTGTTTTTGCCCCCCGGAAAGGGTCACCCCTCTTTCGCCTACGAAGGTATCGAAGCCGTTAGACAGCTCCATGATGTCGTCATATACAGCCGCATAGCGAGCATATTCCTCCACTGTTTCCCGGCTGGCGTCCCGCTTACCAAATGCTATATTATGCGCGATGGTGTCAGAGAACAGAAAGACATCCTGAGGTACATACCCCACTGCCCGGCGCAGTTGAAAGAGGTTGTGGTCCCGGACGTCCTTACTATCCACCGTGACCCGACCCTGCTCAACGTCGTACATACGGACCAGCAGATCTGCAATGGTAGACTTGCCCGACCCCGTTTTACCTATAATGGCCATCTTTTGCCCTGCCTGCAGCTCGAAGCTAACATCTTTAAGGGCCTGTGTCCCGGTATCGGGATAAACAAAAGAGACCTTTTCAAAGGCGATTGCTCCGCGGATCTCCTCCGTTGTGGTCTCCGTGTGGTTCGTTATCTCCGGTTCAAGGCTCAAAAACTCATTGATCCGCTTCTGGGATGCTGCTGCCTGCTGAACGATAGAAGCAATCCAGCCTATAGCAGTTACCGGCCAGGTCAGCATATTGACGTAAATAACAAACTCAGCAATATTGCCCGTGCTAATCGAACCCCGCACAACCTGCAGCCCCCCGATATAAACTGTGATTACCGTACTTGCACCAATTAGCAGGACCATCAACGGATAAAAGAAAGCATCAACCTTAGCCAGGTCCAGTGCTTTTTCCCGGTATATATCGCTCTCCTTTCGAAAAAAAGATAGCATTGGTTTCTCCTGTACATAGGACTTGACAACCCGTATACCAGAGTAAATCTCCTGCGCATTCGTATTCAGGTGAGCCAGCTGCCGCTGAATGATCTCACTTTTTTTGTTGATCAGATTGCTAACATAGTATATTGATACAGATAATATGGGCAAGGGGGCAAGGGCATAAAGTGTCAGCTCGACATTTACGCTCAGCATAGAGTAAATCACAAGCACAAAAAGCGAAACCAGGTTGATGCCATACAAAACTGCGGGCCCAAGGTACATCCTCACTTTCGAAACGTCTTCGGTGATACGCGACATCATATCGCCGGTCTTGTTGCGCTTGTAAAAAGCCATGCTGAGGTCTTCGTACTTCTGAAAAATCTCTTTGCGCATATCATACTCAATGAGCCGGGACATGACGATGATCGTCTGGCGCATGAAGTACATAAAAACCCCCATCAGCAAGGCAAACAACAGCACCAGCACGCCGAAATAAAGCAGCGACTTGCCCAGCATACTGTACAGTTTGGGCTGTAGCTCGAAGCCATTTAACAACCCGAACAAACCAATATTTTCCACTACCAGGTCCAGTGCCTGGCGGATCATCTGCGGCTGCAGCACCCGGAAATAGTTGGACAGGGACACAAAAAGGATCCCTAAAAGAAGGTGCTTTTTGTAGCGGAGGAAAAACTTATTTAGATAGGCTAATTGCTTCACGTGTGGTCTGGCTTCTTTCTGGTACCCTTTGTAAACCATTGATTGTCGGATTGGTTGAGTTGGCCAGGCATCTTCAGGCTCTGCGCCGCCCAAAAAAGTAAGCTGCTATGACCAGGAACCCAATCAATCCAAAGGCCCACCACAGGGGGGAGCCTGCCCCTTCGGCTTTCAATGGCTTACTGTCACCATAATACGTGAGGCCCGCCCAGTAGTAAGGAGATTTTCGGAAAGCAGCCACTTTGGTATCTTGCAGGTATTGTACCTTGGCAGACTGTAGGGCTGCAGCTTTGGGTTGCCCTTCCGCAAGGCTTGCGTAGAAGACCGAAATGATTTGGCTGGCACTTTGATCGTTGAGGTTCCATAGGCTAGCCACAATACTATTTGCGCCAGCGTAAAAGAAGCCCCTACCCAGGCCAAGCACGCCTTCTCCCCGCGCCAGGCGCCCTATATTGCTTTGGCAGGCACTCAATACAACGAGTTCTGCAGGAATATCCCAATGGTACAGGTCGGTCAGGAAGATGGAAGAGTCTGCCAGTGCGATATACGGCTGTTTGCCATCGTAGGCACCGTAGGCATGGGTAGACAGATGCAAAATACCTGCCTGTCCCATGGCTGCTATGAAAGCTTGCCGGGTAGCAGCACCATCACGGAAGGAGTGCACCTGGAAATGGGCAGCTATAGCTTCCAGCTCGACAGGACTGTATTCCAGGGTGCCATGACTACCCTTTGCCTGCTGAGCGAAGGGAGCCATGGCATAAGCCTGCATGACTGGACTGCCTGTGTTATTTTCGAGCTGATCGTACAAAGTTGCAGAAAAGCTGTAGCTCACTACATGGCTGTTCACAAGGTAAGGGGCTGTGCTGAGGTCGGTACCAGGGTAAGAGGCAGAGAGCAAGGCTTCAAAAGGCACATAAGCAAGTGGCCCGCCTGGGATAACAAGCAGTGCCTTTGCCTTAAGCGGACCGGAGATGGGTAATAGCTTTTGAAACAAGGCATACGCCTGTTCCTTATAAGCTGCTGGTGCCTGCTCAATGAGAGTGGGAGCGCTAAACCAATGCAGGAAACTTTCCACTTGCCTGGCTAGCGTATCACTACTACCCAAATCAAGGAGTTGCGATTCCTGGCCATTGGCATAAAGCAGATAGGCTCGTTCTTCACCGAATAGATAGTGGATCAGTGCCCGGCTCTGCCCTTTGAGGTAGTTGCGCTGGAAGGGCTCCCAACCGATCACAGCTGCACCAGCTGTTTGTCTTTGGTACACGGGGAAGGACTGGCTCAGGTAGTCTGTAAGGCGTTCCAGTTCTTGTTCTACGCCAAGTGCCTGATCGAGCACTACGGCCACGCTTTCAGAACCGGCTTGATCCAGCTCCAGTTGCAGGCGGTTCAACTGCCTCCGCAGGGCTCGCTCCTGCTGCTGCAGCGAGTCTGGTATAGTGGAAAGGGCATCTGCCTCCGCCAGAGCTTCCAGCAATAAAACGGACTGGCTTTTTTCCAAAAAGTAAAAGGCATCGGCTGTGGCTTGCTGCGCCGTGCAAATACGGACGGCCCGCTCATAAAAAGGCAGGGCTTCTTCCCGCCAAAACAGTTTTGTGCCAGCATCACTATGGGCACTTCTCAACTGGTCGATGAGATAATCGCCAGCCTTTAGCCAGGGTGCAGCGGCCTGTAGGTACTGTTCCTCACCAGATTGCTCATGTTGGGCAAGCAATGCCCGGAGCAGGTCATTGAGGTAAATAGATAAATCTACCTTGTATGGTGTCTTCTCCAAATATTGCCTTTCGGCTTTTTGCAAGGGGCTGTCAGGGTAGAAATCAGCTTTCAAAGTCTGCATAGCCTTCAGGAACCAATCGGCGGCTTGATCCGGTTTGCCCTGCTGCAAGGCAAGCTCCCCAATGTTATCCATGATGGCAGCAGCATCCTCTTTTGCCTCTGCTATGCGGGCGAGTTCCAACGCCTCTTTTAATAGCAGCGCTGCGGAGTCATGCTGCTGGCTTTTCATTGCAGCAAGCCCCAAAAGGTTTTTTACTCTGGCTTGGTAATCGATATCTTCAAGGGCTTGGTAACTGGTCAGCGCTTGTGAACCAAATTGCTTCGTCTCTGTGAAATGGCCTAAGTGATAGTGGGCTTTCGCTAAATTCAGCAAAGCGGCGGCTTCATCTTGAAGCATCTCCTGTTGACTGAAGTAGGGCAGGGCAAGTTGAAGCTGTTGGATGGCCTTTTGAGAAGCCTTTCGTTCTGTGTACAAAAGCCCTAAATCTGATCTTGCTTTCGCCAGGTTGAGTGCTTCCCCTTCCTGTGTGTCTTCGATTACCCATCTCAGCAGGCGTTCTGCTTTGTCGAAATCGCCGGCATAGCTATCCATCTTTGCCACCCGGAGCGCAGCAGCTCGGTGCAATACCCTGTTGTTGAGTTCCTGCTGAATGGCCGCCGCCGCTTGGTAGCAAGTCGACGCTTTTCCGTAGGCTTTCAATCTTTCGTGGAAAAATCCAAGATTGAAGTAGGAACGGCCGAGGTCTTCGTGTGCTTTGCCGGCAAATGCTTTATTACGATAATCCACGGCTTGTTGCATCTCTTGAGCAGCCTGGGGCATGTCTCTATTTTGAAAGGATAATACACCAAGCGTATGGTAGACCAAGCCAAGCGAATCCACCAACTCTGGGCAGTCTTTCAGCGCTTCAGCCAATAATTGCAGTTCCGCCCGGTCTCCAGCCTTCACTATGGGTAGAATAGGTTTTTTCGGGCATTTTGCGAAAGTAGAAAAGCTGAAAATAAGGTAAAGCAGAAGGTATGGAAGGCGGTGTGCAGGCATAGACTTGAAGGGTTGGTGCCCCAGCTCACGAAATGCGAACTGGGGCAAGAGGGTTTGTTATCCGTAATATAGGGTATTTGACTGTTATAGTTTAATCAGCCGGCCTACCCAAAGCTGTCCCTTGTACCGGAGGCGTAGCATATAGGTGCCTGCTGGCAAATGCTGTACATCAATATCCATCGTCTGGGGGTAAGCGGAAGAGGAGACTTGCCATTGCCCCATACGCTGGCCGCTGAGGTGGAAGACTTCTAACTCGGCTGCATCTGGAATTGGTGGTAATTCCAGCTGTACAGCGTCACGCGCCGGATTGGGGTAGAAATGTATGAACTCAGTTAGCGGGGCAGCCTGCGTAGGGGTCGTACACAAGGTCAGTATATTAAGTAAGTTGCCGTCAACAGCGACGGTGTCCAACGATGGTGTCTTGTCTGCCGTATTGAGCAGGAGTGATTTGACCTCTGCGTAGGGTGTTTGCCTTCCTAGCTTACAATAGACGATTGCCGCCGCTGCGCTCACCGCCGGCGCGCTCATGGAAGTGCCGGATTTTAGGCCGGAGCTATCCTGAGGTAAATAGCTGTCGATATTCACACCCGGCGCTAAAATATCCACCCAGGTATCGCTAAAATTAGAGAATACGGCCCGGCCTAGTACTTGGTCTCCATCTTGAAGTATAGATCCTACAGTGATTTCGTTAGGCGCATTATAGCAGGCCGGGTATTGCAATAGGGTATCAAGCATCAGGGAGTCATTCCCCGCTGCGGAAACGACCAATATGTTGTTAAGTTCTGCTGAGTCGATGGCATTTTTCAGAATATCGTTGCTGCCATCGCTACCTGCGCCGCTACCGTAAAAACCCCAGCAGTCATTAATGACGGCCACACTGTCTTCTATTGCCTGGTAAGTGGCGCAGGCCACTTGATATAAACTGGAGACCCCTTGAGCATCGTGTGTTTTGTACGGGATGATATGAAAGCGGCAACCTTCAGTACAAGCCTGATCGAGTGTCTGAGCGATGATGCCCGCCACATGCGTGCCATGACTGTGGTCGTCCATCGGGTTGTTGCTGATGTCATCTTCAGAAACGAAATCCCAGCCGATAGGGTCGTCCTCAGCGCAATTGTTATCATCGTCTGTGGCGTTGTTGAGGGCATCCGGCTTTTTGTAGATGTATCCATCTAGTTTTTCATGCTTGTAATCTACACCCGTATCCAACACGGCAATGCGCACTGCATCGTTAATGGCGTCAGGAATGCCTGCTAGATCATTTTGCGTAAGCATAGGGTTGTCCGTAATCATCTCAGGCTGCAACTGTGCTACGGTGTAATAGTTGGGGTCTGCTTCCTGGATGATGACTGAAGAGCTGGCGCCTTTAACGCGTTCTAAGATATCAAGAGTCGGCCCTACAGGGAACAGCATTCCATTTTGATTGGTGATGACACTGTCGCCCAATTCCCAAAGTTGGAGGGAGTTGCAGACGCAAGAGTCTATAAGTTTTGCCCCGAGCGTGTCCCGCAGGGCTACCACACTATCGGGATCGGTTCCGGGTACGATCTGTACCACAATTTCATTAGGGATATAGGGCCAACCGGCGTCATCTGGTGTGTAGGCGTAGCCCAAAGCGGGAAAGGTATCCCGGTATTGGGCGGGCCGAGTCTCAGGGTAGGGAAACGTATTGTAGAACTCCACATCGTCGATGATCCAAAAGTATTGAGTTGTTTCAAAAAAGAAAGAGATCTCAACGTTAGCGTCTGCCGCTATACTGGTGATGTCGATAACTTCTACTGCCCTAGGGCCCGTTTCTACTTGTGGCAGTACATTCTGGTTGATGGTAAAGAATTCCTGACTGCCACCTGAAAGGTTCCGTACTCTTACAACAGTCGACCCTTCCAGCGCGCGGTAGTACTGATTAAAGCGGAGAAACACCTGGCTCTCCCCGCTGAGGTCGATAGGAGGGCTAACCAGCACTCCTGGTGTGCCGGCAATCGCCGCTGCTCCCCCCTGGGATCGGGAAAGGATGGAGTCTCTGCCGTCCCATAGCGTTGTATTAAACACTTCGGCCTTACCATCGTCTACCCATTGCCAGTTGCCATCTGGGGTATCCCATTCCATGAAATCATCGTTGTTGTCAAAGGGGAAAGCGATGATAGGGGATTGGGCGAAGGAAAACGTAGCGAGCAGGGATGAACAGGTTAGAAATATGCAAAAGCGTAGAGTCTCCATAATGCGTTGTTTTGAGGTTTAGAAAATAAGCCCAGGCCTGGCTTTGAGCAGGCAAATGGCTGGTGCTGACAGGGTGTGTTGGGATTATTGCTTTTTCAGCTAGGGATTAAAGTTGCTGGAGTAAATCTTGTGCCTGTTGCTGGAAAGCAGAGGGCTGTTCGGCCAGTGCTTGCAGTAGGGGCCGGGCTGCTTCGTTGTCGCCCGTTTTGACATAGCTTAGCGCCAAATACCAGCGGCCGTATTCCTGCAGGGCAGTATCGCCTTCAGCTAGTGCCTCAAATTGAGCCCTGCCTTCCTGAACCCGATCGGTTTCCAATGCAGCGATGCCTAAAGACAGCTTCAACTGTGGATTTTCCGGTAGTTGCTCTTCCAAAGCAGATAGTTGGGTGTAGGCAGCTTCGTACTGCCCTTGGTTGAAGGCTTGTTCTGCCGTCTCCAGGCTACTGCCGTCCACGCTTCGTTCTTGCAGGGCAAGCGTGGGGTGCAGGGCGTACTGTTCGTACAAGTTTGCAGAAGTCTGGAACGGGTTCCAAACCAATAATATCAAGGCGATGGCTGCGGCAGCCGCTACGAGCCATATCGGCTTTCGTCGCCAAAGCGGCACCACTATTCCCTCTTTCGGGTCAGCGGAATCCGTGTTTGCTTCGTCTTGAAAGTACCGTGCCCCCAGATCAGCCATGCGTTTTTCCAGCGCAGGCTTTTGCACTTGATGCTTCAAGTAGTTTTGCATCTGCTGCCGCTCCCTGAGCGCTTCCGCAAATGCACGGTCATCCTGCAGGCGTTGCTCGAAAGCAGGCTGCGCTTCTTCGGGCAGCTCTCCCTGCAGGTATTGGTCGATGAGTAAATAGTCTGATGCTTCCATACGTCAGGCGGTTTGAGCATTAAACAAATTGCGCCACCGCTCTGCACAAGCGTTCTTCCGACGGTACACCGTATTGGCATTATTCATACCAAGTTGTTCGGCGACTTCGGCGGAAGCCATTCCGGAAGCCAAAAGTTGTAGTAGCTGCTGGCAGAGCTCACTCAACTGGCCAAATGCCTGGTCGAGCTTACGCTGCCTGATTTCTTCTTCTTCAATTTGTTCCAGGGTGTTCTGAACGATGCCTTCAGATTCATATCGTTCGGCTTCTGCATTTCTTACCTCCGTTTCCCGATTTTTTTTGCGGAGCTGGGAAAACCACTTATTCCGGCAAATTTGGAAGAGCAATGCCCCAAGGGGGCAGGTGAGCAAAAAAGTTGGGTCTTGCGCTTTCTGGTGCAGTGCGATAATCCCCTCCTGGAAAACATCCTGAGCATCAGACACTGAGCCGCTATTGCGTACTACCCATTGAGTAATAGTCGGAGCATGCTCCCTGTATATATGATCCAGGGTGGAGAAATCGCCCTGGCGCAATGCCAGTATGTGCTTATGATCTGGGTGTTGTTCCATCGCTGTACAATTATAAGAGATTCTTTGGCTTTTTTTGCACCCGCTTAAAAAATAATGCGCTCTGGGCCTTTCAACTTGTTACTGTTCCCCTGTCAAAGTCAACTTTCCTGTTTTTTTTGAAAAAATTTCTCCAAGACGGTAAGGTTATACCCTAAGCTGCAATAGACTGGTGTATTTCAAACCTGTACAACCCAAAAACGAATAGGCGGATGCCGAAAAGCCTTAAACAGAGTAAGCCTCAAAAACCAAATCATTATGACTGCTGAAGAAAAGCAAATCCTGTCAAAGCTGATTGACCAATCAGCAAATTTAGTCTATGACACAGCTAACGCTGACGAGGTAGATGACCGCACCGTAGCCACAGAGATGAAACAGGCAAGTGAACTGTTAAGCTATGCCGCAGACATGGTAATGTCGCAGAAATCGCCCGGTCTTTTACGAAAATGGGGCAAGAGACTTTGGTATCATGTGAAAAAGGCAATCGCTAATTTCTTGCGGGAGATTGCTTGTGCAATTGACCCGGATTGCAAAAATTAAAATTGCATTTCTAAATAGTGTTTGCGGCTCCCTTTCCTGGTACAACGGTATCGGTCAGGGAGCTTTTAATGCCATTTGTCACCCCTTTACTCCGGCTCAGTTTTTATATTTACCCTTCCTAACCACAAATATCCAAATTATGAGCCGAATCGTCACTTTAGATGAATTTATCATCCGACGGCAAAAAGATTTCCCCTATGCTTCCGGAGAACTGACCGGCCTGCTGCGCGATATTGGCGTAGCTGCCAAAATTGTCAACCGCGAAGTCAACAAAGCCGGGCTGGTCAACATCCTTGGGGAGGCCCGGGAAGAGAATGCCTCCGGCGACACCGTACAGAAACTCGACCTTTATGCCAATGAGAAACTGATCGACTGCCTGAAAAACAGCGGAGAGTGCTGTGGGGTGGCTTCGGAGGAACTGGAAGATATTATTCCCATTAACTCTGTGGCTTCCAAAGCATCCAAGTATGTCGTGGTCTTTGATCCGCTGGACGGGTCTTCCAACATCGACGTCAACGTCTCTGTAGGGACTATTTTCGGGATCTACCGCCGCCTTAGCGATGCTGAGTCTACCGTTGAAGTAGAAGATTTCCTGCAGAGGGGTATAGACCTTGTGGCTGCCGGCTATGTGCTTTATGGTACCTCTACCCTCTTGGTTTACACCACGGGGCGGGGAGTCAACGGTTTTACCCTGGACCCCACAATCGGAGAGTTTTGTCTGAGCCATACCGATATTCAGATACCGGACCGCGGAAACTACTACTCCGTCAATCAGGGCTACTACCTTAAGTTTGATGTGGAAATGCGCCGGTATATAGACCACTGTTCTGATCTGAACCTGCGGTTGCGCTATATCGGGTCTATGGTCTCTGACATTCACCGTATACTCTTCCAGGGCGGCATTTTCCTCTACCCTAACACCCGTAAATACCCACAGGGAAAGCTCAGGCTGGTATACGAGTGCAACCCGCTGGCTTATATTGTGGAGCAGGCCGGGGGCAAAGCCATCACCTGTCAGCTGGAGCGCATCCTCGAACTCGAGGTCAATCACCTTCACCAAAGGGCTACAATTGCAATTGGGTCACCTGGCATGGTTGACGAAATGAAAGCCTTTGTGGAACGATACAGTGCAATTCCTGTGTTTAACGGTTAAACGGTCAAAGGATTGGTTTTTAAAAAAGCGATCAAAAAAATGCCGTAAAACTTTGCTTTTGTAAAGACCAGAAGTGTATATTTGCATCGCTTTTAAAATAAGTACTACTAATCCATGCCCAGATGGCGAAATTGGTAGACGCGCTACCTTGAGGGGGTAGTGTCCTTATGGATGTGCAGGTTCGAATCCTGTTCTGGGCACCGAAGCCTGATTGTCACTGACAGTCAGGCTTTTTTCTTTAGAACTCTCATTATTGGATTTTACCCGAAAAAGAATTACTTTTACAGCATAAAGTACAAAATAGCCGAAAGAAGAGTTTTTTCTATAAACTCCAGATATACACACTCCACGTTTCTGACACTCCTGCACAACACCCAAACCGGGCACTATAAGAAACGGGCTATTCAAAGCCCGTTCTGATTGTGTCCTGCGAAAAAACAGAATAAGAGTAAATCACTTGATGAATTTCATGTTACTCTCCTGCCTTTTTTGCCCACGAAGTGACTAAAGAACTAAGGTACCGTCTTAACCTTAACTCAACAAATAAGATTTCAAGCTTACCGCTTGTAATCGTGCAGACTTACTCAGACAACAGATGAAGAAAGTTCCGGAGACTAAAATCGGTAATTTACAGGTAGTTGAAAAACAGTCGGTTGTAGCTTATCTGCACTGCTTTTGTGCAGAGGGGACCCCGCTCAACGTGGATGTGCTGAACGAGCAGGGGAAAACCTACCGCACCCACAAAGCCCACTTGGAACCTGGGCCCCACAAAGCCACTATACGCCTTGGTAATTTACCACCTGGACGATACAATGCATGGATAACCCTTGGACAAGCTTCAGGCATCCGAAGTTTTACCATATCGAAGAGCGACTCCTTCAAAGACCGGTTTAAAAAATGGCTCAAACGATAAAATTCCTACCTTTTTTATAGATTTTCTCTTCCCCGCTTCAACTAAGCTCTTTGACCTGCGTTTCTTAGTCATTACTTAAGGACAGTCCCCTACTGACCGCCTTTTAACCTCACACTACGGAACCATGCCAGACAAAAAAACAATCGGCAAAAAAGAAGCGGAAAAACTGGAACGAATCGCTTTCATCTTGAAAACGGTAGCTCACCCGCTCAGACTAGGCATTGTGCACCTCCTCGAGCAGCACCCGCAGCTTTCTGTTTCCGAAATCTGTACAATGCTTGGTTCAGAACAATCCCTGACTTCCCACCATCTGCAAAATATGCGCCTTAAGGGTATCCTGCATGCCGAACGGGATGGCCGCAGTATGCTCTACACGCTTAAAGAGCGCGATGTCTCCTCCATTATCTCCTGCCTGGAGAACTGCAACTGCAATATGTAAAAAAACAGGATGAAGCATTGGCCGTTTGGAAGGATGCTTTTTCTTTTTCATTTTTACATGAACAAAACAAACTATATTCGGATTTAAGCTTTTTATTATGCTACCTTACCGATCGCTGCCGGCAGATTTGTTCATGGTTGAACTGGCACTTACGTCAGATGCGGTCCTGATCGATCTGCGAACACCACAGGAAATTCGAAAGGATAAGTTGATGGACCAGGCGATGAACATAGACTACCTCAGCGACACCTTCGATGATGAAATAGAAACACTGGACCGGCTACGGCCTTATTTTCTATATGATGACGGTGGCAAAAGGGCGCCTCTAGCGGCCTCTCTTATGGTCCGCCGGGGCTTCAGGCAAATTGCTTACCTGCAGGGCGGACGAAAGGAAATACAGGAATTTGAGCAGTAAGACTATTACTGCAGCAGGGAGAAATTTGCCCAAAGTATCTTTTTGTACCAGAGCATCAATTGCTCCTAACTTTGTTGTTCCTTAAAACTTTGAAAGTCAAACCGTTAATGAAAGAATTCTGGGAAAAACGATATGCAGCCGAAGAATACGCATACGGGAAAGCGCCGAACACTTTCCTCCGCACCGAACTGGAACATTTAGAGCCGGGGCATGCCCTTTTTCCTGCAGAAGGGGAAGGCCGTAATGCCGTTTACGCAGCCCAGCTTGGCTGGTCGGTAGAGGCATTTGATTACAGCAACGCCGCCCGGCAAAAAGCATTGCGCCTGGCAAAAGATAGTCAGGTAAACCTGCAATATCAGGTTGCTTCTATAGAAAGCTTTCCCTTTGAGCGTAAAGAGTACGATCTTATTGCCCTGTTCTTTGTACACTTACCTCCTACCCTGCGGCAACAACTGCACGCTGCATGTGCTTCTGCCCTGCGCCCCGGCGGCACGTTACTGCTGGAAGCCTTTCACAAAGAGCAACTCCCTCTGCAATCCGGCGGGCCAAAGCAGGAAACGCTGCTTTTTAGCCTGGAAGACCTGGAAGCTGACTTTGCAGCTCTTTCCCTCGGCCAGATTTCCCGCCAACGTGTTATTTTGGAGGAAGGCCCTTATCACCACGGGCCTGCTGAGACCGTTCGAATTCGCGCAACCAAACACCAATAAATATGAAAAGCCTTAAAGTAGTCCAATCTACCTTCGATGCCATAGCCGAAGAAATCCACAGTGACCAAAGCCCGGTAGGCATCGACGCAAAGAAGACACACATTATCATCCTGGATAAACTGCTGCAGCTGGAAGAACGGCTGAAGCAAATCGAAGCAAAACTAGAAGCAAAAGACGACTAACCTATGATTACAGAAAAGGCAAGGCCGGAAATCCTGTCGCTCATCCGCCAGCATTACCCCCAATTGGCAGAGCGTAACCTGCAGGATGCTATCGCAGATGAAGGTACGATCATGCATTTCAAAAGCGGATCGCTAATCATGGATTTTGGTGCCTACGTCAAAATTATGCCCCTGATCATCAAGGGCAGCATCAAAGTATCGCGGGAAGACGAAGAAGGCAACGAATTGTTCCTGTATTATCTGAAGCCCGGAGAGACCTGCTCCATGTCCTTTACCTGCTGCCTGATGGACAAGAAGAGTGAAATCCGGACTGTAGCAGAAGAGGACACGACTCTCATTGGCATCCCCACCCGCTTTATGGATGAATGGATGAGCCGTTATCCAAGCTGGAAGAACTTCGTGATGACTTCTTACGATAACCGTATGCTGGAGCTGGTGCGCACCATTGATAGCATCGCTTTCAAAAAGATGGATGAACGCCTCATGGACTACCTGGAGCAAAAAGCCGAAGCCAACGGCAGCCGGACGCTCAATGCCACACACCAGGAAATTGCCTATGACCTGAATGCTTCCAGAGAAGCGATTTCCAGGCTGCTGAAACAGCTGGAAAAGGATGGGGTTGTACAGCTTGGGCGCAATCGTATAGAACTGTTGTAGCCCTCTTCAAAAAGTCAGTCCGGGAAGGGAAGAAAGCCTTTATTGTGATGTTCGTCACTGCCAGCTTCGGCAAAAAGGCAGACTTTTGTATCGTTGAGCAGCCAAATTGTTAACAAGCTTTTGTCAAGCCGCATTTGACAAAATCAAAATAGTTCTCCGCGATGCGAATTAAAGACTTTCTACCTATTCTGGACTGGCTTCCAAATTATAAGGCAAGCAACCTGCAGGGCGATTTATCGGCAGGCCTGACCGTTGGTGTCATGCTCATCCCTCAGGGTATGGCGTATGCGATGATTGCCGGGCTCCCCCCAATTTACGGCCTGTACGCCTCCACGATCCCTTTGATCATTTATGCAATCCTGGGCACTTCCCGTCAGCTGGCGGTAGGGCCGGTCGCCATGGTCTCTCTGCTGACCGCTGCAGGTATTGGTGCTCTGGCAGAGGGCGGCACGGAGACTTACATCATGCTGGCTATAGCCCTGGCCCTTTTTGTTGGGGTTATACAGTTTTTGCTCGGTGTTTTCCGGCTTGGTTTCCTGGTCAACTTCCTTTCCCACCCGGTCATTAGCGGCTTTACCTCAGCCGCAGCATTGATTATTGGCCTTTCTCAACTTAAGCACCTGTTGGGTGTGAATATCCCAAGGAGCCACCATGTACACGAAATTCTGCTCAATGCCATAGAACAATTTGGAGCGGTGAACTGGTATACCTTCGGCGTAGGTATTGGAGGTATCTTACTGATTAAGGGCGTAAAAAAAATCAATAAAGCTATTCCCGGACCACTACTGGCTGTAGTGTTTGGTATAGCTGCGGTATATGGTTTGGGACTGGTGGACCAAGGCGTTAAGATAGTGGGGACTGTTCCTGAGGGATTACCCTCTTTCGTTATTCCGACATTCTCAGGTGAAGATTTCTCCGCTCTGCTGCCTATCGCACTGACTATTGCTCTGGTCAGCTTTATGGAAAGCATTGCGGTAGCCAAAGCCATTCAGGCCAAACACAAAAATTATAAGGTTTCAGCTAATCAGGAACTGATCGGGCTTGGTGCAGCCAACATCTTTGGCTCTTTGTTCCAATCCTACCCTGTCACCGGTGGATTCAGCCGTACTGCGGTCAATGATCAGGCTGGCGCTAAAACCGGGCTGGCGGCCATCATTAGCGCGGTACTCATTGCACTGACCTTGCTTTTCCTCACGCCTCTGTTCTACTACCTGCCCAAAGCTATTTTGGCCTCTGTCATCATGGTAGCAGTTTTCGGGCTGATCGATATTAAGGAAGCAAAGCACCTCTGGACTACCGACCGGGTAGACTTTTGGATGCTCGTTGCCACCTTCGTTGGTACGCTTTCCCTTGGCATTGAGCAAGGTATCCTTATCGGTGTGGCGCTTTCATTAGGTGTGGTCATTTTCCGCACCACCATGCCTCACTTTGCCGTGCTGGGCCGTATACCTGGCGAAGATCACTACAAAAACATCAATCGCTTCGATAACCTGGAGCAACGGGAGGACATTCTCATCATGCGCTTCGATGCGCGCCTTTACTTCGCGAACGTCAACTTCTTCAAGGAGACTATCGAGGCTGAAGTCGAACGCCGCAAGGGCAAACTCAAACTATTTATACTGGACGCCAATAGCATCAACAGCGCCGACAGTAGCGGCCTGCATGCCCTGGAGGAAATTCGCGAGTTCCTGGCCTCTCTGAATATCGAATTCTATATGACGAGCGTGAAAGGGCCCCTTCGCGACACCCTGCAAAAAGGGCACTTCGATGAGAAGCTGGGCAAGGACAAGTTCTTCATGCACATTCAGACAGCGGTGGACAACTTTGATGAGAAAAATCCGCAGCGGTACAAAGATTATGTGCTGCAGACGAACCTGGATTAAAAAAACCAAGCTTTACACTTCCGGAAAAGCGCCCTGATCATTTTTGGTCAGGGCGTTTTTTTATTAGGCGGTAACGGGTAAACATCTGTCCCCCTGCGTGCGCTTTATCAGAAAAGCCTCCATGTTTACCTTAATTTTTGTCCTACTGACCGGCCTTGGCGTTTTCTTCATTTACCGGAACAGGCAGCAGGATGGGAATGGGCAGAAAATGCTAGGTATCAGCCTGATCCTAGGCACAATTCTACTGTTTCGTTTCCTGAACTTTTGGGGCGAAAAAATCTGGTTTGATGAGCTGGGGTATAATGACCGCTTCTGGACGTTATTTCTGGCGGAATCCCTGTTTGTGGTAGCCGGAGCGCTGTCGGGGCTTGGGCTGCTGGCACTTTTGTCGCGACACCTGCCTGCTTCTAAGAAGTGGTTGCGGCGCGGGGTGCTGATTGCCGGAATGCTACTGGGGGCCGCCTGGGGGTTTGCCAACTGGAGCAGCTTTCTGAAGTTCTGGTATCAGGCTCCTGTGGGCATGTCTGATCCAATTATGGGTGTAGAAGCCAGCTTTTACCTCTTTACCCTGCCCTTTCTCGACGGGCTCTACAATTTCCTCTTTATGCTGGTACTGCTTGCCCTGGGCATGACCGTTGCCGGGCGGTATGAATTCTATCAGGAGGGGCGCAGTATCAAACTATATCAATCGGACAACGCAAGGGGCAAAGCCTCCCGCCGAATGCTGTTCATCAACGCCGGATTGCTCCTCTTCGTCCTCGCCGGCGGGGTTTATCTTGACCGCTTCCACCTGCTTTTTTCAGACCTGGGTACGGTGTCTGGCCCCGGCTGGACAGACGTGCATATTGTGCTGCCTGCCCTAACTACCACGCTGGTATTTACGGCACTGGCAGGGCTCAGCTTATTGATTCCGGCTATTCGGGAGGCGCTGCAGCACCTGCTTTTCCGATTAGGCGTACGCAAAGCAGGTGATCCGCTTTATGTCATTGGGAGTACGGCTGCAATGGTAGCGGTCTTTTGGCTGATTGCGCTCAATGTTTTGCCCGGCGCCTACCAAAGCTTCCGGGTGGAACCCAACGAAATTTCCTACGAGAAGCCTTACATAGGGCATAATATTGAATACACCCGCTTTGGCTTCGGGCTCAATGAGGTGGAAAGCCGGGAATTCCCTGTGCGGGATTCCTTCAGCCGGGACATGGTTCAGGACAACCCCACCATTTTTAATAATATCCGGCTTTGGGACTGGCGCGCGCTGGATGCAGTACTGAAACAGTTTCAGGAAATCCGCCTGTACTATGAATTCAACGACGTAGACATCGACCGGTACCGCTACGACGATGGCTACCGGCAGGTCATGATCTCTGCCCGTGAAATGAAGGCATCCAACCTACCGGATAAAAGTCAGACCTTCGTCAATGAAGTTTTCAAGTATACCCACGGCCACGGTATTGCCCAAACCACCGTTGCTGATTTCACTTCCGAAGGACTGCCTAATTTCCTGGTCAAAAACATCCCCCCGGAAAGTAAATACCCTTCTCTTGAGGTGGAGCAGCCCAGGATTTACTACGGTGAGCTTACTGATGATTATGTAATTGTCAATAGCAGTGAGCCCGAATTTGATTATCCCCAAGGCGATCAAAACGAATATTACAGTTATACCGGGCAGGGTGGCGTGGAATTGTCGAGTGCCTGGCGCAAATTTCTCTATGCCTACAAAATGGGGGAGTTTAAACTGTTGCTCAGCTCCTACCCCAGCAGGGATAGCCGGATCTTATTCCGGCGGGATATCAAAAGGCGGGTCAGGGCACTCGCCCCGTTCCTGCAACTCGACCAGGACCCCTACATCGTCAATGCCGATGGTCAACTATACTGGATGATCGATGCATACACCACATCATCCTATTTCCCCTATTCAGCCCCTTACAATGCTACCGAGCGGATACAGTACAAGGAGGGAGAAGCACAGCAGCAACTGAAAATAGGCCACCGTTCTGACTTTGACGGGCAAAACTACCTGCGCAACCCGGTCAAGGTAACGGTCAATGCGTTTACCGGTGCCGTTGACTTTTACGCTTTTGACGAGGACGACGCTATTTTGAAAGTCTGGGATAAGATCCTCCCGGGCATGTTTCAGCCCCGGAGCAATATGCCGGAAGCGCTGCAGGCCCACATCCGGTATCCGGTCGACTACCTGCTGACTCAGGGGCTGGTCTATGCCAAATACCACATGAATGACCCTGAGGTTTTTTACAATCAGGAAGACCTGTGGATACGCGCGACTGAAAAGTACTACGGCAGCGTTCAGCCGGTAGAGCCTTACTATATTATGTGGCAGCCTCCGAATAGTGAGGAAGCAGGTTTTTCGCTTATCCTCCCCTTTACCCCCAAAAACCGGCAGGTATCTATCGGTTGGATCGCCGGGCTTTGTGATCCAGGGCAGTATGGCCGGTTCTTAGCCTACAATTTCCCAAAAGAAAAACGGGTACTTGGCCCGCAGCAGGTGGAAACCAAAATCGACCAAAACAGCTACCTGTCCGGACAGCTCTCCCTATGGGACCAAAGGGGCTCAAGAGTCATCCGCGGCAATGTGCTGGCCATCCCCGTGGCAGAAACCATTGTTTACGTCGAGCCCATCTACCTGCAGGCTGAGACCGCTGCTTATCCCGAGTTGCGACTGGTCTGCATCATGCACAACGATCAGCTTAGCTACGCCGAGACCTTTGACGAAGCACTGGCGGGGCTCTTCGATACGACTGCGTCAATGGATCAGAGTGGCGAACCCTCCTCTGCAGCCTATGAGGAAGGCACGAGCATTCAGGCTGGTATCTCAAGCGCCCGGGAAGCCTTCCAACGCTACCAGAATGCTACCGGAGAGGGGCGGTTTGAAGCCGCTGCCCAAGCCCTGAATGACCTTCAGCGCGCCCTGGAAGACCTCAATCAGCAATCGCAAGACCAATAATGAAGTGGTCTGCCTACCATATCATTGACCTGGCCGTCACCATCCTCGCTCCAGGTATGTTGAGCATCCTGGTTTGGGAGTATGGCTACGGTCAGGCTTTCGCTTACGAGCGAGAGGTATATGCTCTTTTTGGAAGCTTACTGGCACTGGAAACAGGGTACAGCCTGGGCAGGCATCCGGGGCCGCTGCTTTTCAGGCGCAACACACGGATCGTGCTGTTGATTTCAGGGTTGCTGGTTATGGTTTTCAGTTTGCTGAGTCTGGTACAAGTATTCCCTTTGCAGGCTTACTGGCTGGTCCGCCTACTGGTTTTGCTCCTTTCCCTGACGCTGATCATCGAACGGCTATTCCGGATAGAAACCCGGCGCATGCACCCAGCCCTTATCTTTGTCAGCAGCTTCGCAGTATTGATTGGGCTGGGCACGCTGCTGCTACTCCTGCCGCAGTCTGCCAAAGTCGAAATATCTCTGGTTGATGCCCTGTTTACGGCCACAAGTGCCGTTTGTGTAACCGGGCTGACCGTGCTGACCACGGGGGAAGATTTCACCCTGACCGGGCAGGCATTCATTCTGGTGCTCCTGCAGCTGGGCGGGCTGGGCATGCTGACGTTTACTAATGTTTTCGGGTTATTTTTCCGCAGCTTTGGCTCTTTCCGCAACCGGCTGATGCTGCAGGATATGATCAACAGCCGTACCATTGAAGGCACTAAAGGACTGTTAGTCCGCATCCTGGTATTCACCTTTGTGGCAGAGGGCATAGGGGCATTGCTTATTTACAGTGGCCTGGCAACCGGGAGTGCTCCGGACGGCAACCGGGCCTGGTTTGCCATCTTTCACGCCATATCCGCTTTTTGTAATGCAGGTTTTTCTACCCTGCCCCAATCGCTGTACGAAGAAACCTTCCGGATGCAATATGGCGTCCATTTAACGATTGCTGCCCTGATTATTTTGGGGGGCATAGGGTTCAACACTATCATTGGCTACCTGCAGTACATGGGGGAAGCCCTGCGGTACTACTTTTACCGGGTGATTAATCGCGCTGACCGGGCTATCCCGGCCTCTTTGCCTTTGCTTTCCGCCAATGATAAGCTTGTGCTGCGGACCACTACAGCCCTGCTTGTAGCTGGTACGCTCGGTTTTTATTTTTTCGAAGGCGCCAACCAATTCAGCAACCAAAGTTCATTTGGGCAGTGGGCAACCGCCTTTTTCGGTTCCGTTACGGCACGCACGGCCGGGTTCAATTCCTTTGACACAGGCAGCCTCGCCGGCCCTACCCTGCTTTTGCTGATTTTGCTGATGTGGGTTGGCGCTTCGCCGGGGTCTACCGGAGGCGGCATCAAAACGACCACTTTTGGTATTGCCCTGCTCAATATTTGGCAGCAGGTACTGGGCCGGAATCGTATTGTACTGGGGTGGCGCAGTGTGCCGGTCAGTGCACTCAACCGGGCCCTGGCCATTATTATGCTCTCCCTGCCAGGTATTGGAGTACCCGTCTTTTTATTGTATCACTTTGAGCCCGGTGCCGCGCTGATGCCCATCGTATTTGAATGTGTCTCTGCCTACTGTACCGTGGGGCTGAGCATGGGCATCACGGAGCAACTGTCAGAACCCGGCAAGCTTACGCTCATTGCGACCATGTTCATCGGCCGGGTGGGCTTTCTCACCTTCCTCACCGGTCTGGCGCGACAGTGGGCGAAGGAGCAGCATGACCCGGCCCGGTATCCGGAAGAAGATATTTTCATCAATTAATGCTCAGTTATGAAGTTTATCATTATCGGTCTTGGCAATTTTGGAGCGACCCTTGGGCTGCGGCTTGTGGAAGACGGCCACGAAGTCATTGGGGTAGACAAGCGCCCTGAGCCTGTAAATTTGCTAAAAGATGGGCTCACCCATACCATTGAGCTGGACACTTCCGACGAACTTAGCATGGATAAACTACCGCTTGAAGGGGCAGACACCATCCTTGTGACGATAGGTGAGGACATTGGCGCTTCCGTGACCGCTACTGCTTTTGCCAAGGAGAGGCGAAAGAACGCTACCCTTATTGCCCGGGCCATTTCCGATATCCATCATACCATACTGGAAGCCATGGGGGTAGATGAGATCATCCATCCGGAAGCCGAATTCGCTGATCAGCTGGCCAATCGGTTACTGGTGGACGGTGCGTTGAAGTCGCTGACGCTCGACAGCCAATTCAGCATCCTTGAGGTTAAGGTGCCGGAAAAAATGATAGAAAAGACCGTGGAGGAACTGGCTTTGCCCGATGAATGGTCCGTCACCATCGTCACTCTACTGAAAGAACGCAAGCGGCGGTCTATCTGGGGCGTCAGCAAAGGTTACCGGGAAGTAATAGGCGTTGTGCGCCCGGACACCACCCTTCAGGCATCCGACCGGCTGGTCCTTTTTGGCAAAACTCAGCAAATACAGGATATGCTGGAGGCTTATGAAGATCATTCAGAAGACTAAACCTCTTCTTCCAATTCATCAATCCAGTCCAGTTCCAGAATAGTATGCCCTTCTTCCGGAAAATACATGCGCCGGAACTTTTTGCCCCAGACCAAATCTTTATAAACATACGAGCTGTTGGCGTGGACATCCTGAGCAAAGGTCTCGTCGTAGCCTTGGAGCAACACCAGGAATTCCGGGCGCATCGCTTGCAGTTCTTCCGGTGTCTTCTGCCAGAGCGGGCTGTCTTTATCAATAATGTGAACCAACACCCAGTTGAGCGGAAAGAGGAGGACTTTGTCCCGTTCCAGTTCCAGCAAAGTGAAGCGCCGGACTTTTTGCCCTTTTTCGTCTTTATCCACCCACGACATGCTGACTTTGGCGCTAAGGTTAATCAGCTTATTGTTGCGCTGATTAACGATTTGGAACTGGAAACTCTCATAGGGCGTATCCTTGTAGGGCCGGACGACCGCCTTTTTACTGAACAAAATGCTTGATTGCGGCTGGGCAAAGCGGGCAAAGAAGAGCCCCGTAGCCAGCGCAAACCCCATCAGGCCCACTAATGCGTCAATGGAAGCAATGATGTTGGCGGCGATACCCGTGGGGCTAATCGCACCATACCCCACCGTGGTAAAGGTCTGGACACTAAAGAAAAAAGCTACAAAAAAGTCACCTGCAGGCGAGCCGGTAGGTTCTGCACCAGACAAATACTCCAGACCAATAGTCAGGTAAATCAGTGCAAAACCGGAATTGACCACTATGTAAATAGCTGTGATCAGCGCAAAAAACCGCAACCAGGACATTTCCACCAATGCCTGGTAGGGCCGCCATGCCTTACCTCCCCGGCGCAGGATATTGTAGGAACCATCGCGGTTGATCAACCGGTCTTCGCCGGACGTAATGCCGCTGCCGAAGCCGAGGTCGTTCTCAGGTGAAGCAGAACGCCCGGAGAAAGATGAAGTGATATCTCTAAGTTTCATGTCCCTAAAATAAGAAAGTCTGGTTTTGCACTTCACAACTCTTTGCCCATCTTTCCGTTTAAGATCAAAAGGAGATACCCATAAGCCATGCGCCCCGATAACCTCGACCACTTACTGAAGAACCTCGAACAAGGTGCCGCTGACGAGCTGTCTGAGCTGGAATCTCTGGGCGCCTCCTTCTATCCTACCGGGCAGTTACTACGGCTGCGCGGGCAATGGGAGGTAAAGAATACCCTCTTTAAAAAGTTCCAGCGTTTTTTCATCGGTGCGGTAGCTACCTCACCGGTTTGGTTAGTCCTGTGGGGGCTTTGCCTCAAAACCGGCATGGCCCGGTTGGGGCTTATTTTCCTGGCTTTCTTTCCTTTTTCTTTTTTGCTGTTCTTCTTCGGGCTCTATTTTATGCACACCTTTTTCAAAGGGCAGGGCCATCTTGACCGGGTTGGGGAGATGATCAGCCATGAACTGCAGCACCGGCAGGGAAATAAGTAAAAAGTACCACAGACTCCCGGAAAAGCCCTAACCAAACAGGCTGTTTTACCGCTATTTTTGATGTGGATACCCCAAAGTGTCACTGAATTTAACCATAATGTTGGCCGTTTTCTCAGAAAGCACGCTAACCTCACATAAAACTAATAACAATGGACGTAGAAATTCTCTCCAGAATTCAATTTGCCTTTACGGTCGCGTTCCACTACATCTATCCTCCACTGAGCATTGGGCTGGGACTGATCATGGTCGCCCTGGAGGGGCAATACCTGCGCACCGGCAATAAAGAATACCATGTACTGGCGAAGTTTTGGACCAAAATCTTTGCCCTGACCTTTGGCATCGGCGTAGCCACAGGTATTGTCATGGAGTTTGAGTTTGGCACCAACTGGGCCACGTATTCGAGGTACGTGGGCGATGTCTTTGGCAGTGCGCTGGCGGCTGAGGGGATTTTTGCCTTTGCCCTCGAAAGCGGCTTTTTGGGTGTGCTGCTCTTTGGTTGGAACCGGGTGAGCCCGCGGGTACACTTTATCGCTACGCTGGGCGTATGGCTGGGCTCTATGTTCAGTGCAGTCTGGATAGTTGTCGCTAATTCCTGGCAGCAGACACCGGCTGGCTTTCATGTGGTGGGCGAAGGCCTGGATGCCCGGGCGGAAATCACCGACTTCTGGGCAATGGTCTTCAACCCGTCGAGTGTGGAACGGCTGGTGCATGTATGGCTGGGCGCTTTCCTGGCAGGCGCTTTCCTGGTACTGAGCGTACATGCCTACTACCTCCTGCGCAACCGTCACGTGGAATTGTCTAAGAAAGCCTTTAAAATCGCCCTGATTGTAGCCACCATTGTCTCATTGGGGCAACTGGTCGCCGGTCATGCCTCTGCAGATGGGGTCGCCGAAAATCAACCCGCCAAACTCGCAGCGCTGGAAGGCCACTTCGAGGCTGATGCGCCGGCAGATATGTACCTCATGGGTTGGGTGGATAAAGAGTCGCAGCAGGTTACCGGTATTCCGATTCCGGGAGGATTGTCCTTCCTGCTGCATTTCGACTTCAATGAGCCGGTCACCGGGCTGAATGCCTTCCCCATCGAAGATCAGCCACCGGCACTGAATGCTATTTTCCAGTTTTACCACTTTATGGTGGCATTTGGCATGATTATGATTGCGCTGACGCTTTATGCCTCCTTTCAGTGGTGGCGGGGCAAGCTGTTTGAGCAACGCTGGCTGCTTTGGGTCTTTGTCTTTGCAGTCCTGCTGCCAAATCTTGCCAATCAGTTTGGCTGGTTTGCAGCCGAAATGGGCCGGCAGCCCTGGGTGGTCTATGGTTTGCTGCGGACCAGTGATGCGCTTTCTGCTTCCGTGCAGGCTAATCAGGTTCTGTTCTCGCTGATCATGTTTTTCCTGATTTATGCGCTATTGTTTGCCCTGTTCATTTACATGCTGAACAAAAAGATCAAGCATGGCCCGAGCGAGGACCAACTACAAGACCACCGTTCCCGGCATGAAGAGATGGCGGAAGCAGCAGGAAAATTATAGAAAAGCTAACCTGAAAAGATATGGCAACTTTATTTGGATTGGATTATCCGACACTTTGGTTCCTCGTTATTGGCGGGCTGTTCAGCGGCTACGCCATACTCGACGGGTTTGACCTGGGTGCCGGAGCTTTACATTTGTTTTTTAAGAAAGAAAAAAGCCGGCGTATCGCCCTCAATGCAGTGGGGCCGGTCTGGGATGGCAATGAGGTTTGGCTTGTGATTGGCGGAGGCGCCCTCTTTGCAGGGTTCCCGGTGGTCTATGCCAGTTTGTTCTCGGGCATGTACATCCCGTTTATGTTGTTTCTTTTGTTCCTCATCTTTAGAGCAATATCGATTGAATTCCGAAGCAAGGAGGAAATGAAGTGGTGGCGGACCATGTGGGATATCAGCTACAGCGTGGCGAGTATTGCCCTTTCTGTCCTGCTGGGCGTTGTGCTGGGCAACGTACTGATTGGGATTGAAATCGGGCCGCAGGGCAACTTCCAGGGGCACTGGCTGGAGTTTCTCAACCCCTATGCCCTGCTCGTGGGCGTCACGACACTGGCGTTATTCTCTACTCACGGTGCACTTTACCTCCTGATGAAAACGGAAGGGCGGCTGTACGCCAAACTGTCTATTCTGGCCCGGCGGGCGATTATCTTTTTTATCGTAACGTTTAGCCTGGTCACCCTGTATACCCTGATTTACATCCCACACCTTACGGACCGCTTCAAAGATTTGCCGTGGCTGTTCGTTGTGCCCGTGCTTGCCTTTTTGAGCATTGCCAACATCCCGCGCCTGATCTCCAAGCGGCGGTTCCGGGATGGGTTTATTTTCTCGGCTATCACCATGAGCCTGCTGCTGATCGTTGTAGCGATTGAACTCTATCCGGTGATGCTGCTGTCTACCGTGGACGAGGCTTACAACATTACGATTTACAATGCCGCCTCTTCCGAGAAATCACTCGGCATTATGCTTACCATTGCGGCTATCGGGACTCCTTTGGTCCTGGCGTATACGGCTTTTGTCTTTTGGACTTTCCGAGGCAAGGTGGAGCTGGACGAAACCAGCTATTAAGACTTATTTCATGACGATCATTTTTGGTTTCATGCAGACGAAACCATTCGGGCAGGGAGGAATTCCCTGCCTTTTTTTATTTTAGTGCATGATTATTAAAGATTTCTACACCGCCTTCCAACGCAAAGACAGCGCCGCCATGCAGGCCTGCTACGCTCCTGATGCCCGGTTTGCCGACCCGGTATTCCCAAGCCTCAACTATGAGGAGACCTGCGCCATGTGGGCCATGCTCGTCTCTGCCGGCAAAGACCTGGAGTTGAGTTTCTCAGATGTGCACCTGCAGGGCGACCACGCCTCTGCCAACTGGCAGGCGACTTACACCTTTTCCGCAACAGGGCGAAAAATCATCAATAACATACAGGCCAACTTTGAGCTGCGGGATGGGAAAATCTACCGGCATCAGGATCAGTTCAACTTTTACCGGTGGGCACAGCAAGCCTTTGGCCCCACGGGTTACCTCATTGGCTGGACGCCCTTTTTTCAAAAAAAGGTACAGGCTTCTGCCCGCCGCAGCCTCGAAAAGTATATGGCCCGATGACCTTCCGGCGACTTGAGAGCAGTCAATCCCTGCCTATGCCGCTTCTGTTGGAGGCTGATCCGGACGAAGCGAAAGTACAGGCTTACTGCCGTACCGGCCAGGTTTGGGTTATGGAAACGGACACCATTTGCGGCGTGGCGGTGCTCCAAGCCGTGGAAGAGGAACCTGAACCCACCGCCGAAATTATGAATATTGCGATCAAGCCCGGGCTTCAGGGCAAAGGGATGGGAAAGCAACTGCTTAATTTTCTGATTGCTGAGGCTAAAAGGCAGGGGTTTCAACGTTTGCAGGTCGCTACTGGCAATTCAAGTATTGGGCAGTTAGCGTTCTACCAAAAAGCAGGATTCGAGCTGCTGCGCCTGGAGCGGCATTACTTTACCAAAAACTACTCAGCGCCGATTATTGAAAATGGTATCCACTGCCGTCACCGTCTTGTCCTGGAGCTGCTGCTACCTTAAACATTGCTAACTCTGCGGATAACTTTGTATTTTAGCTACACACAAACCCCAATACACCATGTACCACCTCCGATTCCTCACTGCCTTCGTTTGTTTGCTGTCTTTTTCATTCGTGAATGCTCAGGAAAAATGTGATACGCTGATTTTACATCCGGGCCGTCCGCTTGAGGTGACCGTTGATTCCGTAGCCAACAGCAAGGTATACTGCAAATTGTGCGGAAAACAGCCCGGTCAGGCACAGGTCATCCCGCTCAAAATGGTAGCAGAGATCAAGTACCACGATGCCAGTAAGAGAAGCGCTCAAAAGGACACCACTACGCATATCCCAATCGAAGAAGTCCAAGAAACAGCCCATTCAGAAATCAAAGAAACTAAAGTCCCTGAATGGATCCTTACTAAGAAGGATAAGAAGTCAGTCCAAAAACGATTCAAAAAAGGGATCAAACTGAAAGTAGTATATCTTGATCAGGATAGGAAGCAGAGGCTGGTTGCTATACTCGACGAAATAACGGCGACCCACCTTGTCTTGGAATCTCACTATGATTCCAGGGTCTCTATTCCCAGAGAAAAGGTTTTGAAAATCAAAATTAAGAATGGTCTGGGTATTTTTGGAGGAGTAGCTTTGGGTGTCGGACTAATTGTTGGTCTTGTTGCGGCCAGCATTGCCCTAATTGCGATAACAATCTCAATTATATTTTCCGGCGGTCAAGCCCCTAATGCCTCCGGTTTGCAAGAAGAAGCCAACCAAGGCTGCACCTTATCCATAGTGGCTATAGTAATTGGTATCGTTGCGTTAATCGCCTCCAACGCCTCCTGGATCAACGCCCCCTTTTCAGAAAAGTGGGAGGTAGAAAAAGTGATGCCGGAAGCAAAGCAAGAAACCAACCCTAATGAGACAGAAGTCATCGGCATTGAACAGCCCTGATTATCCCTAAGACTAAAAAAGATATGACCGCTATTGTACCTACCATTCGGCAGTTCCTCCAAAAACCTTTTCCGGAGACGGAAAGCTGGCCGAAGTATTTCCGGAATATTGCGCTCATCAGCCTGTTTGTAGCGCTGTTCCTGTATGTCTTTGAGCCCTTTGGCATCTCTACTATTGAATCCGGGAAGGCTTTGACGTGCCTTGGGTTTGGGCTTATGACTTTTGCAGGAGCCTTGGTATTTCAGCTGATCTACGGTTTTTTATCCTCACTGCGCCCTGAGCGTCAGTTCACCTTCGGGCACTGGATCGTGTACATGTCCGGCATTATGCTAACCATCAGCCTGTGTAATTTCCTTTACGCCCGCCTGCTGTTCTTTGGGGATATCCGCTGGGAATTTTTTCCGAGTATGATTTACGGGACCTTTATGGTCGGCTTTTTCCCCATGGTGGCACTGGGCCTGCTGTCGCTGATCCGGCAGGAACATAAATACCTGGCTATAGCGAAGGAAATCAATCAGGAGCATCCTCATCCTGCACCACCCGGGCCACAAGCCACGGAAGCCTTATTTGGCATCCCCACTCACAACATCCGGTACATTGAAGCCCTGCAAAACTACGTTCGTATCGGATACCTGGATGAGGCGAACGAACTGAGAGAACAAACCGAACGCGCTACCCTGAAAAGCATTCTGGACCAGATTGATGACAAGGCCATCGTGCGGTGCCACCGGTCTTATCTGGTCAACAGGACTGCCGTAGCGGACGCGGCAGGCAATGCGCAGGGGCTGCTGCTCACCCTCGCAGATTGCCCTAAAACTGTGCCGGTATCGAGGAGCTATGTTCCTGTATTTAGAGAGGCGTAGTCGTTCAATCGGGAATTTTCCCTTTGTCAGACATCCCAGCGCCTTGTCATTGGTCACACTCTCTTTGTCATTAAGCCCTGTTCCGGCCATCCATCACTACCCGCTTGACCGGTCTCTGCCAACCCTTTAAGTTTGCTGGCATACTTCACTAAATACGAAATGTTATGGCAGCTCAATTACACGACCTTTTGCTTTGGATCCATATTCCATTTGGCGCGCTAAGCCTCATCCTGTTCTGGCTCCCCGTTGGTTTGCCTAAAGGCAGCCCGAAACACCGTACCTACGGGCTGTACTATTTCTACTGCATGTGGGTGGTCGTCGTTACCGCACTATTACTTAGCATCTGTAACCTTATCCTGAACCACTACATGGCCGCCCTCTACCTTGGGTATTTGTCCATCATAACCGCCTATCCGCTGTGGTATAGCCATGAAATCCTGAAACAGGGCGGGGAATGGTCCAACCGGTATTTCATCGTTCGAAAAATCTTCCTGGCCGTGCTGTTCGCTTCCGGTATCGGCATGATCCTGTTGGGAGGCCTGAAGTACCATTTCCTTGGCATGGGCACCATGATGGGCTTTTTTGGGCTGCTCGCACTACCCTCAGGGCGGGACTTGTTCCGGCGTAAAGCAATTGCCATGCAAAAAGAGCAGCGGCTGAAAATGCACATTCAGGGCACCATCATTTCAGGCATTGCGGCTTATACGGCTTTTGCAGCCTTTGGCGGCAGCCGTATACTGGTTGGTTTGCTGCACTTCCATCATCAGTGGATGATCATTCCGTGGATTTTGCCTACGGTTTTAGGCATAATATATTCCCGCTACATGAAGCGTAAGTATCGGGCGGTCTGACAAACCTCACTACCCCTCCTGACAAACCTCATCGCAACTCGCGGGAAGCTTGCGCATCTTGCCAATACACAACTAACCAACAGCATCATGATCAAATCTATCCCCATTCCTGTAAGCGAACTGATGAGCCGGGATTTAGTGGTGCTAAAGCCAGAAGACAACCTGCAGGCCATCGAGCAATGCTTTCGGGCTTACAATATTCACCACATTCCTGTTGTAAATGAGGAAGGGCAACTCAAAGGGCTTGTCACCCGGTCGGATTTCTCCAGGGCCAATCACTTACTCGCTCATTTCCGGCAGGACATCGAATCCGTACTGGTCCGGGATATTATGACCCGGCAGCTGGCCACCACCACACCCGACACACCCGTGCATGAGGTGGCCACCGTTTTTCTGTCCAACATCATGCATGCCCTCCCGGTCGTAGACGGCGACACCCTGGTGGGCATCATTACCACTCAGGACCTGCTCCGCTACCTGCTGGAACAACGCAAACAATTAACCGAATAAAAAATATACTGATATGGTGACGACAACGAATTCAATTGAGAAGCTCCACTTCGAACACCGCCTCTGGATGAACGAGCTGAGCTTTTTCTCCGACGAGCTCAAAATCTATGAGCACCGCCTGGAGGACCTGGTGATCAAGAATAATGACACACAGGTGCTCAGCCTTCTGGAACAGTTTCAGAATCAGTTCATCCGCCAACGTGAAGTATTGGAAGAATTGCACCACAACATCAAGGTGCACGAGCAAAAAATTGGCGAAGCGATGCGCCGCGGCGAAGAAGTACCCACAGACCCTGATTTCCATGAGTACATGAAAGGGGAAATGGAGTCTTACCGCCATATTTACAGTGACCTGAAGCGTAAGTTTTACGGCTTCCTGGCCAAATATTTATAGCCCGCCAACCTGACAATATTCCAAACCAGCGAAACCAACCGAAGCCTGCTGCATAACCATTTGCAGCAGGCTTTTTAAGTACCTGCCTAATTTGTGACGCCCGTCACTGATCTCATGCTCATCCTCCCTTACCTTTGTAGTGTTATTTATTCAATAGTCCGTGGCAAATCAGGCGGCAATTTTGCCTATAGCCCTGAAGCGCTCGCGGATGGAATTAATTTTTGAAAGCTGTGCGCCGATGCCGAACGTGGCAATAAATCGGTCCAGCAATAAATCGTTGGCATACTGGGTTTTAACGTCTGCCATAGAAAACGCTTTGCGTTCCTGCGGCGGG
>ENA-UENT01000338-UENT01000338.1-marine-metagenome-genome-assembly--contig:-NODE-338-length-32227-cov-4.565012_pt1 | contig 32227 bp, 19 predicted proteins | sample MGYA00237879_ERZ529330 | MGnify/ENA primary metagenome ERZ529330 (study PRJEB26372, sample SAMN05368345) | marine metagenome | biome: cultured habitat; feature: ocean water; material: water; isolation... | reverse complement strand
CAAGTCCCGTGAAACCGGGAATGACTGTTGCGTTAGCGCATGGCCTGCAACGACGGACTTTGATCAAGCGCTTAATAAGCGCGTAGAATTGGCTCAGCAAGCCGTTGTAAAAGTACGGGAGACTCGTGCTGCCAAGGGCGTAAAAGCGCGCGACCCACTCAAGCTGTACGCTGTTGCGGGCAGCCCCGGTGAGGATTTGGTTAAGGATTCTGGTCTTAAGGCTGCCATTGAGAAGATGGCTTACCTGAGTGATCTTTCCGTTGCCGAGCAGGAACCTACCAATAGCGTAGCCTTCCTAGTTGGTAACGATACCTTCTATCTGGAATTGAACCAGGAAGTTGATGTTGCCGGTGAAATTGAAACATTGGAGAAAGAACTGACTTATTACGAAGGTTTCGTAGCCAGTGTTCAGAAGAAGCTCAGCAATGAGCGCTTTGTCAATAATGCACCTGCAGCGGTTGTCGATCGTGAGCGCCAAAAGCTCGCTGACGGTACAGCTAAAGTGAAGAGTTTACAAGAAGAATTGGCTCGTCTGAAAAGCTTGTAAGTATTCTTGTACAACCAATGATAAAGCCCCGGGGACCAAAGGTGCCCGGGGCTTGCTTTTTTTGGCAATGATCATCGCTCGCTCCAGCCTTCTTACGCTCTAATTTGCCTTTAGCGTAGCTACCACATCCTTTACATCTTGCCACTCACAGGCTACCTTTTGGTCGTCGTCCAAGTCAATGACGTATAGCTGCCCGTCAATTATCTTTAAGCGTATACCGGAGATATCATCATACCCACCGTCGAGAATCTTCATGACCGTAATAAGCTCGTCCGTTTCTACCGATTTGTAGTGCAGCTCAAAGCCATCGGCAGTCGGTAGTCGAGGAGCATTTAAGGAAGCTTTAGAAAGTGTTTGCCAGTCATTAGTAGCCATAGCAGCACTGCTGAAGTAGTCATGGTTATCCCCAAAATACCAGTCTATACCAGCCGATCGTGTCAATTGGCCACTGGGTACACTTATTCGGTACGGCATACCGGCTACAATGTATTCTAGATAGAACGGACTGCCTTCGTTACGGCACGTCACTGTTGCCAAGGTATCATTATGCGCAGTAAGGTAGCACTGGTCCCAGTCAATTTCATCATCAATATTGTAGATGTCTGCTATGTCAAAGGTGCGGCAGGGCACAGAACCCGCCACCAGAGCATTCCCCTTCATCACTGCGGGCTCATCAGTGGGTGCCCCTTTAAAGTACAAGAGTCCGTCCGTGTACTTTTTGGTGTAGACAATATGACCAATCGTGTCCTCCCAGTGCATCACCGTGGCCCTGTTGCCTTCATAATGCATCACGATACCTAGCGGCAGCCCCCTATAGTCTTCCATATATTGAGTACGCACCAGCTGGCCTTGTTCATAGAAGTCGGTGTTTCGTTGTGGCCCATAGAGCACACTGGGAGTACAGCCTTCGTACATCAGTCCATCTCTGAATTCCATTACCTCGTAGTGTTCCAGGTAGCGCAGCGAGTCGCCATTAGGTTGCCCATTCTCATATTTTGGGTAAATCTGGTAGATGCCGCGCTCCCTCACCATCTCTTCCGGGTAGCCATTAATCGGCCTGCCCTTTTTGTATTCGCACGAAAAAGTGGTGCGTCCTAACTTGAAGGTCTTGGTTTCCTTCCGCTGGCCCCAAAGCGTCATCTGTAATAGTAGTAAGCCGATAATAGTAAATGCAAATCTCATAAGAACTGTACGTTTTACTGCCGCCGTCAAAAGTAGAAAAGTTTTGGCCTTGCTGTTGTGGGGGCTACCCACCAGCCGGTGGGTCGCTATGTTCCGTAGCTCACTATTCGTTCGGCCCTCCGGTCCTGACCACTGGCGTGTCAGCTACTGCACAGCGCTAGCCCAATATTCAAGCAAGCAACTAAGGCTTAATGGACTTTTTCTGCAAAAGGTAACCCGTCTTTTGGCGCTAAACGGACAACCACTTACTTGCTTTGACAATATTCTTTTCGTCTCGCAGTGGTTATTCGCAATTTTCCTACCTTCACTCCACCTTATACCTAACCAAATCCACCATTTATGACCGACTTGGAAATCGCCCGGAGGGTGACGCTCCAGCCCATTACGAAGATTGCTGAAAAATTAGGGTTGGATCCAGACGATATTGAACAGTACGGTAAGTACAAAGCCAAACTTCCACTAGATAAAATTGATAAAGAAAAAGGGAAAAACAGCAAGTTGATCCTGGTCTCCGCTATTTCTCCTACACCAGCTGGTGAAGGTAAAACGACGATGTCTATTGGGTTGTCAGAGGGGCTAAATCGTCTAGGCAAAAAGACGACAGTTGTTTTGCGCGAACCCTCACTTGGCCCAGTTTTCGGTATCAAAGGTGGAGCCACTGGAGGTGGCTACTCGCAGGTGCTTCCGATGGAAGATATCAACCTTCACTTTACCGGTGATTTTTCGGCAATTGAAAAGGCGCACAACCTCCTTTCAGCACTGATTGATAACAACATCCAGAGCAAGAAGACCTCGCTAAACCTCGATCCTCGTACGATTTCTTGGAAGCGGGTCGTGGATATTAATGATCGCGCACTCCGTCGCATCATCGTGGGCTTGGGTGGTACCACCTCTGGTATTCCTCGTGAGACCGGTTTTGATATCACTGCTGCATCCGAGATTATGGCCATTCTTTGTTTGGCGGAGGATCTGCAGGATCTAAAGCGCCGCTTAGGAAACATCTTCGTGGGGTACACCTTTGACAAGAAGCCGATCTACGCGCGTGATCTCAAAGCAGAAGGAGCGATGACGGCCTTGCTGAAGGATGCCGTCAAGCCTAATCTAGTACAGACTATCGAAGGGAATCCAGCAATCATTCACGGTGGTCCCTTTGCAAACATTGCTCAGGGTACCAACTCAGTTATTGCTACTCGTATGGGTATGAGCTTCTCGGAATACACGGTTACCGAAGCTGGTTTTGGTTTTGACCTTGGTGCAGAGAAATTCTTTGATATTAAGTGTCAGAGCGCCGGTCTTTCTCCGAGTGCGGTGGTATTGACTACTACAATCCGCGCTTTGAAATACCACGGTGGAGCTGCATTGGATAGTTTGACCGAAGAAAACCTAGAAGCGCTGAAAAAGGGAATTCCAAACCTCGAGAAGCACCTTGAGAATATCTTGCAATTCAACGTCAAGCCTGTCATTGCGATCAATCGCTTTACTGCAGATAGCGATGCCGAGATACAGATGATCCAGGAGTTTGCTGAAAGCAAAGGTGTTGCCGTTGCCTTGGCCGAAGGTTGGGCCAAAGGCGGTGAAGGAACCTTGGATCTGGCGCAGAAGGTGATTGATGCCGCTGAGGCTGCAACAGAGCCGTTCACACCTATGTATAATTGGGAGAGTGATGTCAAAACCAAGATCGAAACCATAGCTACTCGCATTTACGGTGCGGAGCACGTGGACTATGCGGCCAAGGCCAAGAAGGACTTACGCACTATCTCTAATCTAGGCTTAGATCACTTGGCAATTTGCGTAGCTAAGACCCAAAAGTCCCTCTCTGATAACCCTAAGCTATTAGGGCGTCCTAAGGATTTTATCATCACCGTTCGAGAAATTGAAATCGCGGCTGGAGCGGGCTTCCTAATTCCGATTACCGGAAATATTATGCGTATGCCTGGCTTGCCGGCACATCCAGCATCTGAGAATATTGACATCGATGCGGATGGAAATATTTCAGGCTTGTTCTAAGCTTGTACTTGGGAGATGTGCGTGTGAGCACCGTCTCCCAAGTTAATACCGGTAGGGTGTAGTTATTGGAAGCTGGAATGATCCACATTAAAAAGCCCGGTGTCGCTTATGTGTTGCAATATGGCTTCGCTTGCTGTACCATGTCCTTTCCTGTTCCAATGACCATCTATTGGAAAATAGTCATCTCTCTGAACAGCTACCTTGAAATAGTCAATTCCACGCTCTTCAAAAAGGTTTTTGAATTCTTCTTCGTGCGGAATTTCCTTTTGGAAGTTCGGAATCAACATAATGGTCAAGCCAATACCCTGCTCGTCACATAGCCGTATTATGTCTTGAATGGCTAATTTGGAATTGTGGTTAAAGCCTTCCGGTTCTAGGCCTTTAGGTTTCCTCAGTTTCTTCTTGATGAAAGCCTTTACATACATGAATGTATAGGAATGCGTTCGGATGTAATCAGCCGCCTCGTTTTTGAATGCTCGGGCTTTCAAGAGTCTGTAACCATGTTTTACGTCAATTTTTTTGTAGCCTTGGAAGTAGTCACCTCTTATGTCATTAGATAAGAACAGGCACAAGAAAATATGATTGTAGTAATGTTGGTCTAATAGTTTTCTAGCGAAATTGTACTCCTGCGTAATGCAGTACCCCGTTTGTCCTCCGTTAATAACTCCGATGCCAAGTTCATTTAACCTTCGGCTTATTCTATTGGTAAACATCTCCTCCTCTTCAACGCCTAGACCGACCGTAAAGGAATCTCCCAAAAAGAGAACTCTTTGCTCAAATGCGAGCTGCTTCTCCATGTCTCTCTGACGGAGTCCATATTTGTTAATCTCAAAATGGCTGATGAATTCGGGCCTTCTCATCGCCCGGGCCTTGAAATTGGGAGTGTGGATGTAACCGACTTCAATATCTTCCTGAAAGGCTCCTCTTCCCCAGTAGTTCATATCCGCTTCTTCTTCATACAGGTATACCCTGAAGAAGATTTCCAAAAGCAGAAAACACATTAGAAAGAGGTAAAAGCAATAACCAAGATACTTGACTGCTTTTTTCATGATTCTCATTATTGCTTATGCCGAAACTACGTGAATAGCCGAGTACTTCTATGACTTGACAGCTCTTCTCATCACGTAGTAATTATCATACTCCTTGTTTATCTTGAAATCGTATTTTTCATACAAGGCTAGCGGTCCCTTGAAGTTGCCTTCGCACGAGGCTTCTGCCTTTTTGGGATATGCTTCAAAATAGTCATAATCGGTATCGGAATAGTCCTCAATAATCCTTTCCAGAATCTGTCGGGCAATCCCTTTTCCTCGATAATCGGGGTGGATTAAGAAGCAAACAATGGAACAGACTTTGTCATCAGGATTGTCAACATAGTCATAGTCTCTTAGGAGTCTTTGATAATTATTCCGGTTATTGGCGTTGCACCATCCGATTGGCTTGTCATTTTCAAAGACCAAATAACCTCTCAGGTTATTCTCGTTGATCAACTCTATTACAGCAGAACGGCTCATGTCTCGCGTACAGGTTTCCACATCGCCAAGGAAATGATAGTCGTAGCAATAGCATTTCAAACGATCCGGATTTTCATCAAAAAACATATTGTCGAAGAAAGCCAGATAATCGTCTCGTATGTCTTTAGATAGAGGTTTTATCTCGATGTTCATGTTCGTTGAATTTTAGTGATCTGGTTAGCAAATCAGAACATCATTGCTGATCGTTCTTGTATTTCCTTTTCATGTCCAGAGTGCCAAAATAACCAATTGCTAGTATAGACAAGAAAACAACAATATCAGTAATCAACTCTCGGAACAATAGTCAGAATGAACCAGCTGTGCCTAGTGTTCTTATTAGAATAATTGTAATCTTACGTTTAAGCTAACCACAGTATGGAGTGAATGCGAAACACGGTCGGTTAGCTATTATTGGTGTATGGCTAGTTTCATCATATCTATATAATACTATGGCTAATCAATCAAAAACAATATGCCCGCAGGGCAGTAAATCAATCTGTGGTAGCATTCTGTAAAACAGGCCTTGTCCTGTTAAAATAAGTTCTGCTCTGTTACCTCCTCTCTCTTGATTCCATGCGCCGGCATTTGTCTGATAAAAGATCGCTACGACATAGAAAAGGCAATCCTCGTTTGGGTGTATTTCCCTCGTAAACTTGGTCGGTTGTTCAAGGGACTCTAACTCTGTTAATCCATAACTAAATAAACTTCGCTTATCGAGGGTCATGGTATCTAGAGGCAGAAATAGTTTTACGTAAGTTTCGGGAGAATTAGGAATTGCAATTGAATCTGCAGAAAAATTAACTGTCAGGCCTAACGGATCCCCGGTTTTGTTAATTATACGAGTAAAGAATACCAGGTAGCTATGATTATAATTTCTACTTGTACTTCCTTTGTAGGGACCTCCTTTAGGGAAGCTGTTCTGTATTATTATCCCATTATTTGCGGTCTCACTATACCATTTAAAGTCTACCGTTTGTCCTTTAACGAAAGAGCAAATCAGTAGAAAGAATACTGCGGCTATGGTAAATCTCATGATCTTCATTGCTATGTTCACATCTTTCATGGTAGCTCGCCACCAAATATCAATCAAACCCGACCGTCAATATCAATCACACTACTCCCTACAAATCCAAACGGAGTCCAAACGTAACCGTCTGCGCTGGCCAATAGCTGTAACGACGATCAATGCCTGGGGCGCCTTGGTCAGGAAGGTTGAAATTGATTTGTTCACCATTACTAACTGAGCCATAATCAAAGAAGGACGGTTCCGGGTCTAGGCCGGTATAATCCGTCGATAACCAGAGGTTTTCACCTGTAATGGAGAGCGTAAGTTGTCTATTCTTTTCAGCGGAGAGTACAAAACTACGGCTGAGACTAATGTTTTCCAGTCTGATGTAGTCGGCTTCTTCAACATATAGGTCACTGAAGTGGGCTCTGCGTAAGCCCGGTGCTGCCAAATCAGTGACTACCTGATTGTACACGGTGATGCCGGGGAAGTTGTTCTCGTAGAACATGCGGCGGGTATTCACTAAACTATGACCAAATACGCCTCGGAACAGAGCTTGCAATGACCATTTACCCACCCGTATATGTTGCGTTACTGCTAAGGTATAGTCTGGTAACGCATTGCCCAGAACCTGGAAGTCTGCTAGTGGGTTTAGGGCTTCGCTTGGCTGGCCAAGGATTACACCATCGCCATTTAGATCCTGGTATATTGGTGCTCCCTCCAGATCAATGCCATTAAAGATAGGCCCCCAAATTTGTCCTAGCTCCTCACCCTCACGGATAAGAATCATACCACCTCCATTGAGTCCTGGTGAACCGGGGTTTCCTCGTACTTCAGCGCCTCCAGGAACACTGTATTCTTCTAGTACCTGATTGAAAGTGCTGAAGATCACACCCGTATTCCAGCCAAATTTTTCACTCTTGACCAAGTCTACATCTAAGTTGACTTCTACTCCGCGGGAACGGATGCGACCTCGGTTTTCGTAGCGTGGGTCAATACCAAAATCTGGTGAGCTACGGCCGAACAGAATCAGATTGAAAATGTACTTATCGTACACATCGACGGAAGCTCTCAGTCGTTGACTGGCAAGGTCAAGTCCGAAGTTGACCTCCTGGTGGCGTTCTGCAATCAAGTCCGGGCTAGCTGACACCACGTTTACAGGAGTCCCGCCAGTTACAGTAGCTGAAAGTGGAGGGCCGCTCCAATCGTACGGAAAACTTCGATTGACTCCGTAGGCCATTCGCAATTTAAAGTACTCCACACCTGATAGTCGCCAACGTTGATTGAGGTCGATTCCTACTACCAGGCTAGGCAGTAAAAATACGGATGCTACTGGTGCTGCCCGGGATAGACGTTCTGCTCTCAGGCTGGCTTGTGCGAAAAGCCCGTTTGGCAAATTCAGCCCAAGACGAGCAAAAGCTGCGCTAAAACGATCCTCTGGGCGCGTCGAACGCTCGGCGGATACCAGAAAGGGCAAGACATCTGCGGTAAGTACTGGAGCATCAAAAGAATTGAGAAAATCAAAGTCTAAATCATCAAACCTTGCGAACGATTGTCGAAGAAATTCGGTATTGGTAGCTTGATGAGATAGCCCAAAAATCAGGGAGGTGTTGACTTTTTCAGTTTGACGTTGGTAGGTGCCGTATGTCTCGATTAGGTAGAAGTTCGCAGAGAGATCAAGATAATCTGCCTGACCTCTTCCAAGTGAGTTTACGGCTAGTCCGCGGAACAGTGATGTGCCAGGGTAGTATGCTCGTTCCCGAATATTATTGGATTGCAGTGCTACTCGCGTGCTTACGGTAAGACTCGGATTCAGCTCGTAGTTGACATTCATTCCAAAGGTGAATCCGTTATTGCGCCCAGCATGGCTGTTTTGTTCTAGAATGGATACCGGATTGAAGTAGTCAAATACGCCCAATTGCTCGAAATATCCACCGAGCTGTTCTGGGGTTAAGGGGGAAGATGCGGCTGCCCGAACGGGGGCGGTAGGATTATAAATCGTAGCGTAGTGGAAGGCTTCTAAAAAGCCATACTCACTGGCCCGACGAGTAAAACTGCCGTCTAGGTTGATTTGTAGATTTTCTACACCGGCCGTGGTTTGCACCTTAAGGCGACTGTTCCACTGACTGAATCCAGAGGTGTTGAGAATACCGTTGACATTACGGTAGTTATTGGAGAATCGTAGTCGCGAGTTTTTTGACCTGAAGTTAGCGGCAAGACCATGAGCTTGACTCCAGGCACTCTGCGTTATTTCACCAGGCCAATTGGTATCTGCCCCCAGATCGCTTCCGCCAGCATTGCGAAATTGATCTGCACTTAATATGGGGACGTCTTCGTTAAAGTCGCTAACGGAAGATTGACCGTGGTAGGTGAATTGCCAGCCAGGTGTTTCGTGTGTAGACAACTTCGTACGAATCAGCAAAGCCCCGCTAGCTGCTCGCATCCCATAGATCGACTTAGCACTGGCGTCCTTGAGTAAGGTGATTTCTGCTATATCATTAGGATCTAGGTGTTGTAGATTTGCCGCGATGATTCCATCAATGACGATCAGTGGAGATGGATTGGTGTTAAGGCTAGTGCCACGTAAGCGAACAATACTATTTTGATTGGGATTAGCACCACCTCGATTGAATTGTAGACTAGCAAACCGTCCTTGAACTAATGATAATGGATCGGAAATTAATCCAGGATTAAAGCGGTTCGATTTCAAAGTTGCCTGTGAAGTGCCAATGGTGGAAGCAGGGCTTTTACCATAGCCGATATCAAGACCCGGTTGTACTGGGGAAAGGGTGTCAGTTTCAAGAACCTCCATTTCCATGGAGAAAGGATAACTCTTCGTATCTGCATCTACGACAAAAGGTATTACCAAGAGTGGCAACAAAAAGAGAATAGACCAGGAGCGCGTCATATCAGGTGTTTTTGAGAGCGAATTAATCACCAAGTTTTCCAAACTATATCTACTTGCAAGTCGCTGCAATCCTTGGTGACAATTGAGAGCTAATATTACGAAATATGGAGCTTACTGGTAAGCCGTTTATAAAACTATTACAGGCAAACCTGGGATTACCCAAAGCTTGCCTGCAATTACTTGGCTTGATGCCTTTGTTTTATCTCAATAGCAATACCTCGCCTTCGAGCAGCACAACTTCTCCGGTGATTAGACGTACCTCTGCAAAGTAGACAAAGACGGCAGCATTCATGTCTTGTCCGTTATGCGTTCCATCCCAGCCATAGAGCGGATCATTGGGCTGGAATGGCCCTTTGAAGAAGACCTGATTGCCCCAGCGATCAAAGATCTGGAAGCTTTCCACTTCCTCAACGCCTTGTCCCGCGAATATCATGAACACATCATTGGTGCCATCATCGTCTGGTGAGAAGGCCGATGGAATGAAGACATTCAAATCTCGCTCGACGATGATTCTTATGATATCGCTAACCTCACATCCATTTTCATCCATCATTTCCAACTGATAAACGGTTGTTTCCAGTGGTGCGGCGTAGGTTATGAAGGTGTCTGGCTGGCTTAGTCCAATTGTAGGGGTCCAGGTCCAACTGGCAGGGGTGAAATCAAATTGCGGATCCAGAAGTATACTATCTCCAAGTTTTATGACTTCATCATCACCTAGCTCCAGCTGAAGGGCAGTAGCCTCTGGAACGCCCGCCGAAATATTCAACTGACAGTCATTGGCGTCTTGGATAAATACCGTGTAGGCACCGGCTGTCAGATTTGGAATCAAAGCGCCAGCAGCGTCCAACGTTTGGAAAAACTCTCCATCCAGGCTGTACTCATAAGGGGCAGTACCGCCGCTGACTGATGCAATACTGATACTACCATCACTGCTACCAAAGCATCCGGAGGAGTTTCCACTTACACTTGCTTCAAGCGGTGCTGGAGCAGTTAAGGTGATACTTGTTTCGGACGTACAACCTGGCAAATCAGTCACCGTTACACTGTATGTTCCCGGGGCTAGATTGTCTAAAATAACTTCATCATCGCCAGTATTCCAGTCATAAGAAAATGGCCCAACGCCGCCTGTTACAATCGCCTGCACACTACCATCAGTTGCATCTGCACAGCTAAGGTCGGTGTTGCCAGCGCCGCCGCCAATGGAGGTAAGACTGACTTGGGTGTCGCTATAACGTATCTCAGCTTCTCCATTCTCGATCGTCACGGCACATCCGTCGGTGCTCGTAATCTGGGCGAGGGTTAAGGTAATGTCCTGCGTGATGGTGCCTAAGCCAAAGGTGAAGTTCACATTGCTTACATCGTCCACGCTAAGTTGGAATCCAGTAGAGGATTCTATCGTGAAATCATAACTCGTTCCTGGGCTTAGATTTAGCACGCCATCTACCGTTTGCATCCCACACAATGTCGTATCAGGACCAATACTAGCAAACAACTCTGGGCGGTAAGTGGTGGTGACAAATATTGTAGAATCACAGCCATTGCTAGCCGCATTCGGTAGCACCACAATACCGTTTGAATTATCAGCGTCGAAAGTCTGAGAACCTATTGTTAGGCTTTCGCCAAAACATAAGAGCGTATCTAAGTTGTTGAGGGCAGCTGGAAGGAACAACAGATCAACGACAATGGTAGAATCACAGCCATTTGTACTTGCACCAGGAAGAACCACTGTTCCGGAGCTATTAGTGACATCAAAGGTTTGACCACCAATATCTACGGTTTCTCCAGCACAATAAGTACCATTTTCAGTACTTGTTGCTTCAGGGTGGTACATCAGTTCCACCTGAATTAGCGAGTCACAACCAAATGCACTTGCATTTTCGAGTAGCACCTGGTATGACCCTGCACTCGTGAAAATGCTATCACCGACCATGAGGCTATCTCCGGAACATAGGGTAGCATCCAGTGGGGTAGGGGTGAGTGGAATCAAGTTGAGGTCCACCATGATAATGGAATCACAACCATTGGCCGCCTGGCCCGCTAGAACAATATCATCTTGGAGGAAGTTCTGAGTGAACTCTACACCTGCAATCACAAGTGTGTCGCCGGCACATAGGTCATCCGTTCGTGCTGAATTAGCAGGAAATATCTCCACCAGATTTACAAAGATCGTACTGTCGCAGCCATTCATGCCGGCATCGGCCAGTACAATTGTATCACTCAGCAGGCCGCTGTAGAATTGTTGTCCCCCAATCAATACCGTATCTCCCTGGCAAAGCTCATCAGTGATGTTGACTTCTATTTCAGGGAAGAAGAACAGGTTTACAAAGACCGTACTATCACAGCCATTTTGCGATGCTCCTTCAAGAACGGTAGTTCCGGATGGATTGCCGATGTGGTATTCATCCATACCCACTACCAGCGTGTCTTCCGGGCATATCGTGGCGTTCACGAAGAAATCAATCTCTGGATAGAATGATAGGCTTACGTTGATGGTGCTATCACAACCATTACTGGAAGCATTGTCAAGGATTACCTGACCACTTGGGTTATTCATATGGAATTCCATGCCACCAATCATTACCGTGTCTTCCGGGCAGATTGTATCCGAAAAGTCCAGAATACTGGCAGGGAAAAAGCTCAAGGAAACATTAACAGTACTGTCGCAGCCACTTGTAGCCGCATTCGGTAGAACCACGCTCCCCATCGGATTACTCAGGTGGAACGCTTCTCCTCCCACAAATACAGAATCCTCAGGGCAAATTGTCGAAATCAGGTCACTAACAGCAGGAGCTAGATAGGAGAAGTTAACCGTCTCATTTAGTGCTGTTTGACAGTTCGCATCTGCGACATTGGTGAAGGTTAGGCTAAAGGCACCAACCGCAATTCCGTCGGTAGCTGGACACAGCAGCAAGGAGTCTTGGTCAGCCGCCAGTGTTGCTTGCTGACTGGTCATCATGCCACCACTTTCCAAGGTGTAATCCAATGTGTACGGTGCCGTTCCAGTGAAGGAAAGCGGTAAATAATAACAGCTATCTGCGCAAATATCAGTTCCCGCACCGGCGGAAAAAGTTGGGGCAGAGTTAGTCGTATTGATGTCAAAGGTCTGAATGGCTACGCAATCATTCGCGTCAGTGACCGTCACAGAATAAGACTGTGCGCTTAGGTTGTTGATTGCTACTGAATTCCCCATTGTACTCCAGGCCCAAACGTAGGGCGGAGTACCTCCCTGTGCTGATCCAAACGCTGAGCCGTCAGCGGCGCCAGGGCATGTTTCATCGAAGGTGTCTACCGTAAGATCAAAGGTGCAGGTGCCATCTGCAATTAATACAAAGTTGCAGTTCTCGGTACAGCCATTAGCGTCTTCCAATACCACAGTGTAGCTGCCGGTACTCAAATTGTCAATGGTAAAGGTGCCTGCATTATTCGTCATGGAGGTACCACCTACTGGCCCCGACCAGGTAACAGTATAGGCCGGTGTTCCACCAGCAATGACCACGTCTACAGCACCATCCGTACTAATATTAGTGCTTGGATTAGTCGTCTGAGCACAATTGATAAACAGCGCCGGCGGATCGATTAGACTAAGTGAGGTAGTGGCTGTACAGCCTTGATTGTCTGTAACCGTGACCGAATAAGTCCCGGCAGCAACGCTGGTTGGGTCCTCCGTTCCATCAAAGGTGTCTTCACTCCAATCAATACTTACGATTGGGAAACTTCCATCTATGGTCAGGTCAAGGCCTCCTGAGGCTTCGCCCGCACAATTCGGATTAGTTCCTTGCAGATCAAGGCTCAGGTCACAACCTGGTGAGGCTAGGGTGAAATCGCAGGTGGTTTGGCAACCATTAGCATCTTCGAGCGTCACGGTGTACATTCCTGCACCAAGGTTGTTTATTAAGGTGTTTCCAGCAGCAGCTACATTGGTACTTCCACTTGCTGGACCACTCCAAGAGACGGTATAGGGTGCTGTTCCTCCTCCGATAACAACATCTGCCTGTCCATCCGTTGTTCCCATGCCGCTTGGGTCCGTAGTGTTCGAACAATCAAGTGTAAGCGCTAGAGGGTCGGTCAGAGTAACGCTGGCCATTTGTACACACCCCAAATCATCTGCTACAGTCACATTAAATGTTCCTGCAGATAAGCCGGTTGGGTTAGTTTGCCCATCAATAGAATCATCATCCCAATCGATCAGGATGATTGGAAAGGAACTAGTAATCATCAGATCCATACTTCCACTGGCTTCGCCCGCGCAGTTTGGATCGGTACCCGTCAAAACAAGGTTCAAGTCGCATGCGGCGACGATATCAAAGGAACAGCTTTCGCTACAGCCGTTGTCGTCCGTCAACGTGAAGGTGTAGGATCCTGGGGGCAGTACGGCAGTATCCCAAGAACCGGGTACGTTTTCGGTAAAGGAAATATTTACCGGCCCGGTCAAAACCAGTTGGTAGAATGGTGTACCTCCGCTGTAGAAGAAGGTGTAGCTATTCTCACCAGAGCCTTCTCCAGCCATGTTCTGACGACACATTAGGCTCAGGGCTGGTGGCTCCGTGATGTCAATACTTTCTTGGGCACTGCATCCTGCATTATCACTGACCGTAACAGCGTATGTCCCGGGAGCAAGATTAGTAATGCTGTTTTGCCCATCGTATTGATCATCTGACCAGTCATAAGTGAAATCTGGAGTGCCACCAACTGGAGCGACGGTAATGGATCCATCATTATCTCCTGCGCACGCGATTTGTTGCACCGTAACGTCAATATCAAAATTGCAGTTAGATGGATTGATGGTGAAGGAGCAGTCTGCCGTGCAATCGTTAGCGTCGGTAACAGTAAGCGTGTAGGTGCCCGGTGGCAGGTCAGTAAAGATAAAGCCCGAGCTGACATCAGCTTCAGTCAGATTCACTGGTCCACTGAGGACAGCTTCGTACAATGGATTGCCATTGGTCACCGTGAATGAAGCTTGACCATCGTTTGCTCCTGGAGTCGTCTCATCATTAATTACCGTACAAGTAATATCCATGATGGGCGGATCATTGAGGGTGAAATCAGCAAAGCCTTCACAGTCGTTTCCGTCAATTACCGTAACAGCATAGAAACCAGCGGCTAACCCAGTCAGGCTTTGTTGACCGTCGTAGGTATTGTCGTTCCAGTCAAAGCTATATGGACCTGTTCCGACTACATTTGCCGTAATAGCACCATCTGCATTTCCAGCGCAGCTAATGGCTTGATCCAATACAATAGTTACCTCCGGGGCTGGTGCCACTGTGAGCATTACAGCTGCCGTTTCGGAAATACAACCGCCAACATCAAGGGCTGCATAAATGGTTCCACCAGCAGAGCTGTAATTATCTGGATTGTTGATGGGAATTGTGGCGTCCATATCCTCAAACCAGAGCACTGTTTCGCCGCTACCACCATTTACGGTACCGTCTACTAAGGTTAGGTCGAAAAGGGCACTACCACTTCCGTCATCACATGCAGTGAGGCTAGCGGCGTTTGGCATAGCTCCAGCTGCGCCAATGGTTATAGTTTGTGAAGGCCCAGGAGCAAGTGTGAAAAAACAGCCCGTGCTCGACTGGATCTCATCTATGCTAAAGGTCGTAGTCTCAGTAACGCTAAAAGTTAACGTCGAAAGATTGGTAAGTCCGGAATAGAAGGAACTACTCGTTCCACTACCATCCGTTATGAATAGTTCGAAATTGTAAGTATCGCTGTTCGGCAGACTAAAAGTCAGTGTTACATCGGTAGCCGTACAGCTGTTTGTAATGTCCAGGGAGAAATCCACTGGATCTGGTGCTTCTTCTAGTAGGAGGGTGATCGACACCGGATCCGAAACACATCCTCCGCCAGCATCAACTACGGCAAAAATGGTGCCTTCCGGCGAAACGTAGGAAGAAGGATCAGTGATAAAGCTAGTCAGATTGAAGTCCTGGTAGAAATCGACTGCTAAACCAGTATTTCCATTGATATCAGGCTCTAGTGTCGTTAAATCAAAGGTGCCCTCACCAAAGGCATTTGGGCATGCTGTAATGGAGGTTGGGAATGCTTCCGGTGCGTCAGCAATTGGAATGATGTATTCAATCCCCGGTGAGAAGTCGACTTGGCAAAATAGTGGGCCTGGGCCCGTGACGCTATTCAGAACAAAAATGTAATCTTCGTTAATGCCAATAGTGAAGGGGGTGTCACCATCGAACCCAATAAAGTCTCCCGTACTCACTGGCCCTGCGCTGACCGGACCAAAGCTCACGTTGAAGGTGTATTCTCCAGCGGGTATTCCCGGGGTATTTAAGGTCATGGAAACGTCCGTGTCACCACAGCCAGAATCAGGACTGAAGGTGAGGAACACATCCGCCGGGTCTATCGTGATAACACTCAGGTCTATTTCGACCGGAGCAGATACACACCCCATTCCATCGTCGATTACAGCGTAAACGGTGGTAGTAGGGGAGGTGTAGCTGCCTGGATTCCCAATAGGACTAGTTGTGGCCATATCCTCATAAAAGAGAACGGTCCCTGACGCGCCATTGAGGATGGTAGTCTCGAGCGTTGTTAGGTCGAAAATGGCTTGTCCACTTCCATCATCACAGGCCTCCATACTAGCTGGGGTGGCATCGACGGTACTCGTTACAATAAGTTCGAGTTGGGCTACCGTAGCACAACCTGCACTGTTTTCCACCCGAACGAAGATGGTTAGATCGGTCGGCGTTGTTACGATACCAGTGATGGGGCTAGTATTATCCTCAGCATCGGTTTGTGTCGGGTGGTAAGATACCGTCAGGCTAGGGTCGCCACCTGTAAACTGGTCATCTGCATCGCTAGGGGTAAAGACGGCCAGGCCATTGCTACCCGGGCACTCTTCCAACATGCCATCGGGTGCACTAGGGTAGGTATTAAGATCGATTGTGACGGGTACGGGTGAGCTCTCACAGTTTCCTTCCACAACCGTGGCATAGACGGTCGTTTGGAAGTTTGAAATTAGAGTGAGGATATCACCAGGGTCGAAGGGATCTAGTGGCATAGTGGCCCCAGCATCAAAGTAGAAATTGACATCAATACTAGGGTCAAAGTTACTGATAGCATCGATGATCTCCATAAGATTCAGCACCTCACCATTAAGGGGTATTAAGCTGTAGCAAATGATCAGTGGTGGTGGTGTGCCTGCTGTTGGAGCAGGAGGGGCAGTAATGGTTACGCTAGTCGTGGCAAAACAACTAGGATCAGCATCGTCCTGTACGATTATGTCATAGGTGCCAACTCCCAGGCCAGGAAAGGAGCTGCTGCTTTGGAAAGTGGATCCGTTATCTATAGAGTACTCAAGATCACCACTCAGGTTAACGCCAGTAGCATCAATTAGGATGTCACCATTGTCCACGTTGTCGCAGTCGGGGTCGGTTACAATTACATCATCTATAGTGATGTTACAAGTACCACCGCCACAGCCAGCAGGGATAGGAAGCCCATTGGCATTGGCCTCGGCTTCTGTGTAGCAAACGATTGAGATATTATCAATTTGCATCCATTCATCCGAAGCCCACATAGCCATCGTGATGGTTATGTTTACGTTGCTAGGATCCGCTCCAGCCTGATCCAGGCATAGCGGGTCAGATTCTACCGAACCCGAAGCTCCAGCATTACAATCCAAGCCTAAGACTACGGCTTGATCACTTACAGCGCCGGAATTAATCTCCCAGGCCAGAAAATCCCAGCAGTTGTTACACTCAGAAGTGCTGACCGCATCATTGACGTCACCTGAACAAAAAGGAGGACCGTTGAAAGGACATTCGTCTGCGCACTCCAGGTTGCCGGAACCGGCATAGCCAAAGGCAGCGTTATAATCAAATTGGAAGGTAAGAACGAAACATCCAGTGGCATCAATGCCACCGGCAGTGAAGAAAGCTGGGCCGTTGGTGTCTTGGCCTCGAAACTCTCCATTCACAGTTTCAAAGATATCTCCTGTAGTACAGTCGGGGCAGTTGGTATTCCAGGTGTAACCCTCCGTACTGGTTCCGGTTGTGGCGCCATTATGTTCGGGGTCACCAACGAGGCCAAAATCTTCGGAGAAGATGACGGTTTGCGACATTGCATGGGGAAAAGCAAGAAGCGTAAATAGGAGGAATAGCGTCAAGTGGGCGCTAAAGTGTCGAGACATGTGCTTTATTTTGCGAATGAACATGATGCAGCGTTCTGATCCTTAGATCAGCAAAACACGGTAAATGTTGATATACGGGCCGTCTAAATTAGTCTGGAAAATTGCACGAGTAGTCGCTGTCGTAAAATTACATAATCCCGCTGTTACCAACCGGTGTTTTTGCATTAACCCAAGTTTAATTAACACATTTCGGCGTATCTTAAGAATACATGCTATTTTTTTGTCTTAAAGGCGGAAAAATATCAGACAAACTCCTATCTTTGCAGCCGCTTTAAAATAAACCACTGTCAGATACGCGGGTGTCACAGTGTCTAAAAGTAGACAACTTATGGATGCACTCCAACCGTATGTTCTCCCGCTCAAGGGTTTAGGTAATGGAAATCACGACTTTCAATTTGTGATCGATGATGATTTCTTTGCCGCGTTTCCCGAAAGTCCGATTCAAAAAGCCAAAGTTGATTTGACTGTTGAATTGGATAAACGCCCTAATCTGCTGGTATTTGACTTCCGCCTTAAGGGTTGGATAGAAGAGCAGTGTGATCGTTGCTTAGCTCCGATTCAGTTGCCCATCGAGGGAATGAATCAATTGCTGGTTAAGTACGGTGATCCAGAAGATCAAACGGAGGATGAAGACGTTGTCTATATTCCTTTCGAAACTTCTTCTTGGAGCCTGGCTCAATTTGCTTACGAGTTTATCGTACTTCGAATTCCTATGATTAAGGTCTACGATTGCGATGATGAGCAAGACCCACCCTGTGATTTAGATATGCTTGATTATTTAGATCAAGAAGAAGAGACGGAAGAAGAGAACACCAACAATCCCTTGCGGGATGCCCTTAAGAACTGGAAACAGGACGATAACTGATTTCCGATTAATGTAAATGAGAAAATGCCTTGTTCGAAAGATCAAGGCGGATAAAAACGATAACAATGGCACATCCAAAAAGTAGAATCTCTAAGCAACGCAAGCGCAAGCGTCGTACGCACTACAAGGCCGATACACCTCAAATTGCTACTTGTAAAGTAACTGGTGAGCGTCACTTGTACCACCGCTCTTACGAAGATGCTGATGGCAACACTTACTATCGTGGTAAGTTGCTAATCAAGGCACCAGAGCTAGACTAATACTGCACGATCATGACGATAGTTGCGGCTGGAATTCCGCCAGCAGCTATCTAGACATATGAGCTCCTGCCTGATGTTCGGGCAAGGAGCTTTCCTTGTTTTACCGGCTTGAAAAACAATAATTACTTATGAAGCAGATTATCAATACCAGCAACGCACCTGCACCAGTAGGCCCGTACAACCAAGCAACAGCTCACAATGGTACACTATATGTATCCGGGCAAATTGCGCTGGACCCAGCTAGTGGAGAATTGATTACCCGAACCATCGAAGAGGAAACTCATCAGGTAATGAAAAACCTGCAAGCCATTCTTGCAGAGGCTGGTCTGACCTTCGAGGATGTACTGAAGTGTTCTGTTTTCGTGAGTGATATGAATAACTACACGCGCATCAATGCTGTTTACGCTACCTATTTTCAGGAAGAGACAGCTCCTGCTCGCGAACTCGTAGAAGTGGCCAACCTGCCAAAATTTGTCAATATTGAGATTTCCTTGATGGCAGCTATGAAATAGTAGTGGAACTTTCGATTGCACTTTTTTGTAAAAAACAAAACACAACTTATCTCTAATCATGAGTACAATCCTATCTGGTATTCAACCCACCGGTAATCTTCATTTTGGACGCTATTTCGGAGCTGTCCAGAACTGGTTGCGGTTGCAGGAAGAGTACGACTGTCTGTATTGCGTGGTAGACTATCACGCGATGACGATGCCTTTTCAACCCCAAAAGCTCAGACAGAACAGTTGGGATCTTGTGATTAACCTACTGTCCGCTGGTATTAAGCCTGAGAATCTGTTTATCCAATCCCTTGTGCCTGAGCATACAGAGCTGAATTGGATCTTAAACTGTTTCTCCAGCTACGGACAGCTGACGCGTATGACGCAGTTTAAGGATAAGAGTGCTCAAAGTGCGGAGAAGCAGGAAGGTTTCATTTCCGTAGGATTATACACTTACCCCGTATTGCAGGCCGCTGATATCTTGATCTACCACGCTACCAAAGTGCCAGTTGGTAAGGATCAGGAACAGCATCTTGAGCTGACTCGGAATATTGCTCAGCGTTTTAACAACGAGTTAGGAAAGGAGTACTTCGCCTTGCCGGAAGCCTTGTATACGGAAGTGCCAAAGGTAATGTCAACTGCTGATCCAAATCGGAAGATGAGTGCCAGTCTTGGAGAAAAGCACAATATTGACTTGTTCGCAGACCCACAGCGGATTCAGAAGCAGATTCGCTCTGCGGTGACCGATACCGGTGAAACACCTGCGGGGCAAATGAGTGCTGGCGTTGAAAACTTGTTCAGTCTGCTTAAAGCTGCTGGTCAAATGGAAGCGCACGCAAGCTTGATGGCAGACTACGAGGCGGGAGCACTTAAATACGTGGATCTTAAACAAGCTGTTGCCGACGGTCTAGTGGCTATTAGTGATCCTATCCGTGAACGTAAGGCAGAGCTGTTAGCAGATAAGAAGGCCGTTAAGAACCAAATCAAAGCAAGTAGTGCTGAGATTCGGAAACGCGCTCAGCAAACTGTTAAAGAGGTGAAAGACTTAGTGGGCTTGGCGAACGTACGCTTCTAAATCCCACTGATATCAATAAACAAGCGGGCTATCAGGCATTTTGTCTGGTGGCCCGCTTCTTGTTTGAGTGCCAATTAAGTGACTTGAAGTAGGATTATTCCGTGTCTAAAAGCGGTACCGACACAAGAAATTTACAAGAGTGGGGTCGACCCCCCATTTATGGGGTTTAGGGTGGGTGTGTAAACAGTTACATTTGTAGCAGATGATGTATTAATAGAAATTCCGAACACAACTTAGAGTGGCGACAGCCACCAACTAAACTCCAGTACTTCTTTTATTGCGTTCGAATTTCTCTCTCAATGTTTATTTACGGCTTCTTCCGCCCGGAAGAAGCCGTAATTGTTTTTAGCCTACCTATCTTTGCCCACCATCAGTATTTGAGTTATGGAAACATTGCGAGTAGGAATTGTCCAACAAGCCAATTCTACGGACCGATCAGTCAATGTCCAAAAGAGCATTAGAGCTATTCGTACCTGTGCCCAACAAGGCGCTTCTTTGGTAGTCCTACAAGAACTACACTGTGGTTTGTACTTCTGCCAAACCGAGGATACTTCCGTGTTTGATCAAGGAGAAGTGATACCAGGCCCTTCAACCGAGGAGTTTGGTCAGGTAGCTGCTGAGCTTGGAGTGGTATTGGTTCTTTCGCTTTTTGAGAAGCGTGCTCCTGGGCTGTACCACAATACCGCAGTAGTCATAGAAAAGGACGGGCAAATCGCCGGTACCTATCGCAAGATGCACATTCCTGATGATCCTGCTTATTACGAAAAATTCTACTTCACTCCTGGTGATCAAGGCTTCCTGCCGATTTCAACATCAGTAGGTAAACTGGGCGTACTCGTATGTTGGGATCAATGGTATCCGGAAGCAGCTCGACTGATAGCAATGGCTGGCGCAGAGCTGCTGATTTACCCAACAGCTATTGGCTATGAGACCTCGGATTCGGCAGAGGAACAAGAAAGACAATTTCAATCTTGGCAGACCATACAACGAGGGCATGCCATCGCTAATGGACTTCCAGTAATATCCGTGAATCGTACTGGTTTTGAACCCGATCCCTCTGGGCAGACGGCAGGTATCCAATTCTGGGGGCAAAGCTTTGTAGCTGGTCCGCAGGGTGAGCTATTGATGGCAGCCCCTTCGGATCAGGATTATACCGCGGTGGTCGAAATCGATCGGCAGCGTACGGAAGATGTACGCCGAATTTGGCCCTTCTTTCGAGATCGTAGAATTGATGCCTACGGAGAGTTGACAAAACGATACATTGATTGATTTAACTATTTGGACGCTGTAATACAGATTACGATTAGCTATAGAATTCATAGAAAATTGGTGAATTTTCGCTAATTGACCTTATCTTGGGCCACCACCAAAGCAAATCAAGCGAAACTAAGTCCACACCGAAAGCCAATGCGTGCCTTTGCGACGCAGCAATATTCTATTGTACATACTATACTAATTCTGAACGCAACTGTCATCATTTATTATGGAGAAACCAACTTTTACTATTGAACAGGTCCTTACTATGGATCTGCCTCCTGTAATTATTTATGCGGCGCCAGTTATGTTTTTACTGGTAATTGCCGAATGGTACATTCGCACCAGAGAACTTCAAGAGCATTACGACAAAAAAGACGGTTTTTCTGCGCTGGTTATCGGATTGGGTAATGTAGGCCTGAGCGCAGTAATCAAAGTATTACTCTTCGGAATTATTCTATTCTTCTATAATCTAGTGCCTTGGTACATTCCTCATACTTGGTGGTCTTACCTTCTGTGTATCGTTGCTATTGACTTTTGTCGTTATTGGTCGCATCGTATTTCGCACGAGCAACGCTTCTGGTGGGCTACTCACGTAACACACCACAATTCAGAGCAATATAACTTCACAGTGGGCTTCCGTCTCTCCTGGACGCAGCACATCAAGATTATATTCTTTATTCCGGTAGCACTGATGGGTTTCCACCCAGTAGTATTCTTTATCGCTAACCAGATCGAGGTACTGTATCAGTTTTGGCTACACACGGAGTTGGTGAAGAAGCTTCCTCGCCCGATCGAATATATCTTCACAACACCAAGTCACCACCGCGTTCACCACGGTACGAATGACAAGTACCTGGATAAGAACTATGGTTCTACCTTTATCATCTGGGACCGCATGTTTGGTACTTTCCAGCCGGAAGAGGAAAAGGTGAGTTATGGTATTCTTAAGCCAGTTGATAGCTACAACCCCGTATGGTTGGTATTCCACGAGTGGGTAGATATCTTTAAGGATATGGCGACATACCGTACACCAAAAGCTTGGTGGCGAATCCTGTTTGGTGGACCAAATATGACCTTAGATAAGGAGCACTATTACGGTAACAAACCAAAAATGGGCCCAGGAACTGCGAATGTCCAAATTCGGCGTTCAAAAGACGAAAAGTGAGTTTCTTAACTTGCAGTTCATAGCAATTTTTGATTTTTGTGGAAACTGCTTTCAACCCTTAGTGCTTTTTTAAGTCAAAAGGGTAACGGTATTGAAGGTGGCTGGTATTAATTTTTGAACTCGGATCAAATTTGATACCAGCTACCTAAAACTCATCCATAAAAAACCTGGCCAGACCGTGAAACCTACTCTCCTTACTCCTCAATTCTCACGTTCTTCCTATTTACTCCTTGCTGTTTTTATCCTTGCCACGGTACTCTCCGCTATTACTTATTGGCAGTTTGCGCTGTTTACCGGTTCGATGCTAGTATTCGGACAAGGGGTGCTTCATCTTATTGTAGCGCTCTTGTTGCTAGTAATTTGGATAAAGCCTTCGCTTAAATGGCAACTGCTTACACAGTTCTTGAGTAGCTTCTTTATATTTCTTCTTTGCGGCCTTCTGGTCAACGAATCCTATATCCGATGGATGGAAGGAGGGCCCGTTCTTACCTCCGCAGCCTTATTGACTACTGTACTTGGATTTGGAGCATTGCTATTGCTATGCCACCTGCTTACCCGCTTGTCGGATGACAATCAGGTTTCGGTCTTTCGTCGGTTCAAATCTATCCTTTCTATAGCCTCTGGCACATTATCCCTGATTCTCTTAGTTACTCACCTTACCGGCTGGTTCTGGTTGGATGTGGCGGCCGCTTTTCTGACGGCAGGATTAATGGGATTGGTGTCTCTCTTCTTTTTACTGGACGGATATTGGAATATTATGGAGGTGGAAATGTAGTTAACCTCGTGTTTACATTTCAATATGTTGTTTTTCAGTTCTTTAGCCTTGCTCTGTGGGCTCAATTAACCTTCGTTTAAGGGTTTCTTCACAATAACTTAATTTGTCTTTAAAAGCCAGTTAAGGTAGCAGCAGTACGTTTGCAGCGAATTAATTAATCTAATAGCTGTACTAATGAACGGTAAGCTCTACACGCTTTTAGCACTGGCTCTTTTGTCAGTAATTTCTCTTTCATCCCAAACCGTAGTTACCATTACGGATGCGGATCTCGTAGGAGGTCAAACCTACAATTGGACAAACGATAATACCTACGTTCTTGATGGCCCTGTCTTCTTGGAAGAAGGTGGTCGCCTCAACATCGAAGCAGGAACCGTAGTTCGCGGTAAGCCTAACCAAGGCGATGTTGCTTCTGCACTGATCATCACTCGTGGTGCTCAAATCTTCGCAGAAGGTACTGCTAATAACCCTATTATTTTCACTGCTGAGGACGATGACGTCAATGATCCAGGTGACTTTCTATCAGAAGATCGTGGTGAGTGGGGTGGTCTACTCATCTTGGGTCGCGCTACGGTAGCACGCCCTGGTGGAAGTGATAACATTGAGGGTCTTACAGTAGAAGATCGTACTGCTTTCGGTGGAGGTGATAACCCTGATGACGAAGATAATAGTGGTGTTCTACGCTACGTATCTATCCGTCACGGTGGTGCTGCTTTGGCTCCTGGTGATGAGATCAATGGTCTAACACTTGGTGGTGTAGGCTCTGGTACGGAGATCGACTACATAGAAGTATTCGCCAACTTCGATGATGGCATCGAGTGGTTTGGTGGTACAGTTAACGTAAAGCACGCTTCGGTTGCTTTCTGTGGCGATGACTCTTACGATTACGATTTCGGTTACCGCGGTAACGGACAGTTCTGGTTCTCTCTTCAAGGATCTGATGATCCAACTGGCCGCGCCGGTGAGCACGATGGTGCGAATCCTGACAACCAGGCTCCTTTTTCTCAGCCTACCATCTACAATGCTACTTATATCGGTACTGGTGATGAGTTGGCTCCTGATGGTGACGCTAACGATTTTGCGCTATTGTTGCGTGACAACGCTGGTGGTTTCTACAATAACTCGATCTTCGCTGAGTTTCCAGCAATTGGTCTTGCTATTGAAGACCGTGACACGGAGAGCTCTTTCGAACGCCTGCAGGCAGGTGATTTGGCCTTTAATAACAACACCTGGTACGATTTCGGCGCGGGCAACACTGCTGCTGACTTATTCACAGCTGTAGATCCTGACGAAATCGCGGTTGCTACTTCTTCTACTGTTGCTAGTACATTAGGTGCTGCTAATAATACTTTTAATGACCCATCTATTGCTGGTGTAAGCCGCACAGATGACGGTGGTCTTGACCCACGTCTAAACGCTGGTTCTCCAGACTTAAGCGGAAACCCAACTGCAGGTGATGCATTCTTTCAGCAAGTAACCTACCGTGGTGCTTTTGGTAACGCTGATCTTTGGTTAGAAGGTTGGACTGCACTGGATGCATATGGCTACCTAGGTGACCTTGTTACACCTGTTGATCAGTTTGATTGTACCGTTGTAACTGATGCTGACTTGGTAGGTGGCGTTACTTACAACTGGAGTGCTGATCAGTGCTACACACTCGATGGACTCGTATTCCTGGAGGAAGGCGGTGTTTTGAACATTGAGGCAGGAACAGTAATCCGTGGCCAGGAGGCAAACTTGATCACCACTGGTGACAATACCTCAGCCTTGATTATTACCCAAGGTGCTCAAATCTTCGCTAATGGTACTGCTGCTGAGCCTGTGATTTTCACTGCTGCTCAAGATGATCTAATGGACGCAGAAGACTTTACCATCGAAGATCGTGGTGAGTGGGGTGGTCTATTGATCTTGGGTAACGCTACTATTGCTCGCCCTGGTGGATCGGACAATATTGAAGGTATTACTGTTGAGCCACGTACCGCTTTCGGCGGTGGTGACAACCCTAACGATGATGATAACTCTGGTCGCTTGAATTACGTGTCTATCCGCCACGGTGGTGCTGCCTTGGCTCCGGGTGACGAAATCAACGGTCTTACTCTTGGTGGTGTAGGTGCTGGTACGGAGATCGACTACGTAGAAGTAATCGCTAACCTTGATGATGGTATCGAGTGGTTCGGTGGTACAGTTGACGTGAAGCACGCTGCTGTTGCTGCTTGCGGTGACGACGCTTACGATTATGACTTTGGTTTCCGTGGCCGTGGTCAGTTCTGGTTCTCTTTCCAGGATCCTGAAAACACCACTGGCCGTGCAGGTGAGCACGATGGTGCTAACCCTGACAACCAGGCTCCATTCTCTCAGCCAGAAATTTACAACGTTACTTACGTTGGTTTGGGTGCTGATGTAACAAGCCTTCCTGACGGTGATGCAAATGATTTTGGTATCCTGTTGCGTGACAACGCAGGTGGTTTCTACAACAACTCTGTATTTATCGACTTCCCAGGTCGTGCTGTAGCTATCGAAGATCGTTCTGGTGATGATGCATTTGATCGCTTGCAAGCCGGTGACTTGGCGTTCAATAACAACTTCTTCTTCGACTTCGGTGCGGGCTCTACTGCAGCTGATTTGTTCATCGCAGTTGATACGGATGAGGTTCTAGTAGCGGGAAGCTCTGCTACTGTAGCTTCGAATTTCGCAGATAACGGTAACGTTATTTCTGATCCAGAATTGGAAAACATGGATCGCAATGGTCCTATTGATCCACGCCCTCAAGCTTCAGGTGCTGCTGCTGCGGGTGCAACTGGTACTTCTGATGACTTCTTCGAGAGCGTAAGCTACTTCGGTGCATTTGAGCCTGGTGTTCCAACATGGTTGCAAGGTTGGACTGCTATCAATGAGTACGGTATTGTAGACAACACTACCAGTGTGAATACCCAGTACGCTAATGGCTTCTTGCTAGATGCTCCTGTTCCAAACCCAGCGAACGCACAGACATTTGTAAACTTCGAGTTGCCTGCAACTGCAACAGTTAATATGACTGTAGTTGACGCTTTGGGTCGTCCAGTTGTTCAAGTCTTGAATAACGAGTGGATGAACGAAGGACAGCAGCAAGTAGCTATCGATACACGTACTATGGCACAAGGCATGTACTTGATTGTATTGGAAGCAGAAGGCACTCAGTTACTTCAGAAATTGGTAGTTAATCGCTAATCTGTTTTAGCCATTGACTCTCATAATCCCTTCAGGAGCCTCCTCTAGCCGTTCGGCTGGGGGAGGCTCCTGCATTATACTTAAGCTGTAGATTATTTATCGTGTTTGGGCGAAGGTCTCCGCTTATAGAACAAGGAGGAATACTCCGCTTTTATGCTGATTCAGCACACAAATTAATCTCCAGAGCAACAATGCGAAGAAAAACTTTATCTGTATTCTGTGAGAAAGGGTGTCAATCCGACTTTGAACAAAATATTCATTGGTGTATATCGATAATAATCCAATATTAATTTGCCTTTACGCTGAGTTAACACAGGTCTGTAATTATTTAACACTCAGTTAAATGTAATGCATGAACTTTGCGTCGTGCTTAGTGTGGAAAGCACACTGAGAACGCGATTTAGTAACTAGTGCAATAAATTACGAATCCAATGCGCAAAGCATTCTTTTACCTCACTTGCCTGCTATTTTCCTTATCAATGGTGCAGGCTCAGAAAGGTGCCGTTTCTGGTACCATCTACGATTCTGAAGGTGAAATCCTGTACGGTGCGAACATCATCGCTGAAGGGACCACTGTAGGAGGTCAAACAGATTACATCGACGGTAAGTACACGTTTCAAATTGAAGCAGGTACCTACATCCTAATTGCGACTTATGTCGGATATCCTGACACCAAAATGGAAGTCGTTGTTAACGCTAATGAGACGACCATTGCAGACATCATTCTCAATGCTGACGAGGGTGGGGTAGACCTGGAAGAGGTTGTTGTAACTGAAAAAGCGCTCGAGCGCAGCGAAAACGCGGTGTTGATGCTGCGTAAGAAAGCAGATAAAGTACAAGACATTATTTCAGCTGCTGAGATTTCTCGCTTGGGTGCGGGTGATGCAGCTGCTGCCTTGAAGAAAGTAACCGGTACCACCATTGTTGATGGAAAGTATGTGTACGTACGTGGTTTGGGTGATCGCTATTCTGCGACAACGCTAAACGGCCTTCGTCTTCCTTCAATTGATCCGTACCGCAACAGTGCGCAATTGGACTTGATTCCAACTAGCATCCTCGACAATATTGTAGCATCAAAGACTTTTACGCCAGACCTTCCTGGTGACTTTACCGGCGGTAGCGTGAACATCAAGCTAAAGGCTCTGCCAGAGCGTTTTACCTGGTCTGTTGGGGCATCAGTTGCCTACAACTCTCAGAATAACTTCCGCGACGACTTCTTGGGATACGCCAACCCTGCTATCAATGGTCTTGGTTTCCTGGATGATAATATCGGTGTTCCTTCTGCTTTGAATGATCCCGCAGGAGTTGAGTTGGGGGCATTTGAACGCGGTGCAGCACGTGAAGCTCGCCGTGATGACGAAATTGCTGGATTCCTAGATAAAGGTGTTCGTTCTGTAAGCCATGACATGCAACCTGTTGCGATGGATGCTGGAATTGATCACAGTGTAAACTTTAGCATTGGTAATCAATTCAGCTTTGGTGAAAATGGTAAGCTTGGGCTATTCGCAACGGGTAGCTACTCAAAGGACTTTTCACAATTCCAAAATGGTATCAATGCCAGTTACTTTGCTTCACCAGGTGAAGATGAGCTCATCGCTAACTTCGGTCTAGTTGAAGCTAAGAGTGAAGAGTCGCCACAGGTAAACGGTATGATTGGTGCCTCTATTCGCCCAAATGGTGCGAATGCCATCAATATCTATACGATCTACAGCCACCAGAGCTATCTGACTGGCCGTGATATCCGCGGAGACTACGACGATTATGGTATCGGTGGTGAAGGTAACTTCTTTGCTTCTCAGACTCAGAGCTTGCTACAGCGCGAGTTGATTGATTATGTAGTAAGTGGTGAGCATACTTTGGTAGGCTTGAACAACACCCGCATCGAGTGGGCAGCGAACTATGTAGACTCTGAGCAAAACGAACCAGACCTACGCTTCTTCGCCTTCGGTTTTGATAATGATCGTTACACCATTAATGAGTCACTATTTACCCTTCCTACTCGCTTCTGGCGTGATTTGTCGGATGACACTTACCAGGGTAAATTGGATATTACCATCCCATTCCTACAAAGCAAGGCTAAGGCCAACAGCATCAAGGTCGGTGGTTTCTACAACACTAAGGAGCGCGACTTCAACGAAGTTCAGTACATCTACGGCCAACGCCGTGAAATGACACTCCAAGAGCTTGGTGGTGATGTTAACGCCTACTTCGGACCAGAGAATATCGGTATCATCGGTGGTGAGCCAGGTAGCAATGAAATCGGATTGTACTTCATTGATAACTCACTATTGGGTAACAGCTACATTGGTCAATACGACATTGCTGCTGGATACTTGATGACTACCCTTGAGTTTGGCAAACTGAAAGTTATTGCCGGTGCACGTGCCGAGACTACAGATATCCTTGTGGAGAGTGATATCGTTGCAGAGGAGCGTCTAAAGCCAGAGCCGGACTTTGATCGTATCGAGCGTAACAGCGCAAGCATTGATACCGTATCCATTCTACCAGCTGTAAACTTGGTTTACGCGCTAGCGGATAATGCTAACTTACGCTTGAGTGCAACGCAAACTATCGCTCGCCCTAACATGCGTGAAGTTGCGCCTTTCGGTGCCTTCGGTGCGATTGGTGAGCCAACCATCTTTGGTAATCCGGATCTGACGATCACGAACATCACCAACTTGGACTTGCGTTATGAGATCTTCCCTAATAGTGGCGAAGTATTTGCGGTAAGCGCCTTCTATAAGAAGTTCACTGACCCAATCGTTTCTACTTACCGTTTTGCTGGTAACCCACAATTTACCTGGTCTAATACAGAAGATGGAGAATTGTACGGTGCGGAGATTGAAGTTCGTAAGAATTTGGATTTCATTTCACCTGCGCTGGATGAGTTCGACGTAAGTGCGAACGTAGCATACATCAACAGCAGCGTAACCATTGACGAGCGTGAGTGCGAACTAAGCCGTGATGTTGATCCTGACTTCGAATGTGAGCGTCAGTTCGCTGGTCAGTCACCTGTTGTTGCTAACGTGAACCTTAGCTACACCAGTGTAGATAAGGGTTGGGATGCCATCCTGGCTTACAACTACTTCGATGATCGCCTATCTTCTGTAGGTGCAGTTGGTACGCCAGATATCTTCGAAGCTGGTCGTGGACAGTTGGATCTATCTATCAGCAAGAAACTAAACGGTTTCAAGACGACCTTCCGCGCTCGCAATTTGTTGAACCCAGACTATCGGAATTTCTCTGAGTTCAATGGTCAAGAATATATCTTCCGCAACTTCCGTCGCGGAATCGAATTCAGTTTCGGCGTGTCTTACAGCATGTAAGATTCGGTAAAGAAGCACTAGATTACTAATCAGTAATCCTTAACGCCCTTCGGTCCGCCGGAGGGCGTTTATTCGTGGAGGTTTGCCTTAAACTTAACATTGGCTTAACCTAAGAGCTTGGGGCGTCTCCGGTGAATTGACATATTTTGTCTCGGTTTTTATAAATACTCCAGCATGGATCCTACCTTGATGATAATGTGGTTTGGTTTTTTACTGGCCGGATATTCCGTTGTCGGTAATGACTCCATTCAAACCCTTGGTACCTTTCTATCCTCTAATGAGGAGCGTCCCTGGTACGTTCTTTGGCTCTTTGCCGGAGGAATCCTCACTTTTACGTTGGTGTATGGCTGGTATCAGTACGGTGGTGATGTGAGTTACGGCCGTTTAGAGAAGTATCCTTTCATTGAGGATATGACCTGGCCTTATTTACTGCCGCCATTAGTGCTTATGGTCTTAACCCGAACGGGTATTCCGGTGAGTACAAGTTTCCTTATTCTAACGTTTTTCAAGCCGAAGGGGCTCCTGGGCATGACCATGAAGTCGTTATTAGGCTACGTTTTAGCCTTTGCTTTGGCCATTTTGGTGTGGCAGGTTATTACACGTCTGCTTGATCGTAGATTCATAAAGAACCAAATCACACCGCGCGAAAGAACGACCTGGACTATTCTACAGTGGTCTTCGACGGGCTTCCTTTGGGGACAATGGCTTATTCAGGACTTCGCCAATATCTATGTGTATCTGCCGCGTGACCTGAGTGGTATGGAGATCACGCTCACTTTGGTGATTCTATTGAGTTTACTCGGCTATATCTTCTATTCTCGTGGTGGTAGTATCCAGGAAATTGTAAAGGCCAAAACGAATACCGTTGATATTCGGTCCGCCACCATTATTGACTTCCTCTATGCTTTGATCCTGCTGTTCTTTAAGGAGTTCAGTAATGTTCCGATGTCGACCACTTGGGTCTTCCTAGGTCTATTAGCAGGTCGTGAAATAGCGATTCGTTATCAACTAAGCCAGGAAGAGACGGACAAGCCAGCACCAACAACTTTTGCTACGCTGGGGCAGGTATTGAATATCGCCATTTTACTGGCTATTGGCTACGTAGTCTATCTACGTGATGCTGTTGGCAATATGTTGATCCTTGGTTTTGCTGGACTCATTTTGGCCCGTGCTATTGTGTTCTACATGACCGCACAAAAACAAGAGATCGAAATCAAGAAGACCTTCCGTATGGTAGGTTCGGACCTTGCTAAGGTTACCTTCGGATTGGTGATCAGTATTGCGCTGGTTTACATTATGAAGGCACTGACTGGGGTAGGAGGGGGCTTCTAGTCAAATCCACTTCTTCTCCTCTATTCAAAGGCAAAGATCGAATGAATGATCTTTGCCTTTGACATTTGTATCCACATTGTTCCTGATATCCTATCTTCGCGGCCATGAAGAACAATTCACTTCAACCACTACTAATTCTAAAGGGTGCTGCGATGGGAGTTGCAGAAACCATCCCTGGAGTTTCTGGTGGCACGATCGCATTCATTACGGGTATTTATGAACGACTCCTGAAAAGCATCAGGAGCTTTGGACCGGAAGCTATTACAGCCTGGAAAGAAGGAGGGTTTTCAGCGGTTTGGCAGGCTGTTGATGGCAACTTTCTACTTCGGCTCTTCGGAGGCATGGTCTTGGGAATCCTCGTTGGCGTATTTGGGATGGCCTACCTCTTGGAAAATTTTCCACTTCAGGTTTGGGGTTTCTTCTTTGGGTTGATTGCAGCCTCGGCTATTTACATTGGCAAGCAGGTGAAACAATGGTCTATTCCTGCGATTTTGGCGATGCTAATAGCTATCGTGATTGCTTATTGGGTGACGATTGCTACGCCTGCTCAGGGTAGTGAGAGCCTGCTCTACGTCTTTGTCTGTGGCCTTATTGCCATTTCTGCTCTAATGCTTCCTGGCTTGTCAGGTAGCTTTATGTTGTTACTCCTAGGAATGTATCAGTTTGTTTTGCATGACACATTGAAGGAAGGTGTACTGGAGCAACAAGATCTTGGTGCGGTGGTTACGCTTGGAGTGTTTGGTTTGGGTTGCTTGGTAGGGGTACTCACTTTTGCTCGTGTATTGTCTTGGTTATTTGATAACTACCGCGATCTCACCTTGGCAGGTCTTACTGGTTTTATGATCGGTAGCCTAAACAAAGTATGGCCTTGGCAAGAAGTACTAGAAACGCGGATTAATAGTAAAGGAGAGGAACAAGTTCTTTTTTCGAAGAGCGTACTCCCGGGAAGATTTGCTGAATTGAGTGATAATTTCCTCTACGGAAACGATTCACAAACCTTTGCCGTTCTAATAAGTATCGTAGTCGGATTCGGCTTAATTTTCATTATTGAACGAGCCGGGCGGACAGAAAGAAGCTAATAGACGGGAAAATAATTAATGAACGAGTTATCGGCTTGGCTTTTGCAATAAACCAAGGAAAACTTGGACTTGGCGTGTGCAAAGG
>ENA-UENT01000337-UENT01000337.1-marine-metagenome-genome-assembly--contig:-NODE-337-length-32437-cov-5.682539_pt1 | contig 32437 bp, 5 predicted proteins | sample MGYA00237879_ERZ529330 | MGnify/ENA primary metagenome ERZ529330 (study PRJEB26372, sample SAMN05368345) | marine metagenome | biome: cultured habitat; feature: ocean water; material: water; isolation... | reverse complement strand
ATACCTCTCAAAATCGCCACGGACTATTGTAATTATTAGACTTGATGAAAAAAATTACAACCCGTTACCAGTCTGTCTTTACCAGACATTTCCTTCGATTTTCTCTGTATAAATTCACCATGCACTGAGAGACCAGTGATGTAGATTTTTTTAGTGCACAGCCGAGTAAGTTCCTAACGTGCAATTGTTCTCTCCTCTTTATTTTCAAGATTTAGGACACTACGGCTTTCCAAACGTTTTTTTAATAGAGTAGGAAATGGAAGATCTTAAAGAGCTGATTTACATCGTAAATCGGAACAAAGTCAAGCGTATTGATATACTTAACCTCAAGGAAAAATCACCCTCCAAAGTAAATGCGCTATACCAAGCCATTAGTAGTGGAGAAGTAGACAGCGATGATGATGCCTTCCAACTTTTGTTTCCCAATGCGAAATCCAAAAGTGCGTATCGCAACCTGAAGGCCGTTTTGCAAGATAAATTGCTGAATACGCTCTTCTTCATTGATACGTATCAAAAGAGTTATACCGACCGGCAGGTTGCGTTTTACGATGCTTACAAAGATTTTGCTGCGGCCCAAATTCTTCTGGCAAAAAATGCGCGTAAAGTAGGTATTAAACAGCTCGAAAAGCTGTTGAAGAGGTCAATTCACTTTGAATTTATTGAGCTTGTGCCACCAATACTGCGTCTACTGAGACTGCATTATGGTACCAGGCTCGGTAATGAGAAAAGATATCGGGAACTCGACCACATGTGGGAGGAGTACCACCATCTGGAAAGCCTGGAGAATCTTGCTGAGCGGTACTACTCTGAGCTGGTGCTGCACTATGTGAATAGTAAATCGGTCAAGGTCAACCTGAAAGAGCTAGCGCAGACTTATTACGAGGAATTGGCGGAACACAAATCTCAATTTCATAGCTATAAATTTCGTTTATATACCGGTTTGGTGCAGCTCTTTAGTTACACCTGTGTAAATGACTACGTGAGTACCATCCCTGTATGTGAGGAGTTGATTGAGTTTTTCGAGGCTAAGCCTTTTCAAGCCAATACGCCCATTCAAATTTGTCTCCATCACCAGTTGGTAGCCTATATGCAGTTGCGTGATTTTACGTGGGGGCGCCGAATTGCCCAGCGCAGTCAGGAACTTATTGAAGAAGGTGCGTTTAACTGGTTTAAGAACCTGGAGTATCTCTTCTTACTGGCCATGCATACAGCTAATTACCAGGAAGCCTATCAGGTGTTTTGTCAAGCAGTGGAGCATAAACGCTATAAGTTCTTGCCGGAACAGATACGAGAAAACTGGCAGCTCTATCAAGCCTATGTCCATCTACTGATTGATCAGGATAAGATTGTCAAACGGGAGGGGGATAAACGATTCACTTCTTTCCGAATCAATCGTTTCTTGAACGACATGCCACTCTATTCTAAGGATAAACGTGGTATGAATATCGCGATCCTGACGGTGCAGATACTATTCTATATCCAAAAGGGCAAATACAATACGGTGATTGACCGCATGGAAGCCATTGAGAAGTATTGTTCTCGCTACTTGTTTAATGATGACACCATGCGTTCTTACTACTTTATCAAGCTTTTACTAACTATTCCACAAGCCAGTTTTCATCGTTTGGGAGTACTGCGCTACGCAGAAAAACCACTCAAGAAGATGAAGGCAATTAGTACCGAAATGTCCAACCAATACCACAAAATTGAGGTAATGTCCTACGAGGTGCTCTGGGATATGGCGGTGCAAATGCTCGGTACCCAAACCGTTCGTTTGCGGAATGCAAAGCGGAATCGTAAATCTTCTTAATGAAACACTCTTCATGATTCCTGAGCGGTGAAGGAGTAGCAACGTAGAACCGAACGATTCGCAATTTTCACAAATAGCTCACGTGGACTAGCTGCGTATATAGCGCTAGTCCACGCTTATCTAAACCACGCTATCAAGGCGTAATCCCAAATTCTTAGTACTTCTTTCCGTCGATACAAATTGACGATCGGTCTTGATCGTCAGGACAATTCATTATTGCATGTAAGTAATGGTGGCATAGGTAAATATGTCCAACTACTGCCGTTGCCATATAACTGTGTTATGGGGGGGGATGGTTGATTTTTAGCGATTTATGTCGATAGGGCGATAGGAAGCGTCGTTATGTTTTTTCTCTAATTCTCGGCGCTCTTCTATCCAAGTGAGCGCCTACGCGTACCCCTCCATTTGTCTTAAGAGAAGGTCATATCCAACAGTTGAAAAAATTACGATCCATGAAGAGTACATATATACAAGCATACAACTGCAAGAGTTATCGTGTCATCATCGAAGAGACGTTGACACCCTAATTTTAAGGTGGAGTAGGGGTAACAATAGTCGGTGGTTAGGCAGTCATTCTGCCAAAGTTAGTGGCTGCCTAAGTCGCTACGGGCTATTGCCGGGGAAAACTAAATTGGGAGTCGAGTCTGGTTCTTAACTCTTAACGATCATATTGCTTTATTTTCAGTCACTCTCTAATTGGTGAGGTGATACACTATTGAAGTGAAGCTTATCTGAGCTTGCTTTGAGAGTCCCGTATCTCTTTCCCTCCCTTTTTATTGCATCTCCCAACATCTCCTGACCAAAGTAAAGTATTGGCATTGATAAGGCTTTAAGGCTACACTACTAGTTTCGATACTATATCTTGTCTCTGTTGTAAGGTTCTGTTTATTAGCTTGTTATGTTTTTAAATGTATTAATGGAAGGGATTTCTTTCCCTGACTCTGGCCGTTAAGCTGTCTGTAACTACGGTAGTATTGCACTCTAAATTTGTAGTGTTACAGTGAAGGATTTATCACATGAAAAAATTACGACCATGAAAAATGCATATTTACAAAAGTCTACCAATGCGAACCATCCAGTAATAATAGAAGATACCATGGCTCCTTAATGCTAATCTAATTTAGCACTTGACTTCATGTCCTCGATTTCGCGAACTTTTACAAACTATATAAAAAATGAACAACTCTTTTTATGGTAAATTGAAAAAGCTATCATTAACTAGAAGCTCGTCAGAATTTGTGCCACCAGTTGAGAAGCATTGGGTTAAGGCAGATATGATCTTGGGCAACGCCAGGCTCAACTGCCAAGGTTCTGGTGTTTGCAAAATCACCGTTCGTAGCAATAGTTATGAGCAAACCTGCAAGTGCAAAAAACTACCCATATGGATTAGCTTTGTAAATAACGATTGTCTTCAAATAATCATATCTAAACTTGACTTGTCTTCCCAAATATTTCGCAGCCATTTCGCTAACGATCAAGTTGAAATCAGTCAGCCCTTCGAAATCCCCAAGACTATAGGCTATCAACTTGGTTTTAGTAACCAAGTTATCATTAGTGCCAAAAAATATACTCTCTTTCAAAATAAATATTTCTTTTTTCATTACCTAAATTATCAGCATAGTCTATCACGTCTTGCAGGATAGAACTACGCATTGCTTCAATACTCCAAAAGACCAATTTATTCCTCGTTTAAATATAATTTTCCATTTCCTCTTGTAAGAGTCTATTTCCAATTTTAGGAGGTAGACTTTTTCCTTTAGAGGATTTCAAAAACCCCTCCTCGATACCAATCCTTTGTTGTTCTGCTATAAGTAATATCCATTACCATTTATAAGGGTATTAGTTGAAGTAAAGTCTATCACATCAACATTTGTATTTTATGAATTGAGCTCTAGAAGGTTCATTTGGTGTGGTATAAATATCTGTTTTTCAATTGTTAAGTTCTTTTTAAGTGTTTAAAAAAGGGGGTTCTTTCCCTGACAAAAGAGTTGGAATTGTCTCGGGTAAGGAAAAGTCACGAGGGTACTTTTGAATTTAATATTCGACTTGTAATCGAGTCGCATTGATGATTTTACGAATATCAACTTATTTAACTTGTTATTTGATGGTTTATCGCCTCTTTTCTTGTTGTGTTTTACTAATTACTTTGAACTGTACGAGCGAAGGGGTGTCATTAATGGAGCCCCAGTCATCATCAGCACTGCCATTGTGTAGTGGGACAGCTTCGTGGCCAGATTTTTCTACTATCCCATCCCCTACATTAATGGATGGGATAGGCAACAGCCATTTGCCAATTAGTACTAATGACGAGCTTGCTCAGCGTTGGTTCGATCAGGGGATAAACCATCTACATGGTTTTAATCATTTGGAAGCCTACCGGGCTTTTCAAGAGGTTATATTATTGGACCCTGAGTGTGCTATTGCTTATTGGGGAATTGCCATGTGTCAACCTGGTTTTGGAGGTAACGATACCAGGCGTTGGGATCAAGCAATTACTCAGGCGGTAACCTTAGCTGCGCAGCAATCACTTACTGCTGTAGAAAATGACTTGATTGAAGCCCTGTACTTGACAATGATGGAAGGCCTCAATCAAGCTGCTCCTCTTTGGGAACAAATCGTTCGCAAGCATTTTGATCAAGCACCTGATGCACTTGCTTTCAGTGGTATTATGTTGCGCCAATTGGTACAGAGTAATCAGCAATCTAATGCAGTGAAAATCCTACTGGAGTCAGCCATGGAGCTTTACCCAGATCATATTGGCCTTGGGCATTACTATACGCATGTTATGGAAGTCCGAGAAGATTTTCTCGCGGCAAAGCTGTGCGCGGAAAAAGTTGCTCTTTTGGCACCTAGTGCCTCACACTTGGTGCACATGCCAGGTCATATCTATTTTTTGGAGGGAGAATATGCAAAAGCTGTAAATACATTTGAGAGAGCTTACGACCTAGATGTAAACTATCATTCGGAAAGTAAGGTGCCTTATGCGGCGAATCAAAATTATATGCACAATCTCCATTACCTGGCGGTGGCTTCCAGTGAACTTGGAGATAAAGAAAAAGCCCTACAGGTTGCTAAACGTTATGCTAATCTGAAACTTCATAATAACCAATCGCTTGATGGAGGTGGCTTAATGTTGCTGTATGAAGGGCTTATTCTTCCTGCTTGGGTGCAGTTGCGTTTTCGTGATTATGCTGCAGCAAGTAGAGAGGTACGGTTTTGGCTAGATCATCCCAGCTTCGGTGCTAGCCATCCAATGGTTAGGCTATACTTTAAGACCATATTGGCTTACAGTGAAGGCATGTTGGCCTTGGATAATGGCGATATAGAATTTGCTATTGAGCGTAATGGTCAATTAATTCAACATCTTAAAGACTTTTCAGAGCGCAGAAATACTTGGCCAAATGGAGCAGAACTCCGGTCTATCCATCAGGTGTATGATGTGATGGTCTTGCTTAGCTTACAGCTTCAAGGATGGCTAGATAATATTGAACGAAACCACAGTTTTGATAACCGAGTCTGGCAAGAGGCTCTAGCGCTCGAACAGAATCTACCATATGACGAACCACCAAGGTTGATGTATCCGGTAGGGGAGAACCTGATGTATTTACAGTTATTCAGAGGAGATCAAGAAGCAGCTGGAGCGGCTGCTAAACTGGCATTTGAGGAACGACCTAATAGCCCTGTAATTCGAAGGGCACTTTCACAGAAAAGAAACAAATTATAATCAATATCACATGAAAATCTATTCTCACTTTCAGTCAAATAGGATTTTAGTAGACAGCCCGCATAATCGGGCTATTGGTATTTTACTGAAGATACTCCTTTGCTGCATCTTAGTTTTGTCCCAGCTTACAGCACATGGCCAAACCTGTGAAGCCATCGACTACAACGTTGTTGCTAATAAGCAGACGATTGCGCTCTCAACTACTATGACCATTGGAGGTGGCTCCTTTGCTGCTTTTACGGATGGTGTTGGGGGAGGACAAAATGCCATTTGGTGGCAGCGTAACATCAATGTTGACAATCAGGAAATTCTTAAAATGGTTTTCCCTTCTCCGACAGTGCTGTTTGGTATAGAGGTGACTGATGGCTCTTTTTTAGATAATGGAGTTAACTATCGCATGGAAGGTAGTAATGATGGTACAACCTGGGTAGATCTTACAGGGACACAAGTCTTCTCAAGTGATCGAACACCGTCTATTTATGTTGCTGGAGAGTCAACGTACAAGATCCTAATACCCGGGAATACAAGCTCTTATACCCAGTATCGGATGTTTGGTATCTCTGGACAAACGGACTGGAATTGGATCGCGGAAGTTTACTTCGGCCACGCACTTAGCGATCCTGGTCTCAGTAATATCGGTTGCACCTACGGTGCTAATAATGCAATAACCACTGATGATGAGGTGACTTTTGACTTAAATCCTTTGCTTGAAAGCAGCTCTGGAACCTATACCGTGAGCACCACTGCCGGAACACCTACTCCATCATCAGGAACAATAGGAACAACTACTTCCTTTACCTTGCCTCCGGGTTCTGTTGCTTCAGGTGACATTACTGTAACTATTACAGATGTTAGTGCTGGCTGCACAGTGACGGCAACTATTCCTAATGTGCCAGCTACACCCTGGATGGATACTGATGGAGATACACTCGGTGATAAGATCGATTTAGATGCAGATAATGATGGTATTCTAAATACAGTAGAGGATAGTTATTGCCCCGATGCTGCTTGTGATATGGATGGTGATGGTCTGAGGAATAGCCTGGACCTCGATTCAGATGGTGATGGTATACCAGATAATGTAGAGGCCCAAACCACCAATGGGTATACGGCACCTAATCCTGATAATATAGCTACCTATGTGAGTAATAATGGTGTTAACTCCGCCTACTTGGGAGGTCTTTCTGTCGAAGACACAGAAATGGATATGATACCTGATTTTGTGGACACAGATTCAGATGCGGATTTTATATCGGATAGCGGAGAGAGTGGTTTGGGAGCAAGCGGGGCAGGAGCTACTTATGCTGATGTTAATGGTTCGGTGAATAACCCAGCTACTGATTTGGCAACCGTTACAACTACCACTGCCGGAGAGGTAGACTATCGAGACAAGAAACCACCCACAGTTGTTAAGGTCTGCTATAATAGCGATACCTATGGTATCTCTGGCGGCGAGCTTACCTGGGCGGATGAAAAGCTGACTAACCTAAATAATTGGGGGCCAAATGGAATAGACCCTAGGTACCAGTTTGAACTACACAGCTTCGGTACCGGTGCCATTACCGAAGCGGCTATTATTGCCAATGGTTGCCAAATCTTCTACGTAGGAGGTAATAATAGCAATGCAGGGTCTTTTGACCCGAATCATTTGGGAGCATTATCCGCATCTGATAAGGATGCCCTAAAGAGTTGGGGCGAATCTCCTAATAATGTACTTATAGCCTTTCAAGGTATTTCTGCTTTTATGGGAGGAGCAGGGTATGCTGGTGACAATAGCAATACAAATCCCAATAACCTTACACCACTTGGGGAGGTTGTAGTTGGTGGTCTGTTCGGACTCCCTTCATCGTTTAACCAAGGGGGAAATTGGAGAGGACGGTTCACATCGTTTCCCTCGACGGCCTGTGTGGTAACAGAAGATGCTAACGATAACCCAACGGGTTTATTAAATAGTGTTACGGGTGACTTCTATTTTTCAGATTACGATCTGCTCAGTGAGCTGGGAGGGCTAGGAAACAGTGCCAATATTGTGACCAATACGGACATGTTATTTGCCAACCTCTTTAGCAGTGCTGCTATGGTTGCTATTGAAGGCCCTACGGATGTTTGTGCTGCATTCCTCTGTCCTGCGGGGAGTACTGCCCCTGGCCTCACTACAACTAGTGTTAGTAGTGCGGGTATACCTGTAGATCTTAACGCACTTTTTACTGGAGCTCCACCTGCTGGTGCTTTACTAACCTGGCACAATGCTGATCCCGTAGCAGATGATAACTTCATTGGTAATTCCTCTAATTACCCAGAGTCTGGCATCGTTCATGCCGCTTTCAGAGCAGAGGATGGTAGTTGTTATAGTCCTTCTACACCTGTAACACTAACGATTAATTATCCAGACTTGGAGGTTACTATATCTCCCGGAACAGGCACTGGACCGCAGGGGGAAGTCCAGTCATTTACCGTAACAGTAATTAATAACGGCCCTATTACGGCTCCCGATGCCGAAGTCAAAGTACCTATACCAGACGACCGCCAATTGGTCTTGGCCGATCCTTCCACAGGGTCATATGATGGCGGTTCACAAATTTGGAGTATCGGACAGCTTACCAACGGCCAAAGCGTCACACTAGATATTACAATACGACTATAAAAACCTGTTTGTACAAATCCTATCAAAAATCTCATGATGAAAAAGTTACAATTCATTCACTTAGTCTCTGAGACTAATCAGCAGATCATATCAAGCAGGTTGAAAAAGAACTTTGCTGTTACTCGAGGTTTCTTCCTCCTTTTTATATTGCTAGGAGCTATCACCGTGGTCACCGCGCAGAATTGCGGAGGTGCATCTATCAATTTAGCGAAGTGGGACTTTAACTCCCTAGATATCGAGTGTTTTGGCGCAGAGCATTTGGCACCAACGCCCATTACTGATCCTTCTATTACTCCAGGAGCAACCTACTGCCCTAATAGTAATAATGGTCAAAATGGCACAGTCTTGGGCTCTGTTGGTCACCAAAATACACCACAATACGCCAACGCTATTTGTTTAGCTAATTTCTATGCCGTAGAGAGTATATTGGCAACCGGTAATGGAGCCCCATTTGATCCTGATGCTACCGTTTGGGATCCTGAAGGAACAGTCAATTTGTCTGTTTGGTACGATATCCCTTTAGGCACCGAAGGTTGTCTGAGCAGTTTTTCCCTAAAAGTCCTTCAAAAACAATTTAATGGTAGCACGCTTAGCTTTGAAACTCAAGGCGTGGCTGTTAAGCGAAATGGTGTAATCGTTTATGAATCAACGCAAGCTATTACCCCTGCTAATGTCAATGGTAGTGACATAGTGTTTAATTTCTCAGGAAATGAGTTTTGCTCAGATGGTTCGGAGTTAGTGGAGTTTGAAATTGTATTTGGGTTAGCTCATCGCCTTATTGGCCCAGTATTACCTGGTCAAACTGGTCAAACTGGATATGATGATATTTGTGTTAACGGTTTTCTCAAAAAAAATGCTTTAGGTGGAATCATCCCAGCTACTTGTAGCGGGACGGGACCGAACGACGACGCGCAGGTTTTGATCCAAAACTTTGCGGATGGGGATACCTATGACTATAATGAGGGAGATACCTATACGGGTAGTGCTACTTTTGGCACTGCTACTCCTGTGCCTATGGATGGACTAGTACCAGGTTTCGCAAATCCTGTTAGTGCGACGGACTACACCTTTCGGGTCTTTAAATCCGGTTGTTTTTCGGATTTTACAGTCACTCTAGAACCGCAGTATTGTTGTATTGTGCCCAGCGGAAGTATATCCGTTGTTCCTGCAAGCTGCAATGGAACAACGGCTAATAATGACGCACAAATAATGGTTACCGGAGTCACTGGTGGAACTAGAGTTGGCATTTCTACAGGAACAACTTATACAGGACCAGGATTCACTGGTGCAAATAATCTGGTGGGCGGTGCATACACCTTCACAGGCTTGTTGAATCCTCTGATTGTAGAAAATTATACGGTTCGGGTCTTTGAAAGTGCTACTTGTTTTATCGATTATCCCGCTCAAATATTCAACGAAACTTGTATTGTACCTTGTACGCCACCCAATGGAGTGGTATTAGAATCTGTCATGGCTACCTGCACGGGAGATGTCAGAAATCCAGATGCTTCTATCATGGTCACTAATGTGAATGGCGGTGACCGGGTAGGTATGTCTCCAAGTATTAGCTATTCCGGACCTGATTACGACACCGCATTTGATCTGGTCAACGGTAGCCATACCTTCTCTGGTATTACTACCCCAAATGGTACACAGATATATACCATTAGAGTATACAATACCAGTGATGGATGTTATATCGACCAAACAGTAGAAATTGAAGATCCTAGCTGTGGTCCTAAATCTTACCCTAGTGCCTTTGTTACTAGTACGGGTATGAATACAAGTGAGGGAGATGGCTCCAATAACCAAGCAGCTTATGAAAGTTGTCAGAATGGTGAATATATTGATTTAGAACTTACTAAATCCGTTTCCCCACCAACCGGTGAAACTTGTGCGGATGCAGGAACACCATTTGTATGGACCTTAACGGTCACCAATGCCGGTACCATGGCCGCCACTGATGTCAATGTAGTGGACCTTATTCCAACGGGCTTGGATGTAACAATGACCAGCCCTAGTCAAGGTATTTACTACGGTGGAGCTGGTTGGGATGTGGGCGATCTGGCTGCTGGTGCATCTGCTACTTTAGATATTACTACCGTGGCATATATTGCAGGTAGTTATACCAATTGTGCGTATGTAAATGATGCTACACCAGAATATGACATCGATTCTTCCACGGATAATACAGAAGTAGCCAATGAAGATGACGACGCCTGTATTAGTATCAATGTAACAGGTAATAACCCGCCGCTTATTGAAAAGAGCTTCGGCCCTTATTTGGTTCGGCCAGGAGTACCTACTCGATTGACTATTAAAATTACAAACAATAATGATGTCCCTATAACGCTCACTAGTGATTTAGTGGACGCGTTTCCTAGTGCTCCTGGCCAGATGGTCATAGCTCCAACACCAAACCTATACATGTCTGCGGGCATAACAGCTGGAACAGGTGGTGTTGTTGCCACCGCTGGAGGTACCGGTTTGACGATACCTACAGGTACTGTCTTAGATCCAGGCTTAAATCAAATCAGCGTTGATATCACTGTTCCCGTAACGGGAGAGTATTGTAACCTCATTGATGTTGGAGAATTAATCACCGATGTTGGTGAAAATTGTTTGGCATCAGAAGCTTGCTTGAAGGCCAACCCTGATTTCGAGCTTGCACCTATCATTACCAAAAGGATGGTGCCAGAAGAGGTAGTAGTCGGTGGAGTATCAGATTTGGTCATTACTATCGAGAATAGAAATGGCTCTCCAATGACGCTAAACCAAGACTTTACGGATGCATTTCCCGCAGGTTTAGTTGTAGATGGTGCTTTAACAAGTACTTGCAATACAGCTACTCTGGAAAATGGTAATACGGAAGTACGTTTAGCTGCCGGTTCGACCATTGCCGCCAATTCTACCTGTACAATTACAATTCCGCTAAGAGCTGATGTTGCAGGTTGCTATTGTAATGTTATTCAGATGAACCAGGTCATAACGACTACTGGTACTAATGCATTTAGTGGTAATGAAGAAGTAGCAGAAGCTTGTTTGAAAGTACAAGACTGTCAGATAGAATTGACGGCAATACCTGGAACTTGTAATCCAGCGGATAACCTATACAGTGTCAGTGGTACTTTAACCTTTGATACACAACCAGCATCAGGCACTCTGACGGTTAGTGTCGATGGGCAACAGCAGGTTTTCAATGCACCCTTTACAAGTCCACAGGCTTACACAATCACTGGGCTTTCTTCTGATGGTGCAGCAAAGACAGTTACAGCTGTTTTTTCAGATAATGCAACCTGTACTAATACCGCTGATTATTCAGCACCTATCAACTGTACTCCCGTAACGTGTAGTCTGGTGGCTACAGACATTACTTGTAATGGAGGGGATACAGGCCAACTTGAAGCCACCGGAGCAGGTGGTACTGGTAGTTATGAGTATAGCATTGATGGTGGTACCAATTACCAAAGCTCAGGTATTTTTCCCAACCTTACTGCGGGCACTTACACCGTGACTGTACGTGATGTTAATAATACCACGAATATGTCCACTTGCATGGAGATGGTGTCTGAGCCTGCGGCCATCACCTGTGCGATTAATATTTTTTCCAATCCATCCGTAATGGGTGCCAGCGATGGTAGCCTAACGGCTGAAGGAGGTGGAGGAAGTGGGAACTATGAGTATAGTATAGATGGAGTTACCTATCAAACTTCAGGGACATTTTCTGGTTTAACAGCAGGGAGTTATACTGTGATTGTTAGAGATGTTGCTGATAATACCTGTACCAGTACTTGTATGATTACTCTTCTGGATGGTTGTGGGGTAAATATTACAACCAATGTAGGAGATTGTAATGAGTTTAATAATCAATATACGCTGAGTGGAACCTTGACTTTGAGCCTCGCTCCCAATACTGGCACCCTGACGGTAAGCGTTGATGGTCAACAGGAGGTCTTCAATGCTCCTTTTGCGACCACGCTGAATTATAACTTCACAGGACTCAATGCCGACGGGGCTCTACACACTCTGTCCGCAGTCTTTTCCGATGATGCAGCCTGTAATACTACTACCGATTATACCGCACCGGCTGGTTGTGAGTTGTGTGGTGTGGTATTCAGTGCAGTACCTGGAAGCTGTGACCCGGCCGATGCTACCTACACCCTCAGTGGAGATATTGTCTTTGAATCAGCGCCTACCACCGGCACCCTGACAGTGACTGTGGATGGTCAAAGCCAGACTTTTAATGCACCCTTTACCAGTCCCCAAGCGTACAGTATTACTGGCCTATCCAGTGATGGACTATTCCATATGGTGACAGCAGAATTTTCGGCAGATCTTAGCTGCCGCCGGGTAGAGTCCTATCTGGCTCCCGATCCCTGTAGCGATCCTGCTCCTTGTACCATAGAGGTTACCGCCGTACCTGGAGATTGTGAACCAATAAGCAATACGTATGAGCTAACCGGACAAGTAACTTTCACAAATGCTCCCGCTACCGGAACAATGACTGTTTTTGTAGGAGACTTTGAGCAAGTCTTCAATGCTCCGTTTATCAGCCCGACTCCTTATAGTTTGCCAGGGCTGGAAGCCAACGGTAGTGATTATACTGTGACTGTTGTCTTTTCCGATAATACAGCATGTATTGACCTGGAAGACTTCATTGCACCAACTGCTTGTGAGCCCGTAACGTGCGGGGTTACATTGACTGCCTCGGCTGGTCCTTGTACAAATAATACTTTTGACGTTAATGGCGAAATAAGCTTTACTGATGCACCTGCTACCGGTAGCCTTACAGTTGGTATTGGTGGGGTTCAACAAGTATTTACAGCACCTTTTACTTCTACTCAAGCTTATACCCTTAGTGGACTAGTTGCAGATGGAAATACTTTGCAAGTAGAGGCTGTTTTTTCGGATGACCCAAGCTGTTTAGCAGTGGTTGCTGTAGAGGCTCCAGCTTCCTGTGAACCGATCCTTTGTACTAGTAGGCTTGCTGTTGAACCAACGCCTTGCGTTGGCGGAACTTATACTTTAAGTGGTTCTATAACCTTTGTTAATGGTCCTACTAGTGGAACGGTGAGTATTGTAGAAGGTGGCGTTACCATCTTTGCCATCAACTTACCGGTTAGTAGCCCACTTAGTGTGGCTTTCCCGGGACTCACTGCCGATGGTCTTACCCATACATTGGATCTGGTCTTTTCTGATGATGCATCCTGTAATGATCAAGTTACCTATCAGGCACCTGATCCTTGTACGGAAATGTGCAACCTGACTGCAAACTTGGCAGATATTGGTTGTGCGGATAGTGAAACAGTAACTGAACCATCGGATGACTACATTACCTTCAGCCTTAACCCTACGGGAATGGGCTTTGGTACAGGATATAATGTCACGGCTTCTACCGGAACAGTGACCCTGTTAAACGGTAGTCCTGCTGCTAATGTATCTTATGGTGCAACCACTGTTTTCCGTATGCAAAATGGCTCTGCTGGTGGAGGTAATGTGATTTTGACAATTACCGACTTTACGGATCCTACCTGTATGGCAACTGCAGCCTTAGCAGATCCGGGTACCTGCTCTGAGCCTGTCTGCTCAATTGTCCTTAATGCCTCTCCTACGCCTTGTAATGCTACAACTGGATTATACAGCGTAGGTGGTGTGTTAACTTTTGAAAATGGACCCACTACGGGCAATATCGACGTATTTGTGGATGGGGTATTGGAAGTATCTTATCCTGTGGCAACTACTAATAGCCCCCAGGCATTTTTTGTGAATGATCTGGTATCTGATGGGCAACAGCATTTGACTACTGCTGTCTTTACAGCTGACCCAATTTGCTCAACGATGATCTATTATACCGCACCTGAACCTTGCGGTACTCCTTCTGGTTGTGCAGTAGGCTTCACAGCTGTACCAAGTACTTGTAATGCTACGGATGGGACTTATGACCTAGCAGGAACAGTGACCCTGACTAACCCTCCAACAAGCGGTACAATGACTGTTGTTGTGGGAGCTTTTGAGCAAATCTTCACGGCACCTTTCGCAGCAAGTATTGACTTCCAGTTGAACAACCTTTTATCCGATGGAAGTTCTCATACTGCAGTTGTTACTTTTAGTGATGATGATGCTTGCGCTAATAGTGTTGATTACATTGCTCCAGCTTCTTGTTTAGCCAGTATGTGTAGTTTAGAACTGGCTGCCAGTGCTGGTGCTTGTGCATCTGCAACCAATACTTATCCAGTATCTGGACAATTGGTATTTACTGATGCTCCGGCTACAGGGACTTTAGAAGTTAGCCTGGATGGAGTAAGTCAGATATTCTCTGCACCCTTTACTTCTCCGATCAGTTACACCCTCTCAGGCGTCCTTGCTGATGGTTTAGATAAGATGGTGGTTGCATCATTTTCGGATGATGTAGCTTGCACTACTACTCAGATCATTACAGCACCAGATGCTTGTTCCGCAGTTGTTTGTGGCTTAGATTTAGCAGTGGAGCCAACGCCGTGTGCAAACGGTGAATATGTGCTAGAAGGTACAATTACCTTGACTAATCCTCCTGCTACCGGAACCGTCTTACTACGAGAAGCCAATGTAGATTTATTGACCATTGATCTTCCTACTAGTAGCCCACTGACCTTTAGCATCCCTGGCTTATTTGCAGATGGAGAAGCGCATTTGCTTACTGCTATCTTGTTAGATGATCCAGCATGCTTTGACCAAAAGACATACGATGCGCCAGCTCCTTGTGTTGATCCTTGTGAGGTAGCCTTCACAATTAATGATATAGCATGTAATGACAATACTACTATTCTTGATGGAATAGATGATTACATTACATTTAGTTTAAACCCAACGGGTACCAGCACAGATCATACATATTCCGTAAGTTCATCAGCAGGTGAAGTTTATTTGTTGAGTGGAGCACCAGCTAGAGGTGTACCATTTGGTGTATCGACTACCTTTCGTATGCAAAATGGTTCTGTCGGTGGTGGTAATGTTACCATTACTGTAGATGATGATACTAGCCCTGGCTGTTCTGCTAGTGCACCTTTGGCTGATCCAGGAGATTGTGAAGTCAATCTTTATATGGACTTGGCACTGACTAAGGTAATCAATACTAGTGCTACCCCAGGACCTTATAACCCTGGTGATCTAGTAACCTTTACTATAGAGGTAATTAACCAAGGATTGGTACAGGCTGTGGATATTCAATTAACGGACTATTTCCCTCCTGAGCTTATTTTGAATGATGCCAATTGGACAGCAAGCGGCCAAACCGCAACGCTTAATACGCCAATTACTACCTTGGATGCAGGAGCGACTACTACTCGTGACATCACCTTTACTATAAGTGCCGATTATGAAGGGGTTTGCCTAGTTAACTGGGCGGAGATTAGTGCTGCTGATCCAGCTTTCTTGGTAGGTGTTATCTATGATATCGACTCCGAACCAGATAACATGCAGTTCAATAGCCCCGGTGAAACCGATGATCTGGATGATGATAATGTGGTGGATGAAGATGGCACGAACGGTGGAGATGAGGACGACCATGACCCCGCTAAGGTAGAGGTAGAAAATGTCTTTGACCTCGCACTTCTGAAAACAGAAAGTGGTGCCGGACCTTTTGTACCTGGTGGCCAAATCAACTTTGTAATCCTGGTGCGCAACCAGGGGACAGTGGATGCCCAAAACGTACAAATTACAGACTACATCCCAACGGGCTTAACACTAAATGATCCAAACTGGACAGAAACGAGTCCGGGTAAGGCTACTCTTGATACGCCAATCCCACTCATTCCTGCCGGGCAACCTCGTACAGTAACCATCAGGTTTGATATTGATTCTGATTACCAAGAGGCTACGATCCGCAACTGGGCAGAGATCAGTTCCGCAGAGAATATCCCCAACTTGGACGATATCGATTCTACTCCAGACGATGAACAGTTCAATAGCCCCGGCGAAACCAACGACCTGGATGATGACAACGTCAATAATGAGGATGGCCTGAATGGCGGTGATGAAGACGACCATGATCCTGCCGAAATTCAACTGCAACAGACCTTTGATTTGGCCTTGAGTAAAACCGTTGTTGGTACAGGGCCATTCATGACTAATGGCACGGTAACTTTTGCCATAGAGGTAACTAACCAGGGAACATTGGATGCCCAAAACATCCAAGTGAGCGATTACATCCCAACAGGTTTGATCCTTACCGATGCTGCTTGGACCAATAACGGCGGTGTAGCTACACTCAATTCGCCGATTGCTAACCTAGCGGTAGGTATGAGTACAACGGTAAATATCACCTTTACAATTGATCAGAATTTCACTGGAACTACTATCCGTAACTGGGCGGAAATTAGTGCGGCAGAGAACCTGTTGAATGAACCTGATGTGGATTCTACGCCTGATGATGAGCAGTTCAACAGCCCCGGCGAGACCGATGATTTGGATGATGATAATGTGATTGCCGAAGACGGCCTAAATGGTGGTGATGAAGATGATCATGACCCTGCTGAAATTGAAGTTATTCAAAACTTTGACTTGGCACTCTTCAAAGCAGAATCAAGTATCGGGCCGTACCGACCTGGAGATCAAGTGATGTTCGTGATCTTTGTAGATAACCAGGGAACGTTGACTGCAAACAACGTACAGATTACCGATTACATACCAGCTGGCTTGATCTTAGAAGATGCAGCTTGGACACAAATTGGTAATACTGCAGTGTTAAATACGCCTATCTCAAGCATTACTGCGGGTAGCATTGCTTCGCGGACCATTACCTTCCGAATTATGCCAGGATTTCAGGGTACAAGTATCCGGAATTGGGCGGAAATTAGTGCAGCGGAGAACGACGCTAGTGCTCCTGATGTGGACTCTACACCCGATGACGAGCAATTCAATAGCCCTGGCGAGAGCGACGACCTGGATGATGATAATGAAATCTTAGAAGACGGTCTGAATGGCGGTGATGAAGATGATCACGATCCAGCAGAGATTGTCGTTGAACAGGTCTTTGACTTAGCACTAACCAAAGTGCTGAATACCACTGCTACCCCAGGTCCTTTTGCTCCAGGTTCTACGGTGACCTTCACCATAGAAATCCTGAATCAGGGAACACTAAATGCATCGAATATTCAGGTAACCGATTACATTCCTGCGGGACTAACCTTAGCAGATGCTAACTGGACAGATAATGGCGGTTTGGCTACCCTTAATACACCAATTGTGGCCTTGGCCAATGGCGCAAGTACAAGCCGTGAGATTACATTTACAATTGATAGTGACTTTGCAGGTCAAAGCCTGACGAATGTAGCCGAAATCAGTGTAGCAGAAAATGTACTGAACGAACCGGATGAAGATTCTACTCCGGATGATACAAATGATGATACGATTGGCGGCAATGATGTTACCGACAATAGCGGAGGTGACGAAGATGATCACGATCCGGAAACAATTACTGTAGAACAGGTCTTTGACTTGGCTTTGGCCAAAGTAGTTAATGGCTCTACCACAGTTAGTCCTGGCGCTAGTGTTACCTTCGATATTACAGTGACCAACCAGGGAACACTGGAGGCTACCAATGTTCAGGTCAGCGATTATATTCCTGCTGGCTTAACGCTTACAGATGGTGCCTGGACGGATAACGCAGGTGTGGCTACCCTCAATAGCACAATCAGTAGCATAGCTCCTGGAAGTAGTGAAGTAGTGAGTATTACCTTTATGGTAGATAGCGATTTCATGGGCACGAGTATCATCAACTGGGCAGAGATCCGTGATGCTACGAACGTTCTTAATCTGCCGGACGAAGATTCTACCCCTGACGGCACGAACTTTAACCAGCCTGGCGAGACGAGCGACTTGGATGACGACAATGTCATTGATGAGGATGGCCTGAATGGTGGTGATGAAGACGACCACGATCCGGCGGGAATCACCGTAACACAAGTCTTTGATTTGGCTTTGACCAAGGTGGTCAATGGAGCTACCATTTATGTACCCGGTAATACCGTCACCTTCACCATTGAGGTGACCAACCAAGGTACATTGACAGCTACCGATGTTCAGATCAGCGACTATATCCCTAGTGGTTTAACCCTATCGGATGGCGCGTGGACAGACAACAGCGGTATTGCTACGCTGAATACGCCAATTGCCAGCATTGAAGCCGGCCAAAGTGTCACACGTACAATCAGTTTCGTGATTGATACAGACTTTGAAGGCACAAGCATTCGCAACTGGGCCGAGATCAGCAGTGCTACCAATGTACTCAATGAACCAGACCAGGATTCTACTCCCGATGATACCAACTTTGGTAGCACTGGAGAGACCGATGATCTGGATGACGATAATGTGGTTGATGAAGACGGTCTGAATGGTGGTGATGAAGATGATCATGACCCGGCGGAAATTACCGTAGAGCAGACCTTTGACCTGGCACTGGAAAAGACAGTGCTGAGTACAGGGCCGTTTAGCCCTGGTAGTACCGTGCTCTTCCAGATTGAAATTACCAATCAGGGTACGCTAGCGGCCAGTGATGTACAAGTAAGTGATTACATCCCAGCCGGCCTGGTGCTGGCAGATGCTGCCTGGAGCGACAATGCGGGTATTGCTACACTGAATACGCCAATTGCCAGTATTGCTGGTGGTGCGAGCACAACACTTACGATTAGCTTTACGATAGATAACAACTTCCAGGGCAATAGCATTCGCAACTGGGCGGAAATTAGTGCTGCTACAAACAGCCTGGGTGTAGATGATATAGATTCGACCCCAGACGATGAGCAATTCAATAGCCCGGGTGAGAGTGATGACCTGGATGACGATAACGAAATCAACGAAGACGGCTTGAACGGTGGTGATGAAGATGATCATGACCCCGCAGAGATTGCAGTTGAGCAGGTCTTTGACCTTGCACTGACTAAAGTTTTGAATACGGCAGCTACTGCTGGTCCATTCAGCCCAGGTGCTACGGTTACCTTTACGATAGAGGTCTTTAACCAGGGAACACTGGATGCATCCAATATTCAGGTAACTGATTATATTCCTGCCGGATTGACCTTGGCAGATGCTAACTGGACCGACAATGCCGGCTTGGCTACCCTGAATATGCCAATTGCGTCCTTAGTCAGTGGCGCAAGCACCACTCGTGATATCACCTTTACCATTGATAGTGATTACGCAGGTCAGAGCTTGACAAATGTGGCGGAAATCAGTGCGGCAGAAAACGTACTGAACGAACCGGATGAAGATTCTACTCCGGATGATACAAATGATGATACGATTGGCGGCAATGATGTTACCGACAATAGCGGAGGTGACGAAGATGATCACGATCCGGAAACAATTACTGTAGAACAGGTCTTTGACTTGGCTTTGGCCAAAGTAGTTAATGGCTCTACCACAGTTAGTCCTGGCGCTAGTGTTACCTTCGATATTACAGTGACCAACCAGGGAACACTGGAGGCTACCAATGTTCAGGTCAGCGATTATATTCCTGCTGGCTTAACGCTTACAGATGGTGCCTGGACGGATAACGCAGGTGTGGCTACCCTCAATAGCACAATCAGTAGCATAGCTCCTGGAAGTAGTGAAGTAGTGAGTATTACCTTTATGGTAGATAGCGATTTCATGGGCACGAGTATCATCAACTGGGCAGAGATCCGTGATGCTACGAACGTTCTTAATCTGCCGGACGAAGATTCTACCCCTGACGGCACGAACTTTAACCAGCCTGGCGAGACGAGCGACTTGGATGACGACAATGTCATTGATGAGGATGGCCTGAATGGTGGTGATGAAGACGACCACGATCCGGCGGGAATCACCGTAACACAAGTCTTTGATTTGGCTTTGACCAAGGTGGTCAATGGAGCTACCATTTATGTACCCGGTAATACCGTCACCTTCACCATTGAGGTGACCAACCAAGGTACATTGACAGCTACCGATGTTCAGATCAGCGACTATATCCCTAGTGGTTTAACCCTATCGGATGGCGCGTGGACAGACAACAGCGGTATTGCTACGCTGAATACGCCAATTGCCAGCATTGAAGCCGGCCAAAGTGTCACACGTACAATCAGTTTCGTGATTGATACAGACTTTGAAGGCACAAGCATTCGCAACTGGGCCGAGATCAGCAGTGCTACCAATGTACTCAATGAACCAGACCAGGATTCTACTCCCGATGATACCAACTTTGGTAGCACTGGAGAGACCGATGATCTGGATGACGATAATGTGGTTGATGAAGACGGTCTGAATGGTGGTGATGAAGATGATCATGACCCGGCGGAAATTACCGTAGAGCAGACCTTTGACCTGGCACTGGAAAAGACAGTGCTGAGTACAGGGCCGTTTAGCCCTGGTAGTACCGTGCTCTTCCAGATTGAAATTACCAATCAGGGTACGCTAGCGGCCAGTGATGTACAAGTAAGTGATTACATCCCAGCCGGCCTGGTGCTGGCAGATGCTGCCTGGAGCGACAATGCGGGTATTGCTACACTGAATACGCCAATTGCCAGTATTGCTGGTGGTGCGAGCACAACACTTACGATTAGCTTTACGATAGATAACAACTTCCAGGGCAATAGCATTCGCAACTGGGCGGAAATTAGTGCTGCTACAAACAGCCTGGGTGTAGATGATATAGATTCGACCCCAGACGATGAGCAATTCAATAGCCCGGGTGAGAGTGATGACCTGGATGACGATAACGAAATCAACGAAGACGGCTTGAACGGTGGTGATGAAGATGATCATGACCCCGCAGAGATTGCAGTTGAGCAGGTCTTTGACTTGGCTTTGCAGAAGACTATTGTCAGCCCTGGACCATTCATAACGGGCAATGATGTTACCTTCCGAATTCGGATTTACAACCAAGGCACATTGGATGCAACCAACGTTCAGATCAGCGACTATATCCCAAGTGGTTTGACGCTTACGGATGGTGCCTGGATGGATAATGGAGGTGTTGCTACGCTAAATACACCAATCGCTAGCTTGGCAGCAGGAGCAGCCACTACCCGTGATATTACCTTTACCATTGATATGAGTTTTGCGGGTACGATTATCCGCAACTGGGCCGAGATCAGTGCGGCAGAAAATGCCCTGAACGAACCAGATGTCGACTCAACGCCTGACGATACCAATTTTGATGGTGCTGGTGAGACAGATGATTTGAACGATGATGACATCGTTAACGAAAGTGGTCTTAACGGCGGTGATGAAGATGATCATGACCCTGCTCAGATTACTGTTACCCAGCTATTTGACCTAGCTTTGGCTAAACGACTAGATACAGACGAAACCCCTGGGCCATTTAGTCCAGGTAGCGAGGTGACCTTTGAAATTGAAGTGACTAACCAGGGATCTATCCTTGGAGAGAATATTCAAATCACGGATTATATCCCTAACGGCTTGACGTTAGCTGATTCGGAATGGACAGAGACATCATCTGGCAAGGCAACCATGAATACCCTGATTGCTAGCCTGGCGCGCGATGAATCTACCACCGTAGATATTACGTTTACGATTAATGCAGACTTTATGGGTACTAGTATCCGCAACTGGGCGGAAATCAGTGCCGCAGAAAATGCACTAAGTGAACCAGATATTGATTCTACCCCTGATGACACCAACTTCAATCAGCCGGAAGAAACTGATGATCTGAATGACGATGATGAAGTTACGGACCCAGATGATGAAGATGACCACGACCCTGCTGAAATCGAAGTACAACAAATCTTCGACTTAGCCTTAATTAAGGAAGCAGACGGTGCCGGACCATTCTTCGCTGGTAGTAATGTAAGGTTCAATATTACCCTTATTAACCAGGGTAATCTGGATGCGACTGATATTCAGATCAGTGACTACATCCCTGCTGGTTTAATCCTAAACGATGCCGCTTGGAGTGAGTCCAATGGTGAGGCCTTCCTAATAACCCCAATTCCTTTACTGGAAGCTGGCCAACAAATGGCCGTCACTATCGACTTTATGATCGAGAATGACTTTGACCAACTGACTATCCGTAACTGGGCTGAGATTAGTGCAGCAGATAATGCACTGGGCTTAGATGATATTGACTCTACACCTGATGCAACGAACTTCAACCAAAACGGTGAGACCGATGACTTGGATGATGATAATGTTGCTGATGAAAATGGTATGAACGGTGATGACGAAGATGATCATGATCCAGCAGAGATAGTCATTGGTCAATCCTTTGACCTTGCACTGACCAAAGTTCTGAATACAACAGCTACGCCTGGTCCTTTTGCTCCGGGCGCTCCTGTTACCTTCACAATTGAAGTTACAAACCAGGGAACCTTAACAGGTACGAATATTCAAGTGACAGATTATATCCCAACAGGGCTTACCTTGACGGATGCCAATTGGACGGATAACAGTGGCTTGGCTACAATGAATACAACTATTGCCAGCTTAGCTCCTGGTGAAAGTACTACGCGAGATATCAACTTTACCATTGATCCTGCTTATACGGGTACTACTATCCGTAACTGGGCGGAAATCAGTGAAGCAAGTAATAACTTGAACGAACCTGATCAGGATTCTACACCGGATGATATACAATTCAATAACCCAGGAGAGAGCGATGATCTGGATGATGATAATGAAACAGGAGAAGATGGCCTGAATGGCGGAGATGAAGACGACCATGATCCAGCTGAAATTATGGTGGACCAGACTTATGATTTAGCACTTACTAAAGATGAGTTCAGCACCGGGCCATACATGCCTGGTAGCGAGGTGACCTTTACAATTACTGTAACCAATGAAGGTAGTTTATCTGCTGCAAACGTTGTGGTTACAGATCGTCCAGATACTGGACTGGCTTACACCAGTGCTAACGTGCCGGCAAATGTAACGGATAATACCGATGGTACATTTACGATCGCCAGCTTAGCCAGCGGTGCAACGGAGACCTTTGAGGTCGCTTACACCATTGATCCAGCCTTTATGGGTACTAGTCTAACCAATGTCGCAGAAATCACGAGTGATGATGGTGATGATGAAGATTCTACGCCGAACAATGACGAACAGACAGAAGATGATCAGGACGACGAAGTCGTAGAAGTAGAACATATGTTCGATTTAGCGCTTAGTAAAGTGCTAAATACTACAGCGACTCCAGGACCATTTAATGCCGGTGATGCGGTCACCTTTACCATCACTGTGTACAATCAGGGTACGCTGAATGCTACCGATGTGCAAATCAGCGATTACATTCCTGAAGGCTTGATCCTGAATGACGCAGCCTGGAATGAAGCCAGTGGTGAAGCTACTTTGATGATGCCAATCGCTGAACTCCTCGCTGGAGAACAGATCAGTATTGACATCAGCTTCAATATTGCTGTTGATTTCATGGGCACTAGCATTCGAAACTGGGCAGAAATCAGTGATGCTGATAATGCACTGGGAATGGATGATAAGGATTCAGAGCCTGATGCAACGAATTTCAACCATAATGGTGAAAGTAATGACCTGGATGATGATAACGTAATTGACGAAGACGGACTGAATGGTGGTGACGAAGATGATCATGATCCAGCGGAAATTACTGTTAATCAGGTCTTTGACTTGGCATTAATTAAGCAAGTGAATACCAACGTATCACCTGGGCCATTCACGCCTGGAGATCTGGTTACTTTCAGTATTGAAGTGATTAATCAGGGTACGATTGATGCTGAGAACGTAGTGGTGAGTGATTACCTGCCAAACGGTTTAATCCTTGCTGATGCGAATTGGACGGATAATGCTGGTGTCGCAACCATTAATAATCCGATCCAAAGTTTACCAGCATTGAGCAGCACAATGTTAAATATCACCTTACGTATTGATGAAGATTATCAGGGCGCAACGCTGACTAATGTTGCAGAAATCAGCAGTGCTGAAAATGCATTAAACCAAACTGATGAAGATTCTACGCCAGATAATACCAACGATGACGTAATTGGTGAGGATGATGTGGTCGATGGCACCAATGGTGATGAAGATGACCATGATCCAGAGACGATAGTAGTGGGTCAGGTGTACGATTTGGCTTTGAGCAAAGACCTGCTAAGTGCGGGACCATTTACCCCGGGCAGTGAAGTGAGCTTCACGATCACGGTGAGCAATGAAGGTACCCTGGACGCTAGTAATGTCGAAGTGACGGATCGTCCGGAGTTGGGCTTGTCTTACACGAGCTCCGTAGCGACGGCGAACGTGGTGGACAACGGTGATGGCACCTTTGTGATCACGAGCCTAGCTGCTGGTGCGAGCCAGAGTTTTGAAGTGACCTACACGATCGCTTCGGACTTCCAGGGCACGAGCCTGACCAACGAAGCGGAGATCACGGGCGATGATGGTGATGATGATGACTCGACACCGGACAATGATGATCCAACCGAGGATGATCAGGATGAGGAAGAAGTACCTGTAGATCAGGTCTTTGACTTAGCGCTGATCAAGCAGTTGAGTACTGCGACTCCTGGACCATTCAGTCCGGGTAGTGCGGTGAGCTTCACCTTGACGGTAACCAACCAGGGAAGCCTGGATGCGACGGATGTAAGCCTGGTGGACTACATCCCAGCGGGACTGGAGTTAGCCGATGGCGCGTGGACGGACAATGGCAGTACTGCCAGTCTGAATACACCATTTGACTTGGCCGCTGGTCAGAGTACTACTGTAGGTATCAGCTTTACGATAGCTGCGGACTTCATGGGTACGAGCCTGACGAACGTAGCGGAGATCAGTGCTGCTACCAACGTTCTTGGTGAACCAGATGCGGACTCTACGCCAGATGATACCAACGATGACACCATCGGTGAAGACGATGTGACTGACGGTACGAATGGAGATGAAGATGATCACGATCCAGAGACGATAGTAGTGGGTCAGGTGTACGATTTGGCTTTGAGCAAAGACCTGCTAAGTGCGGGACCATTTACCCCGGGCAGTGAAGTGAGCTTCACGATCACGGTGAGCAATGAAGGTACCCTGGACGCTAGTAATGTCGAAGTGACGGATCGTCCGGAGTTGGGCTTGTCTTACACGAGCTCCGTAGCGACGGCGAACGTGGTGGACAACGGTGATGGCACCTTTGTGATCACGAGCCTAGCTGCTGGTGCGAGCCAGAGTTTTGAAGTGACCTACACGATCGCTTCGGACTTCCAGGGCACGAGCCTGACCAACGAAGCGGAGATCACGGGCGATGATGGTGATGATGATGACTCGACACCGGACAATGATGATCCAACCGAGGATGATCAGGATGAGGAAGAAGTACCTGTAGATCAGGTCTTTGACTTAGCGCTGATTAAGAATCTTTCAGATACAGTGCCTTTTAGTGCAGGTGGAACAGTGACCTTTGTGATTACAGTTATCAATGAGGGTACGCTTAATGCGACGAATATTGAGGTGACAGATTTTCCTGAGACTGGATTAACTTACACCAGTTCTATACCGATAGCAAACGTAGTAGACAACGGTGACGGTACCTTCGTAATAGCGAGCTTAGCCGCTGGTGCGAGCCAGAGCTTCGAAGTGATCTACACCATTGACGTGAACTTCCCAGGCACGAGCCTGACGAACGTAGCGGAGATCACGGGAGATAATGGAGATGATGAAGACTCTACGCCAGACAATGATGAAGCAGATGAAGATGATCAGGATGAGGAGACAATCATTATTGATGAAGTTTGTGAGCAGCCTTCTGATTTGAGCTTTGTGCCAATTCCTGGTGATTGTTCGGGTATCATGCCGAACAACAACGGTTCGATTGTTTTGACTTCAGTCAATAATGCTGATCGCTTTGGTGTTAGCTCAGCAGATGCAGCTGCTTATGATGGCGTATCCTACAGTGATGCTACCGAAATTACTGCTACGCCGGTGACGGTATTGGAGAATGTCTCTAATGATGGAGCCACCTATATCGTTCGCATTTACAATGAAAGTAATGGCTGTTTTGTAGATCAGACGGTGGTAGTACCTGCTGCAGGATGCCCTGTAGATCCGCTTGGCTACATTTACTGTGAAGAAACCGGAGAAATTATCATGGGGGGGACGATTGACGTGATTCCTCCAGATGGTGGTACAGTTGTTATTACCGACGATGGTAGTAATGGATTCTACGAGTTCTTCAGTGATGGAACGGCAGGTAAGTATACAATCGTGTACACGCCACCTACGGGCTATGAGTTGAGTACAACTCGTTTGCCTGGTGGTACATTCGATCCTACGGGTATGCCTGGCCCAGTTGTGTTGGGTTCTGCTACTGCTGACAATCAATTCCTGGACGACTTCAGTGAAGTGGGTAACCCCTATTATCTGATGTTTGACCTGGAGCTGGGTGATCCGGATGTGTTCAACAACAACATTCCGCTGGAAGGATGTAGTCAGTTTGATTTTGGTGACCTACCGGATAGTTACGTGACTACTGGAACGGAAGCACCTCACCACGAAGTAACAGAAGAACTTTACATGGGTTCTTGTGTCGATACCGAAGATGATGGACAGCCGGAAGCGATGGCTGGTATGATGGAAGGTGGAGATGATTTCAATGTTGGTGATAATGTAATTGGAATCTGTGCGGGTGAAAGTGATGAGGATGGTTTGTCTTTCGACTATCCAATGATTCCTGGCAATGAGTCATGTATCAACATCACGGCAGTGAATGAAACTGGCGAAGATGCAATACTACAGGTTTGGATTGACTGGGATGGAAGTGGTACTTTGGAACCATCAGAAGAGTTAGCGTTTACCGATAACATCATTCCCGATGGAGGCGTGCTTGCTACACCGTATTGCTTCCCCGTACCAGCCAACGCAACCTTCCGTGAGGGAGCCATCTACGTGCGCAGCCGCTTGAGCCCACAAGGAGGCCTTGCCCCCGATAGCCAAGTTGATCCTGCGCCACTAGGTGAAATTGAAGACTATAAGAAGAAGCTATCCAAGGTGGGCAACCTGGTATGGCTCGACGAAAACGGTAACGGTGTACAGGATATAGAATTTGGTATCAACGATGTGGAGGTTGTCCTAACGTGGACAAACCCGAATGGTGATGATGTCAGCTACAGCAGTATTACAGCAAATAATGGAACAATCGATGGTATCTATGACTTCTGTGGATTGATCCCAGGAACGTATAGCCTCAGTGTTCCGGTATTACCGGATGGATTCCTTGGAACCTTTATTGATGTTCCAGGAGATGATGTAGTGGACGCGGACGATCCAACAGGCGTAAGCTTCACCATAACAGATCCAATGGGGCTGCTGGAAGGTGAAAATAGCTTGGGTGACCCAGCAGGTGATCCAGTATTCGGCTTCCCTGATATGCAACATGATCTGAGCTTTGACTTCGGGGTATACGAGCCGGCGATGCTTGGTGATTATGTTTGGCTGGATAATGATGATAATGATACCCAGGTCAGTAGTGGTACAACACCTGACCAACCACTGGAAGGCGTAATGGCCATTCTGATGGGAACCAATAACGTGGGAGAGGCTGTCATGGACACCCTGTTTACCGACGAAAATGGCTTCTATAAGTTTATGGGACTTGCACCGGGTAGCTACAAAGTCATCTTTGATCCAAGTACCACATTGGGTGAGTGCGGAGAACAATTAATTGCCGTATTGCCAGATGTAGGTGATGAAGCCTCAGATTCGGATATTGATCCAATAACGTTTACCACGCCATTCTATCCATTAGCATCGGGAGATAATGAGCCACGAGTGGATGCCGGATTTGTACGACCAGAACTGAATGTGGCTTGCATCACTGACGTGAATATTACGCTGGGTGAAGCTTGTGCAGCGACGATCATTCCTAGCATGGTCTTAACCGGAAACTTTGCGTGTGCAGATGATATCTTAATCACTGTAGATGGTACGGATTCGAATGTCCTAACAGGCTGTGGAGAGCATACCTATGAGGTAGAAGTCTTTGTAGCTGGTGAGATGATCTACACATGCTGGGGTACAATTATGGCTGAGGATAAAACCGATCCTGTAGTTGAGTGCCCAGCAGATACAGACGAGGTCACCATCAATGGTACTACCTATGATCTGTTGTGCACTGATGTAGACCAGCTGTATGTTGTCAATGCCACATACGAACTCAACGCGGATGGCACAATCGCTGATATTTCAGACGAATTGTTCGATCTGTTGAGCCTAACGGGTATGCCTGTGGCATCTGACGATTGTGGTGGCATCTTGGTCACAGTAGCTGATGAGGTGGACGAGAATGGAGATTGTGGAACCACAACAATTGTACGTACGTTCACGGTATCCGATCGCTTCAATAGTGAATGTGAGGGTGATGTGAGAACAGTAAGTTGTACGCAGGAAATCACCTTCCGTAACCCAACGATTGATGATTTGACATTGCCAGAGGCGATCGTTGAGATTCCTTGCAATGAAGACTACGAAACTGATGGTACTATTGGAGGACCTGATGATAACCCAGCTGCCTCAGTAACTGCTTATCCATCAATCACAACTGCCTTTGGTATCTACGAATTGAATGATAGCTACTGCAATTTGGGAGCTTCTTATTCGGATGAGCCGAGAATAGAGGTGTGTGAAGGTTCTTATCAGTATCGCCGTGAGTGGAATTTGATCGACTGGTGTAATCCTGGAGATAATATCACCTTTGATCAACTGGTGAAAGTTGGCGACTTTGTCGGACCCGTTTTAAGCGGGGTAGATGAGGTGATCACTGTTTCGACTTCACCAATTACTTGCGTTGCCAATGTGCAAATTCCAGTTCCAGTGGTAACCGATGGTGATGGATGTTCTGGTGTTATTGCTACCAATTATACGATCCTTGCTAATGGTGAGACTTTCTTTGCTGGCGGTATCATCCAGGAAGGTGAAGTAGTGAATGTACCTATTGGTACGCATACCCTGATCCTTTGCGCAGAAGATGATTGTCTGAACGAAACCTGCGAGGAGTTCACGCTGGTTGTACGGGATGAAATTGAGCCTGCTGCCGCTTGTGACGACGAACTCAACGTGAGTATCGGTGGTGGTGATGTACTCAACGGTATCGAAGGCATTGCCCGCATCTTCGCGGAGGATGTTGATGAAGGTTCTTATGATAACTGTGGCGAGGTGAGCCTGGAAGTACGTCGTAATTTCTGGCGCGATGGTACCTGTGATCCAAGTGCCGAGCGTTGGAGTCCTTGGGGTGAATTTGTGGACTTCTACTGCTGCGATATTGCCAATGAGATCACGATTGAACTTCGAGTGACTGATGCTTCTGGTAACAGCAATGTGTGTTGGATGACGGTTACGCCAGAAGACAAGTTGAACCCGTACTGCTTTGCTCCAGATGATTTGGAACTGACTTGTGCGGAGTGGCCACTGGCCTTCTCCGGCGATATTGAGGCCGCCTACGAAGAAGATTTCAATGCGACTTCAAGTATGATGTCTGCGATCTTCGGAAACGCTATCGGTACGGACAACTGTGCGGTGGATACCATCGTGGAGCGCGCCCCTAATATTCAGCTCAACGAGTGTGGCTGGGGTAGCATTACACGTCGTTTCGAGGCTTGGCAGCTACGTCCGGAGGGTGATGTGAACGGTAACGGACAGATCGATATTACGGAAGTATTCCGCTCGACTAACGGCTGTACACAGGATATCATCATCACGGAAGTCCATGATTTCACGATCGACTTCCCAGAAGATGCGGCTGCCGACTGTGGTGATCCCGAAGTGCCAACAGTAATCACTTCAACGAATGGCTGTGATGTACTGAGTGTCAACATTGGCGAACCAGTGATCTTCACAGCAACAGGAGATGAGTGGGATGGTGAATACGAAGGCTTCGATATTGCTCGTATGACGGAAGATGACGGAGAAAGCCTGCCGGTAGATCGCGCCGTAGAAGGTAACGAGCGTCCGGTAGTGACTTACACCGATACCCAAGGCTTGTGTATCGACCGCCGCCACAACGACCGCGACGGAGATAGCTTCCTGACGAACTGTGAGTCACCAGAACTACCGAACTACGGCCGTTACATCTACACTCAGTTTGTGAAGGTGTATGATTCAACCGCCCCAGTAGTAATAGTAGGGGAGTACGGTGGACCAACCGAAAACTGTCCTGACTTAATTGCTGGCCAGTTCGGAGATGACGATGGCGACTGCCAGGAGTCAGTGAGTATTCCATTCAGTGTAACGGATGAGTGTGAGCTATTTGATGACGATGGCAATGTAGTGATCAGCATTGTGAGTGCTGAACTAGACGCGTTCGCGGTAGACGCGAGTGGAGATGGAGAAATCCAATCCAGCGAGTTCAGTAGTGACTTCAACGTGATTGGTAACATTACTGATAACGGAGATGGCACTTACTCCTTCGATGGTACTTATCCGATTATTACTGAAGCGATGGGCGATAATGTCTATCATGCGGTACGCATCTTACTAGAAGATGGTTGTGGCAACCAGACCAGTCAATACATCACCTTTGATGTAATTGATTGCAAGGGGCCTGCACCAATCTGTATCAACGGCTTGACGGTGACCTTGATGCCAAATGAGGATAACACGGGCTGTGAGATGGCGATCTGGGCCAATGACTTTGAAGGCTCTCCAATCAGTGATTGCACAGGTCAGGGACCAGAAGAATTCCTAGGTAATCCTCGTGTTACTAAGTACGCAATCTATCGTGCGAGCACAGTAGATGCTGATCCAGACTTTGTACCTAGTCCAGATGACACTGGCCTGGTGCTGAATCAGGATGATGATCCAACGACGATCGTATATGTTTACGCCTTTGATGAAGAAGGTAACTACGACTACTGTGAGACTTACGTCTTAGTCCAGGCTCACACGAGCTGTGACGGTGGAGAAACCGGCACAATTGCGGGTATCATTGCCACGGAGGAAGACGAAGCAGTAGAAGGGGTAGAGGTGAACTTGAACGGCATGGTGGATAACATGCTGGTGACTCAAACGGATGGTACCTATGTCTTCGAAGGCTTACCACTGGGAGGTGATTACACGGTAACACCATACCTGAATGCGAACCCACTGAACGGTGTGACGACCTTTGACTTGATCAAGATCTCACAACACGTATTGAACGTACAACTGCTGGATAGTCCGTACAAGATGATTGCAGCGGATGCGAATCGTTCGAATACCATCACGACACTTGATTTGATTCAGATCCGTAAGTTGATCCTGAACATTATCACAGAGTTCCCCGGCAATACGAGCTGGCGCTTTGTGGATGCAGATCATGACTTCACGGATGTGACCAACCCATGGGTAGATGAGTTCCCAGAGTTGATCAGTGAGAATGATCTGGCTACAGATCTACTGGATGCCGACTTTGTGGGTATCAAGATTGGTGATGTGAACGGAAGTGCACAAGCTAACGCACTTGCTAGTGATGACCGTAATCTAGAAGGTACCTTCGAGCTACAGGTAGAAGATCTTGCCCTGCAAATGGGTAATATCTACACGGTAGCCGTAACGGGAGAGCAGTTACAGCAAGTAGCAGGTTTCCAGGGGACAATGCAGATAGACGGAGCAGAACTGATTGAGATCGAATATGGCTTGGCAGATGCCGGTAATTTCGGTCACCGTTTCATTGAAGATGGATACTTAACCATGTCATGGAATCGTAGCGGCGCCATTAATCGCGTCGAGGATGAAGATGTTCTCTTCAGCTTAGTTATTCGTGCAATGGATAATGTGCAACTCAGCGAAGTCTTGAGCATCAATGAACGCTACACAATAGCTGAGGCTTACCGTCAAGGTAAGACGACGGAGCTAGACATTAACTTCACAGAAGGTTTGGCTACTGGTCCAGTATTTGAGCTGTATCAAAACAGTCCGAACCCGTTCCAGGAAATGACCTTGATCAGCTTCAATCTGCCACAGGCTAGTGAAGCTACCGTAACAATCAGAGACGCTGCCGGTCAGTTGATCCGAGTGATCAAAGGCGACTACGCAGCTGGCTACAATACGATTCAATTGACGAAGAGCATGCTCCTAGGGGTTAGCGGTGTACTAAGCTACACCGTTGAAACTGACGAGCACAAAGCTACACGTCAAATGATCGTTACTCATTAACTTAATGTGATTTTATATTTGTTGGTGGGGATATGGTTTTACCATGTCCCCATTTCTTTTTTCATTGGTCAATGAATTTAAAATACTCAATAGAAAAATGCGATAAGATCCTTGATTATTAGCCATTGTGGGATGGTTATGTAATTAATGTAAGGCTGCGTTCTGC